>Ga0265797_10000403_pt1 | contig 79575 bp, 69 predicted proteins | sample P2T30metagenome_FD_192433 | JGI IMG/M metagenome (GOLD analysis project Ga0265797, IMG submission 192433) | Plant litter microbial communities from East Loma Ridge, Irvine, California - P2 T30 | ecosystem: Environmental > Terrestrial > Plant litter > Unclassified | place: USA: California... | reverse complement strand
CCGTTGGCGCGCAGGTAGCGCGCCTGTTCTTCGGTCTCGACGCCTTCGGCGATCAGGTTCAGGCCCAGGCCGCGCGCGATCGAGATGATCGCCAGGATGACCGGATAGTGGCCGTCTTCTTCGTGGATCTCCTTGACGAACGACTGGTCGATCTTGATCGTGTGGATCGGGAAGCGGTGCAGGTACGACAGCGACGAATAGCCGGTGCCGAAGTCGTCGATCGCAATTGACACGCCCAGCTCGCACAGTTTGTTGAGCTGCTCGATCGCGTACTGCGGGTTACGGATGCAGATGTTCTCGGTGATCTCCACTTCGATCTGCTGCGGCGAGATCGCATAGCGCGCCAACGCCCCGCGCATCTTTTCGAAAAAGTCGCCGCGGTCGAGGTATTGCGGCGACAGGTTCAGCGAGAGCCGGATGTCGCTGCCGCCAGCGGCGTTCCAGCGCAGCATGTCGCGGCACAGCGCGCCGATCATCCAGTCCGAGATCGGCAGCATCAGGCCATTCTCTTCGGCGAACGGCAAAAATTCGCCGGCCGACAGGCGCCCGCGCGTCGGATGGTTCCAGCGCATCAGCGCCTCGGCGCCGGTGATGTTGCCGGTCATGGCGTCGATCTGCGGCTGGTAGAACATCTCCAGCTCGTCGTGCTCGAGCGCGCGGCGCAGCGCCTGCTCGAGCGCGATCTTCTGGTGCGACACTTCGAGCATCGAGTCGTGATAGAAGCTGTGGCCGTTCTTGCCCAGCGCCTTGACCTGGTACATCGCAATGTCGGCGTGGCGCAGCAGTTCGTCGATCGATTCGCCGTCTTTCGGGTAGATGGCGATGCCGATCGAGGCCGAGATGTGCACTTCGTGGCCATCGAGGTCGAACGGCAGTTGCAGGCACTCGAGGAACTTGTCGGCGACCATGCGCGCGTCGTCGTGGCTGAGCAATTCGGGCAGCACGATGGTGAATTCGTCGCCGCCCTGGCGCGCCAGCGTGTCGCCCTTGCGCAGGCATTCCTTCAGACGACCCGCCGCCTGCTGCAGCAGCTCGTCGCCCTTCACATGGCCCAGCGTATCGTTCACCAGCTTGAAGCGATCGAGGTCGATGAACATCACCGCGAGTTCGGTCTGCTTGCGCTTGGCCTGGATCACGGCCAGGCCCAGGCGGTCCTTGAACAGGATGCGATTGGGCAGGTCGGTCAGGATGTCGTGGTAGGCCTGATAGGCGATGACCTCTTCGGCGCGCTTGCGGTCAGTGATGTCGCGCGCCACGCCGTAGGTGCCGAAGAACTCGAGCTTTTTCACTTCCTGGTCCGGCACGTGCATGCCGATCGCATTGAGCGAAATGGTCATCAACGTCGTGTTGAATGTGCGGTCGTTGCTGCTGTTGCCATTCCCGCCCCGGCACTTCAGGCGCAGTTCGACGTTGCGCGAAGCGCGTTCGTCGATGCGGCGCTCGTTGAACACATAGCGCGCGCGTTCCAGGTCTTCTTCATGCACGACGATCGAGTAATGCTGGCCGATCAGCTCTTCGCGCGTGTAGCCCAGCAGCTGGTAGGCGCGGTCGTTGACGAACGTGAAACGGCCTTCGTGGTTGAGCGTATAGATGATGTCCGGCGACGAATCCACCAGGTAGCGGTACATCTTCTCGGAGTTCTCGAGCTGGTTCGCGATGCGCGTGTTTTCCAGCGCCAGGCGCCGGCGCTGCAGTGCATTGCTGACGGTCGAGAGCAGTTCTTCGCGGCTGTAAGGCTTGCGCAGGTAGCTGTAGGCGCCGCGTTTGAGCGCGCCGATCGCGGCGTCGATACCCACTTCGCCGCTCATCACGATCACGTCGGCGTCGATCCCCTTCTCGTTGATGAAGTCCATGATCTCGTGGCCGCCGATATCGGGCAGGCGCAGGTCGAGCAGGACCAGGTCGAAGCGCTGGCGCGACAACTGCGCCAGCGCTTCGGTGCCCGAAGGCGCGGTCGTGAGGCGGTAGCCGCGCCCCTGCAGCAGTTCATACAACGAGGACAGCAGGCGGGGTTCGTCGTCGACCAGCAGCAGGCGTGGCTGGCTGTCGACGTCAAGCGTCGGGGAAAACGGGAAGGGTTCACCAGGGAGCATGGTGGCAGGGTGCGCTTGCATGGTGAGGTTTAAGCGGAACCGAGCGCGCGCGCCGGCAGCGCAAGCGCCGTGCCGGCGCCGGTGTACGCCGGCAGGAGAATTTCAAACGAGGTGCCGGAACTGGCGCTGCGGCAGGCGATATGGCCGCCCATCTTCTTGACGAGGCCATGGACGATCGACAGGCCCAGGCCGCGCTTGCCATCGGCCGCGCCTTCCTTGCTGCTCTTGACCGGCATGAACAGGTTGGCCAGCACTTCGCGCGACAGGCCGGGGCCATTGTCGTTCACGCCCAGTTCGAGGTACAGGTGGCGCTCGCGGTTCACATGGCCGCGGTTGACGATCTCGATCCGTCCGCCTTCCTTGTGCCGGGGCCCAAGCGCTTCGACCGCATTCTTGACCAGGTTGACCAGGATCTGCTTGAGCACATCGGGGTCGCCCTCGATCGCGCTGTCGCCGTCCATGCGCGCCACGATCTGCACGCCGCCCGGCACGAAGCCGCTGGTGCGGAACAGCCGCAGCACGTCGTCGACGACGCGGGTCGCATCGACCGGGCGCGGGCCGGCGTCCGGCGCGTGCGGCTCGGCCAGGGAGCCGATCAACTGGCCGACGCGGTCGATCTCTTCGTTCAGGATCGACAGCTCGCCGCCCACCGGTTCCTGGCGCGCCAGCTTGCCGTCCAGGATGCTGAGGTAGTTCTTGATGATCGCCAGCGGATTGTTCACTTCGTGCACCACGCGGCGCGAGGCGTCGCGGAACTCTTCGGCCACGCTGGCCAGCTGGCGGCGCGCGTGACCGCGCTCCGACAACAGATTCTCGAGGGCGCCGGCGGCCTGCGCGCCGAAGGCCTGCATGAAGCGCTCGCGGCGCTGGCAATGCGGCAGCTGCCAGGCCGGCACGCCGCCAATGAGCACGCCCAGGCAGCGCGCGCCGGCCACCAGCGGCACGACCACCAGGCTGTCGGTGCCGAGGATGCGCAACAGCTGCTCTTCGGCCAGGCCAAGCGGCTGGCGCTCGCGCCCCACGAATGCCGGCCGGCGCTCCAGTGCGCTGCGTGCGACCGGGCCGCCCTTGGCCAGCGACACCGAAAAGTCGGCGATGCGCGCCACGCCCGGCGCCGGGGCGCCCGCCAGCAGGTGACCGGTCGGGTTCTCGAGCAGCACCACGGCGCTCTCGAAATCGAACAGGATGCGGGCCGTGCGCGTCATCGCGTCGAGCAGGCCGGATTCGCCCTGCTGGCGCGCCAGGGTCTGGCCCACTTCGGACACCAGCACCATATTGCGCACTTCTTCGTTCAGGCGCTGCTGCACCGGATCGACCGGCGGCGGTGGGGCATAGGCGGGCGGGCGCGGCATGTCGTCGGCGCCCGCCAGGTCGATGCCAAGGTGCGCGGCGGCCTGCTCGACCTGGCGCGCGGCGCCGTCCATCAGTTGCGCCGCGCGTGGGGCGTCGATCCCGCACAGCGCGCAGGCGTCCAGCACCATCGCCTCATCGCCCGCATGGCAGGTCAGCACATGCGCCAGGCGCACGATGCGGATCAGGGGATGGCTGCCTTCGAGGCGGTCGCCCGGCTCGTGGTGGTACAGCACCGCGTCGGCCAGGAACGAATCGAGCTGCCAGCGCTCGATCAGCCAGGCGCCGGCTTCGGTGTGGGTGATCTGGAGCGTGCGCTGCTCGACCGCGCACAGGTCTTCGTCATCGATCGCGGTGAAGTTGAACGCGTATTCCTTGGGCGCGGCGGCCAGGAGCGCCAGGCGGCCGACATTGTGCAGCAGGCCGGCCAGGTAAGCTTCTTCAGGGTGGACGTAGTCGAGCATGCGCGCCGCATCGCGCGCGATCACGGCCGCCGTCAGGGAGTTTTTCCAGAATGCGCGCAGGTCGATGCTGCCGGCGTGCGGGAAGCTGTTAAAGGTCTGGAACACCGAATCGCTGATCACCAGCGTCTTGATCATGTCGGTGCCAAGCGCCACCAGCGACTGTTCGAGGTTGGCGCTGCGCGTTGTGCGGTGATACGCCGAACTGTTGGCGACGGCCAGCAGCTTGCCGGTCATGCCGGCATCCTTCGCGATCAGTGCGGCGAGTTCCGGCATGCCGAGATCGTCGGCCTGCAGGTGCTCGATCAGCTTGACCAGGATCTGCGGCATGGCCGGCAGCCGGGCGATCAGCAAACGATTGCGAATATCCTGGTCGGATAGGAGCATGTTATCAAACACGGCCGCCACTTGTCGAAGGGTTCAGGTAGGTGGCGATCGCGCCCAAACAGGCATGCCACGTCGCCGTGCACTTCAGTGCATGGAACAGGCAAGGGTTGTGCCCACTGCTCCGGATGTTAAAAACGTATCGTAGCATATATACATTTCTGATCAGGAACAATAGTTACACGAATACCGCTTGCTGAGGCTGTCCTCTAGTAGTAAAAGCAGCCGCACGTCGAAACTTGTTGCAACGATACGACTGTTTCTTTTAATTCATGCTTGAAGGGTGCGATTCATCAGGGTGTGGTCTCGCCCCTGGCGCGCAGTTTTCGCCGATGGCGGCGCGCGGTATCCCAGAAGGCCAGCGACAGCAGCACGAAAAATGCCTGGCCGAGCGCCAGCGCCAGCACCGAATGCGACAGTGCCGGCGCAACGGCGCCGGCCACGATTGCGCCGAGCAGCGTGACGATGAACGACTGGCACGACGCCACCGTGCCGCGAATACGCGGGAACAGGTCGAGCGCCAGCAGCGTGGCGCCGGGCGCAATCAGCGAACTGCCGAAGGTGAAGAAGAACATCGGCGCCACCGTCCATGGCAGGGCCGGCGGAAAGAACGCGTGGTAGGTCACGTTGAAGGTCACCGCGCCGAGCATGAAGAAAAACCCCATGCGGATCTGGCGCGCGAAATCCATCTTGCCGGCCAGCCGGTTGGCCACCAGCGAACCGAGGAAGATCCCGCTCACGGTCGGTACGAACAGCCAGGCGAATTGCGACGGGCCCAGGCCGAGGCTCTCGGGGAGCATCACGGGCGCCGCGGCGATGTACAGGAACAGGCCGGCGAAGTTCAGCGCCGTCACGCCGGCCTTCATGTGGAACAGGAACGAGCTGAAAATGGCGCCGTAGCTCTGGGCCAGGAAGCGCGGGTTGAACGGCTGGCGCTGATCCAGCGGCACGGTTTCGGGCAGGTGCTTCCAGCAGAACCAGAACAGCAGCACGGTGTAGATCGACAGCGCCAGAAAGATCGCGCGCCAGTCGAGCAGGGTCACGATCCAGCCACCCACCACCGGCGCGATGGCCGGGGCGATCGAGAAGATCATCGTGACCATCGACAGCAGGCGCGCCGCCGCCGTATCGGAATACAGGTCGCGGATGATCGCGCGCCCCACCACCACGCCGGCTCCGGCGGACACGCCCTGCAGCACGCGAAACACCCACAGGTATTCGACCGACGCCGCCGAGGCGCAGCCGAAGCTGCCGATCGCAAACACCACCAGCGCCACCAGGATCACGTTGCGCCGCCCGAACGCATCGGACAGCGCGCCGTGCCACAGCACCATGCAGGCAAAGGCCAGCATGTAGGCGGTCAGGGTTTGCTGGACCTGCAGCGGGGTGGCGGCAAGCTGGGCCTGGATCTGCGGGAAGGCCGGCAGGTAGGCGTCGATGGAGAATGGCCCCAGCATCGACAGCGCCGCCAGCAGCGTTGCCAGGCCGCCGGCCGAGAGCATCGCAATCTTGTGGGGCGTGGGCGCCGGCACGGGTGTGACGGGGTCCTTGGGCAGATCGGATGGTTCTGGCAGCATGGGGGCAGTCCTGGTTAGTTCGGTCCTGTGCCGGTATCGCTTGGTTTCGCGGCGTCGCGGCGGTTGAAGCCCGCCACCATATCGAAGCGGAACAGGCGGCATTCCAGTGCACCGTTGAAGAACGGCGTCTTGCGCGACTCTTTCAGCCGCAGCATCTTCGGCAAGCCCAGATCGGCCGTGAACAGGTAGGCGGTCCAGCCGGCGAAGCGCTGCTTGAGCGTGGTGGAAAAGGCGGCGTAGAAGCCGGCCGCCATGTCGTCTTGCGGCACGGTGCTGTCGCCGCGCACGCCGATCCGCTCGCCGTACGGCGGGTTGGTGAGCAGGATGCCTGGCTCGGCGGTCGGCGCCGAGACGTGCTGCGCCTCGATCTGCTTGAGCGGCACGTCGAACGTGATGCCGGCGATCTTGAGGTTATGGCGCGTCATTTCGACCATGTCGCCCGAGATGTCCGAGCCGAAGATGGTTGGTTCTTGCGGCAGCACGTTCGGCTTGACCGCCGCCTTCATCGCGGCCCAGGCCTGGCGGTCGTGGTCGGCGAATTTTTCAAAGGCGAAGCTGCGGCGCGCGCCGGATGGAATCCCTTGCAGCATCTGGGCGGCTTCGACCAGGATGGTCCCCGAACCGCACATCGGATCGAACAGCGGCACGCCCGGCTTCCAGCCCGACACGCGCAGCAAGCCGGCGGCGAGGTTCTCGCGCAGCGGCGCGTCGCCCGTCTCTTCACGCCAGCCGCGCTTGAACAGCGCTTCGCCCGACGTGTCGAGGTAGACGATGAAGTTGCGTGCATCGAGAAAGCCCACGATGCGCATATCGGGTTCGCGCGTGTTGACCGATGGGCGCTTGTCGTACTGGTCACGGAAGCGGTCGCAGATGGCGTCCTTGATCTTGAGCGTCGTGAATTCAAGGCTGCGCAGTGGCGACTTGACGGCGGTGACGTCGACGCGGATCGTGTGATCGGGGCCGAACCAGTCTTCCCACACCTGCTCGAGCACCAGGTCGTAGATGTCGTTTTCGGTGGTGTAGCTGCGCTGGCCCATGCGCATGAGTACGCGCGAGGCGATGCGCGAGTGCAGGTTGAGCAGCCAGGCGTCCTGCATCGTGCCCGAGCAATGCACGCCGCCGGGCACCTGGTTGTGCACCTTCAGCGTGGTGCTTTGTGCGGCGATCTCGCCGATTTCTTCGGCCAGCGCCGCTTCCATGCCGCGCGGGCATGGGCAAAAATATGAGGCCATGAGGAGTACCCTTTGTCCGTTGATGTTACTTGTGAAGATAACGCGTCAGCCGTGAAGCTGGATGACCGTTGGATTGTTTATATAGCTAACTTCAGAACCGTCATTCCTGCCATTGGCAGAAATGACTTCCCGCGGAGGCGGGAATCCAAAGTGCTAGCGCAGCCACACAGGCGTGCGCTTGTGGCTGCGCTGATGACTTGGATTCCCGCCTTCGCGGGAATGACGTTTACAGGGTGCGGGGCGATGGAGCGCCATGCCCCGTGCCACACGTCCTGCGCCCTGCTACCGTTTAAAACGGCTTCACCGTCACCAGAATCACGATCGCCAGCAGCAGCACCACCGGCACTTCATTGAACCAGCGATACCACGTGTGGCTGCGCGTGTTCACGCCGCGTTCGAATTTCTTCAGGATGCCGCCGCACATATGATGGTAGCCGATCGTCAGGAACACGAGCAGCAGTTTCGCGTGCAGCCAGCCGCCCTTGATGCCGTAACCCATCCATAGCCACAGGCCGAGCAGCACTGCCGGCACCGACAGAATCAGCGAGAAGCGGTACAGCCGGCGCGCCATGCCCAGCAGGCGTTCGCGGGCGGCCGGGTTGGTTTCCTCGGCCAGGTTGACGAACAGGCGTGGCAGGTAGAACAGGCCGGCGAACCACGACGCGATGAAGACGATGTGCAGTGCTTTGATCCAGAGATACATGCTTTCCTTGTGGTGAACGTGAAATTCAGTTGCGTACTTCGCCGTGCCCGAACACGACGTACTTGAGCGACGTCAGGCCTTCCAAGCCCACCGGCCCGCGCGCGTGCAGCTTGTCGTTCGAGATGCCGATCTCGGCGCCCAGGCCGTACTCGAAGCCATCGGCGAAACGCGTCGACGCATTGATCATCACCGAGGCCGAATCGACTTCGCGCAGGAAGCGCATCGCGCCGCTGTGGTCTTCGGTGACGATCGATTCGGTATGCTTCGACGAATACGCGTCGATATGGTCCATCGCCTCGTCGATGCCGGCCACCACCTTGACGGCCAGGATCGGCGCCAGGTATTCGGTACGCCAGTCTTCTTCAGTTGCCGCGACCAGGTGCGGATAGCCGTTCAACAGCGCGAACGCTTCGGGATCGGCGCGCAGCTCGACTTCCTTTGTCGCATACAGCGCGGCCAGGCGTGGCAGCACGGTTGGCGCGATACCGCGCGCCACCAGCAGCGTTTCCATCGTGTTGCAGGTGCCGTAGCGGTGGCACTTGGCGTTGAACGCGATGGCCAGCGCCTTGTCGATGTCGGCCTTGTCGTCGATGTACACGTGGCAGATGCCGTCGAGGTGCTTGATCATCGGGACCGTCGCCTCGGCCATCAGGCGCGCGATCAGGCCTTTGCCGCCGCGCGGGACGATCACGTCCACGTACTGCGGCATCGTGATCAGGGCGCCCACCGCCGCGCGGTCGACCGTATCGACCACCTGCACCGCCGCCTGCGGCAGGCCGGCGCCAGCCAATCCTTCGGCCACCAGCCTGGCCAGCGCGCGGTTGCAGTTAATCGCTTCCGAGCCGCCGCGCAGGATCGCCGCATTGCCGCTCTTGATGCACAGGCCGGCCGCGTCGACCGTCACGTTCGGGCGCGCTTCATAGATGATGCCGATGACGCCCAGCGGCACGCGCATCTGGCCGACCTGGATGCCGCTCGGGCGCACCTTCATGTTCGAGATTTCGCCGACCGGGTCAGGCAAGGTAGCGATCTGGCGCAGGCCGGCGACCATGGTCGAAATCGCGGCGCTCGATAACGCCAGGCGGTCCATCAGCGCCGGGGCCAGGCCCGCGGCTTGCGCGGCGTCCAGGTCCTGGGCGTTGGCGGCGCGCAGATCGTCGGCGTCGCGCTCAATCGCATCGGCGATCAAGAGCAAGGCGCGGTTGCGGGTGGCAGTGTCGGCGCGCGCCATGGCGCGTGCGGCGGCTCTGGCTTGTTGGCCCAGCAGGTGCATGTGTGCGGTGATGTCCATCGTGATTCCCGTTACGTTATCGGTATTCAGGCGTGCGTTGAACGCGATGGCCGATCGCGATTTACCGCGCCACCCGCAACGCCAGCTGCAACATCGCATCCCAGGCGTCGCCTGCAAATTTTTTGGCGCGCAAGCCCTTGACCATGCGGTCGACCTGCGCCGCTTCTTGCAGCGCCGCTTCCAGTGTGGCGAGCGACACGCGGCGCAGCGCCGGTTCCATCATCCGCTCGCGCGGGCCCCAGATCCGGTATTCCTTGAGCAGGGCATTCAATGGCCGCCCCTGGCCCATCCCGCTCTTCAATTTTAGCAGCGTGCGAATTTCCTCGGCCACCGCCCACAAGACCAGCGGCAGCGCTTCACCCTCGCCCTTCAAGCCTTCCAGCATGCGCACCAGGCGCGCCGTGTCGCCCGTGAGCATCGCCTCGGACAGCTTGAACACGTCGTAGCGCGCCACGTTCAGCACCGCGTCGTGCACCTGCTCGAAACTCAGCTTGCCCGGCTCGTGCAACAGGCCCAGCTTTTGAATTTCCTGGTGCGCCGCCAGCAGATTGCCCTCGACGCGATCGGCGATGAAGTCCAGGCTCTGGCGCTCGGCGCTTTGCCCTTGTGCGGCCAGGCGATTGCCGATCCAGGCCGGCAACTGCGCGCGCTCGATGTTCGGAATGTCGATGTAGACGGCCGCCTGCTGCAGCGCCGTCACCCACGACGCCTTGGCCGTTTGCCAGTCGAGCTTGGGCAGCGTGATCAGGGTCAGGTTGTCGGGGCTGAGGTCTTTTGCGTAGGCCTGCAGCGCGGCGCTGCCATCCTTGCCCGGTTTGCCGGTGGGGATGCGCAGCTCGATCAGCTTCTTGTCGCCGAACAGCGACAGGGCCTGGTTCGCCGCCAGCAGCTCGCCCCATTTGAAGGTGCGCTCGACCGACAGCACATCGCGCTCGGTATAGCCTTGCGCACGCGCCGCCTTGCGGATGCGGTCGGCCGCTTCCAGCGCCAGCAGATGCTCGTCGCTGGCGATCACGTACAGCTGCGCCAGGTTCTTGGCCAGGTGCCCGTCGAGCGCTTCAAGCCGCAGTTGCATCGCTTATGGCGTCGGCAACGTGGCCGCCGGTGTCGCTGGCGCCGCAACCGGCGCCAGCGGCTTGATCGCCACCAGGCGGCGCAGGATCTGCTGCACCAGGTCGGACTGCATGTCGCGATACAGCAGCGCTTCTTCGGATTCCTTGGCCAGCACCTGCGATTCATCGAACGCGATATTGCGGCGCAGGGTGATCTCGGTGGGCGCGAGCAGCTGGCGGTTGTTCACGTCGCGCACCTGGAACACCAGCGTGTAGCTGAGCGAGTACTCACGCACCCGGCCCAGGCTATTGAGCGACAGGATCGACTTGCCGCGCGACTCGCTGATCACGTCGAACAACGCCTCGGCCTTGGACGCATCGGGCTCGATGCGCAGGTTGTCGCCTGCGCGCAGATTGCGCTTGAGTTCCGTGCCCAGGGGCGAGGCTTCGTTGAACGACAGCCAGATGCTATTGAACGGCACGTTGTACTGGCCGTCGCTGCCGCGCAGCTTGAAGCCGCAGCCGGCCAGCACCGCGACCATGAGCACTGCGCCCAGAGCGCGCACGAGGTAATGTTTCGACATGTTCATCATCAGACCACAATGTTGACGAGTTTGCCCGGCACGACGATGACTTTCTTCGGCGTGCCTTCGATGAACTTCTGCACCGCTTCACTGGCCAGCGCAGCCGCTTCGATCGACGCCTTGTCGGCATCCTTGGCCACCTTGACCGAGCCGCGCAGCTTGCCGTTCACCTGGATCATCATCTCGATCTCGGACTGCTCGAGCGCCTGTGGGTCGACTTCCGGCCATGGGGCGTTGAGAAGGTCGCCGTGCACGCCCGCAAAGCCCAGCTCTTGCCACAGCGCGTGCGTGATGTGCGGCGCGACCGGGTTCAGCAAGCGCAGGAAGATCGAGAAGCCTTCGGCGATGATGGCGTTCGATGCCGCGCTGTCATCCAGTTTGCTCGACTCGAGCGTGTTGAGCATCTTCATGCAGGCCGAGACCACCGTGTTGTACTGGATGCGCTTCAGGTCATAGTCGGCCTGCTGCAGGATCTTGTGCACTTCGCGGCGCAGCGTTTTTTGCTCGTCGCTGTGCGTGCCCTGCACTTCGCCCGTCAAGGCCGCAGCGATGCGCGCGCGCTGCGCATAGCCAAAGGCCCACACGCGGCGCAGGAAGCGGCTGGCGCCTTCGACGCCGCTATTGGACCACTCGAGCGTCTGCTCCGGCGGCGAAGCGAACATCGTGAACAGGCGCGCGGTGTCGGCGCCGTACTGCTCGATCTGCGCTTGCGGATCGATGCCGTTGTTCTTCGACTTCGACATCTTTTCGGTGCCGCCGATCTCCACCGGCTGGCCATCGGCCTTGAGCACGGCGCTTTGCGGGCGCCCCTTGTCGTCGAAGGTCAGTTCGACATCGGCCGGGTTGAACCAGGTCTTCTTGGTCGACGCGTCTTCGCGGTAGTAGGTTTCATTCAGCACCATGCCCTGCGTGAGCAGGTTCACGAACGGCTCGTCGAACTTCACCAGGCCGAAGTCGCGCATCACCTTGGTCCAGAAGCGCGCGTACAGCAAGTGCATGACGGCGTGCTCGATGCCGCCGATGTACTGGTCCATCGGCATCCAGTAGTCGTTGCGCTCGTCGACCATCGCGTCGTTGGAGCCCGGCGACGTATAGCGCATGTAGTACCACGACGAATCGATGAACGTGTCCATCGTGTCGGTCTCGCGGCGCGCAGGCTTGCCGCAGGTCGGACAGTCGCACTTCAGGAACGCTTCGTCCTTGTTCAGCGGGTTGCCGGTGCCGTCCGGGACCAGGTGCTCGGGCAGCACGACCGGCAGGTCGGCCTCGGGCACCGGCACGATGCCGCACTCGGCGCAGTGGATCATCGGGATCGGCGTGCCCCAGTAGCGCTGGCGCGAGATGCCCCAGTCGCGCAGGCGGAACGTGACCTTCTTGGCGCCCAGGTCCTGGCTCGCCAGTTCACCCGACACCGCATTGACGGCCGAGATGTAATCGAGCCCGTCGTACTTGCCCGAATTGATCGTGCGGCCGTTGTCCTTGTCGCCGTACCATTCTTGCCAGGCATCCAGCGAGAATTCCTGGCCTTCGACCGCCACCACCTGCTTGATCGGCAGATTGTATTTTTTTGCAAAGCCGAAATCGCGTTCGTCATGCGCCGGCACGCCCATCACGGCGCCATCGCCGTAGGTGATCAACACGTAGTTGCCGACCCAGACAGGGATCTGCTCTTGCGTGACCGGATGGGTGACGAACAGGCCGGTTGGCATGCCCTTCTTTTCCATCGTCGCCATGTCGGCTTCGATCACCGAACCGAGCTTGCACTCGGCGATGAATTGCTGCAGTTCCGGGTTGTTCTTTGCGGCGTGCTGGGCCAGCGCGTGTTCCGGCGCCACGGCGCAGAAGGTCACGCCCATGATCGTGTCGGCGCGGGTGGTGAACACGTACAGCTTGCCGTCGTCGATCAAGTCACCGGCGTCATCGGCAATCGTGTGCGGGAACGCGAAGCGCACGCCGGTCGACTTGCCGATCCAGTTGGCCTGCATCGTGCGCACGCGCTCGGGCCAGCCCGGCAGCTTGTTGTCGACATGGTCGAGCAGCTCGTCGGCGTATTCGGTGATGCGCACATAGTACATCGGGATTTCGCGCTTCTCGATGAGCGCGCCCGAACGCCAGCCGCGGCCGTCGACAACCTGCTCGTTGGCCAGCACGGTCTGGTCGACCGGGTCCCAGTTCACGGTGCCCGTCTTCTGGTAGATGATGCCTTTTTCGAGCATCTTGAGGAACATCCACTGGTTCCACTTGTAGTAGTCCGGCTTGCAGGCGGTCATCTCGCGCGACCAGTCGATCGCCAGGCCCATCGACTCCATCTGGCCACGCATGTGGGCGATGTTCGAATAGGTCCATTCGGCGGGCGGCACGTTGTTGGCCATCGCCGCGTTCTCGGCAGGCATGCCGAACGCGTCCCAGCCCATCGGCATCAGCACGTTGTAACCGTTCATCCGCAGGTAGCGGTACATCACGTCATTGATCGTATAGTTGCGCACGTGGCCCATGTGCAGCTTGCCCGATGGGTAAGGCAGCATCGAGCAGGCGTAGTACTTGCCCTTCGGGAAACGCGGATCGTGTTCGACGGCTTTGTAGGCGTCGATCGATTTCCAGTAGGCCTGGGCGGCCTGTTCGACTTCGGCTGGACTATATTTTTCTTGCATGATTTCTGCAGACGTAATGTGGGGGATGGAACCGGTCATTATAACCTGTTGATTTTGCACTAACGCGTGGGGCTGGTGCAGGTGAGTGCAGGGTTTAGGTGAGCGCGGCGAACTTGGGTTCCCGCCTCCGCGGGAACGACGGTTTTTAGGTTAGTGGCGATGTGCCCATTCACCTACTGCGCTCGCACGTCGTTCCCGCGAAGGCGGGAACCCAAGTGTCGCAGAGCCGCCAACAACCTCAGCGCAGCACCAGCGCCAGTGCCGGCTTTTCGCCGTAATCTTCATACCGCTCGTTGATGCCGCCAATACAAAAGGCCAGCTCGTCGAACAGATCCGGCGCCGCCGCCTTCATGGCAGCGGCATCGATGATCACGACTTCCAGCACCTCGTCCGGCGCGAGCCGGAACCTGGTCATGTTTTCTTCGTCGCGCAGATAGCTCAGGCAATCCACCCAGGCATCGATGCTGTTGGCATACGACGCCGGGAAACCAAACGCGGCCCGGCTTTGCGCATGAAACGACGCTTCGTCGACGATGGCGGCGCCGTTCAGTTCTGCAACGGCCATATCAGGCTTTCAGGCCCAGCACGTCCTGCATGTCGAACAGGCCGCTGGATTTGTCGGCCAGGAAGCGCGCCGCGCGCAGCGAGCCGTGCGCGTAGGTGACGCGGCTGCTCGACTTGTGGCTGATCTCGATGCGCTCGCCCGTGCCGAGGAACATGACGGTGTGGTCGCCCACGACGTCGCCGCCGCGCACGGTGGCAAAGCCGATCGTCGACGGATCGCGCTCGCCGGTGACGCCTTCGCGGCCGTACACGGCGCATTCTTTCAGATCGCGGCCGATGGCGTCGGCGATGACTTCGCCCATCTTGAGCGCGGTGCCCGACGGCGCATCGACCTTGTGGCGATGGTGTGCCTCGACGATCTCGATGTCGTAGCCTTCACTGAAACTCTTGGCCGCAAGTTCCAGCAGCTTGAGCGTGACGTTCACGCCCACGCTCATGTTCGGTGCGAATACCACGCCGACCTGTTCGGCGGCGGCAGCAATCGCCGCCTTGCCGGCGTCATCGAAACCGGTAGTGCCGATCACCATCTGCTTGCCGTTGGCGGCGCAGTAGGCGAGGTGCGCCAGCGTGCCTTCGGGGCGGGTGAAGTCGATCAGCACGTCGGCATTGTGCAGGCCGTGCTTGATACTGTCTTCGATCATCACGCCGGTGAGAAAGCCCCCGAAGGCGCCGGCATCCTGGCCGATGAACGGCGAGCCGGGCAGGTCGAGGGCGCCGGCCAGGCGGGCGTCGGGGGCGTACTGGATGGCTTCGATCAGCATGCGGCCCATGCGGCCGCTGGCGCCAGCTACGGCAATATTCAACATCGTCATGGCATTCCTTACTGCTGGGTTGCCGGCGCGGTCACCGTGATCGGTGCGACTGGACGGCTTTCCGGCTTGTCTTTCTTTTCCGGCACCTTGGCAGGGCCGGCGATACGGTTGATATAGTCGCGCTCGCTCGGCAGGTTGCCGCCCTCGAAACGCTCGACCACGTCATCCTTGAAGAACACGGTGACGCGACTGGTGGTCAGCTCGCCATTGCCACGGGCCAGGTAGAACGGGTAATCCCAGCGGTTGGCGTGGAACACGTCGACCAGCAGCGGCGAGCCGAGTAAAAAGCGCACTTGGTCGCGCGACTGGCCGACCTTCAGCTGGTTGAGCATCTCTTGCGAGACGAAGTTGCCCTGCTGGATGTCCGGGCGGTATGGCGAGAATACCCACAAGAATTTCTGCAGGCGCGAGGCTTGCACGGTCTGCGCGCCGGCATTGGCGATGGCGGCCGATTTGTCAGCGTCGGCGGCGGTGGCCGCAGCGTCCGTTGCCACCGGCGGCGCCGGACGGGTCTGGTTGCGCCAGGAGGCGCAGCCGGACAGCGTCAGGGTGCAGACGAGGCCTGCCGCCAGCACCGCCTTGGCGGAAAATCGATGGGATACGGCTTGTTTGACGCGCATAGGTAACCTCAAATCGTTCGAGCGGGAGCTTGCAAAACGCTATATCATAAAGCACTCCGCCAATATGCGAGTAACAAACATGAGTAACAATCCGACCGACCTGAAGGCAAGCGGCCTCAAGGCCACGCTCCCGCGCCTGAAAATCCTGGAAATCTTCCAGAACAGCGCCGTGCGTCACCTCACCGCTGAGGACGTCTACAAGATCCTGTTGGCCGAAAACATGGACGTGGGCCTGGCCACCGTCTACCGCGTCCTGACGCAATTCGAGCAGGCCGGCCTGCTCAACCGTAACCACTTCGAAACCGGCAAGGCCATCTATGAGCTCAACGCCGGCTCGCACCATGACCACCTCGTGTGCGTCACCTGCGGCCGGGTCGAAGAGTTCTACGACGACGAAATTGAACAGCGCCAGAAGATGATCGCCGAAACCCACGGCTACACGATCGTCGACCACGCGCTGGCGATCTACGGCAGTTGCCCGCAGTGCCAGGCGGCGCGCAAGACAAGTTAAGCCATCCGCAGTCGGCAGGGCTGACGCCAAAGGGCGCACGGGTTATTTACCGTGCGCCCTTTTTACGTCTGGCGAGCAGAACAAGACGGTCAAGGCTGGCTGAGCGCGTTCGACAGCAGTTTGGCAGTGATGTCGACGATGGGGATCACCCGCTCATAGGCCATCCGGGTGGGGCCGATCACGCCAAGGGTACCAACAATGCGGCCATCGACGGCGTACGGCGCGGTGACGACGCTCATCTCGTCCATCGGCACCAGGTTCGATTCGCCGCCGATGAAGATCTGCACCCCGCCCGCCTTGCTCGACATGTCGAGCAATTGCATCAGCCCGGTTTTTTGCTCGAACATCTCGAACATCTGGCGCAGCGAGCTCATGTTGGACGACAGGTCGGTCACCGACAGCAGGTTGCGCTCGCCTGAGATCACCACGTCGTCGCTTTCGGCCATCGCCTCGCTGCCGGCTTCGACCGCGGCATGCATCAGGCGCCCCATATCGTCGCTCAGTTGCCGCAACTCGCCGCTCAGGCGTTGGCGTACGCCGTCGAACGACTGCCCGGCGAAGTTCTGGTTCAGGTAATTGGCCGACTGCGACAACTGCGTCGGCGTGTAGTCGACGTCGGTCAGCAAGAGACGGTTCTGGACGTCGCCGCGCGGGTCGACGATCACGAGCAGGATGCGCTTTTCGGACAGGCGCAGGAATTCAATCTGCTGGAACACCGATTCGCGGCGCGGGCTTTGCACCACACCGGCGAACTGCGACAGCGACGACAGCATCTGCGCCGCGTTGGCGATCAGCTTTTGCGGATGCTGCAGCGGCAGGCGCATGCGCTCGGCGCCGACCGTCGTTTCATCGAGCTGCTTGACGGTCAACAGCGTGTCGACAAATACCCGGTAGCCGCGCGGCGTCGGGATCCGGCCCGCCGACGTGTGGGGACTGGCAACAAACCCCATCTCTTCGAGGTCGGCCATGATATTGCGGATCGTCGCAGGCGACAATTCCAGGCCCGACAGCTTGGACAGCGCGCGCGAGCCGACCGGCTGGCCGTCGGCAATATAGCGTTCGACAAGCGCTTTGAGCAGGGTTTGGGCACGGTGATCGAGTTGCATGGGTCCAGGAAACGGTTTGTGACGCTGCATTATAAGATTGGGGCGCGGCATGGCAGTGCAAGGCTTGCGCGTCCATACGACCGTTCCCCGTGTTATACGCGTATCTGCCGTTGTGTGTGTGGATGTTCGTGCTGCTTGCCCAGCCAATCGAGCAGCGCATCGATGCTGTCGACCTCGACGTCGGGCTGCACCTGCTCGGCCAGGTCATTGCGCTTGCCGCTGCGGTTCATCCAGGCGGCGCGCAAGCCTGCCTGCTGGGCGCCCTGGACGTCAAGGAGCAAGTCGTCGCCCACATACAAGGTATCGGCAGGCAGCACGCCCAGCGCCGCGCAGCCAGCCAGGAAAATCCCCGGGTCGGGCTTGGCGCGGCCGAAGTCGCGCGCCGCCACCGAGGCCTGGAACTGCCCGGCCAGGCCAATGGCGGCCAGGTCGGCTACCCCGTTGGTGACCGAGCCGACCAGCACGAGTTGCCTCAGGCGCGTCAGGCCGGGCACCACGTCGTCGTAGGGCTTCACCGCGTTGCGGGCGGCGCTGAACAGGGTCATGGCGTCGTCCACCTTGGCAATGTCTTCGCCCACCTGCCCGAACGCGGCGACCAGCCCGGCGCGGCGCAGCGCGGCCAGGTCGATCCCGTATTCGGGCTGGCGCGCCAGCAATTCCAGGCGTGCCTGGCGCAGGCTGTCGATCGTGAAGTGTGCAGCCACGCGCGGCGCATGCTGCTGCAGCCACCCGTACAGAACGGTTTCGGCGGCCCGGATCACCGGCGCGATCGGCCACAGGGTATCGTCGAGGTCGAACAGTACGGCTTTGGGCCAGGGGCGGCGGGTCATCGGCTTTTGGGGACAGGCAGGAGAATTACGCTACGCCAGCATAGCGAGGCGTCCGCCCAAAAGCAATGTACACCGGACTGAGTTGCATTTGTGACATGGCGCTTACAAGCTGATACACATGCAAATCGGACGCAAATGGTCCGACTGCCTAATAAATGAACTAAAATGTTGAGCGATTTTTTAATTCCAACCGCGCAGCCTGCGCTTTCCCGCTAGATTTTTTGGAGAATATATGAAGAGTTCCTACCTGCGCGCAAGCGCAGCGCTGGCATGCGCGGTCCTGTTGACTGCTTGCGGTGGCGACGATGGCCAACTGCTGCTGGGCGGCCAGATTTCCGGTGTCACCAAGACCGGCATGGTCCTGACCAATAACGGCGGCTCGGACTACGAAGTTCCGGTGCCGTCGAACGGCACCGGCGTGACGACGTTCTTCTTCCCGGGCCTGATTTCGTCCGACGACAAGTACGATGTACAGGTCAAGAGCAAGCCGACGAACGTCGATACGTGCACGCTGTTTCAGAACTCGGGCCGCGCCGGCTTCGATGTCACGACCATCCAGATCGCCTGCACCTTCAAGACGCAAGCCCTGACCGGCACCGTCAGCAACCTCAAGAACGACCTGGTCCTGATCAATGGCTCCGACCGCGTCATTGTGCCGGCCGGTGCAACGACGTTTGCCATGGCCCGTGTCGCGCAAGATGCGCCGTATGGCGTCTCGATCCTGACGAACCCGGCCGGCCAGAGCTGCACTATCGCCAACGGCGTCGGCACCGTGGGCGCGGCCGATGTGACCAACGTGACCGTCACGTGCGCACCTTAATTTTTCCTGGAGTCAAACGCATGAAGTCTTCCCTGATCCGCCCGGCGCTTGCGCTGGCGCTGGCTGCAAGCCTGGCCGCCTGCGGCGGCAGCGACAAAGCCGAGTTCACCGTTGCCGGTTCGGTAACCGGTCTTGTCTATGATGGCCTGGTGCTGCGCAACGCTGGCGTACCACTGACGGTCGCGCCGCCAACCACGGCCGGCGCAGCTGTACGATTCGCCTTTGCCGACAAGCTGGAATACGGCGACACCTATGACGTCACCGTCGGCACGCAACCGGCGCACCAGACCTGCGCACCGGGCGTACCGGAAGGCGCTTATTATTCTAACAATGCCGATACCGCCGGCCGTCTGGTGACGATCGACATCGCGATTTCCTGCGCGATCAATGCGTACGCCATCGGCGGCACGATCACCGGGCTGACGGGCGCCGGCCTGGTGCTGGCCAACGGCAGCACCGGCGGCACCTACACGGCGACCGCACCGACTGCCGGCACCACTGCGGCGCCGTTCGTCTATCAACTGCCGACCGTTTCCTACAACACCACGTACGGCGTCACGATCAGTGCCCAGCCGGCCGGCCAGGTGTGCACGATCGTAAACCCGACCGGCACCATGGGCGATGCCGCCGTCAGCAACATCAACGTGACGTGCGTTGCCAGGTAATCCGACGGTTATACGAAATTCATATGTCGAGTATGCGAAAGGGTGATTGGACTTATATGCTGTGACGCAGCATACTGGACCTGTCTCCTCCAACTCTCCTCAGAAAAGAATTGGATTTCGGCCCGCTCTTGTAGCGGGCCTTTTTTTTGGCCGTCCACTCAAACGTCCAGATATGAAAAAAGCGCCGATCAGGCGCTTTTTGAATTCAACCGCGTTTTCAGCGTAACTTATGCCTGGGCCGGCAAATTGGCCAGCGCCACATACTGCGTCAGGCTCACCGCTTCCGGGCGCACGCCCGGATCGATGCCCACCTCCACCAGTTGCGCTTCGGTGAACATCCCCGCCACGCAATTGCGTATCACTTTGCGCCGCTGCGAGAAGGCCTTGGCCACCACCGCTTCGAGGCGCTTGGCGTCGCACGGCAACTGCTGCTTGACCGGCACCATGCGCACGATCGCCGATTCGACCTGCGGCGGCGGATCGAACGCGGTCGGCGGCACGATGAACATCAGCGACATGTCGTAGCGCCATTGCAGCATCACGGACAAGCGGCCATAGGTCTTGCTGCCCGGCTCGGCGACCATGCGCTCGACCACTTCCTTTTGCAGCATGAAATGCTGGTCCTCGATCTGGTCGGCGAAGTCGGCCAGGTGGAACAGCAGCGGGCTGGAAATGTTGTACGGCAGATTGCCCACCACGCGCAGCTTCTGCCCTTCGGCCACCGGAATCGCGCCGAAGTCGAATTTCAGGGCGTCGCCCGAATGCACCGTCAGGCGCTCGCGCGGATACGCTTTTTCCAGGCGCGTCACCAGGTCGCGGTCGAGCTCGACGACATGCATGTGGTCGAGCTGTTTGAGCAGCAGCGCCGTCATCGCCGCCAGTCCCGGCCCGATTTCGACCATGGTCTCGCCCTGGCGCGGCGCGATGGCGTCGATGATGTCGGAAAGAACTTGCTTGTCGGTCAGGAAGTTCTGGCCGAAGCGCTTGCGTGCAACGTGTTTCATGAATGCTTTCTTAAATGTTTGATGCGCCGGCAGCGCGCTGCGCCTGCACCATGTGCATGGCGGCGCGGATCGCTTCGATCATGCTGCCGCAGTCGGCCAGGCCGAGGCCCTGCGCGGCCAGGTCGAGCGCGGTGCCATGGTCGACCGAGGTGCGGATCAGCGGCAGGCCGAGCGTGACGTTGATGCCGCGTCCAAAGGTTGCGTGCTTGAGCACCGGCAAGCCCTGGTCGTGGTACATCGCCAGCACGCAGTCGGCGTCTTTCAGGTATTTCGGCTGGAACAGCGTGTCGGCCGGATACGGACCGCGCGCATCGATGCCGCGCGCACGCGCCGCCTCGAGCACCGGCGTGATGACGTCGATTTCTTCGCGGCCCAGGTATCCGTTTTCGCCCGCATGCGGGTTCAGGCCGGTCACCAGGATGACGGGCGCGGCGATGCCGAACTTGTGTTTCAGATCGCTGTGCACGATGTCCAGCACCTGGGTCAGGTTCTCGCGCGTGAGTGCGGCCGGAACATCCTTCAGCGGCAGATGGGTGGTGGCCAGCGCGACGCGCAGGTACGGTTGATCGCCCTGCGGCGAACCGGCCAGCATCATCACCACCTTCGGCGTGCCGGTCTGTTCGGCCAGGTATTCGGTGTGCCCGGAAAACGCGACGCCGGCATCGTTGATGGTGCTTTTTTGCAGCGGCGCGGTGACGATGGCGTCGAACCAGCCGCGCTGGCAACCTTCCATGGCCAGGTCGAGCGTGGCCAGCACGGCGCGGCCGTTCTCGGGATCGAGCCGGCCCGGCACCACGTGGGCGTCCAGCGGCACGTCAATCACCGCCAATCGCTCGATGCCGAAATGCGGCAGGCCGCCATTGCGCAGCGCCTGCGTGGACAAGGCGGCCAGGCGAATGGTCGGATCGATCAGGCTGGCGGTGAGCGCGAGGAAGGCGGCATCGCCTACCAGCACGCAGTTGGCGTCATCGCGCAAGGCCCAGGCGGCGCGCATTGCGATCTCGGGGCCGATGCCGGCCGGCTCGCCGACCGTGATCGCCAGGGTGGGACGAATTGCGGGACGATTCTGCGCCAGCGGGCGCACAGGCGCCTGCGGCGCAACCATGGCTTATTGCTCCTCGCGGAACTCGACGTAGGCGCGGTCGCGCACCTGGCGCATCCAGTCTTCCATCGCCTCTTGCATCTTGCGGTCGCGCAGCACCTGACGGGCCACATTACGCTCTTTCTGCTGCGTCACGTCTTCGCTCTTGCGCTCGACCACCTGGATCAGGTGGAAGCCGAACGGCGACTGCACGATATCGGACGTCTCGCCCGGCTTGAGGGCATTCATCGCGGTCTCGAATTCGGGCACGGTGTCGCCCGGATACAGCCAGCCCAGGTCGCCGCCCTTGCTGGCCGAACCGTCCTGCGAGTGCAGGCGCGCCAGCTCTTCGAAGGTGCCGGCGTTATTGGCCATCTTTTCCTTAATTTCCAGCAGCTTGCGCTTGACCTCGCCCTCGGTCATGGTCGGGGTGACCTTGAGCAGGATGTGGCGCGCGCGGGTCTGCTCGACAATCGACTTGTCAGTATCGCCCGCCAGCGAACGCTTGCCGGCCAACTTGAGGATGTGGAAGCCGACGTTGGTCTTGAGGATCGGCGTGACCTGGCCCGGTTCGATCTTGCGCAGCTCGGCCGAGAAATTCGGCGGCAGGCGGTCGGCGTCGCGCCAGCCGATTTCGCCGCCCTTGAGCGCGTCAGGTGCGTCTGAATAGGTCGAGGCCATGCGCGCAAAGTCGGCGCCGGTGCGTAGCTGGCGCATCACTTCTTCGGCGCGCGCGGCGCGGGCGGCGATCTGCTCGGGCGATGCGTTCTCGGGGACCCGCACCAGGATCTGGGCGATGTCGACTTCGATGCGGTCGGCCGCAGCGGCCTTGGCGGCAGCCATATAGGTGTCGATCTCGGCTTCAGAGACCTGCACCTTGCTGTCGACCTCGTGCTCGCGCAGGCGCTGCATCATGATCTCGTTGCGGATGTCTTCGCGGAACTGCGAGAACGTCATGCCTTCTTTTTCCATCTGGTTGCGCATGTCCTGCACCGACAGCTTCTGATTCTCGGCGATGCGGCCGATAGTGGCGTCGAGGGTGCGGTCGTCGACCTTGACGCCCATCTCTTTGGCCAGCTGCAGCTGGGCGCGCTCGACGATCATCGCCTCGAGCACCTGGCGTTCCATCGTGGCGGTGTCGGGCATCTGGGCGTTACGCGCCTTCATGTTCGCCGTCACCTGGACCAGGCGGCCGGCCACTTCGTTGCGCGTGATGACTTCGTCGTTGACGACGACCTGGATCGAGTCGACCACCTTGGCATTGGCCGAGGCTGGCGGCAGGAAGCCGGCGCCGGCGGCAGGCGCAGGCGTTGCGGCGGCAGGCGCCGCAGCCTGGGCCAGGACCTGGCCCGCGCTCAGCGCGCACAGCAGCGCGGCTGCCAACTGGAGAGACTGCAAACGGGTAGTACGCATCATCTGGAAAGCACTCATTTGAGGATTGTTCACGTCAGGTTGGACGACGAAGTATGGACACCGAGTCTGAATTTTGCCTTAGGGGCGCGAATTCGCCGCATTCAGTCGCGTATAGCCCGGCACGCTCTTGTTGAACGACTCGAGCGGATTGCCCAGGCCCAGGCGCGACAAGCCATTGAGCTCGAGCTGGAAGAAGATCGGCGTCGACGAGGTCTGGGCAGCAGTGACGAAGCGCTGCGCGCCCATCCGGAACACCCAGCAATCGGCCTGGTACTCGAGACCGATCAGGCTCTCGATCAGCTTGCCGCCGGTGGACGGGTTGATCGTTTGCCCCACGCCATACGAGCGCAGCGCGTAACTGACGCGCGCCACGCCATACCAGCGCTTCGAGATCGGATACTGCGCCGACAGGTCGATGTTGCGGAAGCTGTCACGTTGATAACGATACTCCGCGTTCACCGCCTTCATCTTCCCCGGACGCCACTGTACGCTCACGTTCGAGCTGTACAAGCTGCTTCCGGCTGCATCGTATTGTACGCCGCTATCGAAGGTCCAGGACTCGGAAATGGTGCCGGCGGCGGCCAGCAGCAGGTCGGACCGGCTTTGCTGCGCCGCTTCACCGGCGATGCGCACGCGCGGCTCTTCGAAGTACAGGCGCTGGCCGAAGGCCAGGCGCAGACGCTCGGCGCCGTCTTCTTGGATGAAGCGCGACACCAGCGCCGCGGTCAGCTGGTTGGCGTCGGACACGCGGTCCAGGCCGACGTAGCGGTTCTCGGAAAACAGCTGGGCGTAGTTGAAGCCCGAGCGGCCCGTGTCGAACAGCGGCACGTCGTCCTGGTTCTCGTACGGCGTGTATACATAGAACAGGCGCGGCTCGAGCGTCTGCGTGGTGGATTTTCCGAACAGCGACGCCTCGCGCTCGAACACCATGCCGCTGTCGAGCGAGACGGTCGGAATCGTGCGGGACAGCTTGGTCGGCCTGCCCAGGCGCGTCGCGTGCTCTTCGAGATCGTACTTGGCCGCGTTGTACATCACCTTGGGCGTGACGAACCAGCCCGGGCGCACGATCGGGTAACTCACCTGGCCCTGGATCACGGCGCGCGAGCCGTCGACGTCGGTGGGGTGGGCGAAGCGGGTCGCCTCGGCGTCCACTGCCCAGTCGAAGCCCGCCACGTCGTAGCGCGCCGAGCGGAAGTTAATCTGCGGCAGGCGGTCGTACGGCCGCGGCACCGTCAGGCTGGGATTGGTGGCGGCGGCCGGGTCTTGCAGCACCTGGTAATTCTGGGCGCGCGCCGACAGGCTCCAGAACTGGCCCGAATAATCGGTACGCAGTTCGCGCAGCAGCTGGCGCTCGGCACTGGCGGCGACGGTGCGCGAAAAGTCGGACGGGTATTCATCGTCCGACGCGCCATGCAGGTTCCAGCCGTACGACCAGTTCGGCTTGATCACGCCGCTGTGCAGCGAGTCGGCGCGCCAGCGCGTGGTGCCCGTTTCGCGGTCGTCCGGCAGCACTTCGAGGTGCGTTTCGCCGTTGTAGGTGCTGCCCAAATAGCGGCCGGTCGCGCCCATCTGGAAGCCGCGGTCGAACATCATGCGCGGGTACAGCGTCAGGTCGCGGTTCGGGGCGATGTTGACGTAGTACGGCACCATCACCTCGGCCTTGCCTTGCGAACCGAAGCCCACGGTTGGCGGCAGCCAGCCAGACCTGCGCTGGCCCGACAGCGAGAACGACATCGCCGGCGTGCCGATGATCGGCACATCCTTGAAATAGATGACGGTCTTGCCGGCGGTGCCGACGTCGCGGCCCTTGTCCAGGCGCAGGGTGCTCGACTTGAGATACCAGTCCGGGTCCGGCCCTTCGCAGGTGCTGTAGGTGCCGTCGCGCACGACGGCCTGTTGTTCACCCAGAAAGTCGATGCGGCTCGCCTGGCCCTGGCCATTGTTCGAGGCCATGAAGTAGGTCGGGTTGAGCAGGTAGCCCTTGCCGGTTTCCAGGTTCAGCTGCAACTCGTCGCCTTTATAGCGGTCGCCAAAGCGCCACATATCGACGTTGCCGGTGGCCGTGACCTGGTCTTCGACGACCAGGTAGCAGGCCGTGTCGGCCGTCATGCCGGTCTGGCCACGCGTGATCTCGACGTTGCGATTCAGGTCGAGCCGGCGGTCGGGCCGCCCGGCGATGTCCTCGGCCTTGACGGTGACGGGCAACTCGTCCTCCGCCTGCGCGGTGGGCGCCGGGGCGGTGACGTTGACGGTGGCGGGAGTCTGGGCGAATGCAGGCATCGCAGTGACCGAAGCCATTGCATACAGTGCGAGCACATGTCGTGGTGGGAATGGTTGGGCCGAGGACCAGCTCATGGAAAATCGCAGCTCATGGAGAATCGACGTGCGCCATAAAGGGCGGTTTTTTTGGGATGAATCCCTTATTATAGGGGAATTAGCTCAACCAACCGGATTCATCAGGCCGCTTCATGTCATCTTTGTCTCAAAATTCCCCCGCTTCCGCCGACGCAGTGTCCGATATCCGGCTGTCGCAACTGAACGCATGGCTGGCCACGACCGGCCTGGTCGACGTCGCCTCCGGCCGCCCGGCCTCGGTCGATGCGAGCTTCCGGCGCTACTTCCGCTACGACGTCCCCGCCGGCCTGCAGGCCAGGCTGGGCGCGACCCTGGTCGCAATGGATGCCCCGCCCGAGCGCGAAAACGTGCCGGCCTATATCCATGTGCAAGGCTTGCTGCTGGACGCCGGCGTGACCGTACCGGCCATCGCCGCCCGCGATGCCGAGCGCGGCTTCTTGCTGCTGTCCGACCTGGGCACCACCACCTACCTGGCGCGCCTGTCGATCGACAACGCCGCCTTCATGTATTCCGACGCGGTCGACGCGCTGCTCAAGTTCCAGATGGCCAGCCAGCCGGACGTGCTGCCAGAGTTCGACCGCGCGTTCGTCATGCGCGAACTGGGCATCTTCCCCGAGTGGTACCTGGGCAAGCACCTGGGCGTGACACTCGACGCCAAGCAGCAGGCGCAGCTTGACGCGGTGTTCGAGGCCATTGCCGCCAACGTGCTGGCGCAGCAGCAGGTCTTCATGCACCGCGATTTCCATTCGCGTAACCTGATGTTCCTCGACCAGAACAACCCGGGCGTGCTCGATTTTCAGGATGCCGTGTATGGCCCGGTGACGTACGACCTGGCCTCGCTGCTGCGCGACGCCTACATCCAGTGGGACGAAGACATGGTGCTCGACTGGGTGGTGCGCTACTGGCAAAGCGCCAAGAGCGTCGGCCTGCCGGTCAATCCCGACATCGACGCGTTCTACCGCGACTTCGAATACATGGCCCTGCAGCGCCACCTGAAAATCCTCGGCATCTTCTGCCGCCTGAACTACCGCGACAACAAGGCCCACTACATGGGCGACTTGCCGACGGTGCTCGACTATGTGCGCAAGACGGCGAACCGCTACAACGAACTCAAGCCGCTCTTGCGCCTGCTCGACGCGTTCGACGACAAGCCGCAGCAGTTCGGCTACACCTTCTGAGGCATCCATCATGAAAGCGATGATTTTTGCCGCCGGCCGCGGCGAACGCATGCGGCCATTGACCGACACCTGCCCGAAGCCCCTGCTCAAGGTGCGCGGCCGGCCCCTGATTACCTGGCATGTGCTGAACCTGGTGCGCGCCGGGATCGTCGACATCGTCATCAACCACTCGCACCTGGGCCACATGATCGAGGCGGAACTGGGCGACGGCAGCCGCTACGGCGCGCGCATCGTGTATTCGCACGAACCGACCCCGCTCGAGACGGCCGGCGGCGTGGCCAATGCGCTGCACCTGCTGGGCGATGAACCGTTTCTGGCGGTGTCGGGCGATATCTACGCGCCCTACTTCGATTTTAGTGAGGCGCTTGACGCGCTCAAGGACAAGGACGCCGTGGGCCAGGTGTATCCGGTCGACCAGCGCGACATCGCCTGGCTCTGGCTCACGCCGAACCCGTGGCACAACCCCGAGGGCGACTTCGCGCTCGACATGTACACGCTCAGGAATGAGGGTGAGGCCAAGTTCAATTTCGCCGGCATCGGCGTGTACCGGCCCGAGATGTTCGACGGCATCCGCGCGGGCGAATTCGTCAAGTTCGGCCCCCTGATGCGCCAGTACATCGAGCAGGGCCGCATCGGCGGCGAGCTGTATCACGGCCAATGGGTCAATGTCGGCACGGTCGGCCAGCTGGAAGAACTGAACGCGCCGCTGCGCCCGGCCTCGTCAAGGTCATGACACCCTGTGCGGGTCGGCGTGCGCGCGTGCTGGCGCAGATGCAGCCGGGCGCGGTGGCGGTGCTGGGCACGGCGCCCGAGGTCGTGCGCAACGGCGACAGCGAGTACGCCTATCGCCACGACAGCTATTTCTATTACCTGAGCGGGTTCGCCGAGCCGGAAAGCTGCATCGTGCTGGTGGCGGCGCTGGGCAAACGCCCTGCCCGCGCCATCCTGTTCTGCCGCGCCAGAAATCCCGAGCACGAAATCTGGGAGGGCTTGCGGTACGGGCCCGACGCGGCGCGCGCAACGTTCGGGTTCGACGAGGCGTATCCGATCGACGAACTCGATGCGCGCATGGTGGGCATCCTGTCGAACGTGCCGGCGTTGTACTACGCGCTCGGGGCGCAGCTCGATATGCGGGTGGCCGGCTGGCTGAACGCCGTGCGCGCGCTGGGCCGCACCGGCGTGACAGCGCCGGCGACGACGCATCATCTGCTGGCGCTGCTCGACGAGATGCGGCTGCTGAAGGACACACACGAAGTGGGCTTGATGGCGCGTGCCGGCGCCATCTCGGCCGCGGCGCATGCGCGCGCGATGCGCGCCACGCGCCCGGGGATGTTTGAATACGAGATCGAGGCCGAACTGCTGTACGAGTTTCGCCGCAATGGCGCGCAGGCGCCGGCGTATTCGTCCATTGTCGCGTCGGGCCCGAACGCCTGCGTGCTGCATTACACCGCCAACAACCGGATCGTGCGTGAGGGCGAACTGGTACTGATCGACGCTGGCTGCGAATTCGATGGCTACGCAGGCGACATCACCCGCACCTATCCCGCCAACGGGCGTTTTACCGCGCCGCAGCGCACCTTGTACGAACTGGTGCTGCGCGCACAGGCGGCGGCGCTGGCGGCAGTCAAGCCCGGGCAGGCGTACAGCGGCATCCACGATGCGGCCGTGCGGGTGCTCACCGAGGGGATGCTCGACCTGGGCCTGCTCGACAAGCGCAAGGTCGGCACGCTCGACGACGCGATCGGCGCGCGCGCGTTCGCCCAGTTCTACATGCACGGCACCGGCCACTGGCTCGGGATGGACGTGCACGACGTAGGCGTGTACCGCGACGTCTCGCTGCCGGACAAGCCATCGCGCGCGCTGCAGCCGGGCATGGCGCTGACGGTGGAACCGGGCATCTATGTGCGGCCCGCTGACGGCGTGCCAGAACAATACTGGAACATCGGCATCCGGATCGAGGACGACGTAATCGTTACCGATACGGGCGCGCGCATCCTGACGGACGGGGTACCGAAAGACGTGGCGGAGATCGAAGCATGGATGAAGGCAGCATGATGACGCAGCAAGTGCACGAGGTCGATGTGGCGATCTGCGGCGCCGGCCCGGTGGGCCTGGCGCTGGCGGGCTTCCTGGTCAGGCGCGGCATCGCGGGCGCGCGCATCGCGCTCATCGACGGCAAGTCGCTCGGCCAGGCGATCTCGGACCCGCGTTCGATCGCGCTGTCGTGGGGCAGCGCGCAACTGCTGCAAGAAATCGGCGCCTGGCCGCTGGCCGCCACGCCGATCCACGAGATCCACGTCTCGCGCCGCGGCCAGCTGGGCCGCAGCCTGATGAACCGGCTCGACCACGACGTGCCGGCGCTGGGCTACGTCACGCGCTACGGCACGGTGGTCGATGCGCTGGCGAAGGTGTGCGAGCAGGCGGGCGTGCAGATGCTGCGCCCGGCGCGCGTGACCTCGCTGGACGAACAACCCGATGCTGCCCTGCTGCACCTGGACGACGGCAGCACGGTGCGCGCGCAGGTGGCGGTGCAGGCCGAAGGCGGCATCTTCGGCGCGCAGGAGCAGCGCGCCCACAGCCGCGACTACGAACAAAGCGCCGTGATCGCGCGCGTGACCACATCGCTGCCGATCGCCCACCGCGCTTTCGAGCGCTTCACCGACGAAGGCCCGCTGGCGCTGCTGCCCGAAGACGGCGCCGACGGCCATGGGTACGCGCTGGTCTGGTGCATGCGCCCGGCGCGCGCGCAAGAAATCCTGCCCCTGGACGACGCACGTTTCCTGCAGCAGCTGGGCGACGCCTTCGGCACGCGCCTGGGCGCGTTCACAAAAGTCTCACCGCGTATCGCCTTCCCGCTCGGCCTGAACGCCGAAGCGCGCGCCACGGCCCGCACGGTTGCCATCGGCAACGCCGCGCAAACGCTGCACCCGGTGGCGGGCCAGGGCCTGAACCTGGGCCTGCGCGACGCCGCCGTGCTGGCGCGTCAACTGGCGCGCGGAACGGACGCGGAAGCGATCACCCGCTTCACGGCAGACCGCAGCGGCGACCGCCGCACGACAATCAACCTGACCGACACGATGGCCCGCGCCTTCACCGGCAGCGGCCCGCTGCAACCGCTGCTGGGCCTGGGCCTGGCCACCCTCGACCTGACCCGCCCCGCCCGCACGCTGCTGGCCGACCTGATGATGTTCGGCCGCCGCTAACCCCCAGCAATTGCCCAATAATTAGGGTCAGTGTCGAATTCTTTGACAACTTTTTTTGAAATTGCCCCGGGTCAGTGCCGACGGCGCTGGCTCAGGCAGCGCGCGACAGCGTGTCCAGCAACTTGGCGGCAGTGGCCGCCGACGAACCCGGGTTCTGGCCGGTGATGAGCAAGCCATCGGCGACCACGTACGAGCCCCAGTCGTCGGTGCGCGAATAGATCCCGCCTTTTGCCTTGAGCTCGTCTTCGACCAGGAACGGGACGATGTCCGTGAGTTCGACGGCAGCTTCTTCGGTATTGGTAAAGCCCGTGACGCGCTTGCCCTGCACGAGCGGCGTGCCGTCGGGACTTTTCACGTGGCGCAGCACGCCCGGTGCGTGGCACACCAGCGCCACCGGCTTGTTGGCGGCAATGAACGCTTCGATCAGCGCGATCGAATGGCGGTCTTCGGCCAGGTCCCACAGCGGGCCGTGGCCACCTGGGTAGAATACGGCGTCGAAATCGGCCTGCGAGACGGTATCGAGGCGCACGGTCGCGGCCAGTTGCGCAGTGGCGGCGGCATCGGCTTCGAAGCGGCGGGTGTCGTCGGTCTGGGACGATGGCTCGTTGCTCTTCGGGTCGAGCGGCGGCTGGCCGCCGGCGGGCGAGGCCAGCACGATGTTGGCGCCGGCTTCCTTTAGCGCGTAGTAGGGGGCGGCGAGCTCTTCGAGCCAGAAGCCGGTCTTGCGGCCGGTGTTGCCGAGAGTGTCATGCGAGGTGAGAACGATCAGGATGTTCATGGTGTGGCTCCTTGGGTTAAAATTAATAGACCAGTCGTCTAGTTTATATGTCAAAAAAAACGCTCCCTGTGAAGCGTTCGGTGCGGTCCTCAATGAGGCCCTGCCCTTATCGGGGCAGATGCAGCATGTGTTGCGTGGTCGTCATCGCAGCGTTGAATGGCGCCGCATCGCGCGCGATCTTGACCATGAGGCTGGCGCCAAGCCAGAGCTGGTACAGGCTTTGCGCCACCTGCGATGCGTCGCCCTCCACCGTCAGCGAACCGTCGGCCACGCCGCCTTCGATCGCCACGGCCAACCGGGCGACGATGCCGGCGGTGCCTTGCTTGAGCGTCAGGCGCATCGGTTCGGACAGGTCGGCTACTTCAGCGCCCAGCTTGACGGCCAGGCACTTGCCCTGGCAATCATCGAACGACTGGTTCGCGCGCCATTGCCCGAAGTACGTCAGCAGCCGCTCGGCCATTGTCATGTCTGCGTTGCTGAGCGTGGCGTCCATGTCCGCCAGATAATCCTTGAAATACCTGGACAGCAGCGCTTCGCCGAATGCATCCTTCGAGCCGAAGTAATGGTAGAACGATCCCTTCGGCACGCCGGCCGTGACCAGGATCTCGTTCAGGCCCACGGCCGAGAACCCTTTCCCGGCCATGATGCGTTGGCCGACCGCGACGATATTGTCGCGAACGCCAGAGGTATCGGTTGTCATTGCTTTTGCCATGACCGAACTATAGACCGAAATAGACCAGTCGTCTAGAACAATTTTTGGTCGGCCAAGAAAGCAAAAAGCCAAGATTCCCAAGGGCTATTAGCCGATAATTCTACTCTGACCCCAATTGTTAGGCTATTACCTATTCGACTGCTTTGACCATCGATTCGATGACTTTCTTGGCGTCGCCGAAGACCATCATCGTGTTGGGCATGTAGAACAGGTCGTTGTCCAGGCCGGCGTAGCCGGAGGCCATCGAGCGTTTGTTGACGATGATGCTTTTGGCCCGGTAGGCTTCCAGGATCGGCATGCCGGCGATCGCCGACTTCGGGTCCTTCGCGGCCGGGTTCACCACGTCGTTGGCGCCCAGGATCAAGACCACGTCGGTCTGGCCGAACTCGCCGTTGATGTCTTCCATCTCGGCCACCTGGTCGTACGGCACCTCGGCCTCGGCCAGCAGCACGTTCATGTGGCCCGGCATGCGGCCGGCCACCGGGTGGATCGCGTAGCGCACCGTCACGCCGTGGGCAGTCAGCTTGTCGACCAGTTCCTTGACCGTGTGCTGCGCGCGCGCTACCGCCAGGCCGTAGCCGGGGACGATGATCACCGACTCGGCATTCTGCAGGATGAACGCGGCGTCTTCGGCCGAGCCGGATTTGACGGGCCGCTGCTCTTTCGCGCCGCCAGCGTCAACCACCGCTTCGCCGCCAAAGCCGCCCAGCAGCACATTGAAGAACGAGCGGTTCATCGCCTTGCACATGATGTACGACAGGATCGCGCCGCTCGAGCCGACCAGCGAGCCGGCGATGATCAGCATCGCGTTGTTGAGCGAAAAGCCGATCCCCGCCGCCGCCCAGCCGGAGTATGAATTGAGCATCGACACCACCACCGGCATGTCGGCCCCGCCGATCGGGATGATGATCAACACGCCCAGCACGAACGCCAGCGCGGCCATCACGATGAACGCGCCCCACGCGGGTTCGAGGCCATCGGCGAAGCAGAAGATCAGCCCCAGCGCGACGATGGCCAGCGCCACGAGCAGGTTCAGGATGTGCTGCCCTGCAAAGCGCACCGGCGCGCCCTGGAACAGGCGAAACTTGTACTTGCCCGACAGCTTGCCGAACGCGATGACCGAGCCCGAAAACGTCACCGCGCCGACGAACGTGCCGATGAACAGTTCGAGCCGGTTCCCGAACGGCAGCGGCGCGCCGCGCGTCGTGATGTTGAAGGCCCACGGTTCCGACACCGCCGCGATCGCGATGCACACGGCGGCCAGGCCAATGAGCGAATGCATCGCCGCGACCAGCTCGGGCATCTTGGTCATCTCGACCTTCTTCGCGGCGAAGGCGCCGATTGCGCCGCCCACGACCACGCCCAGCAGCACCAGGCCGAAGCCCAGGCCCCCGCCCTGCTGCAGGCTCTCTTGCAGCTTGAGCATCAGCGCGATCGTCGTGACCACCGCGATCGCCATGCCGGCCATCCCGAATGCGTTGCCGAGGCGCGCCGTCGAGGGCGACGACAGGCCCTTGAGCGCCTGGATGAAGCACACCGATGCGACCAGATAGAACAGCGTGACCAGGTTCATGCTGATGGCGTTCATGCCGCTTCCTCCTTCTGCAGCACGGCCTTCACCACTGCCTTGGGCTCCTTCTTGCGGAACATCTCCAGCATGCGCTGCGTGACGAGAAAGCCGCCGAACACATTCACCGCCGCCAGTGCGACGGCCAGCGTGCCGGCCACGCGTCCGGTCAAACCTTCGGTCAGGCCAGCGGCGAGCATCGCGCCGACGATGACAATGGCCGAGATGGCATTGGTCACCGCCATCAACGGCGTGTGCAGCGCGGGAGTAACAGTCCAGACCACGTGGTAGCCGACGTAGATCGCCAGCACGAAGATGATCAGGTTGATGACGGTGTGGCTGATGTCCATGCTGGTCTCCTGTCTGTTTTTGTCAACGGTGCCAAGGTCTTACTTGCGCAGCAGTTCGCCGCCGCTGCACATCAGGGTGGCGCGCACGATCTCGTCCTCGCGGTCGATGTGGAATTTGTCGTCGGCGTCGATCACCAGCTTGAGAAAATCAAGCACATTGCGTGCGTACAGGGCCGAGGCATCGGCCGGCACCAGCGTGGCCAGATCGGGCTCGCCGATGATGTGCACGCCGTGCCTCAGCACTGTCTGTCCCGGTTCGCTCAAGGCGCAGTTGCCACCCTGCGCCACCGCCATGTCGACGATCACGGAACCGGGCTTCATGGCGCGCACGGTCTCTTCGCCGATCAGCAGCGGCGCGCGCCGCCCGGGGATCAGGGCCGTGGTGACGATGATGTCGGCCAGCTTCGCGCGTTCGTGCACGAGAAGCGCCTGGCGCCGCATCCAGTCGGCCGGCATCGCGCGCGCATAGCCGCCGCTGCCGGCTGCGATCTCGCGTTCTTCGTCGGTTTCATACGGCACGTCGATGAATTTGGCGCCCAGCGACTCCACCTGCTCTTTCACCGGCGGACGCACGTCGGACGCCTCGATCACGGCGCCCAGGCGCTTGGCGGTGGCGATCGCCTGCAGGCCGGCCACGCCCACGCCCATGATCAACACGCGCGCCGCCTTGACGGTGCCGGCGGCGGTCATCAGCATCGGCATGAAGCGCCCGTAGGTGTTCGCCGCCAGCAGGATGGCCTTGTAGCCGGCGATGTTCGCCTGCGACGACAGCACGTCGAGCGACTGCGCGCGCGTGATGCGCGGCGCGGCTTCCAGGGCAAAGGCAGTGATGCCGGCCGTGGCCAGCGCAGAGAGACCGTCGCCATCGAACGGGTCGAGCATCCCGACCAGGACGGCGTCGCGGCGCATCATGGCCAGTTCGGCGCTGGCGGGACTGCGCACCTTGAGCACCAGGTCGGCGTCGAACGCGCCTGCCGCATCGACGATGACGGCGCCGGCGGCCTCGAAGGCGGCGTCGGGCACCGCCGCATGCACTCCGGCGCCGGCCTGGACCGCGACCGCATGGCGCGCGGCGAGCTTTTTCACGGTCTCGGGAGTCGCTGCAACACGGGTCTCGCCCGGCCGGGTTTCGGCCGGAATGCCTATCCTCATGGATCCCTCCATTCGTTGAACTACTGCGCCAGCAAATCTATCACGTCTTTACAACAATTGATCAAATATTAATTTTCAGTGGTAAATTTGATACTTGCTTGAAGCAGCGCAGGGCGTGCCATGAAATCAAGGTTGTTTTTGCGACAGATCAAGCCCAATTAACGACAGGCAAGCGTTGAAGGAAGGGGCATGCTGAGCAAACACCGGCCTTGTCAAGGTAGAATACCGGCTCATTTTCAAGGACAGGCATGAGCGATATCTTCAAACCATCGGTTACCGTGGCAGCGATCATCGAGCACGAGGGCCGGTTCCTGCTGATCGAGGAAGTGACCAGCGAAGGCATCAAGCTGAACCAGCCTGCAGGCCATCTCGACCCGCACGAATCGCTTGAACAGGCGGTGGTGCGCGAAGCGCTCGAAGAGACCGCGCACGAGTTCATCCCGCACTCGCTGGTGGGCATGTACATGTCGCGCTACCACTCGAAATCGCGCAATGCCGACGTCACTTACCTGCGCTTTACCTTTGCCGGCAGCGTCGGCCGCCAGTTCGACCAGCCGCTCGACGACGGCATCCTGCGCACCATGTGGATGACGCGCGACGAAATTGCCGCCACCGTCGATCGCCACCGCAGTCCGATCGTGCTGCGCTGCGTGGACGACTACCTGGCAGGCCAGAGCACGCCGCTGTCCCTGCTGCACACCCACCCTTCGGTGTTCGAAGGCGGGATCTGAAGAATTCAATACGGACGTAACATGCGCAAGAAAAAAGTCGTGATCGGGATGTCGGGCGGAGTCGACTCATCGGTCGCGGCCTGGATGCTCAAGGAACAAGGCTACGACGTGGTCGGCCTGTTCATGAAAAACTGGGAAGACGACGACGATTCCGAATACTGCTCGACGCGCCAGGACTGGATCGACGCGGCCAGCGTGGCCGACGTGGTCGGCGTGGACATCGAGGCGGTCAACTTCGCCGCCGAATACAAGGACCGCGTGTTCGCCGAGTTCCTGCGCGAATACCAGGCCGGCCGCACCCCGAACCCGGACGTGCTGTGCAATGCCGAGATCAAGTTCAAGGCCTTCCTCGACCATGCGATGAAGCTGGGCGCCGACCTGATCGCCACCGGCCACTATGCGCGCGTGCGCGAGAACACGGCCAGCGGCAGCTTCGAGCTGCTCAAGGCGTTCGACGCCACCAAGGACCAGAGCTATTTTTTGCATCGCCTGAGCCAGGCGCAGCTCTCGAAGTCGCTGTTCCCACTCGGCGAAATCCCGAAGACCGAAGTGCGCAAGATCGCCGAAAAACTCCAGCTGCCCAACGCGGCCAAAAAGGATTCGACCGGTATCTGCTTCATCGGCGAGCGGCCGTTCCGCGATTTCCTCAACCGCTACCTGGCCTACAAGCCGGGCCCGATCCGCCTGGACGACGGCACGCAAGTCGGCGAGCACGTGGGCCTGTCGTTCTACACGCTGGGCCAGCGCAAGGGCATCGGCATCGGCGGCCTGAAGTCACGCAAGACCGCAGACGGCATCAGCGAACCGTGGTTCGTGGCGCGCAAAGACATCGAGGCCAACACCTTGTACATCGTGCAGGGCCACGACCATCCATGGCTGCTGTCGAACCGCCTGGAGGCTGGCCAGGCCAGCTGGATCGCCGGCCACGCGCCTGCGCCGGGCGCGCTGTCGGCCAAGACCCGCTACCGCCAGGCCGACATGGCTTGCCGCGTGCTGGCCAACGGCGACACTCGCTTCGCGCTCGACTTCGATGAAGCCCAATGGGCGGTCACGCCGGGCCAGTCGGCCGTGCTGTACGACGGCGACGTGTGCCTGGGCGGCGGCATCATCGACCTGCGCTCAAGCACCGCCTGACGCTGCCTCAAGGCTGGCGCGCTGCCAGCCAGTCCACCAGCACTTCGGGCGCCAGCGGCCGCGCGTGCAGATAGCCCTGGATCTCGTCGCAACCGGCCAGACGCAGAAAATCTTCCACCTCCACCGTCTCGACACCTTCGGCCACGACCTTGTGACCGAGGTCGTGCGACAGCTTGATCATCGTGCCCACCAGCGCGCGCCGGCGTTCATCCTGGGCCAGGTTGCGCATGAAGCTCTGGTCGATCTTGACCACGTTCGCCGGCAGGCTTTGCAGGTACGACAGGCTGCTGTAGCCGGTGCCAAAGTCGTCGATCGCCAGTTGCACGCCGGCGTGCGCGAGGCGCTCGAGCGTGGCCTGCGCAATCTTCGGATTGCGCATCAGCGCACTCTCGGTCAGCTCGATCACCAGGCACGATGGCGCCAGGCCGTGATGCTGCAGTTCCATCAGCACGCGGTCGCAAAAGTCCGGTTCTTCCAGGTTCACCGCCGACACGTTCACCGCCACCTGCAACGCCAGACCGTCGCCGCGCCACGCCACCATCTGGCGCAGCGCCGCGCGCAGCACCCATTCGGTGGTGGCGCGCGCCAGCGACGTGGTCTCGATCACCGGGATGAATTCGCCGGGCGAGATGGCGCCGGCCGTCGGGTGATTCCAGCGCAGCAGCGCTTCGACGCCCACGCAGCCGCCATTCGCCAGGCTGACCTTGGGCTGGAACACCAGATGCAGTTCGTCGTCGCTTTCCAGCGCCGCGCCGAATTCGGTCACCAGCCAGAAGCGGCGCTGCAGGATCGCGTCGTGCTCGGACGAGAACACGCGCACGCAGCGCTCGGCGGCCAGCGCATCGTGCGCGGCGCTGTGCATATTGCGCAGTAAATCCAGACCCTCGGTCTGGCCGACCGTGAACGGGGCGATGCCCACCGTGGTGGTGGTGATCAGGCGCGCCTGGCCATAGCTGGCGCGCGCGTCGAGCCACGACTGCATCTGCTCGCAGAACGGTTCGATCGACAGCCCGCGCGGCCCCAGGAAGGCGAACTGGGTGCTTCCGACATGATAGATCTTGCCGGCGCCGCCCAGGCGCAGTTGCGGCACCGTCTCGCGCACCATGTCATCGAGATAGCCGGAACCCATTACGCGCTGGGCGTCGCTCAGTTCCTGCGGGCTGGCCAGGCTGATCAAAGCGGCTATGCGCACGTCGCTGTGCGGCTCGGACAATTCGAGGTCGTTGAAGTCGATGATGAACTGGTTCCGGTTCGGCAGGCCGCTGACCGGGTCGACGCGCCCGAACGCATGCTGCAGTTCGATCTGCGCCATCACCATCGTCGCCAGGTCTTTCAGTGCCTGGCGCTCGGCCTCGCTGACCTGGCGCGGCTCGGTACCGAGCACGCACATCGCGCCCAGGCAATAACCTTCGCTGGTCGTGAGCGGCGCGCCCGCATAGAAGCGGATGCCGCCAGCGGCCAGCGGGCTGTCGTGCAGGTCGGGGTGTTGCAGCAGATCCGGCACGACCAGTACTTCGCGCTTGTCCGAGACCACCGCGCATGGCGCCTGTACGCGCGGGATCGTGTCATGGATGATGCCGAACTTCGACTTGAACCACTGGCGGTTGGAGTCGGTCAGCGACACGGCCGCGATGGGCAGCTGGAACAGCTGGGCTGCCATGCGCGTGATGCGATCGAAGGCCTCGCTTGGCGCGCTGTCCAGTAATTCCAGGCGGCGCAAGGCATCGAGACGGGCAACCTCGTACTGTGATGGCGCATTGGACAGGATAGCGAGCGGAGGAGTCATGGAAACGATCGGTATTGGCGTGTAAATATGATGAAATTGACGGGCAGGTATCTATTGTTGCCAAAACCAAACTTCAGGTCAACCATTATTTTCAACAGTATCGATAAATTCGTCATTTTTTATTGCTTCATGTAAAATATATGTTGCGATTAATAGACCATATTTCATGAAAACACACGAATTCAACGATCAGATATTGACGACACGCGAAGCTGCGCAGTTACTTGGTGTTGCTGTCAGTACGGCGCAAGTGTGGATGGAAAATGGCGACCTGCCGGCCTGGAAGACGCCGGGCGGCCATCGCCGGGTGCATTACAGTGCCGTGATGCGGCTGTTGCGCGAACGTGCGGGGCCAACGGCAGCGCGTGCCGCCGATACGCGACTGTCAGCGGAATTCTTGCCGGCTGCGATACCGGACTACCCGGTTCCGGCCAACGAAGCGCAGCGACTTGCCGCGCTCGGCGCCAGTGGTCTGATGGATTCGGACAATGAGAACGCATTCGATCGCCTGACCTGGCTGGCTGGCCATGCTACCGGCTGTCCCATGGCGCTGCTCACCCTGTTGTCGGCGCAGCGCCAGTGGTTCAAGTCGCGCGTTGGCGTGGAAACGCGCGAGACGGCGCGCGCAGAGGCGTTTTGCAGTCACGCGCTGCTGCAGGACGAACCTTTCGTGGTCGAGGATGCCATGTGCGATCCGCGCTTTGCCGACAATCCGCTGGTCGTGGGTGCACCGTTCATCCGCTTCTACGCCGGTTTCCCGGTACACACCACGGACGGGCTGGCGCTGGGTTCCCTGTGCGTGCTCGACACCGAACCGCGCCGCCTGCGCGAGCGCGAGATGCGCGCGCTGCGCGAACTGGCCGCGATCGCATCGGACGAAATCCAGCGGCGCGCGTGATTCAACGCCGGCTGCGCGCGGCCACCCATGCCGCCAGCGTGTCCGGCGCCAGCGGTTGCGCATGCAGGTAGCCTTGCACCTCGTCGCAACCGGCGCGGCGCAAAAAATCTTCTGCCTCCACCGTCTCCACACCTTCGGCCACGACCTTGTGGCCCAGGTCATGTGACAGCTTGATCATCGTGCATACCAGCGCGCGCCGACGTTCGTCCTGGACCAGGTTGTGCATGAAGCTCTGGTCGATCTTGACCACGTTGGCCGGCAGGCTTTGCAGGTAGGCCAGGCTGCTGTAACCGGTGCCGAAATCGTCGATCGCAAGCTGCACGCCGGCGCGCGCCAGGCGCTCGAGCGCGCCTTGCGCGACCGCCGGATTGCGCATCAGCGCACTCTCGGTCAGTTCGAGCACCAGGCACGATGGCGCCAGGCCGTGGTACTGCAGCGCCATCAGCACACGGTCGCAAAAATCGGGCTCTTCGAGGTTCACCGCCGACACGTTCACCGCCACCTGCAACACCAGGCCGCCCCGGCGCCAGGCCACCATCTGGCGCAGCGCCGCGCGCAGCACCCAATCGGTCGTGGCGCGCGCCAGCGACGTCGTTTCGATTACCGGGATGAATTCGCCGGGCGAGATCGCCCCGGCCGTCGGGTGATTCCAGCGCAGCAGCGCTTCGACGCCAACACAGGCGCCGTCATGCAGGCTGACCTTGGGCTGGAACACCAGATGCAGTTCGCCGTCGCTTTCCAGCGCGGCGCCGAATTCGGTCACCAGCCAGAAGCGGCGCTGCAGGATCGCGTCATGCTCGGACGAGAACACGCGCACGCCGCATCCGGCGCCGAGGGCATCGTGCGCTGCGCTGTGCATATTGCGCAGCAGGTCCAGGCCTTCGGTCTGGCCGACCGTGAACGGCGCGATGCCCACCGTGGTGGTAGTGACCAGGCGCGCCTGGCCATAGCTGGCGCGCGCGTCGAGCCATGACTGGATCTGCGCGCTGAACGCGGCCAGCGAGACGCCATGCGGCGCAAAAAAGGCGAACTGGATGGCGCCAACATGATAGAGCTTGCTGGCGCCGCCCAGGCGCAGCTGCGACACCGTGTCACGCACCAGTTCGTCGAGGTAGCTGGAACCCATCACGCGCTGGGCGTCGCTCAGTTCCTGCGGGCTGGCCAGGCTGACCAGGGCTGCGAGGCGCACCTCTCCTTCCAGCTCGACCAGTTCGAGATCGTTGAAATCGATGATGAACCCGTTCCGGTTGGGCAGGCCGCTGACCGGTTCGACGCGGCCGAATGCGTGCTGCAGTTCGATCTGCGACATCACCATGCTGGCCAGGTCTTGCAGTGCCCGGCATTCGGCCTGGCTGGCCTGGCGCGGCTCGATACCGAGCACGCACATCGCGCCCAGGCAGTAGCCTTCGCTGGTCGTGAGCGGCGCACCGGCATAAAAACGGATACCGCCCGTGGCCAGTGGGCTGTCGCACAGGTCCGGGTCGTCCAGCAGGTCCGTCACGACCAGCACGTCGCCACTGTCCGACACCATCGAGCACAGCGCCTTCAGGCGCGGGATCGAGTCATGGGTGATGCCGTATTTCGACTTGAACCACTGGCGATTGGAATCGGTCAGCGACACCGCCGCAATCGGCAAGTGGAACAGCTGGGCGGCCATGCGCGTGATCCGGTCGAACGCTTCGCTCGGCAGCGTATCGAGCAATTCGAGCCGGCGCAAGGCGTCGAGCCGCGCAGCTTCGTACAGCGATGGTGATTGGCGGGACAGCGTGTTCATGGCAGCTGGGCGTCTGCACGCACCCGGATGCGTGCTAACAAATTGGCAAGTGGAATCCCATTTTTGCGATAAACAAACTCTAGGTCAACCGAATTTCCATACCAAGGAGCGGTATTGCGCCGTTTCGAGAAACTTTATTCGGAATTGCGTGCTCCAACACACACAACATACCCGTTTGCCTGTCAGCCCGGGTTGCCCGGCGCCTGTTGCTGCTTGATGAAAGCGATCACGGTATTGCGGATCGTCTTGAGGACAGTGTCGGCCTTGAACGGCTTGACGATAAAGCCCTGCACACCGCGTGCGAGCGCGCTCTGCACCGCAGCGGCATCGAGCGTGCCGGAAACCAGGAACACGAGCGTCTTGGGCAGCGCGGCGCGCAACTGCTCGACGACGTCGCTGCCATCTTCGACCTGTTCGCGCGCGATGCAGATCACGTGCGGGTGGTGCTTGAGCGCCAGCGCCAATCCCAGCGCGCTGGTGTGCGTGGCGCCGACCACGTCGTAGCTGCCATCGGCCAGCACGGTGCCAAGCATCGCGCGCGAGACGGCGTTTCCATCCACGATTACTGCCTTGAGCATAGCGTCACAATTCCATTCAGTTTGCCGGAGAAATCAGCCTTCGTACGCCAGCGTGTTCCAGGTCACGCCCAGACGCACGTCCAGTTTCAGCGAAACCAGGCAGCGCGACATCTCCAGTATCTCACGCCCGGCGCGCAGCCTCTCGCCAAGCGGCGTCTTGAGGATGCCGGCGCCGGCCATCACGGCCTCGAGGCTGCCGTAGGCATTCAGCAGGCGCGCCGCCGTCTTCATGCCGACCTTCGACACACCGGGCACGCCATCGGTCGCATCGCCCATCAGCGCCAGCAGGTCGTGCAGCTGCTCGGGCGCCACGCCGAAGCGCGCGCGCACCCACGCGTCGTCATGCCACTCGTTCTTGAAGTGGTCCCACACCAGCGCGCCGTGCGCGATCAGGGGATGCAGGTCCTTGTCGGTGGTGGCCACGACCGCTTCGCCGCGCCCTTCGGACAGCCAGCGCATCACGCCGGTGGCGATCACGTCGTCAGCTTCGACCTCGGGCACCATCAGCACATGCAGGCCGGCCGCGCGCAGGCGGTCATGGAACTCGGGCAGCGCCGCGCGCAGTTCGGCCGGCATCGCCGCGCGGCCCTCGCGGTAACGCGGATACAGCGCGTGGCGCCAGGTCGGGCCGCCGTAGTCGAATGCAGCCAGCACGTGGGTCGGCGCATGCGCCTCGAGCACATGGCGAAACGACGAGAACGCGTGGCGCAGCGCGATGCTGGCCTTCAGGTCGGAGTCGGGCTCGGGGCTGGCTTCGTAGACGCGGCGCACGATGTTCAGGCCGTCGATCGCGAGCAGCTTTCCCGGGTTAGGCATGTGATGTGGTCATGGTGAACGTCAAAGGCGCCCATCATAAACCGGTTGCATGGCCGCGGGAAGGTGCGTGGGAAGGCACACCGCCCATGGCCACTGGCCTACTTTGCGTACGCGTACTCGCCGCCACGTTCGAGCGCGCGGCGATAGGCCGGGCGTGCATGGATGCGGGCCAGGAAGTCGGTCAGGTTGGGGTATTTGGCATCGAGCCCGCCACGCGAGGCCGCCGCTTCGAGCGGGAAGCTGAGCTGGATGTCGGCGGCGGTGAACTCTTCGCCGGCGAACCACGGATGCTTGCCCAGTTCAGCCTCGAGGTACCCCAGCTGCAGTGCGATCTGCGGCAGCACGAAGGTGCCCTTGACCTTTTGCGCGATGCCGCGTGCGATGGGTTTCACGAAGAACGGCATCGGCGTGCTTTCGATCTTGTCGAACACCAGTTTCAATAACAGCGGCGACATCATCGAGCCTTCGGCGAAGTGCAAGAAGTGCGTGTAGCGCAGGCGCGCCGGCGTGCCTGCGGCGGGCACCAGGCGGGCCGCTTCGCCGTTTGCAGCGCGCGCGGTCAGGTACTCGACGATGGCGCCCGATTCGGCCACCACCAGGTCGCCGTCGGTGATCACGGGCGATTTGCCCAGCGGGTGCACGGCCTTCAGTTCGGGCGGGGCCAGCATGGTCTTGGGGTCGCGCTGGTAGCGCTTGATGTCGTAGTCCAGTCCGAGCTCTTCGAGCAGCCAGAGGATGCGCTGCGAGCGCGAGTTGTTTAGGTGGTGGACGACGATCATGGTGTGCTCGTGATGGTGGATGTGGCGGCCAGCTTAGCACCGTTGGCCACGCACGCCCATCACACTAGCGCTGGTGCAGCTTGATGACGCGGTGCTTGCCGGGGGCCGGCGCCGCAGCTTTAGGGCCGCAGCTGCTGCAGCCGCCGCCACCGCAGGCGCCGCCCGCGCTGGTGTCCAGCCAGCGCGCCAGTGCCGACTGGCGGCCGTCCTTCGTCAGGCGCAGCACCAGGCGCGCGCGCAGGGTGACCGGCAGGTACTTCGCGCCCAGGTACAGCGCGGCGACGGACACGATGAGGATGACGGCCAGTTCCTGCATGGGGATTGCCATGATTATGCTCCGGTGAATGCCAGCGTGACGCGGTAGACGATGAACGCCGCCACGTAGGCCAGCGCGAACATGTAGCCGGCCATGATCCAGGCATATTTGCGGCTGCCCGTTTCGCGCGCCACAGTGGCCAGCGTCGGCAGGCAGTGCGGCGCGTAGACATACCACGCCAGCAGCGCCAGGCCGGTGGCCAGCGACCACGATTGGGCGATCAGGGGCGCGAGCGTGTCGCCGACTTCGTCGCCGCCCGACAGCGCATACACGGTGCCCAGCGCGCCGACCGCCACTTCACGCGCGGCCATGCCCGGCACCAGCGCGATGGCGATCTGCCAGTTGAAGCCGATCGGGGCCAGCACCACTTCAAGGGCGCGCCCGATCATGCCGGCCACGCTGTAGTAGATCGGTGGGTTGGTCGCGCCTTCCGGTGCGCCCGGGAAGCTCGAGAACAGCCAGAGCAGGATCATCATCGCCAGGATCAGGGTACCGACGCGCATCAGGAAGATCTTGGCGCGTTCGAGCAGGCCCGAGGCCAGGCCCGCCGGATGTGGCCAGTGATAGGCCGGCAGCTCGAGCATCAGCGCGTGCTGCTTGTAGCCATTGCGGCGCTTCATGAACCAGGCAACCGCCATCGCCGACAGGATGCCGGCCAGGTACAGCACGAACAAAACGATGCCCTGCAGGTTCATGAAGCCGCCCACGGTCTGGTCGGGAATGAACGCGGCTATCAGGAGCGCATAGACGGGCAGGCGCGCCGAACACGTCATCAACGGCGCGATCATGATCGTCACCAGGCGGTCGCGCGGGTTCTGGATCGTGCGCGCGGCCATCACGCCGGGAATCGCGCAGGCGAACGACGAGAGCAGCGGCAGGAACGAGCGGCCCGACAGGCCCACGCTGCCCATGATGCGATCGAGCAGGAACGCGGCGCGCGGCAGGTAGCCGACGTCTTCCAGCAGCAGGATGAAGAAGAACAGAATCAGGATCTGTGGCAGGAACACGAGCACGCTGCCCACGCCGGCGATGATGCCGTCGACGATCAGGCTATGCAGCAGGCCTTCGCCGATCCACGAGCCGACCATCTCACCAAAGGCGCCCATGCCCGCTTCGATCAGTTCGATGGGCGCATCGCCCCAGCTGAACACGGCCTGGAAAATCACGAACATCAGCAGCGCCAAGATGATCGGGCCGGCGATCGGATGCAGTACGACGTTGTCGATCTTTTCGCTCAGGTTGCCGGTGTCCTTCGCCGACGACACGGCGGCGGCCAGGATGCGGCGCACTTCGCGCTGGGTGTCTTCGACCGACACTTCGTCAATCGCCGACAGCGGCTTCGGTGTGACCGGCACGCCGAACGGCATGGCGTCGAGCTGGGCCAGCAGGGCCTTCTCGCCGCCGGACTGGATGGCCACCGTCTCGACGACCGGCATGCCCAGTTCTTGCGAGAGTTTCGCGGTATCGATCTCGATGCCGCGCTTTTTCGCCACGTCGACCATGTTCAGCGCCAGCACCATCGGCAGGCCAAGGCGGCGCAGTTCGAGCACCAGGCGCAGGTTCAGGCGCAGGTTGGTGGCGTTGACGACGCACAGGATGGCGTCGGGCGGCACTTCACCGGCGCGCAGGCCGGCGACCACATCGCGCGTAATGCCTTCGTCGGGTGTCTGCGCATTCAGGCTGTAGGCGCCCGGCAGGTCGAGCACGCGAAACGCGCGCCCGGCGGGCGACGTGAAGCTGCCCTCCTTGCGTTCGATGGTGACGCCAGCGTAGTTGGCGACCTTCTGGCGCGCGCCGGTCAGGCGGTTGAAGAGCGCGGTCTTGCCGCAGTTGGGGTTACCCAGCAGTGCGACCAGAGGCGTGCGCGACGCGACTTGCGATTCCATGACACCCATCAGTCAACCTTGATCGAGACGAGGGCCGCTTCGAAGCGGCGCAGCGCGAAGGTCGATTCGCCGACCTTGACGGCCAGCGGGCCCTTCATCACGCGCTTGATCACGCGAATGCGTTCGCCCGGCACGAAGCCCAGCTCCATCAGGCGGCGCTGGACATCGATGCCGCCCTCCTGCGCGCCTGGCGCAAGGTGGACGACGGTAGCACTCTGACCCGTCGTGAGCGAGTCGAGTGTGGGCAATGCAGCGTGGTTCATGAGAGCTTCCAATTAGTTGTTGCGCGTATGAGACAGCGACTGGAACGATGGCGGTATCATAAACCTAAATAGGAATTATTTCTATTTGCAGCTTGTCATTGCTTACCGGTAAAGCACAAATAAAGTGTGTTTGAACCGCAAATTCCACTTGCGTTCGTCGCCGAGTTTACAGAGAATATCAACGCAAATGAGAATGATTCGCATTTTATAGACTAAACTGCAATGGTTGCTTCAAAAGGGTCGCTTCAATGATTGTCTGTGTCTGCAACAACATTTCTGATCGTGAAATTCGCCAGGCGGCCGACTTGGGCATCTCGTCGATGGCCGAACTGCGCAAGGAACTCGGCGTGGGCACCATGTGCGGCAAGTGCGTCAGCTATGCCCGCGAAGTGCTGCACGAACACATCGACAGCAAGACCACGATCACCGAAGTGCGCCGCCTGCCACAGGCCGCCTGATTTTTCCACGCTTCTACCACGCATCTTCCACTCCTTTTCGCTCTCTGCCGGTCAATGGCCTCGCTATCTCGCGGGGCTTTTTTTCGTCCATCGCGACCGTGTTGCGGGGTAGTGAGAACCGTTCGCACAGTGAACTGAGAACGGTTGCTATTACGCGCAAAAATGTCGCATTTGCCGTCATTTAATGCGCTTTTTTACCGGTTTTCGCGCAATTTATAGCGTTTTAATCGCCATCTGTTTGCTATCATGGAGGTCATTCAAAACACTATCGAGGGCACCCCATGAAAGGCGATCCAAACGTCATCCGTCTGCTGAACGCGCAGCTCACCAACGAACTGACCGCGATCAACCAGTACTTCCTGCACGCGCGCATGTACCGCCACTGGGGTCTGGAAAAGATCGCAAAGAAAGAGTACGAAGAATCGATCGGCGAGATGAAGCACGCCGACAAGCTGATCGACCGCATCCTGATGCTCGACGCGCTGCCGAACCTGCAGGCGCTGCACAAGCTCCTGATCGGCGAGTCGACGCAAGAGATGCTGGAATGCGACCTGAAACTGGAACGCGCCGCACACGCGACGGTCAAGGAAGGCATCGGCGCCTGCGAAGCGGCGGCCGACTACGTCTCGCGCGACCTGTTCCTGATGATCCTGGAAGACACCGAAGAGCATATCGAGTGGCTCGAAACGCAGCTGGACCTGATCGTCAAGGTCGGTATCCAGAACTACCTGCAAAGCCAGATGGCCGAGTAAGTTCGTCGAGCCGGCGGTGATGTCGATCGCCGCCGGCCAGTCGAAACCACTCGCCCGCACCACCACGCACTGTCAGCGCCAGCGCGTCATCCACTTGTCGTAGAACCCCATATCCCTCGGCACTGCACCGGCAATCGCGCAGATCGCGCCGGCGAATTCGTTCGCGCGCGCGAGCGTGACGTCCAGCGCCCAGCCGCGCGCCGCGCCGAGCAGGAAGATCGCCGAGAAGGCGTCGCCCGCCCCCACCGTGTCGATCACGAACGGCGGTGCCGGGCTGTCGTGCTGCGCGACCACGTTGCCATCGCTGCCGAAGTACACCGCGCCGCGGTGGCCCAGCGTGACGATCAGCGCGTCGAGCGAAAACATCTTGAGCAAGGCCTGGCACGATGCACGCACTTCGTCGGCCGACAGCGCCGGCGCGTCGGGCTGGATCTGGAAGTGCCAGCCGAACAGCACCTGCAATTCTTCTTCGTTGACCTTGACGATATTGGCCGCCTGCAGCGAGCGGGTCACGCCTTTTACATCGTACTGGCCGTCGCGCAGGTTCAGGTCGAGAAAGCGCGGCGCGGTGCTCGCGGCCAGCACCGCGTTCAAGGCCGCGCGCGACTGCGCGTTGCGCTGGGCCAGCATGCCGAAACAGACCATGGCCGGCTGCACGCCCGCCAGCGCGGCGCCGGCTGCGGCGGCGTCGATGAAGTCGTAGGCCTGGTGCGGCAGGATCGTGAAGCGGTGCCCGCGCGGGCCGCGCTCGACCAGCACACGGCCGGTCTCTTCGATCGGATCGACCTGCAGGCCGGCGTCGCTCATCGCGAAACGTTCAAATTCAGCGCGCACCAGGTGGCCGCTGCGATCGTCGCCGATGCGCGTGATCGCCAGGCATGGCGCCATGAAGGCCGACAGGTGGCGCGCCACGTTGAACGGCGCGCCGCCGACGATCTGTTCGCTGTTGAAGTCGTCGACGAGCGCTTCGCCAAAGACGACGGTGGTCAGTGCGTTCATGGCCATCATGCGACGAACGGCGCAGTGTCCTTGAACGACTGGCGTTCGGACAGTTTGTCGAACAGGCGCGCCAGGTTCGGGTAGTCGCCGCGCCAGTCGATCTCGGGGAAACGAAACGCGAGCCATCCCAGCGCGCAGCCGACGGCGACGTCGGCCAGCGTGTACTGGTTGCCGCGGCAAAAGGCGCCCTCGCCCAGGCGCTCGGCCATCACGCGCAGGCCGGCATGCACCTTGCCCCACTGGCGGGCGATCCATTCAGGACTTTGCTGCGCCTCGGGGCGCAGCACGTGTTCGAGGCGCACCAGCACGGCCGCATCGAGCACGCCGTCGGCCAGCGCTTCCCACACCTTGACCTCGGCCCGCTCGCGCCCGTTCGGCGGCAGCAGCTTGCACACCGGCGTGAGCGTGTCGAGGTATTCGGCGATCACGCGCGAGTCGTACAGGGCGCTGCCGTCATCCATGATCAGGCACGGCACCTTGCCCAGCGGGTTGGTCTGCGCGATGGTGGTGTCGGCCGACCAGACGTCTTCGAGGATGAAGGCGCAGTCGAGCTTTTTCTCGGCCAGCACGACACGCACCTTGCGCACGTAGGGGCTGGCAACGGAACCGATGAGTTTCATGGATGTAGGCAAGTGGAAATCGACCCTCAGTATAGCATCGGCCCCTGCCGCAAAACCTGCGCCGCCGCTGCCCCGGCGTACCCCGAAAACGCAGCACGCGCAACGGGTGGAAAGCCGGCCAGTGGTAAAATCCGCGTTTTTGACCGACACGCCCGCCATGACCTCTACTGCACTGTCGCCGACCCTGTCGGCCCTGTCCCCGCTCGACGGCCGCTACGCCACCAAAACCGACAAGCTGCGTCCCATCCTGTCGGAAACGGGTTTCATGCACCACCGCGTGAAGGTTGAAATCGCGTGGCTGCAGGCGCTGTCGCAGGCCGGCTTCGCCGAGATCAAGCCATTCTCCAGCGAAGCGATCGCTCACCTCGATGGCATGGCGGCAAACTTCGGCGAGAAAGACGCGGCCCGCATCAAGGAAATCGAAGCGGTCACCAACCACGACGTCAAGGCGGTCGAGTACTGGCTCAAGGAGCAGGTCAAGGATGTACCGGAGCTGGTCGCGGCCAGTGAATTCATCCACTTCGCCTGCACCTCGGAAGACATCAACAACACCTCGCACGGCATGATGCTCAAAGCGGCGCGCGACGGCGTGATGCTGCCGGCGCTGCAGGCGATCATCACCAAGCTGACCGAGATCGCGCACACCAATGCGGCGCTGCCGATGCTGTCGCGCACCCACGGCCAGACGGCCAGCCCGACCACGCTGGGCAAGGAAATGGCGAACGTCGTCGCCCGCCTGCAGCGCGCGATCAAGCGCATCGCCGACGTCGAAATCCTGGGCAAGATGAACGGCGCGGTCGGCAACTACAACGCGCACCTGTCGGCCTATCCAGGCTTCGACTGGCCGGCGTTCTCGAAAGAAGTCATTGAACAGCGCCTGGGCTTGACCTTCAACCCGTACACGATCCAGATCGAGCCGCATGACTACATGGCCGAGATGTTCGACGCATTCGCGCGCGCCAACACGATCCTGCTCGACCTGAACCGCGACATCTGGACCTACGTCTCGCTGGGCTACTTCAAGCAGAAGCTGAAGGCCGGCGAAATCGGTTCGTCGACCATGCCGCACAAGGTCAACCCGATCGACTTCGAAAACTCGGAAGGCAACCTGGGCCTGGCCAACGCGCTGCTGCGCCACATGGCCGACAAGCTGCCGGTCTCGCGCATGCAGCGCGACCTGACCGATTCGACGGTGCTGCGCAATATCGGCGTGGGCTTCGGCTACGCGCTGCTGGCCTACGACAGCTGCCTGCGCGGCCTGAACAAGCTGGAAGTGAACGCGGCGCGCCTCGAGCAGGACCTGGACGCGAACTGGGAAGTGCTGGCCGAGCCGGTGCAGACCGTGATGCGCCGCTACGGCATCGAGAACCCGTACGAACAGCTGAAGGAACTCACGCGCGGCAAGGGCATCACCCGCGACGCGTTGCGTGAATTCATCGAGACGCTGGCCGTGCCGCAAGAAGCGAAAGACTTGATGCTGGCGATGACGCCGGCGAATTACATTGGGTTGGCGGCGAAGCTGGCTGCGGAAATCTGATTCAGCCACGCACGTTTGCACGTCGTTACCGCGGAGGCCTTCGCGGGAACGACGTTTTGGGGTCAGTAATCCCACCGCACCTTCACCCCCACCCGTCGTTCGAACTCCGCCCAATACGTGCTCGAGCCGAACTCCGGGCGCCCGCCATTCAAGTTTTCTCCATACACCGACAACGCCACGCCTGGCCGCAAGCGCCAGCCGAAGCGCGCGTCGAGGGCCGTCGTCGATGCGATCAGCGACGCCGGCATCGCGCCGATGCGGCGCAGCGTGACGTCGATCTCGCGCGCATCGTCGATGTTGTAGTTCGACCGTAGTTGCAGCGTGTGCGACGGGTCGCGCCGCGCCGTCGCCAGTCCAGCCCAATCATTGCCGCCGGGTTTCAGGCGCAGGCGCTGGCGCAGCGCGGTCCAGCCGGCCGACAGGCGCCAGCGCGCCAGCGCCTGCCAGCTGCCCCACGCTTCGAGACCGCTGGCGTGGCCTTCCATCAGGCTCGAAAACACGACAAAGCTTCCGCTCGGATCGCGCTGCTGCGTGCGCAGGTGGTCGTAGTCGTGGTGGTACAGCGTGACCGTGTAAGACAGCGTCGGCGCCGGCTGGCCGCGGTAGCCCAGCTCGAGCACGCGCGCCACTTCGCTGCGTACCTGCGACCCGCCGCGCAGAACGAATGGCGGCTGGCCCGGCACCCAGGCGTCGACATCGAGCCGCGCGGGCGAGCGCACGGTGCGCGCGGCCGACGCCCACAGCGCGTGCTGCGGCGCGACGCGCCACGACAGGCGCGCGCTCGGCAGCCATTCCACGCCCGTGTAGTAGTTGTATTCGGCGCGGCCGCCCAGCGTCAGGCGCCAGTCGTCATTCAGCGCGATGGCGTCCTGGACGAACACGCTGCCCCAGCGCTGCGTGGTGTTCGCCGGCAGGAACGCGACCCAGCGGCTGTTGTCCACGCGGTCGCGCGTGTTGCGGTAATTGGCGCCCCACATGATGTCATGGCGGCCGATCGTGGCCAGCGTGTGCTGGACCTGCAGGTCGGCCGTGGTGAGGCGTTCGGTGAACAGCGGCGGCGCGTCGCGCACCGTGTGGTCGAGATAAGCCTGGACCGCAACGCTGGCGCCGGCGTCCAGCGTGCGCTGCCAGCGCGCGGTCAGGTTGGCGCCGTCAGAGCGCACGCGGCCGAATGCGGTCGGGCCGTTCGGCGTGGCCAGCTCGCCCGGCGCCGGCTGGTCGAGCCGGCCGCGCATCAGATTGCCGATCACCGTGAAGGCGTCGCTGCCGTCCTCCCAGTCGGCGCGCACGCCTGCCAGCACGCGCCGGTAGCTGTCGTCGATATGTCCGCCACCAGTGCGTTCGCTGTCGCTGCGTCGCGTGACCTTGCCGAAGGCACGCCAGGCCACGCCGCCCTCGCTCGCGCCGCCCTGGCGAAACGCCGCACCGGCCGCGCCATCGCTGGCGCCGTACAACGCCGCCATGCTGCCCCTCGTATCGCGCGCGGAGCGCGTGGTGATGTTGATGACGCCGTTGACGGCGTTCAGGCCCCACATCATGCCACCAGGCCCGCTGACGACTTCAATGCGGGCGATATCTTCCAGCAGCACGTCCTGCGCATCCCAGAACACGCCGGCGAACAGCGGCGTATAGACCGAGCGACCGTCGATCAGCACCAGCAGCTTGTTGGACAGCACGCTAACGCCGCTGTTCATGCCGCGCGCGCTGATCGAATAGGCATACCCGTTGACGCGCGCCACGTGCAGATTGGGGGCCAGGCGCAGCGCCTCTGGCAGCGATTCGGCGCCGGACCGGCGGATGTCGTCGGCGGTGATCACGAACACCGCCGCCGGCGCATCCTGCAGGCGCTCGGGACGCTTGGAGACCGACGTCACCTGGATATTGGCCAGTTCTTCGATCGACAGATCGGCCAGATCGGCCTGGTCTTGCTCTGCGTTGCTGGCCTGCACCGGCGACGCGCACGCTACGGCAAGACAGACACCAACGGCCTGCGGGAGGCCGGCAATCGTTCTGCGGCAAACACGTATAAATGCGGTCATAACCGGATATTACATTCGGCGCGCCCGTTGGTGTATCTTTTGCAACGCCCCGGGGGTAAGCGGTCGTAAAAAACCGCGGCAATACAACGACACCATTTTTTTGATATAGTGAGTTAGTTCTAATCCGTACTAGTTAACTACAGGAAATATGCGCCGCTACTCCATCCCTGCGATTGTGCTGCACTGGCTGATCGCCCTTGCGATCATCGGTACCTTTACTCTGGGCCTGGTGATGACCGATATCCAGGGCATCAGCATGGCCAAGCTGCGCTACACGAGCTGGCACAAGTGGGCCGGCGTGACCGTGCTGGCGCTGGCCGCACTACGCCTGCTGTGGCGCCTGTTCAACAAGCCGCCCGCGTATCAGGCCGGCATGCCGCGCTGGCAGCATGGCGCCGCCCACGGCCTGCACCTGACGCTGTACGTGCTGATGTTCGCGGTGCCGCTGTCCGGCTATTTCTTCAGCCTGGCAGCGGGCTACCCGGTCGTATATTTCGCCAAGATCCCGCTGCCGGTGCTGATCGGTCCCGATCCGGTACTGCGCGACACGCTGCGCGAGCTGCATTACTGGTTCAATATGCTGCTGGCCGCCCTGGTCGCGCTGCACGTGCTGGCCGCATTCAAGCACTTGCTCATCGACCGCGACGGCATCATGCAGCGCATGCTCCCCATCCCTACCCCGAAGGAAAAACCATGAAATTGATCAAGGCACTGATGCTGGCCGGCCTGGTTGCCGGCAGCGTCGCCGTGCAAGCCGCGCCACTCAAGACCGAGCTTGCGGCCAGTGGCGTCTCGGCCGTGTTCAAGCAGATGAACGTGCCGGTGGAGGCGCCGTTTCGCACCTTCGCCGCGCAGATCGACTATGACGCGGCCAAGCCGGCGGCGGCCAAGGCCAGCGTCGAGATCACGACCGCCAGCTTCGATATCGGCGACGCCATGTACAACAAGGAAGTGGCAAAGAAAGAATGGTTTGACTCGGCGCAGTTTCCGAAAGCCAGTTTCGTCTCGACGAGCATTGCACCGGCCGGCGCCGGCAAGCTGACCGTGTCCGGCAAGCTGACCATGAAAGGCAAGAGCGCCAACGTGACCTTCCCGCTGGCGGTCAAGGCGGCCGGCGCCAAGACCGTGTTTGAAGGCCAGTTGCCAATCAAGCGTTTGGCGTTCAATATCGGCGAAGGCGAGTGGAAAGACACCAGCATGGTCGCCGATGAAGTCGTCATCAAGTTTCGCGTTACCGCCTCACCTGCCGTTGCAGCAAAATAACCGTTCAACCACCCCCCTTTTTACAGGAATCGCGCCACATGAACATCAAGCACCTGATCGCGGCAGCCGCCGCCTTTGCCGCCACTTCGGCCTTCGCTGCACCAGTCACCTATGACATCGAGCCGAACCATACGTACCCAAGCTTCGAGGCCGACCACATGGGCCTGTCGGTATGGCGCGGCAAGTTCAACAAGTCGAGCGGCAGCGTCACCATCGACCGCGAAGCCAAGACCGGCTCGCTGGACATCACCGTCGACATCAACAGCATCGATTTCGGCCACGAAAAAATGAACGAGCACGCGAAAAAGCCTGACATCTTCGACGCTGCCAAGTACCCGACCGCGACCTTCAAATCGAAAGCGATCAAGTTCACCGGCGACGTGCCGACCTCGGTCGATGGCGAACTGACCCTGCACGGCGTGACCAAGCCGCTGACCCTGCAGATCAACAAGTTCAAGTGCATCATGCATCCGATGCTGAAAAAAGAAGCCTGCGGCGCCGATGTGGTCGGCACCTTCAAGCGCGATGACTTCGGCATCAGCTTCGGCCTGCCGAACTTCTCGCCGGAAGTAAAACTGGCAATCCAGGTTGAAGCCGTCAAAAAGTAATCTGGTTCGACCATGAAAAATCCCCGCCGGTTCGCACCGGCGGGGATTTATTATTGCGCGTTCAAGCGGCTAATTGCGATCAGCGGCCATCGCGGTCGAAGTCGCCCGGAATCGCACGCTCGACACGGTGCCAGCCGGCGCGGGTGGCCGACTTGGCCTGGTCCCAGCTCAGGCGCGAATTGCCTTTCGAGCGATCCCACTGGCTCGAGAGCTGGCCTTCGTTGGCATCGTAGCCGCCGTCATATTTGTCGTAGTTGTTGTAGCCCAGCGCGTAGGCTGGCTCGTAGTCGTCGTAGGTGTAGCCTGGCGTGTAGTACGGCTGGGTCTGGTACTCGTTGCGCCAGTAGTCGTTCTCGGCCTTTGGATTGACCACGTGGCCCACACCCTTGCCGGCTGCGCCGCCGACCATGCCGCCGATCGCCGCGCCCGCCGCCACGCCCAGTGGGCCGGCTGCTGCGCCGATCACTGCGCCAACCGTTGCGCCGCCGCCGGCGCCGACGCCCTGCGCCAGGTTATGGTCATGCAGTTCGTCGGTCGCTTTTGGATTGACCACTTCGCCCGCGCCACGACCGGCTGCACCACCCGCCAGGCCGCCGACCACGGCGCCAGCCGCCATGCCGATCGGACCGCCAACGGCGCCCACTGCCGCGCCCATCGCCGCGCCCGAACCTGCGCCGACGCCCTTGGCCAGATGGTGCTCGGACAGGTCGTCGTTTGCTTTTGGATTGACCACTTCAGCCGCGCCCTGGCCGGCGATGCCGCCAGCGATGCCGCCGACAACGGCGCCAGCAGCCATGCCGATCGGACCGGCAACGGTGCCAACGGTGGCGCCCAGCGCCGCGCCGCCTGCCACGCCAAGGCCGGCGCCGATCACGTGCGAACCACCCTGGTCGGTCCACGATTTGTGGATGTGCGCTGCGTCTTCATCCGAACGGGCATTCACGCCCAGCAGGATGCCGCCGCCCTTGATGCCCTCTTCGTAGTGCTGTGCGCGTTCTTCCGGGATGCCGGCGCCGATCAGCGCGCCGATCAGGCCACCGGTGATGCCGCCAGCGCCGGCGCCTGCCAGCGCGGCTGCCAGCGGACCGGCCACGACCAGGCCCAGGCCTGGCAGCACCAGGGTGGTGCCCACTGCGGCGATACCGGCCAGCACGGCGCCGATGGTGCCGCCGATGCCGGCGCCAATGCCCGCGCCTTCGGCGGCCTTGCTGCCCAGTTCGGTGTCTTTATCGGCGAAGTGGGTTTGACGCGTGGCGTCGGACATCATCAGGTTGACGTCGTCGCGGTTGTAGCCGCGCTCGGACACGGTGCCGTAGGCACGTTCGGCGCTGGCGCGGTCAGGGAACAGGCCAGTGACCATGCGCTGGTTATCCGTGGTGCGGGTGGTGTCGAAGCTGCTCATGATGATCCTTTGTTGGTTGGTTTCGGCAGCCGGCTAATGATAAGCGGTGGCGCCAAGGACCTTCACCATAGGCTCACCCGGGTTACGGCTCTGTTCGATGACGCACGCTCGGTGTTACTGCTGAGATTGCGCGACCGGCGCATCGATGACGATGCAATTTCGGCATCGAAGGTACGCTGCCGCACCGACCCGCTATCGTCCCCTCTCTACACTTTTTCACATGGTCACGGCATTTGTTGGGCCTGGGGGTTATATCTTTTCACTTGAGGAGGAAGCACCATGTTATTTATTATCTGGATCGTCGTCGGCGGTATTCTGGGTTGGCTGGCCAGCATGGTCATGAAAACCGATGCCGAGCAAGGCATCATCCTGAACGTCGTGGTCGGTATCATCGGCGCCTTCCTGGGCGGCTGGTTGCTCTCGCCACTGTTCGGTACCGGCACCATCAACTCCGATGACTTCAGTGTCGCTTCGCTCCTGGTTTCGTTCCTGGGCGCAGTCATCCTGCTGGCAATCGTGAATCTGCTGCGTCGCGGTCGCGTACGTTAATTCGGTGGTTCGCCACTTCTAAAAAACCAACGCCGGGTGCGTTGGTTTTTTTTCCTCTGCGATTTTACTGATGAGCTCAAAAATGTTCTGGTCACTGTTGCTGACAGTGGCCGCCACCCTCGTAATCGGGGTGCTCGCATTGAATTTCATGCCGGGCGAAAAACAGATCGAACGCCAGCTGACACGGCAATACGATACGGCCGATCCGCAGTTCCGCCGCTCGCTCGGCGTGCTGCTCGGGCCACCGATCATCGAAGGCAACAAGGTCGAGGCGCTGCTCAACGGCGACGAGATCTTTCCGGCGATGCTGGAAGCGATTCGCGGCGCGAAAAAAACGATCACGCTGGAAACCTATATCTATTGGTCGGAGTCGATCGGCACCGAGTTTTCCGAAGCGCTGTCCGAGCGCGCGCGCGCCGGCGTGAAGGTACACGTCATGCTCGACTTCATGGGCAGCATGAAGATGGACAATGCCCAGGTCGACAAGATGAAGGCGGCCGGCGTGCAGGTGCAGCGCTATCACAAGCCCGTGTGGTGGAAACTGGCGCGCATGAACAACCGCACCCATCGCAAGCTGCTTGTTGTCGACGGCACGGTCGGCTTCACGGGCGGCGTGGGCATCGCCGATCAATGGCGCGGCAATGCGCAGGATGAAGACCACTGGCGCGACAGCCACTTCCGTGTCGAAGGGCCAGTGGTCGGGCAGATGCAGGCCGTGTTCAACGACAACTGGACCAAGGCCACCGGCGTCGTGCTCGACGGCCCCGCCTACTTCCCGGCGCTCGTGCCAAAGGGGACGATGCCGGCGCAGATGTTCTCCAGCTCGCCCACCGGCGGCAGCGAAAGCATGCATTTGATGTACCTGATGGCGATCACGTCGGCGCGCGAGACGATCGACCTGTCGGCCTCGTATTTCGTCCCCGATGAACTGACGGTGCGCACGCTGATCGCGGCCGCCAAACGTGGCGTGCGCGTGCGCCTGATCACGCCGGGCGAGATCATCGATTCCGACCTGGTCAGGGCTGCCTCGCGCGATCGCTGGCCGGAGCTGCTGGCGGCGGGCGTGCAGATCTCGGAATACCAGCCGACGATGTACCACGTCAAGACGCTGATCGTCGACAAGCTGCTGGTGTCGGTGGGGTCGACCAACTTCGACAACCGCTCGTTCAGTATCAACGACGAAGCGAACCTGAATGTGCTGGATCCGGGATTCGCGGCGCAAATGACACAGGTCTACGAAGACGATTGGGCCCTGGCCAAGCCGGTGACGGCGCACCAGCTCGCGAAGCGACCGTGGTGGGAACGTGGCACGACCTGGTTCGTGTCGCTGTTCGAGGCACAGTTGTAGGCGCGCGCTGATGCAGACGTGGGCTTTTTCATTGCCATGACTGAAATACTGGTTGACGATCCGATAGGGGATTAACGATACTCATGGACACTCCCTGGAGTCCATGAGTTCATCTCATCCCCTTCCCAACCAGACCAAAGCGCATGAAAAAGACCCTTCTCTCGCTCGCCATCCTCACCAGCTTCGCCGCACACGCGGACGAAGGCATGTGGATGCCGCAACAGCTGCCACAAGTAGCCAAGCAACTGAAAGCCGCCGGCCTCAAGCTGGACCCGGCGAATCTGACCAAGCTGACCGAATTCCCGATGGGTGCGATCGTCAGCCTGGGCGGCTGCTCGGCTTCGTTCGTCTCGCCGCAAGGTCTGGTCGTCACCAACCACCACTGCGTGTACAACAGCATCGCCGTGAACTCGACGCCCGAACGCGACCTGCTGGCCAACGGCTTCCTGGCCAAGACCATGGCCGATGAACTGCCGGCGTCGCCAGGCAGCCGCATCTTCGTCACCGACGAAGTAGCCAATGTCAGCAACCAGATCATCACGCCAGAAGTGGCCAAGCTGACCGGCAAGGCCCGCATCGACGCCATCGAAAAGAACCAGAAGACCCTGGTGGCAGCCTGCGAACAAGACGCCGGCTACCGCTGCACCGTGGCCAGCTACTACGGCGGCCTGGAATTCTATCGCCTGAAGCAGCTCGAAATCCGCGACGTACGCCTGGTGCATGCGCCGGCGTCGGGCGTCGGCAAGTTCGGCGGCGACACCGATAACTGGATGTGGCCACGCCACACCGGCGACTATGGTTTTTACCGCGCGTACGTGAGCAAGGACGGCAAATCGGCCGAGTTCTCGAAGGACAACGTGCCGTACCAGCCGAAGCACATCCTCAAGGTCGCCAAGGACAACGCGAAAGAAGGCGACTTCGTGATGGTGCTTGGCTACCCGGGCCGCACCAACCGGCACCGCCTGCCGTCCGAAGTTGCGTTCACGTTCGACTGGAATTACCCGGCCTTCATCCAGGCCTCGAGCGAGACGCTGGCGATCATCGACCGCGAAACCAAGACCGACCCGGCCGCCAAGCTGAAATACGCCGGCCAGATCGCGGGCGTGAACAACTACTACAAGAACCGCAAGGGCATGCTGGTCTCGTACCAGGGCAGCGACTTCCTGCAGCGTAAAACGGCCGAGCACAATGCGCTCAAGGCGTGGGTCAATGGCGACGCGGCGCGCAAGGCGCAGTACGCGGCCGACATCGACACGGCCGAAAAGCTGATCGCCGAACGCGATGCGGGCACGAAGAAAAGCTTCTTCCAGACCTACGCGCAGCCGAAGTTCCTGGCGTCGGCCCGCACGCTGTACCGCCTGGCCAACGAGCGCACCAAGCCGGACGCCGAGCGCAAGACCGGTTACCAGGACCGCGACCTGCCGCGCCTGACGTCGGTCGTCGAAGGCCAGGACCGCACCTACGACGAAAAAGTCGACAAGGCACTGGTGCTGAACTTCCTGACCAAGTACAACGCGCAGCCAGCGGCCGAGCACGACGCCGCATTCGACGCCGCACTGGGCATCCGCGCCGGCATGAGCGAGGCCGAACTGAAGGCCGCGCTCGAGCGCATCTATGCCGGCTCGAAACTGGCCGACAAGGCAGCGCGCACCGCGTGGCTGAAAAAGACGCCAGCCGAGTTCAAGGCATCGAACGACAGCTTCATCAAGGCAGCCGTGGCGATGTATGACGCCGACATGGCCGATGAAGCCAAGCAGGAAGAGTCGGCCGGCAAGATCCAGCAAGCCTACGGCAACTACATGAAGGCCAAGATCGCCTACATGAACAGCCGCGGCCAGGCCGTCTACCCGGACGCCAACAGCACGCTGCGCGTCACCTTCGGCAAGATCGCCGGCCGCCCGCAAGGCGCCGACGGCACCACCGGCTGGACCGCCTTCACGACCGTGGCCGGCGTCACTGCCAAGCACACGGGCGAAGGCGAGTTCGATGCGCCTGACAACCAGCTGGCCGCGATCCAGAAGAAGGACTTCGGCAAATACGCCGATCCGAAGCTGAAAACGCTGCCAGTGAACTTCCTGGCAACGCTGGACATCACCGGCGGCAACTCGGGTTCGGCCGCGCTGAACGCCAAGGGCGAGCTGATCGGCCTGGCCTTCGACGGCACGCTCGACTCGATCATTTCGGATTGGGACTTCAACAAGGCAATGACGCGTTCGATCCAGGTCGACAGCCGCTACATGCTGTGGAATATGCAGTATGTGGACAAGGCGGACAATCTGCTGAAAGAAATGAACGCGCTGTAATCGACGCGTTTTTCGATGTTGCCGAGAGGCCGCGCTACCGCAAGGTGCGCGGCTTTTTTAATTGTTGAAGATTGCGCAGGACATTACGCACCAACCGAGTAAGCAATCCGATAAATGGCATAAAACATCAGCGCACAAGCACACGATGCCGCGATGCGCGAAAAGAACACGCGCGAAAACATGCCATTATCGTCACCGGCCCGCCCCGGAATCAGATACGCAATAAAATTCGGCACCACCGCCACCGCAAACAGCACCAGAGGCGACACCGTGATCGCCCGATCGAACACAGCCGGAAGCAGCAATCCCGCCAAGGCAGCGATCACGATAAAGAGAACATAGCCAACATTGCCGGTCCGCGGGGAAGAAGAAGCCATCAGTCAACCTCGTAATTAATAATCGGAAATTGTAATGCAGAGCCCACCAAATCCATCACCAAAACAATTGCCCAACAATTAGGGTCAGAGTCGAATTCTTTGACAACTTTTCCGGATGAGGCATTAACTCGACTCCGACCCTAGTTATCCTAAGGGAAATTGGCCAATAATTCGACTCTGACCCTAATTAATTTTTGGTCGAAATCAGAGATTTCGGATGTCACAAGAAATTAATGACAAGAGAATCTAAACGCATCGCAATTTCTACCGAACTCAAGCAGAAAATAACCCCAAAAACAATTAGGGTCAGAGTCGATTTGTTTGACAACATTTACGGATGAGCCATTAATACGACTCCGACCCCAGTTATCTACCGGGCAATTGGCCAATAATTCTACTCTGACCCTAATTGGAGGATGGTGGTGAGTTCGGTGGCGATTTGTTGGGACAGGCGGTGGATGTGCAGGCCGTCGACGAAGCCGTGGTGGGCTTGTACCGAGAATGGCAGGGTCAGCTTGCCGTTCGGGGCGTCGCGGAAGCGCCCCCAGGCCAGTGATGGGATGTCGGGTTGCGCCAGGTGCGCAGTTGGGTGCTGGATCGATGTGAAGTCGAGCCAGGGTATGCAGGTGACGAAGACTTGTTCTTTCGCGGCGCGCGGCGACAGCGTCGCGTAGGTGGCGTTCAATCCTGTCATGCTGGCGGCGTCGGCGCCGGCGGCGCGGCTGCGGGCAACGAAATCGTGGAGGTCGTCGGACCAGTCGAACGTCGCAAAATTGAGGTCGTCGCTGGCGTTCGTGACAGTGAACGATGGATTCAGGCGCTCGATGCGGATCACTTCACCGTCCAGGATCCGGTAACAGAAGTTTTCGATCTTCAGCACCGCGCGCAGCGTGGCGCACAGCAGCACATGGAACGGCGCCAGGCCCTGCGCGCGGCACCACGGCCGAAAGTCCGGCAACTCGAGCGTGAAGCACAGGTTCAGCGCCGGGCTGTCCATGCTGTCGAACAGCGCAAAACGGTCGCGCCGTCGTTCAAACTTTTCCATCATCCGCAACAAGCCTGTTACGCCTGTTGTTTATTCAGGCGGCTGTTGCGCATGCTGTACAAGAAGTAGGTCACCACCGCCACGCCCATCCAGATGAAGAACACGCGGAACGTGGTCGCTGACAAATCTTTCATGATGTACAGGCAGGCCAATACCGACAGCCCCGGCACCACATACGGACCAAACGGCACGCGGAAGCCTGCCGGCGCATCGGCGCCCTGCTTGTGACGGATCACCGGCACCGCGATCGACACCACCATGAACGCGGTCAGCGTTCCCATGCTCACCATGTCCCACAAGAAGGTCGAGTCGACCGTGCCGGCCACCAGGCCCACGACGGTGCACACGATGATCGTATTGCCCACCGGCGCCTGGGTGCGCGGGCTGACTTTCTGGAATACCTTCGGGATCAGGCCATCGCGGCTGATCGCGTACAGGATGCGCGTCTGGCCGTAGATCGTCACCAGCGTCACCGAGAACACCGACACCACGGCGCCAGCCGACAGCACCAGCGCCGGCCAGGCCTGGCCCGTCACGTTCTGCAGGATCACCGACAGGCCGGCCTCCTGGCCTTCGAACAGGTGGGCCGGCTGCGCGCCCATCGCGGCCACCGCCACCAGCATGTAGAACACGGTGACGATCACCAGCGCCGACAGGATCCCGATCGGCACGTTGCGGCGCGGGTCCTTGACCTCTTCGCCGGCAGTCGCGATGGTATCCAGGCCGATGAACGAGAAGAACACGGTGCCGGCGGCGGCGGTCACGCCGGCCATGCCCGCGTAGCCCTTGCTCTCGTCCATATTGAAGAACGGCTGGAAGTTGTTGGCGTCAAAGCCCGTGAACGCGATCGCGGCGAAGAACACCAGGATCGCCAGCTTGATCATCACCATGATGGCGTTGGTCGTGGCCGATTCCTTCGTGCCGCGCACCAGCATGATGCCGCACATGATCACGAGGATGATCGGCGGCAGGTTGATGTTCCCCGGATTGAACGACACGTTATGGTGGTCCGACACGAACATCGGCGAGCGCAGTTCGGCCGGTATCTGCCAGTGGAAGGCATTGAGCAGGAAGTTGTTCAGGTAATCGGACCAGCCGATCGACGTCGCACTGGCCGCGAGCCCGTATTCGAGCAGCAGGCAGGCCGCGACGACGAACGCCGCGAATTCGCCGAGCGTGGCATACGCGAACGAGTACGAAGACCCCGACGCCGGCACGCGCCCGGCCAGTTCTGCGTAGCACAGCGCGGTCAGGCCGGCGGTGATCGCCGCGAGCAAGAAGGAGAGAACGACTGCCGGTCCGGCTTTGGGCACCGCTTCGACCATCGTGAAGAAGATGCCGGTGCCGATGGTGGCGCCCACGCCGATCATCGTCAGCGGGAACAGCCCGAGCGACCGTTGCAGGCCGGGCAAGGCGCCCGCGACGCCGACGGGTGTGCCCTCGTCGTGATGGCGTCCCGCCGGTTTGGTACGTAGCAGCTTTTGGCCCAGGGTCTGATTCACGGCGAGTCCTTCGATACGCGGTTGTAATCGCGTTCGATGCCGCCGGTAAGCAGTCCCGAAACGCAGTCTCAAAACGAAGCTGCGATTATATGGGACTCTGCCGTTGCTGCAGACATTTTGTTTAGAGGCTGGGCACAGCTTTAGTCAAGCAGATGCACACGCTCGCCCGTGATGCTGCGCTTGGCCGGCTGGCCATACACGCGGATGCCGCCCGCGCCCGAGGTGCGGGCAAACAGCGACTGCCTGACCGTGGCGCGAATGCTGCCGGCGCCGCTCGCGCTCAGATCGGCGTCCTGCGTTGTCAGCCCCGCCAGATCGGCGCTGGCCGAACCGCTCACGCGGGTACTGAGCGAGCGCACCGCGCCGCTGGCATCGAGCGAACTCGAGCCGCTCAGTTCCGTGCGCGCGACGTCGCCCGTGACCGGCCCGAGGCGCATCCGGCTCGACCCCGACAGCGAGATGTCGATGCTGTTGCTGCGCAGTTGGGCGGCGTCCAGCAGGCCCGAGCCACTGGCGCGCGCATTCAGGCTGTCAACTGTGCCGGCCAGGGTCACGCTGGCCGAACCACTCTTGCGCACGTCGAGCGGCGCACCATTCAGGCCACTGACGTCGACACGCGTCGCCCCCGATGCGCGCACTTGGCTCAGGCGCGGCGTCGTGTAGACGATGCGCAGCGGCGTCTTGCTGCGCAAGCCCTGCTCGGACCAGATGCGCAGCGTGTCGCCGCGCGTCTCGGTGCGAATCAAGGGCACCAGGTTGCTGTCGGCTTCCACCACCAGCGACGCAACCGGCCCCACGCGCACCTCGACCGGCAGCGCGCCGCTCACGTCCAGCGCCGGCAGCGCCGTGATGGCGCGGGCATCGCGCAGCGCGACACCGTCGCCCTCCTTCGTACCGCTGCTCCACGACGTATGGACACGCATGTCGCTGCCATCCTGCGGCGCGACGATGATGGCGCAGCCGGCAAGGGCGGCGAGAGCGGCAAGGGCGATGAGGGTACGCATGGCAGTCCTGACAGGTGGTTGTTCGAGTGATGGCACTCTAACAATCGCCCTGCCCTGCGGCGCGCTGCATGCGACGGATTGCAGGAAGCGCGGCCTGAACTGCTTCGCCCGCGACGCGAACGGTATCAGCCCTCGCCGGGCCGCGTGGTGTCGAACAGCGTCTTGAATTCGCGCGGCTGCGAGCGCCAGTATTGCGGCGGCGCGCTAACGTGCGCCCCAAGTTCGGCGGCCGCATGCCACGGCCAGCGCGGGTCGTATAGCATCGCGCGCGCCAGGGCGATGACGTCGGCCTGGCCCTGCTGCAGGATCGCTTCTGCGTGGCGCGCTTCGGTGATCAGGCCCACGCCAATCGTCGGCAAGCCTGTCTCGCGTTTGATTCGTTCGGCAAAGCCGATCTGGTAGCCCGGCTCCACGGGGATCTTCTGGGCCGTCGACACGCCGCCGCTCGAGACGTGGATGAAGTCGCAGCCAAGGGTCTTGAGTTCGGCGGCGAAGCGCACGCTCTGTTCGAGGTCCCAGCCGCCGTCGACCCAGTCGGTGGCCGAGATGCGCACGCCGAGCGTCATCGAGGGCACGGCCGCGCGCACGGCGGCAAACACTTCAAGCGGATAGCGCATGCGGTTTTCGAGCGACCCGCCGTAGTTGTCGGTGCGGTGGTTGGCCAGAGGCGAGAGGAACTGGTGCAGCAGGTAGCCGTGGGCGGCGTGCAGCTCGATCGCGTCCAGTCCAAGCGCCTGCGCGCGCCGGGCGGCGGCGACGAATGCGTCCTGCACGCGCAGCAAGCCGGTGGCATCGAGCGCCAGCGGTTCGGCGTCACCGTCCGTGTGCGGCACGGTCGATGGGCCTTCGGTCTGCCAGCCGTTCGGCGCATCCGGCGCGATCTGGGCGCCGCCCTCCCACGGCACATTCGTCGATGCCTTGCGGCCGGCATGGCTCAACTGGATGGCGACCTTGATCGGCGCATGGCGGCGAATCGCGGCGATGATGGGCGCGAGCGCCTCGGCGTGCGCGTCGGACCACAGGCCCAGGTCATTCGGCGAGATGCGCCCTTCGGGCACGACGGCGGTGGCTTCGAGCGTCAGCAGCGCGGCGCCGGACAGCGCCAGGTGACCGAGGTGGATCATGTGCCAGTCGGTGGCCAGGCCATCAACGGCGGAATACTGGCACATCGGGGCGATGGTGATGCGGTTGGACAGCTCGAGGGGGCCGAGCGAATATGGCGAAAACAGCATGGTCATGGTGGCTCCTGCAAATCAAGAGCACCAGTCTAGCGTGATGAGAAAGTCTTTGCTGCACGCTGCCTGGAAACGTCGTTCCCGCGGAGGCGGGAACCCAAGTTTGCTTGCACTGTGGCTGCATCGAGCATAGTGGCTGCGCCAAATAACTTGGGTTCCCGCCAAGGTGGCCGACGAGGCCGGGAACGACGTGCGAGGTGTAACTATGAAATCCGCACCACCATGATCCCGGCACGCAGTCCCACCCGTACATCCGGGTTCGGGAACACCACCAGTTCTTCATCGTGCTGCACCGTGTAGACAGTCTCGCCATCCTGCGCGATCACGTCACCCTTGTGCATTGGGGTGAAGTTCCAGGTCTCGCGCCCAACGCGCATGCTGAATGCGTCGGACAGCTTCATGATCGACTGCGCCGTCGCGAACACACGCGGCGCCGCCCGGGCTGCCTTCGCCGGCTGCCCGCGCAGCAGGCGATCCAGCGCGCCAGAGGCATCGGCAAACTGCGACAGGTCGTTCTGCCCCAGCGTGCCCACCCGCCCCAGTTCCACCGTGCTGCCGGCCGCGCCGAGATGCTCGGACGTGAAATAACTATAAGTGCCGGCCGACTCGGGATTCATGATGATCGCTTCGATCCCCGCCTCGCCCAGCCACGTCATCAAGCCTTCACGCGCCGATGGGGCAATCAGTTCCGGCACGATCGCGAACATCGGATAGTGCGACGGCCGGATCGCCGTGTGCAGGTCGACATGCCAGCGCGCCGGCCCGCTGCCCTCGAAGAACGCACGCGTGGCCTCGATCAGCACATCGGCGCGCCCCGCCTCGAACGTACCGGCCAGCGAACCGCGCTCGGCGCGAAACATCCGGTTCAGGTCCGCATCGATGAAGCGCTTGCCGGCACGGATGGCGTCGATATGACCGACACACAGCATCAGGTCCACCGCCAGCGCGTGCGCAGAGTGCGACAGCGCATCGACCAGATACGCCACCATCTCGATCGGCCCGGTCTCGTCGCCATGCACGCCCACCGACACCAGCACGCTGGGCCGGTCGACGTCAGGGGTTGCCGAGCGCACCGTCAGGATCCCCGACGCCGGCAAGGTGACAACAAAACCGGCGTCACGAAAACGCTGCGCGACCGCACTGAAATCGGCTTCGGCCAGCGCGCGCACCGCTTCCGGCAGGTTCGAACCAGGCACGGTGCTCATCTCAGGCGGCCAGGCGTTCCGGCGTGAGGCCTTCCGACAGCGCCCACACGTCCAGCATCGCCTGCTCCAGTTCGACCGGCGGGGCAAAGCCCGTCAGGCCGCGTGCGGCGGTCACTTCGTCCACCGCCGCCTGCATGTCGTTGCCGTTCTGGCCCGCATGCTCGATCACCTGCAGCAGCAGGCGCTGTTGCGCGCGGCGCAGCGACTGCAGCGCGTAGTTGCGCAGCTGTTCCTGCGACTTGCTCTGCGCCGGCAGCTTCAGGCCCAGTTCCAGCGTGTCGATGCCAACCTGCTGGCGCAGCAGCGTGCCAACCTGCAGGAACTGCAGCAGCGTCATGCCGCTTGGGCGCGACACCGACACCGCCGCGAACAGGAACGAGGCCTGCGACTCGATGATCTCGACGGCCTTCCAGGCTTTTGCAAACGCGGTCGGCAGGCCGGTGTGACCATCGGCCTCGGAGCGGAACTTGGCAGCGGCGCTCTCGTCGGCTTGGGCAAACAGCGTCGACAGCTCGTCCAGGCCTTGCGAGCCTGGCGGCAGCGACAGCACGCCTTCAATGGTCGCGCGTTGCAGCGCGCGGGTGCGGTTGTCGACCGAGACCGACACGTCGCGCGGCACCACCAGGGCGTCCGCGTCGAGCGCATCGAACACCGGCGCCAGGTGCAGCGCGGCCCAGGCCTTGGCCCACGCCTTGACGACTTCGGTGTCGTCGATACGGTGTTCCAGCGCCAGGTCGCGCAGCATCAGCGGACCGCATCGATTCACGGCTTCGTTGGCCAGTACGGTGGCCAGGATGGCGTTGGCCAGCGGATGGTCGAGCGGATCGCGCGTGGCGACCAGCTGCGCCGGGAAGTACGGCCGCAGCAGCGTGTCGGCCCAGACTTCCTCGATTAGCGGCAGCGCGGCCAGCGTGCGCTTGAAGCGGTTCTTGACGTTGGCGATGACCACCGCCAGTTCCGGCGCCGTGAGGCCCAGCCCCAGCGACTTGCGGCGCTGCAGCTCGACGTCCGTCGGCAGTTGTTCGAGCTCGCGCGACACGGCGCCGTCGGCTTCCAGGTTGGCGATCAGGGCGATGTAGCCGTCGACCACCGCGCCCGTTGCCTGCGCCTGCACTTCGCGCGTCAGCAAATGGGTCTGCAGCGTGTTGTCGCGCAGGACCAGGCGCTCGATCTCGCCGGTCATTTCGTTCAGCGTGCGGTTGCGGTCAGCTTCCGACAATTGACCGGCATTGACTTCGGTGTCGAGCCAGACCTTGACGTTGACTTCATGGTCCGAGCAATCCACGCCAGCCGAGTTGTCGATCGCGTCGGTGAAGATGCGGCCGCCCGCCAGGGCGAATTCGATGCGGCCGGCCTGGGTCGCGCCCAGGTTGCCGCCTTCGGCCACCACCTTGCAGCGCAGCTCATTGCCATCGACGCGGATCTGGTCGTTGGCGCGGTCCTTCACTTGCGCGTGCGTTTCGGTCGAGGCCTTGATATAGGTGCCGATGCCGCCGTTGTAGAACAGGTCGACCGGCGCCTTGACGATGCGGTGCATCAGTTCTTGCGGCGACAGCGCTGTCTCTTCGATCTGCAACGCCTCGCGGATCTGCGGCGAGAGCTCGATCGAGCGGGCATTGCGCGGGTACACGCCGCCGCCGGCCGAAATCAGGCTCTTGTCATAGTCTTCCCACGACGAGCGTGGCAGCGCGAACATGCGCTCGCGCTCCTTGAACGACACCTCGACGTCCGGGGTCGGGTCCAGGAAGATGTGACGGTGGTCGAACGCGGCCACCAGTTTCAGCTGGCGCGACAGCAGCACGCCGTTGCCGAACACGTCGCCCGACATGTCGCCCACGCCGGTCATGGTGATCGGATTGTTGGCCAGGTCGTGGCCCAGTTCATAGAAGTGGCGCTTGACCGCTTCGAACGCGCCCTTGGCGGTAATGCCCATCTTCTTGTGGTCGTAGCCGTTCGAACCACCCGATGCGAACGCGTCGCCCAGCCAAAAGCCGCGCTGCACGGCGATGCTGTTGGCGATATCCGAGAACGTCGCGGTGCCCTTGTCGGCCGCCACCACCAGGTATGGATCGTCCTGGTCATGACGCACGGTCGCTTCCGGTGGCACGATCTCGCCGCGCACGCGGTTGTCGGTCACCTCCAGCAGGCTGGCGATGAACAGGCGGTACACTGCCTCGCCCTCGGCCGCAACGACGTCGCGCGCCGCATCCTTCGGCATCTGCTTGCAGACAAAGCCGCCTTTCGAGCCAGCCGGCACGATGACCGCGTTCTTGACCATCTGCGCCTTCACCAGGCCCAGCACCTCGGTGCGGTAGTCTTCCATGCGGTCCGACCAGCGCAGGCCGCCGCGGGCGACCGGGCCGCCGCGCAGGTGGACGCCTTCGAAGCGGCGCGAGAACACATAGATTTCGCGGAACGGTCGCGGCTCGGGCGCCAGCGCCAGGTCGCTCGTGTCGATCTTGAAGATGATCTTCTCGCCATCGTTCTGGAAGTAATTGGTGCGCACGGTGGCCAGCGCCAGGTCGACCAGGGCCGCCATGATTTCTTCGGTGTCGGCGTGGTTCACGCCCGGCAGGCTGGTCTTGAGCAAGTACAGCGCGCTGCTGCCTTCGTTGCGCTGCTCTTCGGTCAGCGCCGGATCGAAGCGCTGCATGAAGCCGTTGACGAATTCCTTCACCAGGCCAGGCTGAGCGCGCAGCGTCTCGGCCATATAGCGTACCGAGAACTTCGAGCCGAGCTGGCGCCAGTAGCTGATGTAGGCGCGCACCAGCTGCACTTCGCGCAGCGACAGGCCGCCCTCAATGGTCAGGCCGTTCATGCGGCCGTCTTCGGCTTCGTCGTTGAACAGGGCACTGAAGAGTTCTTCGGCCACCTTGCCGATGCCCGGCCTGGTCAGCTTGGCAGCACTTTCGGCGTCGACCGACAGCGCCGTCACGTAGCGGCGCACGCCATCGAGGCCCGTGTGGCGGAAGGTCTGCTCGCGGTCGACCGCGATGCCGGCGTTCTGCAGCGCCGGCAGGATGCGCGACAGCGACGGCACGGTCTCGCTCGAGTACAGGCGGATCGAGGTGCCGGCGGCGTCATCCTGCTCGATGCGCGCGGTGACGCGGTCGGGACGGCAGCGCGTCAGGAGCGCGTGCACGTCGCGGAACGCCGTTTCGGGCGCGGTGGCGGCGACAAAACTCACTGGCAGCGTCGGCACGACCTTGCGCATCAGGCTGCGCAGGCGGCTTTCATCGACGGTATTGGTCAGTTGCGCGAAGCGGTCATGCCAGCCATCGAGCACGCCCAGCAGCGGCGCCTGCAGATCGGTTTCCAGGTCGAGCGGATAGCGGGCGGCGTGCGCGATCAGGTACACGCGCGCCAGCGGGCCATCGGCCACCAGCGTCTGGACATCGACATCGCGCGCGCCCGAGCTTTCTTTCAGGGCGCCGGCCAGGCTTGCGGCCACCGCAGCGCTGAAGCGCTCGCGCGGCAGGTACACCAGCACGTTCAGGTGGCGGCGGTACACGTCGCGGCGCGCGAACACCTTGGCGCGCGGCTGCTTGTACAGCGAGACCACGGCGCTGCAGACTTCGGCCAGCCATTCCGGCTCGGCTTCCAGCGCCTCGTTGCGCGGCAGCGATTCGAGGATCTCGATGAATTTCTCGGCGCGGAAGCCCTCTTGCCGCACACCGGCGATGCCGAGCACCTTGGCCACGCGGCCACGTGCGAACGGCAGGCGCGCCAGCGGGGTCGAGGTGGCGGCGCGGGTGAACAGGCCGATGAAGCAATGCTCGCCCAGGATGCGGCCCTGCGTGTCGGTATCGCGCACGCCGATGAAGTCCAGTGGCTGGTCGCGGTGCAGCGTGCCGCCCACGTCGGCCTTGACGATCGACAGCGTATCGGCGCGGCGCGACAGCGTATCGAGGTCGCCCGGGATGCTGGCCAGGCAATCGCCATACACAGGATGGGTGGTGTCTTTCAGCACGCCGATGCGGCTGGCCAGGTCGCGTTCGAGTTCGCGCTCGCCCGCCTTGACGACGTAGTAGGCGTAGCCGAACGGTTCGAACCCTTCGTTCTTGGCCCATTCGAGGAAGGCGGCGGCTTCCTGGCCGTCCGGCGTGCCGGCGGCGGCAGCTGCTGCGGCCACGGCGGTCATGCGGTCGCCCATGGCCACCGCGTCGCGCTGCACGGTGGCGGCGTCGTTGGCGACCATGCGGATACGCGCGGTCAGCTTGTCGAGTTCTTCGAACTGCAGTTCGTCGTTCAGCAGGCATAGGACGATGGATTCGAGCGGGCTGCCCGCTTCGCCGATGGCGACCAGGGCACCCGACGCATCGCGGCGCACCGGCAGCACGGCGTTCATGACGCCGGCGGCGACGATGCGCTCTTTACGCAGCGCCATGACGAAGGAGTCCACCAGGTACGGGCGGTCATCGTTCAGAATCAAGAGTGCGGTGGCCTTGCCGCCGCGGCCGTCCGAGTAACCCATCGTGGCGATCTGGGCGCCAGGGCCCGTGCGTTGGGCCAGCTGCGAGAAACCGTCGACCAGCACGGGCGCCAGGCTGCCTGGCGCGGTGCCGGCCAGGTCTTCGTCGTCGAGCGACTCGAGCCAGGCGGCGATCAAGGCATTGACCTGCGCGCTGCCGTTCACCGAACTGTCCACCGAGCTGTTCACATTCACCAGCGCAAGCGTCTGGCTGCGCAAATCGTTGGGCATATCTTTCATCTTGCTTCTCCAAAGTTGTGTGCCTGGGGCGGCCCGGCTCGTAACCAGGCGCCTCCCTGCTTTATATGGACAGGGATTACCCGCCCGAATCTTACCTGCTACAAGTCGTACAGCCCCGGTAAGCCGAGGATGCGTGTGAGTTCTTCCAACGCGCCAGCGCATTCGAGCGCCAGCTGCGGGTCCATCAGATCCTGCGTCTCGATGCGGTCGCGGTAATGGCGCTCGACCCACGCGACCAGTTGCGCATACAGCGCCTCGGTCATGATCACGCCCTGGTGCATCGCGGCGGTTTCGGCATCGGTCAATGCCACGCGCAGGCGCAGGCACGCAGGCCCGCCGCCGTTGCGCATGCTCTGGCGCAGGTCGAATTCGATCAGCTCGTCGATGGGGCCGCGCCCTGCCAGCAAGCCTGCCAGATAATCGGCAACGGCGGCGTTTTCGCGGCATTCGTGCGGCACCACCAGCGCCATGCGGCCATCCTGCTTGGACAGCAGCTGGCTATTGAACAGGTAACTGGCGACAGCGTCGCCGACAGCGACCTGGCTGCTCGCCACGCGCACCGGATGCAGCTCGGTGCCGGCGACGGCCAGCGCGCGCCGCAGCGCGTCGAGCGTGCCCGCTTCGTCTGCGAATGCCTGGTCGTGATAGAACAGCACATTGCCGTTGCCGACCGCGATCACGTCGTTGTGGAACACGCCCTGGTCGATCACGTCCGGATTTTGCGACGCATACACGGTGCGTGCCGGATCCAGGCCGTGCAGGCGCGCGATGGCTTGCGAGGCTTCCAGCGTTTGGCGCGCCGGGTATTTTTTGGGCGCCGGGGCCGACGGGTCGAACTCGACGCGGCCATACACAAAGAATTCGACGCCGGCGGCGCCATGGCTGGCAGCAAAGCGCGTGTGGTTTGCCGCGCCTTCGTCGGCGAACGCCGGCACCGATGGCAGCGGGTCGTGCACCATGAAATGTTCACTGTCGCCGAAGATCGCGCGCAGCGTGCGCGTGGCTTGCACGTGTTCTTCGGAGCGGTGCAGCTTGTTGTTCAGGTTTGCGGCCGTGAAGTGCACACGACCGTCGAGCGAATCGGCCGACGGGCTGACGGTGGCGGCGTTGGCGGTCCACATCGGCGCGGCCGACCAGGCGCAGGCCAGGATCACCGGCGCTTCGCGGTAGGCGCGCGCCAGCACATCGGCGTCGGTGCCCGAAAAGCCCAGGCTACGCAACAAGCGGAAGTTCGGCCGGCCCTGCGGCGGCATCACCGCCTGCGCGAAACCGCGTGCAGCCAGTTCGCGCATCTTGGCCAGACCCTGCAAGGCGGCCTGGCGCGGATTGGAACTGCTGCGCACATTGCTGAACGAGGCCACGTTGCCGAACGAGAGGCCGGCGTAATTGTGCGATGGCCCGACCAGGCCATCGAAATTGAACTCGCGTGCGTCACGCATGATTACGCTCCTGCGGCCGGGAAGGTCAAGCCCGGCGAGAGCTTGGCCGGCATTTCCAGCGCAGCGTTCTCGATCGAGGCGACCGGGTAGGCGCAATAGTCGGCGGCGTAATACGCGCTCGGGCGATGGTTGCCCGACTTGCCCACGCCGCCGAACGGCGCCGAGCTGGCTGCGCCCGTGGTCGGGCGGTTCCAGTTGACGATGCCCGCGCGGGCGCGCACGGCGAAGTGCTGCCAGAGCTCTTCTGATGGCGACAGCAGGCTTGACGCCAGGCCGAATTCGGTGGCGTTGGCCACGCGCAGCGCGTCGGCGAAGCTCGCCACGCGGATCACTTGCAGCAAGGGGCCGAACCATTCTTCGTCCGGGATGCCTTGGGCATCGGTGGTGTCGACGATGCCGGCCGTGACGAAGCCGGTGTTCGGATCGAGCTGGCGCATTGGCAAGAGCAGCTTGCCGCCCTTGGCAACCATGTCGGCCTGCGCCTGCACGAGACGGGCGGCGACGGCGCTGGAGACCACTGGCCCCATGAACGGCTGCGGCTCGGCGTTCGACGGGCCGACCTGCAGTTGCGCGGCCACCTCGATCAGGCGCGCCAGGAAGGCCTGGCCTGCAGGACTATTTTCGATCACGAGGCGGCGTGCGCAGGTGCAGCGCTGGCCGGCCGAGATAAAGGCCGACATCACGGTGTGATGCACGGCGGCGTCGATGTCCTCGGGGTGATCACTGAGTCCCCACACCACGAGCGGATTGTTCCCCCCCATTTCCAGCGCCAGCATCTTGCCCGGCTGGCCGCCGAACTGCTTGTGCAGCGCGGCGCCGGTCTGGCTGCTGCCGGTAAACAGCACGCCGTCGATCAGCGCCTGTTGGCCCAGTGCGATGCCAGTGTCGCGGCCGCCGTTGACCAGATTGAGTACACCCTTCGGCAGGCCGGCCTGTTCCCACAGCTGGACGGTTTTGAGCGCCGTGCGCGGTGCGTACTCACTTGGCTTGAACACCAGCGTGTTCCCGGCGATCAGCGCCGGCACGATGTGACCGTTCGGCAGGTGGCCCGGGAAGTTGTATGGGCCGTAGACGGCGAACACGCCGTGCGGACGATGGCGCAGCACGGCGGTGCCATCGGCGATCTTGGCATGCGTCTCGCCCGTGCGCGCGTCGTGCGCCTGGACCGAGATGTCGATCTTGTTGGCCATCGTGGCCACCTCGGTGCGCGCTTCCCACAGGGGTTTGCCCACTTCTTCGGCGATCGTCGCGGCGAGCGACTCGGCGTTTTCCTTCAGCAGATCGCGAAAGCGGGTGGCGATCGCGACGCGTTCGGCCAGCGACGTCAAGGCCCAGGCTTCGAAGCTGCCATGCGCGGCTTGCGCGGCGCGCGCGATGTCGTCAGCGGTCGACGCATTGCTGGTCCAGGTCTGGCGGCCGGTGGACGGGTCAATCGTCGCGAGTTCGGGGCCGCTGCCGGCGAGCCATTCGCCGGCAATATAGTTCGAAAGATTAGCCATGGGTGTTCTTCCTGGTATTGAGTGTCAGGGTACGCACGTTGTCGCCCGCGTCGATGCGCAGCAGCGCCAGCTCGTCGGGGCTCAGCACGACGCTGTTCGCGCCCGGCACGGCGCGCGTGAGGATCATCCGGAAGTCGTCCAGACGGGTGTTCGACACCAGCATGTGCTCGGTGTCGCCCGCCGAATCCTGCGGCGCGTCGGCGGCGCTCTCGCCGGTGTCAATCGCCGGCAAACCTTCGGCCGCCACTGCCAGCACGCTGTCGCGCACGGCGCGCAGTTCCGACACCCGGCCCTGCAGCACGGGGCCGGCGTCGAAGATGTCGACATAGCCTTCGTAGTACATGCCTTCTTGCTCGAGCAGTCGGCGCGCCGGCTGGGTCGAGGTATGCACCTTGCCGATGACGTCGATCGCCGATTGCGGCAGGTAGTCGACGTACAGCGGCTGGCGCGGCATCAGTTCGGCGATGAAGGATTTCTTGCCGATCGCGGTCAGCCCGTCGACGTGGTTGAAATCCATCTTGAAGAAGTGGCGCCCCAGGCCTTCGTAGAACGGCGAATCGCCCGCCTCGTCCTGGTAGCCGCGCATCTCGGCGATGATCTTTTCGGTGAACATCTGCTGGAACTGGGCGATGAACAGGAAGCGGCTTTTCGAGAGCCACTTGCCGTTGAAGCCCACGCGGTACTCGGGCAGCAGGAACAGCGAGCACAGTTCGGTCGAGCCGGTGAGATCGTTCGACAGGTACAGCGTCTCCATGCGCGTGAAGACATTCAGCTCGCGGCTGCAGTGCACCAGCGTGCCGATGCGGTAGTTGTAGAACGGTTCGGTCAGGCCCACCGCGCCCTTGATCGCGCACACGCCGGCGATGCTGCCGTCCTGCGGCTGCTCGAGCACGAACATGTAGTCGCGCTGTTCGGGGCGGATGGTCTCGGCGAACGACGCTTCGGACGTGGCCAGGCGCTGGCCGAGCATCTCGGGATCGGGCTTCAGCGTGGTCATGCCACTGCCGGCCTGGTGCGCCATATTGATCAGGGCGTCCAGGTCGGATGTTTTGGCGGCGCGGATTACAAGCATGATGCGTCTCCTTCGATGCGCAGGCACACGACCTCGTCGCCGGCAGATACGCCAAGGGCTTGCTGGATGTCGCGCGGCAGCGCGATCGTCGACGCGTTCTCGAGCGGTGCGCAGCGCAGCGTGACGGCGCGGAAGCCATTGTCGACGCTGGCGACGGCGTATTCCACCGGCGCGCCGTTGCCAGCCAACTCCTGGCCGGCCGCGGCTACGCGCAGGCGCTGCGAGGCGCCGAACGAGCGCAGCGCGTTCTTGTGCGCCTGCAGGATCGGGCCGCCATCAAAGATGTCGATGTACTCGTCGGCCTCAAAGCCTTCTTCGGCCAGCAGGTCGAAGGCCATCTGGCCGCCCGGATGGATCTGGCCCAGCGCCGCCTGGGCGTCGCCCGGCAGCAGCGGCACGTAGACGGGATAGTGCGGCATCAGTTCGACGATCAGGGTGCGGTTGCGAGCGCCTTCGATCAGGCGCTCGGCTTCGAGAAAGTCCATCTTGAAGAACTTGCGGCCCAGCGCATTCCAGAACGGCGACTGGCCGTCGGCATCGACGCGCCCGGCCAACGGCACGAAGAAGCGGTCGCCAAACCGGTGCGGCGCGAGCATCGCATACAACAGGCGCGCGCGCGACAGCAGGGCCGCTTCGATGCCGGCGCTGTCGCGGTTGCGGACAAAGAAGCCCGACAGGTGCGAGTAGGCGGTCAGCTCGGAGCACAGCGTCAGCGCATGCACGTTGTGGCTGATGTTCAGGTCGCGCGAGACCTGCTGGATGACGTCATTGCGAAACGCGAAATAGGTGCCATTGGAGCCTGCCGACGCGTGGATGGCGGCAGTGCCGATCACCTCGCGCGAGCGCAGGTCTTCGAGCACGAACAGATACGATTCTTCGCTGGGGATATCGACTTGCGCGGCGAACGAGGCGAGCGAGCGCTCGACGGCGGCGTTGATGCCTTCGCGCGTGCGCGGGAGCGTGTGCACCCCCGGCATCGAGATAGCGGCCATCGCTTCGAGCGCGCCGATATCCGCGCGATCTACCGGACGGACAACATACATGTGGTCTCCCTGTGAGTCAGTGCGTGCGGCCGGCCACCCTGTTTGAAGGCAGCCGGCCGGTGGTCCAGCCTCAAGCGGCGTCGGGAGCAGGCACCGGGGCCTCGGTCGGTGCGGTCGGTGCTTCGGCAGCCACGGGGTCGGCCACGAATTCAGCGACGAATTCGGCCACGGCGGCGCGCATGATGCGGTCGGCTTCAGCGATCTGCGCGTCCGAGACGATCAGCGCCGGCGCCAGGCGCACGACGTCGGGGCCGGCGATCAGCAGCATCAGGCCCATTTTCTCGGCGATCTTGGTGAAGTCCTTCGAGCGGCCCTTCGAGGCGTCCGCCATCGGCAGGCCCAGGAGCAGGCCCATGCCGCGCGGCTGGCCGAACACTTGCGGGAAGTCCGCCGCCAGTTGCAGCAGGTTCGTCATGATCGCCAGGTTCGCGTCTTTCACGCGCGCCAAAAAGGCCGGCTGGTTGATGATTTCCAGGACCTTGAGTGCGACGGTGGTCGCCAGCGGGTTGCCGCCGTAGGTCGTGCCGTGGCTGCCCACGCCCAGGTGCTGGGCGATCTCGGTGGTGGTGAGCATGGCGCCAATCGGGTAGCCGTTGCCGAGCGCCTTGGCCGACGTCAGCACGTCCGGCTTGACGTTCATCTGCTCGTAGGCGAACAGCGTACCGGTGCGGCCCATGCCCGACTGGACTTCGTCGAAGATCAGCAGCGCGCCGGTCTGGTCGCACAGCTCGCGCAGCGCTTTCAGGTAATCCGGGTTGCCGGGAATGACACCGCCCTCGCCCTGGATCGGCTCGACGATCACGGCCGCGACATCATCGAGGATCGCGGCGCGCGCGGCCTCGATGTCGTTGTACGGGATGTGGCTCAGTTCAGGTGGCAGCGGCTCGAAGCCCTCGGTGTACTTCGACTGGCCGCCGACCGACACGGTAAACAGCGTGCGGCCGTGGAACGAGGCCAGGCACGAGACGATGCGCGACTTGTGCGGGCCGAACTTGGTGTGCGCGTATTTACGCGCCAGCTTCAGGGCCGCTTCATTGGCTTCGGCGCCCGAATTGCAGAAGAACGCGCGCTCGGCGAAGGTTGCTTCGATGAGCGCACTGGCCAGGCGCAGCACCGGCTCGTTGGTGTACCCGTTGCCGAGGTGCCAGACGGTGTTGACTTGCTTGATCAGCGCGGCGTTCACTTCCGGATGGGCGTGGCCCAGCGAGGTGACGGCGATGCCCGAGGTGAAGTCCAGATACTGCTTGCCTTCCTGATCCCACAGGTCCAGGCCCGACGCGCGTACCGGCACCATGGCGGCGGGGGCGTAGGTCGGGACCAGGACCTCGTCGAAGGTCTGCCGGGTGACAGACCGCGTGGCGATACCCGAATCAAGCTGTGCGTTCATGGCTTTGTCCTCATCAATCAGTGTGAATGGTGCGGGGTCAGTTCTTCCGCATGATCGACCCATTATAGAAACGCTTGATGACAACTTCTTTTAGAAGTGCGACAGGCATTTTCATTTTTGGACGAGGACGGTTGTGGCGCGAAACGGCAAGGCGTCACGCCGCAGGACGATCTTTTCGGGAAACACGCGCCACAGGCGCTCGGCGCCTTCAACGGCGTCCACCTCGGGGCCGCTCAGGATGATGTCGACTTTGCCACTGATTTGCAGGACATCGCCGCTGGCCGGATCGGTAAACAGCAAGCCGGCGCGGGGATTGACGACGAAATTGCCGAGCGTGTTGAAGAACTGGTTTCCGCTGTAATCCGGCACGACCAGGCTGCCATCAGGCGAGATGCGGACAAAGCCGGCCGGGCCGCCACGGTGCGAGACATCGACCTGGCGCCCGGCGTCGGGCCGGTCGGCGTACGAGGCGACGAAGAAGGTGTCGGCCGCGGCGATCATGCGGCGCGCGGACTCGTCCAGCGCAGTCGAGACGACGGCCGGCACGGACGACGGGACCGATGGCTCGCGGACGAACGTCAGCCCCCGGCGGTGAATGTACTGGGGGCAATTGCCGAAGCTTTGGCCGACAGCCACCGACAAGCCTTGCGCATCACGTTGCCGCAGTGTGCCGTTGAGCCGGCTGCGGCGGCGTGTCGCGAGGTCGATGCCGAGCAGGCCGACCTGATCGCCCTCTTCCATGCCGCGTTCGGCCGGATCGGCGGCATCGCGCGCCAGTTCGGCGGTCAGCAGGGACGGATCGGGCGAACCGAGAAAGCCCGGCAAGCCGGCCCGCACCGTCGCCCATGGCATGCCGTGCGGGTCGACGGCGCCGATGACGATGAACGGCAGTTGCGCGAAGAATGCCTGCTGCTGGGGTTGCATCACCGGGCGAAAGATGGCGTGGCCGACACGCGCCATTTGCTCATCTACACCGACGCGGCGCTGCAGGGCGATTTCGCCGGCGTGCCAGGGGGATACCGGGGTGTGATCGTGTTCGGTCATGGCGAGTCCTTGCGTTAAAGTGGGTTCAAGGTCGTTGGAGCATGAACGCGTCGGCAGGAAACCTGCCAACCCTACGTAGGGTTGGCGGCTACGCCGCCGACGTTCAACCTGCGCGACTGGATGTACAACGCGTGATCAATCGATTTATTGCCTCTTGATTATTGCGCCAGCTTCCTCTGCCGCTCTTCCCGCGGCGTATTCCCAAACAAGGCCCCGAACGCCGTCGAAAAGTGCGACCCCGACGAAAACCCGCACATCAGCCCCACCTGCACGATCGAATGATTAGTGTCCAGCAGCAACTGGCGCGAGCGGCGCAGGCGCAGTTCGAGGTAGTAGCGCGATGGCAGGCTGCCCAGGTATTGCTTGAACAGGCGTTCGAGCTGGCGCCGCGAGATGCCTGACAACTGCGCGATCTCATCGGTCGAGAGCGGCTCTTCGATATTCGCCTCCATCAGCGCCACCGCCTCGGACAATTGCGGTTGCAGCGCGCCGAAGCGGGCTTGCAGCGCCACGCGCTGGCGCTCGTCCGGGCCGCGCACGCGGTCGATGCACAGCGTTTCTTTTACCTGCGCCTGGACGGTCGCGCCGAACAGCAGGTCGACCAGCGTCAGCGCGAAGTCGATGCTGGCCGCGCCGCCGCAGCAGGTGAGGCGGTTGGCGTCGAATTCGTACAGATTGGGGGTGATCAGGGCTTGCGCAGCCTGGGCATTGACGTCCGGGTACAGCGCCCACGGCAGCGCGGTGCGCACGCCATGCAGCGCGCCGGCATCGAGCAGCCACAGCACGCCGGCGCCGACGCCGCCCCAGGCCGGTGCGGCGCGGCAGCGTTCGACCAAGGCGCGCAGGTTGGCCGGGCGCAGCGCCGCTTCGGCCTCGTCGGCCACCAGCAGCACCAGGTGCCAGTGACGCTGGGCGTCGCCCATGAATTTATCGGGGCTGCGCACGTCGACGTGCAGGCGCTCCGGGCCCAGCACCTTGGCGGCCAGCCGCAGCGGCTGGTACAGCCCGGACCAGGTCAGCGCATCGGGCTCGCCAGCATTGACCAGGAGCACGCGCAACAGCCGCTCCTGCGCCAGCAGGGACAGGTCAGGCTGCATCGCGGCGGACGGGCAGGTTCACTAACGGTAGAGGGCCACAGGCCTGTGCAAACGACATGGTCGTCTATCATACCGGAGAACAATCATCGTTAATGGCCCGGTGGCTGCCAACAGCGCAATATTGCATGAGCTGTAACGGGCGGAGCAACGAACGGCCCGGCGGGCGGCTATAATCCCCGCCCATGGGGGAACGATATCTAAAAAGCGTCAGATTGCTGGCCGAGTGCATGCAGAGCTTCGAGCGCGTCTCGGGCGAATCGGTACGCCAGCACGGCTTGACGCATGCGCAGTTCGATATCATCGCCACGCTCGGCAACACGAGCGGTATGAGCTACAAGGAACTGGGCGAGCGCACCCTGATCACGAAGGGCACGCTCACCGGCGTCATCGAGCGGCTCGAGCACAAAGGCCTGGTGCTGCGCGAGCGCAGCTGTGACGACAAGCGCTCGTTCTTCGTGCGCCTCACGCCGGCCGGCGAACAGGTATTCTGCGATGTGTTCCCGATCGTGATTGCACGCGGCAAGGAATTGTTCCACGCTTACAGCGACACTGACTTCGCCGCGCTCGAAACCGCACTGGCGCTGCTGCGCACCCGCATCACAAGCCACGGCGACGGTCCCCCGCCATCACCACCCCACCTGAAGGAAATGCCTTGAAAACCGCCCTCATCGACGACAAGAAGCCCGCCCATTTCGACAAGCACATCATCGGCAATATCCTGCTCGACGTTGCCCCACTGGATGAAGTCCAGCAGGAAGCGATGTTGATCGGCGTGCGCAATGAGGACGGCGAGATCTATCGCCTCATCGGCGCAACCAAGCCAAACAGCTACATGAACGCGTGCGAAGAACTGTTCGACCTGGGCCTGGCCGACGAACTGGAAAACACCGAAGAGCCGAAAGAAGGCTGCGACGCGATCTTCAGCGAAGCGTAATCGGTTCGCCGGGAGCCACATGCCGCCGCTTGTGGTTCCCTAG
>Ga0265797_10000400_pt1 | contig 80351 bp, 90 predicted proteins | sample P2T30metagenome_FD_192433 | JGI IMG/M metagenome (GOLD analysis project Ga0265797, IMG submission 192433) | Plant litter microbial communities from East Loma Ridge, Irvine, California - P2 T30 | ecosystem: Environmental > Terrestrial > Plant litter > Unclassified | place: USA: California... | reverse complement strand
CTCGCCGTCTGCACCGGTCAAGCTGACAAGCCCCAACGCGCGCGTGCCCCACCTGTCTAGCCTTCGAGCGGTGAAAATAATCAACAACAGCCCTGCGACGACTCAACCGCGCCGCAACCAACCCTCCACCCCGCTCCATCGCGATCCGCATCGCGTCTCGCCATATACCCGTCGCATCCGCCGTCGCCAGCGTCGAAAGGACCGCACTCGCCAGAGCTTCGGAAACCCAGGAGCAAACGGAGGAAACACGCCGTCCGGAAACATAGACTCAGTGCGCTGAGATCTCCACCTGCGAGAGATACACGAGAAAGAGATATCGAAGAGGTTTTCCCACCACTTGGCGGCCGGAACACGACTGCGGTAAGACCAGCTTCGTGCTTTCAGGAGCCTTTGCGCTCGTTTCTTTGCACCCTCGGTACGTACGAGCTTTTCATTTCATCTGCCCTGGCGCTTCAGCGCAAGATGTGCGGGCGGGTAGACATGTCGATTTTGCCAGTGAAGGCGGCGCCTTCGCTGTAGCAAATTCGATAGCAACAGCACAATTTTGGTCCCCCTATTGGCGCTGCGAGCTCTGCCACGTAACCGCAAGTTGGAACGCCGATCATCGCGATTCGCATTGTGCCTCACAGTCGATTTTGAAGATTATCTTGCGGGTAATAGTCGTGCTAACTTCTGACCCAGTTCTTTTGAAGGCTTGCTCAGAGGATCAGTCATTGGACGCTTAGATTAACGGCAGCCTTGCTCTATCATCCTACTCCTCACACCTATCGCCAAACATGGCGGACCAAAACGATGTCGATCTCGACTCTATCATAGACCGTCTCCTCGAGGTTCGCGGCAGCCGTCCCGGCAAGCAGGTTCAGCTTCTCGAGACTGAGATCCGCTACCTTTGCACCAAATCCCGTGAAATTTTCATCTCGCAGCCCATTCTCCTTGAGCTTGAGGCGCCTATCAAGGTAAGCAATACTGGTCAACCACTTGTTGCACCAGGACACTACTGACCATGAGTGCAGATCTGCGGTGATATTCACGGCCAGTACTACGACCTTCTCCGTCTTTTCGAATACGGTGGCTTCCCTCCCGAGGCCAACTACCTCTTCCTCGGTGACTACGTCGACCGTGGCAAGCAGTCGCTCGAGACCATCTGCCTTTTGTTGGCCTACAAGATCAAGTACCCCGAGAACTTCTTCATTCTACGCGGCAACCACGAGTGCGCGTCCATCAACCGTATTTACGGTTTCTACGACGAGTGCAAGAGACGCTACAACATCAAGCTTTGGAAGACTTTTACCGACTGCTTCAACTGCCTGCCCATTGCCGCCATCATTGATGAGAAGATCTTCACTATGCACGGTGGCCTGAGCCCCGATCTCAACTCTATGGAGCAGATCAGACGTGTTATGCGTCCTACCGACGTAAGTCTCGCTCTGCTACCTCGTATCTCAAAATGAGCCCCACTGATAGATATCCAGATCCCCGACTGCGGTCTTCTCTGCGATTTGCTTTGGTCCGATCCTGATAAGGATATCACCGGCTGGAGCGAAAACGACCGTGGTGTCTCGTTCACCTTTGGTCCGGACGTCGTATCTCGCTTCTTGCAAAAGCATGACATGGACCTGATCTGCCGTGCTCACCAGGTCGTCGAGGATGGCTACGAGTTCTTTAGCAAACGCCAGCTGGTCACCCTCTTCTCGGCACCCAACTACTGTGGCGAGTTCGACAACGCAGGCGCGATGATGAGCGTGGACGAGAGTCTGCTGTGTTCATTCCAGATTCTCAAGCCTGCTGAGAAGAAGCAGAAGTAGGTCTCTACTGCATAACTCATATGTATCAACCAGAAGCATATGCTAACATTCTAGTAGCAGATTCGGCCGTCGCTAAACTAACTGTCCGTTTGCTGCACCTTGCGCGTATTCCGATTTATCCTCAATTCTACCCACGCTCCGCCGCATGCCCTTCCCCGGTCCAGCCAAAGAGTAGCGCGCGGCACAGCATATACAATTCAGGTGGGTAATGATGAGAAGAGTCAACGAAAGGAAAGATTCGAGACAAACGAACGAACTTTTTTTTGAGAGAAAAAACAATTGTACGGACCTACTGCGCGCGAGACATAGGAATCTGGAAGGGAAAGCCAGAGCAAGAAAGAAAGATGTTCGGCCTTTTTGCTGCCGGAGACGAACATGGACAGGCGGCGGGAGCGAGGAGAAACTCTTTTTCCCCCAAATGCAAGGGTGCCTTTATTCCAATTTTTTACACGCTCCTTTCCTTTTTCCTCAGCATGGGGCAAGGGATGGGGGAGTGTGCATGAACGGGTCCGGAAGGCGAGCTGGGGGTTTGTGTACGATTTTGCTAGGTGTTCATTTTGATGCGTGGTTTTTACGTTATGTTTCTTGTCTTTCCATCGCTTGACGTGATCACGTTGTCTTTGATGTGCATTCGATGTGAATGTGACTGATTGAAATCAGCGGATCAATCTGAAAGCTTCGCTCTAGATGAGCAGAAGAAAAGTGATATATCACCATGTCGAGTGGTGAGAATCCACTGTCGATCTGGCTCACACCTAGAAGAGAGTAAAAGCGAGGTCAATAAGAAGTGCAAACAGAGAGCACGACCACTTCTTGCACTTCCCACTCCCACTCCCTCGGCGCGTGCGCTCTCTCGACCTGAAACGAATCCGTGCCCTTGCTCTGCTCTGGCCGTTCCCAGGGCCGACTCGGCCGGTAGAGCAGTCCCTGCGTCTGTTTTTCCAAACGCTCATATCGTCATGCGCTCCAGGCCAATCACCCGGGCGCGAGTAGCTAGCTCGGGTTGAGAGGGTCTTGCGCTATATCAGATTTGTTACCTTGCCTTAGTAATCTGGTAGAGCACTGAGAGGGCGAAAAGTACAATTTCTTTCGAGGAAGCGGTGAAGGAATGAAGCTATGGATGACTTGATTTATTAGTCGGTGCTTGCTTGTGAGCTTGTGTATCGCATTTGCAAGTGCCCGGTTGTGGAGTGATGTTTTTAGTGTTGTTGATTATTATTGTGAGGTCGCGCGCTAGTCGAGACGCGTGCTGCTGGCGGCTGCGGCTCTTGCATGGGTCGCGTATGAGGTCGCGGACGGCGTTGTTGTTGTTGTTGTTATTGTCCGCTGCTACTCGAGCCTCGACGTGATACTCGAATTGAACCGATCGATTGGTACAGCAAGGTGCACAAACATACACGCGTGCCCTTCCAAAGCATTTCTCGTGACAGATATAGCCAGGATTCAGCCCTGCGTCCCTTGGTCGCCGCTCTCCAGCCACTCCACGCGCTTTGGCTTTTGGGCCTTGATTCGGCTTCGCTTCACGCGAGGCTCATCCCGCTCTCCGCCTCGCGCCGCCGCAAACACCCTGTGACAAGCGACCATCGTCCACAACCACCCCAATCGATACCCTGCCGCCAACATTCGCTACACCCCTACCCACCGCCGCTCCGCCATTGTTGTTGTCGCCGACTCTGCGTCGTTACTCACCAGCTTTCTACGCCTTAATTCAATCCGCATTGACGGTGGTTGGGATCCGCGGTCAAGGGGTGCGACTTGGAAGTTGTGCATAGCAACCAACCTTCACACCACCAAGAAGTGAGCGCAAACAACCGAATTCGTCTCGTGGACCGAGAGCAATCGCTATACAATCATCATACAACCTGGCTGCGTCGTTGCGCATTGGCTGGACCGCACCACTCGCTCAGTAACAACACACAATGGCGTCAACCGATGCTGAGGCCTCGTCATTACCAGCACCCACGAGCCGCCACTCCGAGGATGAAGATGCCCACACGCCTACACCACTTTCACCGCCTAGGAGTAAGACTCCGCCCACAATCACTGGCAAACGAGCACACAGCCGCGCCCAAAGCGCGACCGCAAACGCAGCCGCCATAAATCGAAGTGGCAGCGCACCCGTGAACCCCACCGCCTTGAACAGAGCATTGAAGCAAATGGAAGATGCGGGGAGGAGGAGAGATATCACACCCGCCGGCAGCCCACAGCGGAAACGGCAAAAAACGTTCGCGGGCGACCATCGCTTCATTCCCAACCGATCAGGGCAGGACCTCCAGGCTAGTTATAGTCTGCTAGACGACGAAGGTTCGCCTGCGACTCCCTCGCGCTCGCATAAGAAGATTGCGTCGACGGAGCTGCACTTTCAAAAGAGGGATGCGAACAGGACTTACTCCTCATTACTGAGGTCGGAGATGTTCGACAATGAAGTGCCACAGAGCATAGTGCAAACGTACGAGGGATCGAGTTCGCGGGCTAAGACTCCGCCCACCAATGGCTCTAAGCTTGCTGGGCCCAATTTGACACCCTCGACGCCACACAAGAACCTCTTCTCATACGGACCGAATGCGCCAAGCTCATTGACCCCTCGATCGACCTCGAGGAGTGATCGAGGGCCTAATATCAATGCCCGCTCGGAGCTGTACAGTCTGTCACCTGTCAAGCACTCATCACAGAGCATGCTGCTTTCACCTCGGAAGACGCCTCGAGCGGTGAGCAAAGTCCCTTATAAGGTCCTCGATGCACCGGAACTGGCAGACGATTTCTACCTCAACCTGGTAGACTGGGGCCCTAACGATGTCCTGGCTGTCGGACTTGGAGACTGTGTCTACCTTTGGAGTCGAGAAACTGGACAAGTCGACCAGCTTTGCAAACTCGACGGCGACAACATCACAAGCGTTAGCTGGATACAGCGTGGCTCACATCTTGCCATTGGCACCTCGAAAGGACTTCTCATGATTTACGACACCGTTACCAGCCGCAAGTTGCGGACTATGACCGGACACACAGCACGCATTTCTTCACTGGCCTGGAACGCTCACATTCTCTCGACAGGGTCTCGCGACCGTACCATCCTACACCGCGACGTTCGCCAAGCAAACCAGTATTTACGGCGTCTTACAGGGCACAAACAGGAAGTGTGCGGCCTGAAGTGGAACCAGGAGACGGAGCAGCTAGCATCTGGAGGCAACGACAATAAAATCTTCGTTTGGGAAAAGATGGACGAGCGTTGGCAACATCGCTGGGGCGAACAAGAGGGCGGCCACAAAGCCGCCGTCAAAGCCATCGCATGGAGTCCTCATCAGCGCGGCCTCCTGGCCAGTGGCGGCGGAACAGCAGACCGCTGCATCAAATTCTGGAACACGGTATCGACAGCGCAGAACTCGGCAAACGCCGCCCTCACAACCCCAGGCCTCAATCACGACCTCGATCTCTCCGCTACTCCAAACCTACTCACCTCGAACAACACACCATCACCCTCAACCCTCAATCCACCCCTAAACCCTCACCTCCTCCGCTCCCACGACACCGGCAGCCAGGTATGCAACCTCCTCTTCAGCACTACAACATCCGAACTCGTCAGCACGCACGGCTACTCGCAGCACGCCATCAACATCTGGAAATACCCCAGCATGTCGCAGGTCGTCTCGCTCACGGGCCACACTTACCGCGTGTTGTACCTCAGCATGAGCCCCGACGGCGGCACCATCGTCACCGGCGCCGGCGACGAAACTCTCCGCTTCTGGGATGTCTTCTCGCAAAAAGGCAAAGGCGGTGTTGGAGGTGGTGGTGGCGGTAGTGGTAGCCATATTGGCGGCGGGTTGGGCAGGGGCGGCGGCACTGTGAAGGAGTGGGAGGTGATTCGATGATTTTGGCAGCGCTGCTCAGGCGGGGCGCCGGCTCTGCGCCGGCGCTGGTGTGGCACCGTCAAGGAGTGTGAGGTGATTCGGTGATTTTGGCAGCGTTGCTCAGGCGGAGCGCCGGCTCTGCGCCGGCGCTGGTGTGGTACCGTCAAGGAGTGGGAGGTGGTTCGATGATTCTGGCAGCGTTGCACCGGCGGAGCCCCGGCTCTGCCCCGGCGCTGGCGCTGCATCAGCTATCGAGAACGAAGTCTACGACTGTTTCTTTTCCATCCTCTTATTCCATCATGTCTGGGAACTGAGATCCAGCTTGGTCGATCTTCGAGGTCAGGCTACGGCTGTGGGTGGTGGTGTATTTGTGTTGTGTTGGTTTGGGGAGGCTATGGAACAATCTCCCGCCTCTTTTCCCATTCTTCTTTCTAGTTCTTTCATTGCTCACGGCCATTTCTCTTTCTTTTTTCTTTCAACTCAAGTCTCCGTCACGGGTAAATCGGGACATGATGCATATAAAGCAAGCAAGGGACAGGGCTGGCTGGCAGGCAGGCAGGCACGGCAGGCAAGGCGAAAAAACGGAGCGGTTTGCACTCTTTTTTGTGTCGGGTTGGATTTTCTGTTGGCATCACTTGGACTGGGCAGAGCAGAGAAGAGCAGAGCAGAGTGCGTTACATATCAAATCTTCAGAAAAGAACAGACCATTCATTCATTCATTCTTCAATGCCCCGAACTCTTATTACATGCAAGTTGACCTGTTATTCGGTCAATTGACTACAATAGCCTCGATAGTAATGATGTCGGACTGGACGACCAGGTCCAATTGCGCTTTTGCATCAAGATGTCCAAAGCCGTCTCATATACGAATTCACAAGGCGGAGATGCCTGATGGTTTGCTTTGACCCTTCTGCTCGTAAGCTACTACATCCTATCGAGCACATTGTCTTCAACAACAGGACAAACAATGTGTCGATTTTATCGATGTTCAATGAGAGACACTCGAGTCCTCTCTTTTCCAGCTAGGGTTAGGGTTGGTGTTACAATTTAGGTCTGCAGTGTCACCTATTCCAGACCTGCCCATATGCCGTGGAAATGGTTTTTGGTTATTCGAAAGGGAAGGATCATCGAGCACAGGGTGCAAGAAAGCCGGTGGGAGGAGCAGGTTGGGAAAGCTATCACATGTTTATCGAAGCCTCTGGCTGGTTGGATGGATATCGCAGTTTAAAGCGATCGCTTGACGAACTTGCGGTACAGAAAATGTGGCCACACGAACGTATTGTCCATGCTACAATAAACAAGAGGTGGATACCGGCGACTGGATCTATGTCTACGCCTCCGAAGAAGAAAGGCGAGAGTCTCCGAGCGAACCTTCGGCGTCGTCGTCGCCGCCGGCTGCTTTCACTCCCCCAGCACCGTTTGCTTCGGAGTCATCGGCGTCGTCGGACCCTGGCGCATTCCTGCGAGCTTCTGTGTCGTCTGCGCTGGCCGAGGTCTCGCTTTGCTGGGACTGCGCTTGTGCCTGGGTTGGTTCGGCTTGTAGGCCGGAAGGAAGGAAAGGCGGGCCGTCTTCGTCGCTGTCGAGTTGGAAGAGGAAGGTCTCCCAGAGTTCGATGAGCTGGAGATGGGTGTTAATATAGAATTCGAGTGGAAAACCGCGAAATAGGGAACGAAGATGGAAAACATGGAACTTACCTCTTTCTGTGCCTCGACGGCGCTCTCCAGGAACGTCTCGACGCCACTCTTGAAGTCTTCGACTTTCTCCCTTTCGAATCGTTCAAGTTCGCTGCGCATCAAGCGGCCCATGTCTTCGAACAGCAATCTGCTCTGGTGCACTCGTCTTTCTGCGTCGCTCACGTCGGCGTTCATCTGTGCAATGCGATCCTGCTGGCTGCGACCCGCGCGTAGGAGTTTCTCTTGCTGCTTCTTCATGTCCTGCAGTTTCGTCTCGGCCGAGTGCCAGGCGTGGAAAGCTTTCTGTCGCTGCTCAAAGGCCTTCTTCACGCTACCGACCAAGCGGATATATTCGTCGATGACAATGCCGAGCGTGAGCATGTCTTGCATAGCTTGACGCGAATACAACTCGTAGATGCGCGTTTGAAGATCTCCAAGTGCGTCCAGCGGTCCGGATAGCGAAGGAGACAGCTCCACGGCGGCGAGATTATGCAGGCTGGTGCTGAAGTCCGCGCATGATTCTGCGAGAGCTTTCCGCTGTGCCATGACGGTGTCTGTGGACTTTTGCAGAGCTCTGAGTTGGTTCTCGAGTGCATCGAGGTAAATGCGTCGGTCGTGGAACCAATCGTCGTGCTCGATGAATTTGCCTCCGCCGCCGCCACCCAGTCCAATGCTGCTCATCAGACCTTTGGATTCGCCAGCGCCGAGAAGAGGGTCCTTGCGATCGCGGTGCTTGATGTCAACGTTAAAGGACTCGCTCTCAAGGAAGGTCTTCAAGTCGGCGTCGTGTTGGAGGACCGGGTGGTTTGCAGTCTTGCTGACCTGTCGTTCCAAAGCCATGCGACGAGATTCAATGAAGTTGGTATCGAAGCGTCCGACCGTCTGCTTCTCTGGCGGCGGTGGGACCACAACACCAGGGTTGTTGGTGTGTAGTTGCTCATATAGCCAGAGGAAGTCCCGGTACCGTCTGGTGACCGTGAATGTGGGGTTTGCGTACGCTTTGGAAGTTGTCTTGGTGATGACCGAGTAGACTGTGTGACTGCTGGCAGCATTTCCAACAGTATGCGGGTCGCCGACTGTGATCGAGAAAGTAGGCTTCGCTGCCTGCTCGACAGACATTGAAGGTTGTGGCTGTCTTGTCCTGTTGTCGAACTGTGGAGGAAGCACGGGCGGAGGTTGTCTTGCACCATTGGCCGAAGCAGAACCATCGTCGTCCAGGTCTACCGATGTTGATGTGATATGTTGCGGCCTTGAGCGGGTCCGCGAAGCCAGTTCCTTCACAGGCGGTGTTGGCGCAACTGGCTCTTCCACAGGTTCTGCTCCGAGCGGCCCCAGCGGTCCCATTGAGTCGTCCAAGCTCTCAAGGGTGGTGGACTGGGTGAGGTTGACATGCCGGCGTGGGCCACGAGACTTGGACGGCGCGGGCTTAGCTGATATGGGAGAGGTAGTGGTGGTGGGTGCTGGCGCAGCAGCGTCGGTCGAGGATGTCTGCTCTACATCGGCGGTCAGCACGGCAAGGTATGCGACCTGTCAAGAACATGCGTACCGGCTTGTTGCTCGCTATCCTCTGCTGCCTTGGCGAGGTTATGGCTGGATGCTGAGCGCGAGGGGACGTCTACGCAAGGGTGGTCAGCTGGCAAGGCACAGCGAGCAAGTGTTGGACGAATTCACTTACCGTCCCACGGCGAGCCTCCTTCCTCCATGGCTTGATTGTTCCAAGGGTTTACGGTGGTGTCGGGAGTAGGGTTGGCCATACTGCGATTGCGACTGCTATACGTTTGGCTCCGGCTACTGGCGCTCACGGTACGTCGCTTGGCTGGATCGACAGTCGGCAGGTCTCCGTAACCACTCGCACGTCCCTAAGCCCCGCCCAGACCTGCCAAACGCCGTCTTCACATGAGCATGTTGAATACCTTCTTGAGTCTGATACTCTAGCTTCTTACATTTACACATTAACCTACGATATAGCCACCATCCGAACGACCATGCACCCTCCAAAACTCCTCGTCAAAATGCATAAGACATACATGATCCACCATCCCTCGCCTCCTCACTGCCGAGTCTGAACAACACGTAGACTGTTCGCGCCTGCAAGCGCATCCCATCTCTCCAAGATAGCAGTTTCAAGCTCAGGATCATTCTCCTCCACCTCATGCAACTCCACCAAAGCCTGCAACACCCTCCTCTGCAAAATAGGATGACCCGCAGAAGCCTGAGCCCATTGCGCCCGCAGCGCTCTCTTCCTCTCCTCATCGCCAGGTTTGCCCGGATTCTCAGGCCGAGGAGGTGCAGGTAGTTCCGCAAGCTGGTCCATGGTCGTCCCCTGCCGTCTAAACTGCATTTCGATCCCCTTCATGGTGTACCCGGGAATGCCGAATGCTATGGCTCCGGCTCTGGAGACCACTCCGCAGACTCCTCGTCCGAAGCCTTTGGTCGCTCCCCATGCGACGCCGCCTTTGCGATCTTTGCCGTCTTTGTAGCCGTTGATGGGTTGTGTTGCGAGCCCGGTGAATCCGTCGTAGACGCCGAAGAGGACTTCTTTGCCGGCTACTTCCAGACCTGAGCCCAAGCCTGTTATTGGAGGGCTACGCACGCGGACAGTGCGGTCGTGGAGCATAGTGGCGGGGGCGTTGTGGAAGCCGTTGGCGACTTGGTAGAAAAAGTTGACGGGTGCTGAGGAAGCTGCGTTAGTACCTTGAGCAGTAGATTGGGAGATACGGCGACTTACCTGTGACAGCCTCCACGGCCAACTCCTGGCTGAGTTGAGCAATAGCACCTCCTGTAGACTGCGGTTTCTCATCAATCACGGGCGCTGCCTTTTCCTCTTGTCTAGTCTGCGTTCGGGCTTTTCTTGACCGCGAAATTCGCCGCTTGCAGTCTTGCACATCACCCACACAGTTGGCGATCGTATCTGCTATCGAGGCAACAGCGCCCGAGAATGGACCCGGTGCACCCTCCTCTACGTACCACCGCCTATGTCGTATTCTACATGTTGTCAGTTGTCTGCTCGTAAATTGTTCCTCCCATCGTACTCACAGTTTGATATTCCGCGGCTTGAGCCTACCGTGCTTACAGAGCACCGCAGTTGCAAACGCACTAAGCTGCACGTTTGTCCGCCTCACCCTCCACACCGCTGTGCGATCCGGACACAAGTAGCAAGCGAATTTCTGGACAGACTGCAAGTTGTGGAATTGCTCCGCCGCCACCGCCACGCCATCCTCGCCCTTCATCTTTTCCGACAACTCTTGCGCTTTCGCTCGAGTTTCCGGCGTGAGAGCGCTCTTGATGTTGTCGGCGAGATTGTCGGCCGTGAGCTTCTTGTAGGGTACGGCTTGGGGACCGGCGCCGGCTCGGTTGACGATGCCGGCCCACCAGAATTGGTCTCCGAAGAAAGGTACTATTACTGTCGGTCGTCCAAGTGCGAGACCAATGGCGCACGTTCCTGCTCCGCCGTGATGGACGACTGCGGATACATGCCGGAATAGCCAGTCGTGAGGGACGTTGCCGAGAAGGTAAACGTTGTCGGGGACGTCTGAGCCTCCTACATTCGACCATCCTTTGGAGACGAGAGCACGCACACCTGCCTTTTGTACGGCTTCCAAGATGAGCTTCGTAAAACTGTCTGGGTCGTCGATCACAATAGAGCCGAAGCCGATGTAGACTGGTGGCTCTCCAGCATCTAGGAAAGCTTGCAATTTGGGATCAGGTTGGTAGTCTGTGGCTTTTGGTAGGAAGAAGAACCCGCTGACGCCGATATGTGCTCCCCAGTCGGCCGGTTTGGGAATAAGAGACGGACTCCAGCAATATGTGTATGGGACTTTAAGTCGCTCTACCAAGTTTGTACCCCATGTCGGATCGATCGGCTCGAGAAGCAGCGTTCGCCTTCGAAACCGGTTTATAATGTCTGTTAGGCCGAGCCAGGTGAGCACTTCGATTTGTGTATAAGACAGGTAATTCCTCCTGCCGGCATCAGTTCGACTAGAGTCCATTTGCGCTAGCGGGTGAGGGAAGGCTGTCGTTGGCGACCAAGGCATGGTAAACATGTAATGCAAAGGAACCGCCAGTCTCTCGGCGATGTGAAGGCTAGCATACGTTGGCGGGTTCGAAATGATGGCATCGGCGACAAAAGGTCGCGCTTGCTGAGGGTCGACTCCTTCTTCCAAGTCATTCTCGTCGCAAGCCTCGGTGCAAGCCCGCCACGTCCCCTGGAACATTGCCTCGAGTTCTGCTCGCCGCGCTGCAACATCGCCGGCTTTGACGGACTGGATACTAGGTAGAACGCCTGGGTTCTTCACCATGTAAGCCATTAGGAGTTCCGGATCTCCACCAATCGAGTAGAATTCCAGGCCGTTTTCCTTGACGAGCTCACGAAAGTTGCCATGAGTACCGATGCGCACGCGGTGGCCGTACGTTTGTAGCTTCTTTCCTAGGGCAATGAAGGGTTGGACGTCGCCTCGTGAACCAGTGATGAGAATTGCGACATTCATGCGCGGTACACCCTCGAAGGGCTGCAGCCGATCGCATTTCTGCGAATGCGTGCCGAAGGTGAGTTTGGTGCGTTTGGTCTTCACAGTACGTTCGATGGTCGACTGGACCATGTGGTAGTGGTCGTGCAGCCGCGAGAAGTCAACTGTGAACCGCCCATCTTGCTGTATTTGAGTATGATGGGCCATGAGAGGACAGACCAGGCCTTGCCTTGGGGTTCGTCGAGGCGCGTGGACGTCTTCTTTCGCTGGCGACAGTAATGTGGAAAGGTTTTCTAATGAAAATACTACACAGTCTTACCTCGAATGTCCGTTGGGCAGTTGCTGATGGTGCAGAGGCCTAGGCTGTGGCGGACACGACTCGATCACCATGTCTGACAGCGCTCCGGTGTTTCTGCGCATCGGCATTATTTTGACTCTGCCTCACGTCCGTAAACATTTGGGTTTGCGATGGCAGAGCAGACACCGGATGTGCCGGAGCAAACTGCGTAATGGCGGCGAGAATTCACCATGCGCCGGCCGTGCCCGGCGATAGGATTTCGCTAGCGTGAGATGATTTCCATCGATCTCCTCCGACCTGTAAACTCTTGTTGAGCCTGCCGCTTTGTAATTGTTGCTTTGAAGGAATAATACCGGGTTCGGGAGACCTTCGATGTCCCATGGTGGATGTGCGGGTAGGGCGAAGTGGCAAAAATACTCGCTATATGCATAAAGGGAGTCATCTCAAACCTCTTCCGCGAAAAACATCCACAGAATGTACATGGTAGGTAGACAGACGACCATGGTGTCCACTAGAGAGAAGCAGTGATGGCATTCATGCACAGGGCGTGCTGGTCTGACTGGACGAAAATAATCGATGTCGTTGCCCGAAAGAAATCGTCCGCTGAGATAGATCCAAGCTGATATTTTCCACAAAGACGGCGCATGAGATCCAAGGCAGTCTGGACGCACCGAGTCCAGTAGATACATGTATGTACACATGTACCCAACGCACAGGGTGTTGTTGCTGTATGATAACAGGTTACATGCAGCAGACTAAATTATAAGGGAATGCTCAAACTGGACACGCCGGTCGGAGTGTTGGTCTATCTGGGATTCTGAGTAGCACTTCGAGTATGACAGTCGTAGCACCAACGGGATAATCGCGTGGGGACAGCATTGACTGATGTTACCAGCGAAGTCGTCACTCAGCATTGGACTCGTATAACCATGCAGTAGCAGCACCATCAGGATCACCCAGCACCACCAGCACCACCAGCACCGCCATCACGCGGTCAACAAGCTAGCAAGCCAACAAGCGAGAAAAGGCGCAGCGCCATATGTTGCATGCAATATATAGCACTTGCGCCGCGGCCAAGCGTGCAGAAAGTGATTTTTGAATCCTGACAGGCAGGTCGAGTCGCGCAATAAGAATACCCCACGGAAGATCTCAGCTGTGCAGCAGTGTGCAGCAAAGAGGCGTGCCTGGCGGATTTGAAGAGGGGAAAGTCACAAGTCACAGCATCTGTCGCGTCGTCAAATGCATGTCGCGAATCGGTCGGTGGCGGCTAACGGCAAGCGACAAGCAACGACTTCTTCCTTGTTTTCGCTACGCCCCGGCTGAGCTTCGATGACGAGTACATGCATCATCAGGCGCGTTGAATGTTTCGCGCGGCACGTCCACCGCGGGTTTTGCAGGTTCCTTGGATGGGGTTTGTCTCGAGGTCGACCGTGTTCTTTGCGCAATTCATGAAGGGCATGGCATTGATCGAGGTACGGCGGTACGTACGGTGCAGTACCTAGGACGAGCAGTAGTCTCGATGGACAGCAGACCTCCAAGACTCGTCTATCATCGTCCAGCCTCCTCGGAGAGTGGAGAGTGGCTAAGTTGTTTGCGGGGGAAGCTTAGCTTGAGCACGAGCCTGAGAGAGTGAAGCTGTTTCGCTGGGCGAGAGTTGCGAGAGATCTCAGATGCGTCTGGCTATGATGGTTGTGGACTGGTGGATGGCTTTTGCTGGGCCAACTATCAAGGTCACACACGCTGATCGTGCCCATCCATGCCCATGCCTGCCCATGCCCACGCCCGCGCTTAGCCACCAGGCGATCCTGCCTTCCCTGCGATCGTGATGTGTGATGCAACTTCGGTCGGTGACCCCCGCCCGTCTCCAGGCGCCAGTGCTCGTGGCTCTCACCTACTACTACACTCTTCTGCCTGCTCTCTTCTCTTTCCTCCACCATCCACCATCAACCTTCTCCCAGTCAGCTAGCCATCACACTACGCTGCCTTCATCATGATCGTCGACCCTGTCCAGGCCTTCGCCACGGCCACCTCTGGCCTGCTGGCTTCCAGCTCCGTCGCTCCTCTGCCTACCGTGGTGCCCTCGCTCCCCGAGTATGAGGACGCTCACGATGCCGGCCACCGCACCCTCTGGTACGTCGTGAAAGAGCTGCAATAAGGCCTCGAGGAGTATGGCTCGCGGATGGTCAACTCTATGAATGCGCAATCGTTGTCAATATCTTTCGAGTTTTGGCAATGTACACATACCATGGAGCGCGCCATTCGAGCACCTCAGCCGGCAGCACCATTGCAAACATCCAATTCCATTATTCTAACACGCTTTGTAGGGTCGTCACCGTTGTCATGGCCATCTCCGGCATCGTCTTCACCGGCATGTCCTGGAACATCCCGCAGGTATGTACAGCAAGTCTTCAGCTCAGCTCGAGTCTACGCTAACACATCACAGTCCAAGCGTCTGTATCACGTCCTGACCACCTTCATCGTGACCTTCGCCTTCCTCTCCTATTTCGCCATGGCCAGCGGCCACGGTATCAGCTACCACCACACCACCGAGGAGCAGCACCACAAGCACGTCCCGTCCACCCAGCACGACATCTACCGTCAGGTCTACTGGGCTCGCTACGTCGACTGGACCGTCACCACCCCTCTCCTTCTCCTCGACCTTGCTCTGCTCGCTGGTCTCCCCGGTGCCAACATCCTGATCGCCATCGTTGCCGACATCATCATGGTCCTCACCGGTCTCTTCGCCTCCTTCGGCTCTGAGCAGACCGCCCAGAAGTGGGGCTGGTACACCATTGCCTGCATTGCCTACCTTGTTGTCATCTGGCAGCTCGTCTACCACGGCCGCAACTTCGCTCAGGCCAAGGGTGGCAAGGTTGCCCAGTTCTTCGGCGCCATTGGTGGCTTCACTCTCATCATCTGGACCGTCTACCCCATGTAAGTTGAATTTGAATACTGCAGCCACAACAATCCACGAGACTAACATTTACTTAGTGTCTGGGGTATCGCCGATGGTTCTCGCATCATGAACGTTGACCAGGAGATCATTGCCTACGCCGTCCTCGACATCCTTGCCAAGCCCGTTTTCGGTGCCTGGCTCTTGTTCACTCACTCCAAGCTCCCCGAGACCAACGTTGACCTCGGTGGCTTCTGGAGCGAGGGTCTCGGCCAGCAGGGTGCCATCCGTGTCGGTGACGACGACGAGGGTGCCTAAATGCATCGCCCATAACGACAAGCAAAGACCTCTTGCGCTTTTAGGCGTACTCGAGGACGAAGATCCATCCGAACAGAATGAAAGTGAACGGAAGAAGATGTTTTGAAATATGCCGTGGCATGCCATGAGCGATGAAAACACGTCTGCTTCACTCTATGATTAGCACGATACCTTTCGAGCGATAACACCAAGTCTCGCCTCTCTTCACCGAGGGCGCGGCTGCGAAGTTTGTAAATTCTATAGGCACTTAATGCATAATGCGAGTGTGTCGAAGTTGAAACATGGCTTGAAACATTTCCATCTCTGTGTCTTCAACAATCCTTGTGAAGTGTTGCGAAATCGTGCTTCACCGCTCAAAGCAGCGGTTGGAAACTGGAACCATCAAGGTCACCCAAGCTCGGTATACTGGAACCACGGTGTTGAAAACGGACAATTGGCAGCACTTGAAGTATTGGTACAACATCGCAGGGCTATAAGCTCTCATTACCTCTTCGCGGCTTGTTGGTACGTCGTGTAGCGTCTTGTCAGATGGTGTTGTTGAGTGATTCTCACTCAGCTCTGAGAGCTCCATCCTCCAAGCCACAACAACAGCTCCAAGCTTGAACGTGGAGCTTTCGAGCTTTCCCCACCTCTCCACGGTGCAAGCTCATGCAAGGGTCTTTGCGCATGGAGATGTACATTGTACACAGCGGAGAAGGAAAGTGATGCGCAACCCCCAATCAAAGAGCCGTCCGAGTCCTGATGCGAACGGAAAGCGTATTGCGGGGGTTTCCTTTGTTATTCCAACAGCAGGCTGCACCGTAGCATCATTCGATCATCTCACTATTACTTGGCCCGTTTCATCCAACACTTCGAGCCTGTTTGCGAGAGACTCTCTTGTCGCATACAACCTTGATCGTAGTCAGGGTTTGTTAGCCACGTACGCATGCCTAGCTCAGGACCTCTATTATAAGCTAGAAGCAGCCGCGACCTCTTTCCTTCACCGCTTGCCTTTGCAGCTTACCTAGACGTCTTGACCTCACCTTCTTCTCTGTCTGGATTCAATACATTGAGCAAGAACAACCGGCAGAAACATTCTACGACTTACCACCTCAGCTTCCTCCACCAACAACCAACGATCCCATACCCCTCCACACAGTACAACACCACACCCACAACACAAAGGAACAAGACCAAGAAGAACCACCCACTATGACCGACCCAACACCCACCCTGTCCTCTACCTCCGAAGACGCCGCCGTCGACATCTCCCCCATCTCACCCGCCGACCGCCGCAACAGCCTGGAGAAACACTTGCAGACCCGTCCTGAAGAGCAGGACCTCAAGAACCGCCACATTCTCCTCGACACCAATGCCGCGCCGGCTCTGCAAGCTAAGCAGCTTGAGCTCGAGAGACAGCGCGCGACGGATAATTTGAAGAAGGGGTTGGGGAAGAGGCCTGAGAGGGGCGAGTTGGTTGATCGTGAGTTGTTCCTTCTTTTCTTGCTAGTGCTCTTGTTTATCTGTTCATCTTCCTTGACTTCCAACGTCTTTCTGAAGAAGAGTGTCGCATCATGTTTCAATCTTACCTCATGTCGTATCAGAAGACAGTCCAAGCCGCAACCGCGCATGTTCACATATGTGCATTGGCAACATCGTCATGCGCTAGGAAATCCGCTGACCTAACCCTCCAATTTTACAGGCAACATTCTCCCCGACAGCACGGCCGCTCCATCTCTCCAGGGCCACCAGAAAGACCTCGAAAAGCACATGCGGGCCGACAGTCTTGAAAAGCAACTCCAGAATCGGCCAAAACCGGATGACCTGGTCAAGGAAGGCATCTTGCAGGCGGACGAGAACCCAATCACAAGCTCCTAGCCGGCAAAAGGTCAGTTTCTTTGAGGTAACATATATGTTCAGAGGGTGTGTGCACTTGGCAGACGCGGAGGCGGCGTGTGGACTTTGTGGAGGACGGAGAAATACCCGACGAGAAATGACGATGGTATGGAGGGACGATGCTGGGGATCCTGTGTACCGGGCCGATTATGGTATGTCATTCAAGAGCCGTGGCCGTCTGCCGTGTAGGGATGATGATGGTATTGTAGCAGTAGTGGGAGCATAGTGTAGTTGAAGTTCTGAGCCTTCTGCTTGCTTCCTGTCCGCCTCTTGCGGGAGAGTTACAGTATCTCGATATTGACGACCTACATCGAACTGCAAGAAAAGCGCTTGGGATGTCACGTTACTGGCAGTGAGAAGGGCCATTGTCCACCCTTCCGCGGTGTTCATAATCACCAGCAGCCAATAGGTCTGGAACAACGACCCGACTCCCGCCGAAAAGGCTGACTCGTTTCTGGGGAAGGGCAGCCATGTGGTGCAACAGTTCCCTCGTGGTCCCGATGCTCCTCCACGCCTCGGCCTATTAGCCAGCGAAAACAGCCGTAACCTGGCCTCCTTTACCCGTCACACGGCGAGTATAAGTTGTTCCTCGCCGCGCACCCTTTCCAAGGCCTGATGTTCGCTCGTTTTCCCGCCGCCCTTCTGGCTTCTCTTTACAACAACATTTCGCCACTCTTCGAACGCTTGCTTTAGCGCGGCCCAGCAACGGCCCGTTGGCTTTCCTCGCTTCTCGGAGCAATGCCGGTTTTCGGTGTCTCTCGGGGCTTGCTGAGTTGAGCTGAGGCAGCTGGGAGCCTGAAGCTCGACTCGACACACGACAAGACTACGCAACCGACCGCTCGAACTTCAAGCCGCAATCGACCCATCGCCTTGGGTGAGACGCGCTGGGACTCACTGGAACCGATCTCGCTCGATCATCGCGTTATGCGATGTTCAAGAAGGCCATGGCTTGCCTCGTCTGGGATCGCCCCGCGGACCTACACACGCGTTCTGCTCGCCACGTTTCAACAATGTGGCAGGCCATTCCGTACACTGCAATCCAGTCATGGAGTAACCTTGTCCATTCTCTGGAGGCTTGCAGAAGCCAAGCTCTGGACTGAAGGCGTGGATGCAGAGATGCAAGCCGCTGATGCAGAGAGGCAGGTCTGAAGCCTTCCAGGATGGCAGTGAACATCACGTGCGCGGGTACAGTTCCCCGACGTGACCGGCAGCGAATTCCACATCCGGCGTTCGCAAGCTTCGATTTGATGTTGGCGTGCTTCTAGCGTCGAAGTCGGACCGAATGGACAAGCGCGCTAAGGCGTCTGTAGGGCTGAAAACCCTTGCTACCGCTGATGTCGCTCACCAATCCACAGCACAAGCGGCGGCCAACAGAAAAATAGAGTGTGCTGGTGGCTTCTAGCCTTGCGCTTACGCCTCCTTCTGGCGCGCGCTGCTCGTCATGGCCGATTGCGCTGCGTATGCACCGCTCTCCCAGCACGCACTGCCAGCCCCAACGAGATGCGCACGCAACTTGCGACATTCTGTTTCCATCCCAAACCAATAACATCCAAAGGTGGGCCGTTTTTATGCGTTGGGAGCGAGCGAGCGATCGAGCGAGCCTTCGAATGAGCTTCACGCCTGCCGTCCCATCTGACGCCTCTGACTCCCACGTTTCCTCTTTGCCTGCTCTAACCGCAACCTCTCTTACTGTTTTGCTATCTCCCAACAACGCTACCGCCGCGCGCCACACTCCCAAACTCTGCCTCAACCTCACAGATGACATTTTGACACACCGAGTCCCTATCTCGCTCCTTCTCTTCACCCGACTAACAGCCTTCTTCGCTGCTGCTTCTAATCCTTGCTCGCGCCATTGCAACTGACGCCGCGTCTGACGTAGCGCAAACCATCTTGCGTCTGCATTGCATTGCATCCCGCACGGACTACATCTCGCCGATCAGGACCGCATGGCCAAAATGTTGTTGTCCAACTTGTCGTCGGGGCCTCTCGAGGTTCCCTCCCCAAGAGGCATACGCTGCTCACCGACCAACATGCCCGAGTCCTCGTCGTCCACAACACCGCCCATCGTCAAGCGAGCCTGTGACGCCTGTCACCGACGAAAGGTCAAGTGCATTGGAGACGGATCACGGGCATGCAAGAACTGCACTTCTGCCGGCCTGACATGTACCTACAACGCCATCCCCCAGAAGAAGGGCCCAAAAGGAAGCCGGGCTAAAGTCATCTCTGAACTCCGGGAAACGCAGCGCCAGTCCCAGCTCGCTGCCGCCCAGCAGCATGGCTTCGAGGAAGCACCTCACTCGCCGGCTTACCTCAGGAAGGCCGGTCTCTTGTCAATGGAAATGATCACGGCGTGTGTCGACTTCTTTTTCGCCAACATATACCCCACGCAGCCGATTCTCCACCGACAGAAAGTTGGCGAGACCATCGGACAGATGGAGCAGAGCGTCGAGGCATATTGCCTGGTTGTATCGCTTTGCGCGTACATGATGATTCAGCCCAACATGAACCTCCCACCGGGAGCCTTCCAAGACCTGGAGGTCCAACCACAACCCAGCATAGAGCTTGGACAATTATTGCTTCAAGAAACGCTTCGAGTACGCAAGGGATACGACTACGTCGAGACGCCGACGATCTGGACCGTCATCACATCGTTCTTCCTTTTCGGAAGCTACTTTTGCCTCGACAAGCACAACACCGCTTGGTTCCACCTTCGAGAAGCGACGACCCTGGCGCAGATCATGGGCATGCATGACGAGTCTCACTACACATTGAGCGGAGACGTCATCGAGGAGTCGCGCAAGCGTCGCCTGTATTGGCTCTTGTTCGTCACCGAGCGTGCGTACGCTCTCCAGCAACATCGGCCTTTGACCTTGCAGTCAACAATCAACCCTCCCCGTCTGGACGAAGACCCGTCCGAGACCGTCGAGCTGAGCGGCTTCATCCACCTGGTCAATCTGTTCAGGCCATTTGACGACACTTTCGTCGGTCTTTGGAACAAGGCGAGGACGGGCTGCACAACGGACTTCCTCGCTAGACTGCAGCAACAACTCTCAGAAGCGCTACCAATCTACATTCAGAGCACAGAAAGTCAGGCAGTTGACCTGCGCTGCTCACAGCAATGGCTGCGAACGATGGTATGGCAGCTCTCCATCAGCCATGGATACTTGTCGTCTGTCGCCAACGAGAATGCCATGAGCTTCCGATACCCCATCGAGATCTCGCGCGACCTCGTTGCAGCGACCAGCGGATTCTCGCAGAAGTCGATGGAGGTACATGGCATCGGTCTCATCGAGAAGCTGTTCGACGTTGCCTGCACACTCACAGACGTCATGTCATGTGTCCCATACGAACAGCACACCTTCGAATACGGTCCTCGCGACTACCTCAACCAGCTCATGAGCCTGATCTCAAGCCTCCGCGGCGGCCAGCAGCGCTACATGCCTCTGTTGATCTCCAAGGTCAACGAAGCCATGCCGCAGATGCCGACTCACGGCTTCTCCATGGGCCTCAACATGGGACCGCCGTCCCGACTAGGCATTGAGGACTTTTACGACAGCGCAAGCCAGGGTCACGCTCACAGCAGCACAGACAGCACACCCTTTGGCAGTCCCCCCATCAGCTCCGCCACTGCGAGCATGGTCGGATTCCCTCAAGATAACCAGTACCCGCCCGTCAGCTCTGGCGTAGGCTATTCAGAGGGAGTCCCACCCGTCTCGGCGCCTTTGCCCATGTATCAGCATGAACTGCCGTCTGGATCGATGATGAGGGGTTACCCTACTTCAAATCCGATGCAGAAATACGAGGGCCCTAGTTGAAGGGAGGAGTGAATGTGTTGATTAACATCGACTTTACACAACAGTAACATCCAAGCTCGACGCCATGGGACAGGGACAGTGTCAGCGAGGCAATCAGCGCCTCGCGGCAATGAACGGCTTTGGAGAGAAGTAGTTCACCGAAGACTCGACGTGCCGCTGCAGCAATTACGGGAAGCTTTCCTCAGACGTTTGCTTGAACACAGAAATGAGGAAGGCCATCTGCGCTGCTGTCTCTCTCGAAGGTCACATGTGAGCCTAAACAAGTCTCATTTCACGCCGCTCCCGACAGCGGTCATGACACATAGCCACTTCCAGTGTGCTTATCTGCGGAGACCTCACCTTTCCAGAAGGACTATGCAGCTTTCTGTGGTGCGCTCGAACTGGTTTTATGCTCCTCTTTGATGAGAAGATTGTACATACCTACGAACCGAAATGAAACCACGCTCAACGATATTTTGCAATGCCCAATTCTTACGCGAGGTTCCACACAATCTTTCATCGATGTGATCACGTAAAGCTTGTTGATCGGCATTAGCCTGTACCGTCTAGTTACTACTGTATCTAATTCACGACACCGCACGGGTGAGTAATTAGGAATGGCCGTGAATTGTACAGTAGCTGTACAATAGCAGTACGTACGAAAACAAGTGTAGTCAAATATAGCGCCTTCCACAGTTCCTTCCTTCCTTCCATCCATCGCTCTTGCAGATCGAGCCGCGGTTCGGGTTGACCCGGCTGACCTCATGTCGCTCGTGCTGAACGCCGTCTGTATATTTTACATATGTCGCCCTCGTCTTTACACTCGACGCTACATTCTGTTAAGAGGCGACTCGCAAATCTCTCTACAACCGCTTCAAAGACTTTGACTTTCAAGAACAGGCTCGGGTTAGCACCGAAGACAATCATCGGCCTTACTCGCAGCCCTCGACACATCACGTCCATCCAAAAGACAAAACATCACAACCCAGACTCCACCACACGAACATCACCAACCGGACGCCGCGCCCTAGCAACAACAACGACAGCGAAAATGTCCGAACCCACCATCGAAGAAGGCTGGTTCACCCTCCCCGACGGCACAAAACTCTACACCAAAACCACCACCCCGCCCAGCACGACCCCTCTCAAAGCCCGCCTGGCCTTCGTCCACGGCTTCTCCGAACACATCGGCTTCTATGACCCTTTCTTCCGCCTGCTCTCCGCCGCCGGCATAGCAGTCTACGCCTTCGACCAGCGCGGCTGGGGCAAATCGGTGCTAGAGAAACGCCACCGCGGCCTCACAGGCTCCACAGCCCAGGTCCTCGACGACATCACCCAGTTCCTGCAAACCCTGCCCAGCGCTCCCGCCGCCCCGCTGTTCCTCATGGGCCACAGCATGGGCGGCGCCGAGGTGCTCATATACGCCGCGCAGGGCGGGGCCGCGACGCGCCAGATCCGCGGATTCCTGGCCGAAGCGCCCTTCGTGGCCTTGCACCCCAAGAGCCGCCCGTGGAAATCCACAGTGGTCTTGGGCCGGCTGGCGGGGAAGTTGCTGCCGCGCTGGCAGATGGTCAACAAGCTGGACGTCAACCTTTTGAGCCGCGATCCGGAGCACGCCCCGCGCGTCGAAGCCGACGAGCTGTGCCACAACACGGGCACGTTGGAGGGATTGGCGGGTATGCTGGATCGCGCTGCTATGCTGGAGGACGGGCGGCTTGTGATTGGGGAAGGGGTGGGCGAGGGTGGCAAGACGAGGTTGTGGGTTGGGCATGGCACTGCGGATGGGATTTGCGATTTCGAGGCTACGAAGCGCATGTTTGAGCGGGTTGAGGCTGAAGATCGCGAGTTGAGGGCTTATGAGGGGTGGTATCATCAGTTGCACGTTGAGGTGGGCGAGGATAAGATCCGGTATGCGCAGGATGTTGTCAAGTGGATTTTGGATCGGAGTGGGCCGCTTGAGGGGGAGAGGTCGAGGTTGTAGTAAGGGCTGTGAGAATGGAATTGAAGAAGATGTAATGGTGTTGTGAGCAGCTTTGTGTTATTTTATTTTATATATATCATGCCAACAAATCATGTCTACGGAAAAAATCCGAAATCAACGAATTGCCCTGAAGAACACATAAGTGTCTACACTTCAGTCTTTCACAAGTCCGCATCTCTCTAACCTCCATCCCATCTCACCACCATCCAACCCCTCCCCCAAGCTACGTGCCCAAATTGACGTGCACCGCTTTCTCAACCGAATAAGCCCTCAACCCAGCCTCGCCCAACTCCCTCCCAATGCCCGACTGCTTAACACCCCCGAACGGAATTCTGCAATCTCCATCATTACTACTATTGATCCAAACCATCCCCGCCTCCAACCTCCTGGCCACACGATGCCCCCTCGCGACATCGCGCGTGAAAACCGCCGCTCCCAACCCATAAACAGACTCGTTGGCGAGCGCGATCGCTTCGGCTTCAGTGCTGAAGGGCGCGATAGCGACGAGCGGGCCGAAGACTTCTTCGCGGAAAATGCGCATTGACGGGGTGACGTCGCGGAAGATGGCGGGAGGGATGAAGAGGCCCTCGCTTGCCGCTGATGACGACGAGGAAGACAGGAAGATGTCGGGTCTGATGAGATTGGCGCCTTCGGCTTCGCCTATGCGGATGTATTCGAGCACGCGGTCGTGTTGGGCGCGGGAGATTTGGGGGCCTTGGAAAGTCGAATCGGCGAAGGGGTCGCCGATTATGCTTATTTTTGAGACTTGGGCACGGAAGGCTGCTATGAAGGATTCGTAGATGGAGGTGTGGACTAAGATGCGGGAGGTCTGGTCGAACATGGCTGAGGCTTAGTTGATTTGATACGTGGATTACAGGCGACGTGACACGCATTGCAGAACTTACGGCTGAACAGACTTGGCCCATGTTGCTCATGATGCCCAGGTGACTCCACTTGACTGCTTGATCGAGGTCTGCGTCTTCAAATATCAAGAGCGGCGATTTGCCGCCGGTCTCGAGAGTGATGTTCTTCATCGTTCCGCTGGCTTGCTTCATTACTTCCTTACCTGTTGCCGTGCTGCCGGTGAAAGCGATCTTGTGAACATCAGGATGCTGGGCAATGGCGGCGCCAGCGATTCTGCCTTGGCCATTGATGATGTTGACCACTCCTGGTGGGAACCCGACCTCTTTTATTAAGTTGGCAAAGTAAAGAATCGAGAGCGGCGTCTGCTCTGCAGGTTTGAGAACCACTGTGTTCCCGCAAGCAAGCGCTGGACCGAGTCTGCGATGGCGAGCTGTCAGTTGGGGAGTTCTCACCCATGGAATGCCTCCCCCGATCGCTGTTGTTGCCTTACTTCCAGGCGGCCATACTCAATGGGAAATTCCAAGGAATTATTTGGCCGCAGACTCCCACCGGCTCTCTGACCGTATACGCCAACTTCGACGCGCTCGAATCAATGACTTGTCCGTGGATTTTGTCCGCCCATCCAGCGTAGTACTTCAGAGTACCAACCACATCGGCCATGTCCTCATCCCGACAAGCCACGTACGGTTTCCCGCTGTCCCACGTTTCAATCGTCGCTAGCACTTCCTTGTGCTGCTCCACCAGCTGGCCGAGCTTGAACAGCAAGTCGCCTCGCTCCGAAGGCGGCAGGTCTCGCCACGTGCTGTCGTTGAAGGCTTTGCGGGCGGCTGCGACGGCCTTGTCGACGTCTTCGGGTCCGGCGGCGTGAACTGACGTTATCTCGGTTTCGTCGGAAGGGTTTATCGAGGTGAGGTTGGTGTTCTTGTTGGAGGAGGTCCATTTGTTGTTGATAAATAGGCCGGTCGGTTGTTCATACTTCCTGCCATTGGGTGCGGTGAGGGTTTGGCTCAATGGGCCGGTGTTGGTTGTGAAGCTGTGTCTGAAGAGGATGGGGATGTTGCGATTGAAAGACGTGTGTGAGGAGCGGGTGAGAGATTTCGTGCGAGAGAGCAACATTGTACAGAATGATAGCGAGGATACCTACTCTGCATTGTTTACATGTCGTCGAGTGTTGGACGTGTCTGGTGTTGGTTGATTGAGTGCGGTCGAAGCCAGCCCCGCCATGTCTACGATCTTCGAGTTGGCGAGCGAGGCCGCCAAGACATGTATTCTTTTGACGACTGGACGCCTCATGAACGACATCACTACCAACTCACTGCTGAAAGAAAGACTGCCAATACGAATCGAAGTTGAAGTGAGATCCACGTAAACGAGAGTCGCATTGATTCGCCCAAACAAACAAGCAATTCGATATCTGGAATTGAGAAAGTTTCAAAACCAAACAACAACACCACAACCTCAGTGATTGCTTCCAAAATCACTGCACGAATAGCAGACGAAAAGAAAAGAAGAAAAGGAACGACCCCGTCGACCGAGACTTCAAACAGCACCACACACCAGCCAGCCGACCAAACAACCCAAGCAAGAAGTTGAAAAATCACATCAAAATCAAAATCAAAACAAAAATGTCCGCCCCACCACCCCCAGACTCCCACATCAACACCGCCACCGCCCTAGCCTACTGGTCCTCGACCGAACCCACCGTCAACGGCGTGCTCGGCGGCTTCCCCCAAGTCTCGCGCATAGACCTGCAAGGCAGCAGCAACTTCCTCGCCAAACTGCGCCGCGCCTCACCAACCCACGCACCCTCCGCAGGCAAACTCAAGCGCGCAGCCGACTGCGGCGCGGGGATCGGCCGCATCACCACGGGGTTCCTCAGCAACGTCGCAGAAACGGTGGACGTGGTCGAGCCGGTGAAAGAGTTCACCGACGTGCTGAAAGCGGGCGAGGGCGGCGTGGGGGAGATTCTGAACGTTGGGTTGGAGGCGTGGGAGCCGGTGGGCGTCGAGTACGATCTTGTGTGGAACCAGTGGTGCGTGGGCCAGTTGAAGGATGCTGCTTTTGTTGCTTATTTGAAGCGGGCGGCGGGCGTGTTGAGTGCCGGGGGTTGGATTGTTGTCAAGGAGAACTTGAGCAATGATCACGAGGGGCGAGATGTTTACGACGAGACTGATAGCAGTGTTACGCGGACTGACGAGAAGTTCAGGCAATTGTTCAAGGAGGCTGGGCTGAAGGTTGTTGCTTCGGAGTTGCAGAGGGGGATGCCGAAGGGGTTGTATGAGGTTAGGTCGTATGCGCTGCAGCCGGTGTAATTGCTTCGGGCGGCAAGGATGGGTCGAGATGAAAAACGTAACGAAAGCGGACGAGAAAGAACGACGGGAGGCGTTATGTCTGGCATCGAAAGATATCCTATGGTATACACTCTGTACGTATTATCACATGTAGTCACTTGCCTGTGCGCGCCCACCCCTTCCGCCACCCATCAAGCCGCGACGCGAAGGGTGGATGTTTTCGAGCGAGTCATCGTTCTGTTTCGCCACAGGCGGTGCTCGAGCCGGAGGCGGTGGTGTCCTCTCCACCGAGCTGGAGTTCCTACGGCGCGAAGGGAGTTGTCTTTCGCCCCGAGGGGGAGGTGATCTGCGGCGAGGTGGTGGGGATCTTGAGGGAGAGCGTGAATCATAAGACGCAGATCTCGCGCGGCGACGAGGTAGAGAAGCAGAGCGAGAAAGGCTACGGTTCCGTGGAGGAGGTGAGGGCGACCGGCTTCCAACTCGTCTGCGAGGCGGCGACGGCGAACGTGTGTAGCTCCGACGTCTACCACCACGGCGCACGGGACTTGGCGAGCGACTGTAGCTTTCGGACCTAGCGCGACGAGGAGGGGGAGAACGCGATGCTGAGTAGCTTCTGGCTCTCGTGCGTCTAGGTGAACGAGATCGGGAGACCGAAGGCGAGCGGCTGTAACTCTGATTTCTTGAGCGGCGTGGTGGCGTGCGAGAGCGAGAGATAGACCGCGAGCGGCTGAGACTTCTGGCTCTGCCCCGTCCAGGCGGAGATCGCGAGCGTGAGGCAGATCGTGAACGTGAAGAATAGCTCGAATAGCTGCTGTAGCTGGACCTGCTATCGCTGCGTCCACGAGAGCTACGTGACAGGCTTCTGGCTGGCGGCAAGGGTGCGGGTGCAGCCTTTGGCATGTTCTTAAGCCACTCGCGCATGCCTTCTGTGAGAGCACCCATTCCAATGGCAGTGAAGAAGTTGATGCTGAAGCGGGTGTTCTTTGGGTCGTCGGTTGGGAAAATGCCCGTAAGCGCTGGCTGGAGCTCGTCGGTCTTGAGACGCTCGGTCAACTGCTTCATTCCGATGCCTTGGGCAAGATCTTCGATGAAGATCTTGATGAAGATGCGGGAAGACGACGTGGTCTCTTCTTCGTTCAGGTGAATGTTGTGTAGGACATGCCAGCCAATGGCATCGCTAGATACCAGGTGTCCAAAAAACTGAGCAATGATACGCAAGCGGTTCGTCTCATATCGGTGGATCGTGTCGTAATACTTTGCAAACATGTTCTCAAACAACTCCCTCCAGAGTCTGTTGAGCTTGCAGAAGCGCTCGCCGATCAATCCGAAGAACTTGTTGTATGTGCGCTCTTGGCTGCAACACTCGATGATCATGCTGGGCAACTCGTCTTCGCGTCCAGTGGGAAGATTGATGCGCATCAACTTGTGGCAGGCTTCTTCGAAGCCACCGGAAGACATGATTGTCAGGTAGATGGAACGGCGCAAATTGACAAGGTCGGTGTTGGACTGGTCTTTGATGTCCATCGCCTTCTCACCCTCGTCTTCGCTCGCGTCTGAGTCGCTTGCATCCTCGTCTTCTTCGTCATCCTCATCCTCGCTACCAGAAGCCTCACCCAGAACCTCAGCCTTGAACTTCCGGTAGAGTTCTTCGTTCGCTTCCCATTCAGGGTCAAATTTGAAGATGTTGGTACCCTCCTCCGTGTTCAGCTGATCCTCCAAGCTGGGTGAATGTGTAATCTGATCTTCCTCCTCCACAAGGTCCAACTCTTCCTTGAGAGCCGGGTTGTTCTTGTACTTGTCCTTTCGAATCTGGAACAAGACCTCAATCATGTATTGCACCCTCTTGTCGATGTCCGCCTCATGCAAGATGCTCCTGAATTGATCGTACACTGCCAGCGCGATCTGTGAATTCATCTCCTCCATGTGTTGGCCAACCTCTTTCGTCAAACCAACTGCGATCTCCACGCTGTCATCCGTAGGCTTGTGGAGGAGCAGGAGAAGAATCTGAGCAGCTAGCATCTCATGCGCTACCTGCTGGTTGATCAAATGTGCGATGAACGCAGTACTGCTGTGGCATACGCTCTTGTCGTTGCGCTTGAATGCCTTGCGGAACTGAGTGATGAGCCTGTTGATCAAGAGCTCGCCAACTTTGGGCAACTTTGTGTTCACAATGGCCACCATGGCTGCGTATATTGGCGTAAAAGGCAAACTAGCAGCTTGCGCCTTCATGATACTTCTGCAGAACAAGCCTCGACCGCGGATCAAGTTCTCGTTGAACAACTCCGGCACAATGTGCTTGATATTTGACACGTTGACCTTGTTGATCAAACCGTTGATGCTCTTCTTCAGCGCCTCCCAAGCCATACGCTGGTACTCTTTGGAGGTTTTGTCGGTGATCTGCGCTTGGAGTGCCCTCAGGCGCGCAGGTGGGATGTATGTTCCACCCGAGCGCATGTTCAGCAGCTTCTCGTACTCCGCTTTGGCTGCCGCCTGCTTGTCCTCTTCGGTCAGAGGTTTTGCGGGCGTCTCATCCTCGCGACGGCGATCCTCGAGCTGGCGCTTTCGTTCATGGGCCCGCTGCCTGTCGACATCGCGAGGCAACGGTTCTCGGCGTCGCGGCGGCGAGCGCGAGCGCGAGTATGATCGACGACGGAGCGGTGGTGCTTCGCGGCGTGGTGATGGGGAGCGTGAAGGCGGCGCACGCTTGCGAGTGATGCTATCTGGTGCCGTGGGTTCTCCATCGGTCGAGGGCGGACGCGCCACGGACTCCACGACGGTCGCCATTTCAGATTCGGTACTCATGAGTCCATTCGCTCCGGATGAGATGAGTCCAGAGTCCAGTGGGGTATCCTAAGTAAGTTGGTGGTATCGAGTAAGTTTCCCAGACAAACATGTATTGAGTGTTGCGACTTGGCTTACAGAGGCTAAGGTACATAAGCTTGACTTTCGAACGCGAGAAAGTTGGTTGCGGGAAGACCCGGGGCTGTCTCCAAAATTGAAGTCAGAAAGAAAGACAGAGGAGAGATGGGATCCTTGTCGGTGCATGTGAACATAATACTTTCACCAGACTATCTAGGCCACGCCCATGTTGCGAATGATCAATCTGTTAGCACGTGGAAGAAACATCAACAAACAATCGACCGCTCACAACCTACGATACACAACAATGAACCGTAATAATCGGCAACAACGCCCCCCTCGACAGCAAAATGGGCAGTCTGGAAACCGTCCACCAAGGGCACCAAGGGAATACAAAGCTGTTCCCACTATACAGCAAGTCACTCCAGGTGCTGCAGTGTCGATAGTCCTCAAGCAGGACCAGCCCACTGGACGCGAAGTGCAGGGCACTGTGCAGGATCTTTTGACAAGAGGCAATCACCCCCGTGGAATCAAAGTCCGGTTGACAGATGGACGTGTTGGCCGTGTGCAGAGAATGGCCAACGATCAATCGCCGCCATCTCAACAGCAGCAGTCGACCACTCCAGGCCCTTTCATGGTGCGGAGAGAAGGGCAACAGGCGCCGACATATTCGGACGTCCGCAACAACGAGTTCCCTTCAGAGCCTCCTCCACGTACACTCTTCGACTTTCTGCCCGAGACGACCGATGTTGCACCCTCCTCCGAGCCCGTCATATTCTCGTCTGCCACCGTCAAGTGTCCGATTTGTGATGCTTTCGAGGGCGACGAGGCTGCAGTCACACATCACGTTGAAAGCCATCTCGCCTGAACGTACAGTACCAGACCAGCAGCCTAAAATCAAGGTGGCAGCGGAACAAACGACAGGCCGAATTTGACGGGAACTTGCGGCAGAACTCCAATCACAATCGCCATTTCCATCGACCTCAAGCGACCGGCCACCAATGCAACGCGCCATTTGTCGATCAAACCGGTCGATTCCAGTCTGCACGTATCCGGTATCATGCAGTGTGGCGTTCGTCACACACAAGCTTGGCCCTAACCGTGCCTTAGTGTCACGGAAGGCTGCAGTACATAGCGTCTGCAGCTCCCACGTCCGATCTATCGCATTCGAGCTCTACTCAAACATCGTGCGGGACTCGTGTCGCCATATAGGTCCATCAGACTGACTGATATCATTCGGCAACGCCTGCGATAGGAACAGAGACCTGGTGACTGATGCTCGAACTTGCCCTGCTTCTCTCCTTTCTCAACTGGAGGCACCCGTTCATCAACAATCAAACGATTTCGATATCCGCCCCATAGCCATCATAGCTCACGCAGCCAGCCGCGACTCTACAGCTGGCCCTCAACGACACTCGCAACTGGGCGCCCGTCATGATCGACACGCACATATGGGAAGTGTCAACAGTTGATCAGCATCAGATCATCCCCACCGGCAAAACATTCCAGTACTGCTTTGGGACTGAATAGGCGCAATGGACGAGCTATATTGTTGGTGGTGGATGGGAATTTGGGCCCTGCTGGATCTTTCACAGGATGGCTCCCGCATTTTGACAGGTCCACTCGTGCGTCGACGTTCCCGCTGTCACGGAAGGCATGCCAGCCGTTCCCCGTCCATGTCGCCACCACGCCTGCGACCACGCCGGCTTGACTCTCCTTGTATGTTCGTCTGAGTAGCGTTCGACCGGTTACATTGCCCTGACGATACCGCCTACCTGGTTCGATCCGCTGTTTCCTTCAAACCCCGTACGCTCTTCATGAGTGGAGCGCGGAAAGCCAGAACCATCCTGGTTCAGCGTACCTGAGCTTGTGATTCCCGCCCTCCTAGTCCTGGCAAAGGTCACATGTGCCGACATAAAGCATTTGAAGGAGGCAGTCTTGGCCCAACACACCAGCGTGCCAATGCAGTGGTAGCAGAGATCGTGCCTGGCCCTAGTCATGGCTTCCTGGCCATGTATTGCCGGTACGGAAGCCCCTCGTTCACTGATTGTACTTTCCGCGGGCCCAAACGCCTGCTGTCGAGTGCCAGGAGCCGTGTCGAGGAGTGAGACACTTCTTACAAAGAGGGCACTGTGGGCCTTACAGAACCTCAGTGATTTAGCATTCGAACTTTTTTCCTCGGAGTTTGTATTGTTCGCGCCTTGTTTTTGATTGTCTGGTCACTGCCTGCCTTTTGTTTTGTCTCGCATCGTGTGTTGTGAGCAGAGAATGTGAGTTGTCCCCACCTTGCTGCATTCTTCTGGTATATCGTGCTGACCGCTTTACTGTGAAGTCCATACAGCAATACGCAATCTGATTTTATCTGCAAGAGTCCGCGACGGTACTTGCATGAGAATCAGGCTTCACCCACAGAATAATCGCCACGCCAAGGCGTATACCATTCACGCCTCACTTTCAGCAACAAAACACTCACCGCTCCGCGACCTTTGCAGCAACCCGTCAACCTGCGTCGAACATCTAAAGGAGCCAACGTGTTAGCATCATTTGTCCGGCTTGCATCTGGTATCTGAAGGACTCTCCACGCAAGGCTCGGGTTACCTGCATGAACCGCATAGACCTCACCGGCGTCGAAAGCATTCACATCATGTCGCAAATGTGTATGGGAAGCTGTTGTCGTCATAATATGCAGCACTGGCGGGCGGTGAACTTCACCAACAATTGGGGAGCTTTTCATCCATCGCACGCCACCTTCCCAGACTACCTCCAGAACCAACTGGCAAATTGGCGATCTTCCTCCTCCTACCACCCACGCCAATATATGCAACCTTACAACATGACACCCCAGCAAGACAACACCGGCACCGACTCTTGGATGCGAACGCACACCGGTCGTGAAGAGAACGAACCATTGGCCTCGGCCTGGGCGAACGTCCATCTGTCGCACCCTCAGCCGGAGCAGGCCTACGGGCACCACTCCTTCTTCTCGGACTGCATGGACTATCACCCAGAAGAAGAAGCATTGTTCATCCCCTCTCCCGCATACCAAGGTTCTAGCACTGTTCCGCAAGCCATGAACGCAGTCACGGCGTCTTTTGCGCCACAAACCCCACTCGAGAATGACACGACTACAGCCACACGCCTTCTCCAGACCAATGTGGACGTCTCCCAGTCCAATCTTGTGTACCACGATGACTGGCGCAAGGCATCAATCGACTTCGCCGATGACGACGAGGACGCACCATCTCCGTCATCGACCGAGGCTACTAGCCACGGTCCCTTCACTCCCATGGGATTCGATGGAGATATTGGTCTTGGCGAGGCTGCTGCACGTCAGCTCAACGAGAACCTGAGCTCGAGCTTCGACTCACTTAGCAGCGACCCACTCGAGGGCATGTTCAAGGACGTGACAGTGAGCAGCAGTCAATCCTTCGACCCATTGGAGGCTTCCAGGAGATATCACCACGTTGGAGCATCATCGGGCTCCATGGGCCCTCATTACGGTCACCAAGTGGACATCAAATTTGCTGGTCTCTCCTTTTCAAGCCGCAGCATGCACAGCCTGGCTCAAAATCGCGCTGAGGTTCCTTTCGTACAAGGCTCATTCCGCGATTTACACGGACTGCCCACCGAGGCAAAAGTACCGCTCCCGGATCTCAAGCCTCTTCGCGTCGCCCAGGGTGCAATCGAGCCCCTCGTCACGAAGTCCACCAACACTCGCAAAGACCGTGACCAATTCCTGCTCGATATGCGCGGAAAAGGGTTCACATACAAGGAGATCAAAGAGAGCGGCGAATTCACCGAAGCAGAATCCACCCTCCGTGGTCGCGTCCGTGTCCTTACCAAGGCCAGGTTCGAGAGAGTCAGGAAGCCGGAGTGGACGGATCGGGACATCCGCCTCCTGCGCCGCGGTGTAGCGTACGTCTTGCGGCAGCCAACTGTCAACGGCACCAACAAACGCCGTCGCACAGGTAAGCTGCCGTGGAAGGACGTTTCCAGCTACATCTGCCAACACGGAGGCAGCTACTCCTTCGCTCCGGCTACCTGCGCCAAGAAGTGGGATGATGTTGCCAGAGATGGCTGATGGCACGTTCATCGAGAACCGACCCTTTTCTCTTTTGCGTGGTGCTATCTCGTCTGCGCAAATTTTCCAGGGTATTAGTGGCATGACGGTACTTGCTGTTGAGGGCTGTACGTGCCCAAGGAGATGCTTGCTTGCGTTCAAGATCAAGGGATGCGACCGGCAAATACTGCTGGGCATAACTCCTCACAGAGACGGACGTTGGTTTCTTGTTTTACGGACGAGGAAGATCAGTTTTACGGATGGGAGTGTCATCGGGAAGCATGAATACAGCAGCATTATAACGGATACATGATAACGGGAAGAACGACGACAGACTCTGGTCGATAATGGGAGCTCAGATAGCTCGTTGCAAGAATTAAACTTTCAATACCTCAATCATTGCTCATGATTTCGCTCGATGTGATGCCACGCATGTACGCTCCTACATACACTCCAATCAGTGCTTTACGATGGCCGCCCACGACAAGTCATCTATTCAACCACCCTCCAAAGAAACCCTCGCAACAATTCATCACCCACCATCCTCCTCATCCACCTCCCCTCCAACTCAACCTGCACCTCCCACGCCCCCATCCGCAGATCCACAGGCAACAAAATAATCTCGTTCCTCCCAAACCCACGCTCCGTCCTCCTAACAGCATCCAGCCTCCCCAACCCCAACCCAAGATCCAACCCCCGGCCCTCAATCATCGGCGCCGAAGCCCAATCATGCACCACAAGCTGAGCAGCAGGAACCCAATCCCGCCCTTCCATCCCGCTATCAAGCAAATTGATACGAGACCGCACAAGCAAATCCGAACCCTCAACTTTGGCCGCCGCGTGCACAATCGTCGCCGTCCGCTCGAGAGTGGAGAGGTTGTACGATGTCGTCAGAGCGGCGATTTTCTCGTTGGCCACTGCTGTTGTTTCTGCGTTTCCCAGCCAGTAGACGTCTAAGGGCGGGGTTAGGATGCTGCGTAGGTTGATGGGGAAGGATACGGAGGTTTTTGCGTCGTTGTAGTGGGTTTCTCTTCCTCCTCTTCCTCCTCTTCCTCCTCTTCCTACTGTGCTGGATGGCCATCTTGCTCGCGCGTAGGCGCGCTAGAGGATTGAGATAAGGACTTCGCGGGGCGAGAGGGGTTCTGTCGAGTTTGGGTTGCGGAGGATGCGGCGCGAGTTGAGCATCTCGGTGGTTTGGGCGAGGGTGTCTAGTCGGAAGGTGAAGATTGCGGAGCGGTTTGAGGGGGTGCTGCGTTCTTCTTCTTCATCGTTGTCGGCGATGGTGGCTGTGGCTATACCATCTCCGTGGTCAGGGTGGAGATGCTGCTGCTGCTGCTGTCTACTCTGCTCCAGCTGTTGGTTGATGTCTCTCGCCAGAGAAAGAAACGCGGGAGCTCCATGGCCATTGGAAAGACGAGCTCGAGCCTGCGACACTACGGTCGCTTCTGATTCTAGATCATCATAGTCGAGTTTGCGAGGCGGTAGACCTTCGGACATCAAACGCAGGATGGTACTCACTCCGTTGATGTCAGCGACGGCATGGTGGAGATAGATGGTCAAGATGAGGCCATTATCGATGAAGTTCGCTTGTATCGCACAGCTAGGGTTGTGGTCGTCTTCGGTTCTATTGGCGAGCGGAGTGAGATCGATGCCTTCTATTTGACGAGGTGCAAAGCCGTCGTGATTAATATCCTGGTAGCTCTGCGCATATCCTTTCGAGTGTTTGATGGTCGCTTCGAATTCTTCTACGTCTTTCGGCGTCACTGTGACATTTATCGGCTTCTGCTGGTCGTCGGTGTTGACCACTCCTGCAAGCATAGGTATCTCACTGACAAGGCTCTTGGCCGCTCTCTGAAGTCTCTGAGTAATGATGTTGGATTCGTCATTTTGGCAAGCAAAGCAAAGAGCACAGCGCAGATATGCGCGTGGGGCGTTTCTGTCGAGAGTAGACAATTGGAATTCTGCCATGGTGCTGCTACCGATGCAAGTTATCTTGGTGGCCGGCGTGAATCTGGCTTAAATAGCAGAATGCTGTGATACTGTATTGAATAGGAAATGTTAGCTGGCCAATGACTTCAGCTTTCGTAGCAGCGTACATGTCATTGATGGTAGTTTGAAAGCATTAGAATGATAACACAAAGTAGCAAAAGGTTTGCTGTTAGTCCAGCAGTTCCATTGATCGGCAGGAGCCGTTGTGAACTAATCCTTGATAGAGTAACGAGCCACTACCTCGGTCTCAATCGCCAATGAACGAGGCGGCAGCGGGAGACTTCCTCAGAGCCTGGGAGGCAGAACAGTCGGGACCGGGGGTCTGCTGGTAGTCCTGGGGAGTTCAGGCACAGTGGTCGGCGCGCAGGCACAAGCGCTGCTGACCTGAGCGATCAGATCACCCTTCTTGCCCTTGCCCTTGCCCTTGCCCTTACCCTTTCGACCGCACGCCTTCTTGGCGTAGTCGGGCACAAGGCTCTTGTCATCGTTCTGTCTGGCTAGGAAGCTGCCACAGAACTCCTCACTCTTCTCCAGAGTCTTCGAGCAGCGGTCAGCCTTGCATTTGGGAGGGCTTGGGCACTCCTTGCTGGTCATCTTAACGACGAAGGATCCACGCTCTATGGTGTGAACGAAAACGAAGCCAGACTTGAATCCGGCGTAAGAGGACCAGGAACCAAGGAAAGCAACGGTGCCGCCACCCTCGTTCTCGTCTGTCAAAAGTCAGTTCTGTTTTCATGTGTTTATGTTTGGCTTTAGTGTCGGGTCTCACCATCTTCAGGGTACACGTCGAAGAAGCCTGCCTCACACATGCTTGCGCCGGTGGGGTCCTCCTTGACGGTAGAGGGGTCGATGACGTTCAGTCCGTTGCCATAGTTGGACTGATAGAGAAGACCGTCGAAGATGTATTGGTTGTGGTCAATTGAGCGGGTTTTTCCAGCATAGTGTCCGGTGTACACGGGGTGCTCGAGATCGCGGATGTCGAAGATGTGGGTGGTCGGCAGACCCTGGGTCATAGGGCCGACTTTGGCGTCACGCTCGTCGAACTCGTCGTCCATGAAGAGGTACTCCTGGTTCATTTCATCGTTGACAACACTGTAAATAATGTCAGCACTTGAACGTGATAAGCTTTTCACTTTCGGTCGGGTATTGCTTACCCTTGGTGAATGTACTGAGCACCAGGGAAGGTGGTGATCGAGATGATGTTGGTGGTGTTGCCGACCTTGTCCGTTGCATCGTAGATGGTGATGGTGTCCTGTCCAATTTTGTAAGCCGCATGCTCGATGGATAGTGTCCAATGTGAGACAAACCTCGTTGTAGCCATAGCAGATGTCACGACCTTCGTACCTCTTGTCCGGGCCGCGGTAAACAAGACACTCGGCATCGTGGACGTAGCCATCACCAGCAGCACAGCCAGGGCTCCATGGATTGGCAGGATCGGTCATGTTGAGGTAGATGAGACCGCCGCGGCAGGGGAGATCACCTCGCACTCTGATGGTCTCGTTACCGCCCACTGATCCGACGGCGATGGCATAGTTAAGCTCTTGGTTGACCTACAAAACGTGAGGTCAGCATGTTGTCAATGCACAATCACTCTATGAAAACAACAGAATACTGAGCTGGAGCAGTCCCTGGCCTTCATCCTTCGAATTGACATGGTGGACACATACCACAATGTTGTGTGTGCGGCCTATTGGGAGCTCGTCCCAATGACCGGTGAGATCAGCCTGAGTGAAGTTTGTAGGGCTAGCCGGGTCCAAGTCAAGCAGTTTCTTCATGTCGAAGACCTGGACTCCGTGGTGGATCGCCTCGGAGCCAATGACAGCATAGTCACGGAGAATTCTGATCTCTCTCCAGTTGGAGCCAATGGGGTCGTACTGGGGAAGACGACCAAGGTAGATCATCTTGCCCTCAGAACTGATCTCCGCGAACGCAGTGCCGTCATACTGGCCAATGGCGACGAATTCACGACCACAGTCGGCAGTCCAGCCCCAGCTAGAGGATCCACGAGCATAGTCGCTACCCAAGTCGGCGTGGGACAAAAAGTGATACAGGTCGATGTTGCTACACCTGAAGGTGTTGTTGGTGTCTCCAGGGATTGCAGCAGCAAACCCATTCTCGCAAGGAGTGTATCCAAGTTCGGGGTACTGGGCGCTGTCCATTTGACCGGCCGCAAGCTCAGCTTCCCATTGTTTCTTGGAAAGCTGATCAGCTGAGTTCTGCATCACATTGAATGGTATGCTCTCACCATCTTCAGTCCCATGATACGGGCATGGACTGTTCCATCCGCATACTCCGCAGCAGATCCTTGGCCAGCTGCTCTGCTCACCCCGAACAGGGTAGAGCAGAGAGCAACGACGGAGGTGAGGTGGACCATGATGTGTAGTCCCAAATGGATGTTGAGATGTTCAGGGACTTGACTCTCTTCGATATCCGGAAGGGCCCTGTTGTGGAAGCATCCATTATATATATGTCAGCCATAGGAAATCCACTTGCGGCTGAGTCCGGATCCCTGTATTTGGTGATTGGAAGCATTAATGTTGTTGACAGACCAAGACCTTCAAGACCTCGGGTCTACTTGGTCCAGACACTCTGGTCGCACTGAATATTGTACGCAGGCCGTGATACAGATAGGAAAACCTTGGCCAATGTTACCCAAGAAGAAAGGGCAAGGTGGATGACTCCTTGGACGCATACTTGGTTCTTGATAGAGGACTTCTTGGCAACTATCGCCGCATGGAAGTCACCAAAAGATGCGCTGATGTCTGTATTGGTAGGCGAACCGGAGGTCATTCAGCAAAACCATCCTGATCAGCTCGCTGCGGATCAGCTAGGTTCGCGCCATCAACAGCACAGTTGACTCTCGTAACAAAGATCTCTTGCTGTCAAGTTAATGATATATCCTAGTAGATGGCATGTTGTTTGCATGTCGTTCTGCTTATCTTGCCGAGCTTTTGCGGGGCGTGGCTTGGAGCCTTGGACTTGTGGTGTTTTTTTGTTGCATGGATGACCTTGGCGACCAACCCAGTTGAGGCAGGTAGTTGGTGTGGTTTAGATAGCGAAGACACGGCTCTCTGCAAGACAAGGTCGTGTTCGCCGCCTGTTGTCGTGAAGACCGTTATTCTGACTAAGTGGCTAATGGCTGCCGTTGCACGTAGCGATGACCTTATTCGGATGCGGGATATACATGTACTGGCTGACCCGAGGTGACAAGGTCGACAGACTCTTGCTTGGCATGTTGGTGTTGATGACAACCTTACCATGTAGTTGTCTATTTCTTTCCTGTGCCTGTTTCTTGTCATTTGTTGTGGATGTGGTGGTATGCTTCCTTTCGTGTAATCTTCCGCAGTCTCACCCACCGATTGCGGATAGCATCTGTTCTCGATACAGCCGTGGGCATCTCATCGATCAGATAGGCTAAGTTTTGCCATCCTTGTGTTTCGTGGTGCACATGGTCAATCGCGGACAGCTGCTAGAGGACCATTTACTAACAGATGAGGTCCTTCCATGGTTCTTGAGTCACCACAGGTAGCGACAACGCGGGAACAGCTCCAGTACACGCTTGCCAAGATGACCGCCAGGGCGCACAGTTGGTGCTGTATACTGGAGGTAATAACGCCCATCTGTGAATACACATGTACTGGCATGTAAGTGATGCAAGTACAAGTCCAAGTTTAAAGTCCAGACTCCTTCTTCTCGAACCTTTAGCCGAAGAGGCTCCCCCGGGTAAAGTTGCCGCCGCGGCTCCGTACGATCGGGTCCACTGTTCACTCCACGCAGACGTCAGTCTGATAACTGGCCACTGGGGATCTGGAGACGGCCATGGTAAATTTGTTGGGGTGCTTGAGAAGTGACGAACATTTGATGTGTGCTGCTGCAAACTCACAACCTCACCTATCCCACTGAGCTCATCAGTCTTGTATACTCCCAATTGATTTCAACAAGCTCTGCATACATCAGTGATCATGTCGAGCAACGACAACCTTTACATGGTAAGACGACGCTGCAACCTACCCTTACAAAAACATGCTGACACAAAGATGACATAGGGGTTTGACCTCTCCACTCAGCAATTGAAGTGTTCGTGATAGTTCCAGTGCAATTGGGCGTGCTGCGACTGACAATACCTAGGCATTGTCGTCAACTCCGACTTGAAGCACAGGCACGAGGCAAAGGTCGACTTTGACGCAGACTTTGGCTCAAAGTATGGTATCACCAAAGGTGTCCTCACCAACCCCAGTGAGGGCGAGGTCTACGCACCGACGGCGATGTGGCTCGAAGCCGTTGACCTAGTCCTGCAGCGCCTCAAGGATGAGGGCGTGGACTTTGGCAAGATCAGAGGCCTTTCTGGTGCTGGCATGCAGCATGGAACTGTCTTCTGGTCAAAGGAGGCCGAGAGCCTTCTCGCAAGCCTCGATGCGGACAAGACTCTGCTCGAGCAACTGTCGACTGAGCAGAAGAGTGCATTCGCACACCCTCACAGCCCCAACTGGCAAGATGCGAGCACGCAACAGCAATGCGACAAATTTGATGTCGAATTGAAGAACCCTGAGACACTTGCAGAAGTCACTGGCAGCAAAGCTCACCACGTTTGTACACCCTGTGCCAATGGCAAAATATGACATGCTGATATCCCTTCCAGCGATTCAGTGGTCCTCAAATCATGCGTTTCAAGTCCAAGTACCCAGAGCACTATGCCAATGTTTCGCGGATCTCCTTGGTGTCCTCGTTCCTAGCCTCAGTATTCCTGGGTAAGGTGGCTCCTATCGACATCAGCGATGTCACCGGCATGAATCTTTGGCATATTGGCAAGGGCGACTGGCACGACGACTTGCTTGCGCTCGCTGCCGGTGGCAAAGACGGCGCCGCCGACCTGAAGCAGAAGCTTGGTCCCGTTCACGAAGACGGTGGCAAGATCTTCGGAAACATCAGCGAATACTTCGTCAACCGTTTCGGATTCCAAAAGGACACAGGCGTCGTCGCTTTCACGGGCGACAACCCTTCAACGATCCTGGCTCTGCCTCTGCGACCTTCTGATGCCATGGTATCCCTGGGCACCAGCACGACCTTCTTGATGAGCACACCCGCATACAAGCCGGACCCAGCTTACCACTTCATGAACCACCCCACCACTGCCGGCTTGTACATGTTCATGCTGTGCTACAAAAACGGCGGCCTCGCAAGAGAGCACGTTCGCGACGCCCTCAACTCTTCCAAGTCCACCAGCTGGGACACTTTCAACGAAACCGCCCTCGCCACTCCTCCTCTCTCGCAGAAAGACGAGACTGCCGACATGCGCCTCGGCCTTTACTTCCCCAGGCCTGAGATTGTCCCCAACATCCACGCCGGCCAATGGCGATACGGCTACAAGCCCCAGTCCGGCGAGCTGAAAAAGCTTCCCGCAGACCAATCGCCCGACGACGCAAGGAACATTGTCGAGTCGCAGATGCTGTCTCTGCGCCTGCGCTCGCAGAACTTGCTCAAGCCCGAACCGGACCAGGTTACCGGCGCCATGCTCCCGCCCCAGCCCAAGCGAGTCTACCTGGTCGGCGGCGGCAGTGCAAACCCAGCCATCGCTCAGCTCTGCGGTGAAGTCCTCGGGTCCACCGAGGGCGTGTACAAACTCGACATCGGCGGCAACGCCTGTGCTCTCGGGTCGGCTTACAAGGCCGTGTGGGCGTGCGAGCGCAAGGAGGGCCAGACGTTCGAAGACCTGATCGGCAGCCGATGGGACGAGGAGAAGTTCGTCAAGCGCATTGCGGACGGCTACAAGAAGGGCTTGTTCGAGAAGTACGGTGAGGCCGCCAAGGGCTTTGACAAGATGGAGAAGCTTGTCGTTGGGCAAGAGGGCAAGGGCGAGGTGCCTACTGATGGTGGCGTGGTCTTCGGTCACGACAAACGTGATGCGATGTCGCCGTGATGATACTCGTGGTTGATGTTACGAATTGAAGATATTGATGCGAATGAATTGATTGCTCAAAGTTTGATCCCGCGTGTCGATTTCCAGAACTGACAAGACCCGGTGAGACTTGTATGATCCAGACATCCTGTGGGATAAGGTGAAATACAACCGAGCTCAATGAGCAGGCTCAGATTGCCATTGCTAGGATACGTTGTATTCACCATGCTTGTAGCCGCCGAGTCCGTCGAGCTCCCTGCCCGATCGTCACAGCTTATATTCAACCGGTCACCAGACCATCCTCTGACTGGCCCTGTGCTGTGTCCATGTACGCCCTTCCAGACCTACCTAGCAGCAGCATCCCACGCCATCATTTCCTGTCGTTTACCATTCGTGTACCTCCCTAACCTTCCCGTATCCTGTTCCCTATACCTCAGTCTCCCCGTCTGCTCGTGTGAACCGCGAAGGCGGTCCTACTCGCATGGCCTCTCCCAATCTCCGAACCAACACTTGTAATTGTATAGCACCTACCCAGAGGCGCCAACGAATCCTGATTCCTCTCATCCACCTCCCTCCAAAGTGGCAATCTGCTTCGCAAGCAGAGCGAAGAAAGGCTGGTTCGAAGCAGTCTGGCTGTCTACAGATCACCAAAGAAGTCAGTCAACCTTCTAGTCGCATTCCTTGCATGCGCCAAAAAAAACACTTACGTTTGTTCGCGCCCTTTGCGCCGCTGCCACTACTCGCCTTTGCGCCCGCCTCTTGAACTCTATACGTAGCAGTTGAAGCAGCCGCCTCCTGCGCATCCCTCGCCAGGAAAGCCTTCACTTCCGCAGCGTTGAAAGCACCCGTCGAAGCAATCGCGGGACTCTGCTGTCGCGGCTGCTGTTGCTGTTGCTGTTGCTGTTGCGGCGCAGCGCTGCCACCGTCTGAACGCCCATTGCTCGATTCGCGACTTTGGTTTGCGCGTTGCGCCCAGAAATTACCGGGAGGCTGCGAAGGTTTGGCGGATTGGGAGGGGGTGTTCTGTTGTTGTTGCTGGGCTGCTGGGGAGGGCGAGGCGGTGTTGGAGCGGTTTTGGGGTGTTCGTGAGGCTGCTGTTTGTTTGGAGCGGTTGTGCCAGGGGCTTTGGAGAGTTAGTGTCTTTCTTGCTTGGATTCAAGCCGAGGGAACGCTTACTTTTGTTGTTGGCTGGCCATGTTTGTGATGTCGAAACGGGTGTGAAGTTAAAAAGTAGTTGTGAGAGGTCGAGATGGGAGGAATGGTTTGTTATCAAGGTGTCGATCGGAAGTCAAGCGCGCTCGTGAAGCTGTGCCGAGGCTGATGCTGTGGAACATTTATATTGAAGGCATGTTGAACATCATGATAGGCTGGGAGATCAGATGCAACAGTGGGAACACGTCATGAACCTGGTTATTTTCGTATATATGAACTTTTCTCCGTTTGGGTATCACTAATCACAACGCCATAACCCAATGCTCGCCCATTCCCGCTACCGTAGCTCGTGTGCTCATTATTGTCCGATCCGAATCATGACTGCATCCTCAAGCCCTCATCCACCTCGCGAGCCTCGTCTACAAGCTCATCGACGTCCTCGGGCTTCAGTGCGGCAGCGGACTGGTCAAGATCGACGACCACGTTCTCTAGGCCTTTCATGATGCTTTCAATTTCCTTCCTTTGCTGTAGCACTCGTTGCAAGATCTCGGCATTCTCGGCCTGCAATGCTTCCTGGCGCTGTTGGAGAGCTTGAGACTGTTGGGAGAGCGATGGTGCCAGGTGCGAGAGGTACAGCTGCTGAGCAGGTAGTGCATGGGGTCTGTTATGGTATTGGGTCAGCTCAACTCATGTACAGACGTAGAAACGAAATGATTGGCAAATTTGACTTACGGAACTGGCGTCTGAACAGGCTGTCCATTTGCATCTTCCTCAGCCTTCGTTTTGCGCTTCTTCGCGTCCTCGATCAATCCGTCAAGCTCGTTCAAGCTGGGGACGACATTCCGTTCGGTGAGGATTTGCTCAAAGTTCATGCGCATGCTTGCGCCCAATCGATCCGTGAACTGCTCGTGAAGATGTCGCAGGCTATCGGGAACTTGTTTGGCGGGTGTAGGAAAGCATGAGGCGAAATTGCTATAACTGCACGTCTTCAACACGTGGGCTATCGCGTCGCCGTATAGCTTCTGCAGCGCTGTCGCGCGTGGACCTGGCGCTGCTGCTACAGGAGGTGGTGGAGCAGGAGATGGTGAGCGCTCATTTTCATTCTCTGGAGCCATTGCGCCTTCCATGGGCTGGTCTTCGGTGGCCATGCTGTGATCGAGTGAATGCGCTCCAATGGCCTCGCGTGTACAGCGTCTGGCGCGAAGTCGCAAAGCGAAACAACACAGTTCCCGATTCGGCGTAGCACAAACTCTCTTGAAGCCGATGATGCTTGGCACTTGAAAGTTGGAAAGGTTGACTGTGGACGATATACAAAAAGTGAGTGAAAATTTCACAAGAAGAACACTGATAACAGCAGCACTCAACACCTTTCAGAACAACCAAACTAGACTTCGATATGTCTGGCAGAAGTTGCACAAACAGTGTTTTCCTGATTGATGGACATCCGTTAGCGTCACGCCTAGCGTCATGGTCCCGCATCAATCAGAGTGCTGCAACTGGCTTCGACTTTTCCAATACTTCAATGCTACGACGTGCAGAGCAAAGAACTGGAATCTCAAAGAACACATGGGCTGTCTGTCCGTTGTCATGCACATCGAAGCACTGGACAGCCATCATGTAGAATTTGCTGGACTACTCACGACTCTTGCCCAAGACTCGGCTTCATGTCGATCAACCTGGACGGGCGGCTAACCTCGCGTGCCTCTATACGGTCACCCCCTAAACCACAAGGCTGTCCATCTATAGCAAAGCGACATCTGTATGAGAGACTGCTACCATTGCAGCAAGTACTTCTGGTGTACAATGCCTTCGGCTATGACAATACCGATCTACACCGGTCGCCGCTCAGCCCAAGAATAGTCAGCTCTCTCTGTGGCACAAATAGCCGCCGAGCCTTCTCGCGCGCGCCAGAGGATGTTCGAGTTGGCGAGTTCGACAGTCGACGCTGAGCCTGGAATAGTACAGATAGCCGCGGTCTGCAGGTCAGACCTTTATCTTGCAGACCATGCCGCTTTTACATTCAGGTACCCGCCATAAGGGCGACGGGACGACCTAGGTGGTCGCGCTATGCAGTCAGTATGAGTAGCGCCGGCCCAAATGTCGACCTCTTGTTTCAGACATTCGACTGACCCTCATCTTTGAATAGCTGCCATGGCTGCCGCCGGGATGGCAAGAACATATCCTCGTTTCAGAGCCTTTGCCGCCTGAGGATCATATCTTGAAACATGTACAGAACCACTGGTCAATGGTAAGCGTCAATTCGGGGCCTGGAGAAGGTCGTCTGGGTTGATATAAAGCGACCGCCTTGCCTTCGTAGGGCGAAACATCAGAAAAGGTCATCAACATCAGACCATCAATTCCTCGCTTCTTCACCTATTTCCTTGTTTCCTTTTTTCCTATTCTCTTGCGTCTTTCCTTCACTTCGTCTTAGTCTGGCACTCGGCGTCCAACCTTTCTTGTAATCGATAATTTACAGCCTCTACAGTCCCTTCCTACCCTGTGCTTGACGCACAGTAACGCTTGGATACCGTCATTCTTCCGCAGATAGATCGTTGTTTCTTGAACACTCTCTCGACTCACTACGCACGACTCACTCGACTACCATACATGCCACACTTCAACAATCTACCGATCATGCCGAAAGAGGCACGAACCTCCATGTCCTTTTTCGCAGCTTCGACAACGGCGCCATACCCACAGGTTGGCGGTGCAGCTCAAAGGAACGCTGCCATCTGGTCCACATCAGACGACGAAATCCTACTCCGTGCTCGTGCATCTGGACTCAACTGGCAACCGATTGCGAGCAAGAACTTCCCAAACAAGACTGCCAACGCTTGCCGGAAACGCCACGAGCGGTTGATTGAACGCCGTCATGTTGACGATTGGGACAACCAAAAGCTCGAGCTCCTCGCTCGCGAGTATCTTGCCTGCAGAAAAGAGATGTGGGAGATTCTTGCTGCCCGCCTCGGTGAGCGCTGGAACGTCGTTGAAGCCAAGGTATGTTCGAGTCTTGCATGCAGTGATCGATGACATCTGACACTCTTTCCAGTGCATGGAGAAGGGGATCAAAACCCTGCAGACCACAGCCCGCACTGCGCAACGGAAGGCATCGGCCGACCAGAGCCAGGCCTTCTGCGAAGATCGAAGTATAGGTATTTCAGACCACAACAGCGACTCTGGCATTGTGCTGTGTTCGGGCTCCGAACCTGATGTGGAGGTAGACGAAAGCGAAAACGCTCCGTCGTCCAGGCATGGACATGGAGCGAGCGCATCCTGGTCAGGGTCGTACAGCCGACAGCAGGAACGCCTGCACCAGGAACATATGCGGTCACGCAGCTTGCCTTTGCCGCTGCCCCAGTACCAACCACCGGCTCCTCGTGCCACCAGAAATTTTGGCCGCGATAAAACTGGACCAACACCTTCAACAAACTTGGGAGCCATATCGTATGATAGGCCTTCATATACCTCTCAGCGCTACTCACCCGAGACCCAACAGCGTTTGAGCATCCAGTCTGTCCTCATTCCAGAGGAGCCGGAAGAAAGCCCGCACCACGAAACGACGCATCATGAATATGGCAGGCAGAGCAGTCGTCTTCGTTGATTTTCGAAATTGCATAATGAGCAACCCAACGTTTGACGGCCGTTAATTTATGATTGTTGTTTCGCTTTCATGTACACTAGTATTCGAGTTTGCTGGCTGGGTGGATGCTACTTTTTGTAACGATATATGAATGAACGAGATTGAACCATCACCCTCGAGTAATTGTGAACACGAGCTAGTCAATATTTTCAACACGGTCGAGGCCATTTGCATCTGGAGTGAAGTCGTCGTCGTCGTTCGCGGCATGTATCCACGGCAAACATTAACTAATATTCGTAGGGCAGGGCGCAGCGAAACAGTCGTCATCAACCCTGAGCACCTGCAGTTCCGGAATCCCCCACCGAGGCCCAATAACACCGGACTCGAAGATTATTATACATACTTCCCACACCCCTGCATCTGCCTGCGTGATCACAGTAATAATACTCCGGACGTGCGCCTCTGCTATTATTACCAACATATCCTGCCTCGACAAAGTCTACGTGGCGAGTTCGATGCGTACGTCGCCGGCCGACCGTTAGACTCGTGCAGCCCGACTCCCATCCCATGCGGCTTCCAACACGTTCCGCATGCTCAGGCACTTTCGGCGTGCTATGTAACACCGCTTCTACTCCAAACACACCCTCTCCCCTTTTCCAATCCTCTGCAAAGTCTCGCAGCCCTTCTGTCGGCCAGTCACGTGTTCTCCTCACAGCCGCTATCAACCCTCGACTCGCCAACAAGACCGCTTCCAGACTCAGGTCGCCATTGCAGTGGTCTCGCATTGCTCACCAAGCCCGCGATCCGACATATTCACCTCCTGGACTGGGAAGCATAGGCAAGATGGATCAGGTCAGAGCGCATTCGCACGGCCATGGAGGACATCACCATCACCACGATACGACTTTCCTTACCAGCGCGAACAAGAGCGATCCCGGTGTCAGGATTACAAGAGTGGGACTTTATGTGAATCTGGGTATGGCGGTTGCAAAGGGCGCCGGAGGATACATCTTCAACTCACAGGCGTAAGACTTACTCGGCGGACAACAGGCCCTGTGATGGTCAATCCACTCTCAATGGAGCGCTGACCATTGAGGTATACAGATTGACAGCAGACGCCCTGCACGCTCTCACCGATCTGGTCTCGGACATCATGACCCTCGCGACCATCTCGTACTCGCTCAAACCGGCGACGTCGCGCTTCCCGACTGGATACGGCAAGATCGAGTCGCTTGGCGCACTCGCCGTGTCAGGCCTCCTCCTCTCCGGCGGTATCATGATCGGCCTTCAAGCAATAATGGCCCTGAGCCAGCAGTTCTTCCCCGAGATCGCGCACATCCTCTCGCACTTTGAGATATTCGGACACGGCCACGGCCACTCGCATAGCCATGGAGCGGAACACTTCGGCCCTAACATCAACGCGGCGTGGCTAGCCGGCGGCAGCATTATCATCAAGGAATGGCTGTACAGAGCGACGATGAAGATCGCAAACCAGAAGAGGAGTTCCGTACTAGCCAGCAACGCATACCACCATCGCGTGGACAGTCTCACGGCTTTCGTCGCGCTCCTGACCATCTCAGCCAGCCACTTCCTGACCAGCGCGGCATGGCTGGATCCCGTTGGAGGTCTCGCGATCAGCGGCATGATCGTGCAAGCCGGTTGGGGAAACACCAAGTCCGCCATGCTGGAGTTGGCAGACGTAGCCATGGACGAGGAGGTCAAGGGCAACGTGGAGAAAGCGGCCAAAGCAGCTCTGGCGACACAGCACGGCGAGACCAAAATTAGAGGCATCCAAGGCATCAAGAGCGGGCAGAACTTCCTCGTCGACATCGAGGTCAGCGTTCCGCGCGACTACACCGTCGGCGAATTAGACGCGGTCAAGGACGCAGTCAAAGACCAGATCTCCGCCGATGTCAAGGGCATTCGACGCGTCTCGGTGCGCTTTGTCGCTCTGGAGAGAACGCACGGCGAGGCTTTCGCCGACGAGTTTATTGCTGGCAAGGAGGGCGATGTCGATGAGCACGACCACGATCATGACCATGACCACTCGCACGATGAAGGCCACACTACTTCGTCGCAGACGAATGGCAGCGCAACGAAGCGGAAGTGATCCCGGCAAAATGGACATACAGGATATCACGCCAAGCTTTCCGAAGTTGCATGTCACTTGAGGCAAGCCGCCAGAGTGTGCGGTCCCGACCGTTAGGCTTGTCCCGAGGAGTCCGGCTCCTACACTTGAAATGGTCGTAAGTTCGAATGACACGTCGCTCTTTCCGAATTTATGGCTCCAGCAGCGAGCGAGTGACTTCGGCTCAAGATTTATCAGCTCAGTCGTCGGAGGTGCCAGGATCGCGTCTCGAGCGTGAGTTCTTCTCGCCTCCCGGCTCGCGTAAGGAGGAGATGCCTTTTGGATCCAAGGCTTGGAGTCTACATCGGGCAACAGCACCAGAGCGCGCAATGAGTGCCTCGTATTGGTAGAAAGCAGAAGCCGCTGTAAGCACGAATATAGAACTCAAAAAAAAAAAAGATTTACCATGCAAAATCGCACAATTTGTTGTCATAATCGGTCATTACTCTTGAACAGTTCTACCTTTCTTAAATCTTCACACTGCCCAAAAAGACATTGAGTAATCTTCTCAGCTGTTCCCTTTGCTCCTTGCCCATCTCGTCTTCAATTCCGTCAACGTTTGTTCTCGGACGGCCGCAACTAGGGCTTCTTGAGATTGTTAAACGTAAACCCCTCTGGGAACGCAAACCTGCTAGAAAGCTTCTTGTAGTAATCCATCAACTGAGCGTTGCTGTCCTCACTGGGGCTCAGCAGAACTCGCCACCTCTCCTTCCTCGTCGCCCATCTCGTCCCTCAAGATCTTGACTTGCTTCTTGATCTCGCGCCACAGAACCAGTTTTTCCAAATCCTTCTTTTCGTGGCGTTCTAGCGAAAGCCTCCAGATGTTGCGGGCAAGCTGATCCGGCTTGTCTTTACTACCCTCAGCAGCAAGCGCCAACAGACTCGCCACCATCGCCTCTTGGATATAAGCAAACGAGAAGCCACCCGTGATACTCGCAATTCCTTTGCACAACGCATCCGGGAACTCGATCTCATCGTTGCTCTCCAGTTTCTTCTGCCAGTAATGCGCATACGCCACGCGCTGCGGCTCGTCCGGGTTAGGGAAGAGGTATTTCCTGTCGAAACGCGAAGGACGCTTCGAAATCCCAGGATCCAGGCGATCGAGGTGGTTCGTCGAGCCGAGCATCAGGATCCCGTCGTTGCGCTTGATGCCGTCGACCTCGTTGAGGAAGTACGAGCGCACGTTGTCCGACACGATCGTGTCCAGGTCCTCGAAGACAAGGTAGCAAGGCGCCGTGCGGCGCGCCAGCGAGAAGATTGCATTGATGGAGTACTCGGGTCCGCCGAAAGAGCTCAGACTGCGTACGTAGAGCGTTGGGATCGGGTCTTTGCGCTCGTACAGGGTGTGCATCGTGGCTTTGATCGAGATGGTCTTCCCGTTGCCCGGAGGACCCCAGTAGATGATGCCGCGCTTCCAGGGCACTTTTAAGTCCTGGTAGGTTTTGCGGCTGTTGAAGAAGTGATCGACGTCCGAGCGGACGGACTCTTTCATCGTTTCGTCTAGGATCACGTCGTCCCAGCTGGCTTTCGACACGCTGTCCCAGAGCTCGGCGCTCTTCTGCCAGTAGCCGCCGTCGAAGACCCAAATCTCGCCGTGTAGGTCGTTGGACCATTTACCTGCTGCCAGCAGCAGGCGGTCTGTCGCATCGGTAGATGCTGAGAGGATGTATTGATTTACGACGGACGGGTAGTAGGCGGTGCCATCTTTGCCTTCGACGACCAGGACTACGAACTCTTTCCCCTCCCAGTCGAGGAGGAATTTGCCAAATTTCACAGACTCGGCTATGGCGCCGTCGCCGTCGTCTAGGCGGGTGGAGGGCGGGATGTAGTTGTTCCAACGTAGGCGGTCTTTCTCGTTATCGATTGAGGCGAGTCCCGCATTGCCGGAGCGGGCGTAGGAGATGAGGTTGCAGGATCGCTGAGGAATGACTGTCAAGTGGAGAGAGGGGTATTCGCTACGCAGGGAGTCGACTATAACGGCATCGGTGTTGACCCTTTGGGCTGAGGAGTGGTCGAAGTAGGTGCGGGCGGTGTGATTTTGGGATACGGGCGCTTTGTCACCGCCTGCGGTCATGGTGATGGATGGTATTGAGTGGTTTTGAGTATGAGTGGGATGGAGGTAGATGAGACTTGAGGTTGAGTAACGAGTCTATCAGGAACGGTGTTGCCTGATGTGACGGCGGGATGCATGATGCACCACGCAGGTCGATCGTCGGTTAGTGCAGCCGAATCCTATCCAAGATTCAACGCTGCAGATGGCGGTATAGGCTCAACTCAAGCCAGGTGCTGTAGTTGTTGGCAGGAGATCTCACAGTCCCTATACCAAGGTACGTGTAGTGCGTAATTCTTTGGACGAATGGTGATATGGTGATTGTGAACCTATTGTCTTGCGTGAGTCTCGTTGGAGGCATCAGCTACCTTCCATACCCTGGAGCTCTCCCCACACTTTAGACCATCAGCTCCACTCAAGCTCGGGCGCCTCGGTGTTACAGTGTTCCTGTTAACAGTCAATACGAGCATTACGAGCAGTCCATCACTCAAGTAGATCTGCACGTGAAGGGCATATCATGGAACAGCCTCCTTTACACTTCTATGTACTTATCATGAGTGGGAATGGAGTGGATCTAGAAGATAAGTGGGTACATTGGTCAGTCCATCGTACCATTTCTCAGTCCACTTCACGGGCAGATGTAAAGAAGCCAAGGTTCTTGTATAAAATAACATCCAAGAGACTTGAGGCTGCCTTCGAGATTCACCCGCAAGAGAAATCGAAACAGTACAATCATCAAACAATGGACCGACCATCATTCATCCAGAAGACAGCCCTCATCACCGGTGGCGGCGGCGGCCTCGGGCGAGCCATCACAGAGGCCTTTCTTCGTGCCGGAACGAACGTGGTGGTATGCGACATCAACGCAGAGCTTATAGCGGACTTCAAAGAGAACGTCTCCTCGGCATACCCAGAGTGCACGCTCGTGCTGCAAGCTGACATCACAAAAGACGACCGCATCGAAGAGATATTCGCCGAGGGCGAGAAGATGTTCGGCGGGATTGATTTTCTTGTCAACTCGGCAGGGCGTATTGACCGCTTCGATCCGGTTGCCGAGATGGAGAGGCAAATGTGGGACAAGGTTATCGCTTTAAACCTGACGGCTCCGGCGATTGTCAGTGGCCGCGCCATTAAGAAATGGCTGGAAATGGAGAAGAAGGGCGTGATTGTCAATATCGCTTCGACTGCTAGCTTTAGAGGATTCAACTGCGGTTCGTTCCCTACCTTTCTTTTCTCCCAGCAGACGGCTGTCAACTAGGAGAACGCATTTACTGATGATTCGACCTGCAGGTGCCGCATACACCGCGAGCAAGCATGGTCTCATTGGCCTGACGAAGAATACCGGCGCATTCTACGGCTCCAAAGGGATTCGTTGCAATGCTATCGCAGCAGGTGCGATGGCGACCAACATCAGCGCCACGCTCGCAGAGGGCTGCAACATGGAGGGAATCGCTCGCGTGAGGCAATCCTGTAAGTTCGCTCGTGAAATTCCATGTGTCTTTCGCCTCTAGTTCCATGTAGCTGACCGCGCTTTCCTTACAAGATCCCGACCTGGAAAAACAAGTCTATTGTGATGTCAACAAGATCGCCGAGATAGCTTTGTTCTTGTGTTCGGATACCGCAGAGGTTGTCAACGGGGCGGTATGGACGGCAGATGGTGGAGTGACTGCAGGTTAGAATCGGAGAGGGCAGTTCTAGAATGCATGTGCGTGCGTGGCGCTGGCGCGAAGTCTTGAGTTCTTAGGAGGTACTCGCAGCGTGTATCTGTCAGCAGCATAAACATACCTTCCCTTCCACCACTTACCAATCGAGGCCGAGTCAATCTTACCACCGAAGATAATCAGACGCTCGATGTACCTATGCTTCCACAAAGGGCATCGTCATCTAAGGGTTGAGTCTTCGGTGTAGTCGCCGACGTGACGCGACGCCATGCCTCGAGAGCGTGCGCGAGGTAGCAATAAGCGACCCATTCGTGATGTGTGGTGTCCTTTTGCGGTCAGAGATATCGTCATCTCAATAAATCGAAATGTACATGTGACATGTATCTTGTACCGGTACATGCGGAGACGAAGTAAATCTGCCGATGACAGAATTCCCGCGTCACTCTCGGGTTTGATCTGGCGATCACTGGAAGTGTATACTTCAGTTCCTGATCCAACATGACCCTGAAGCTTCAAGTATGAAGGCGATGTCGGAGTTTGTGGTATAGTTTCAATGTTGTTCTTGTCAACGAGTACCAGAATATTCCTCGAGATGTGCCGCTGAAAGGTGTGAGATCCGGCTAATTTCCAGTAAGCTCCAGCAGGCTGAATGGATGGAAAATCCACGCCCGCAAGCGCCATTCCGACATCTAGGTACTACCGTGTTCGCTGTATTTGCGATATAGCGAAGGATTGCGATATTTAGCCGTAAGCATCGCAAGACATGGCGCAAGATTATAAAATTGATTAAGAGGCGTTCGAAGGCTTGCACAAGCACGTAGACAAGACTTGGGGCGGTTGCTTGGACGCGCAAGTGGCGTTTAAAGAATTCGTTTGGTATTCTTGCATATGGGCGTCCTCCAGAGTAGAGTATGTACCGTATTCAGCAAGGTGATGTGTATTCGCAATTCAGCCGTCGAGGCACCGAAAAGGCGTTTGGAGTCTTCGCGGGTGCGCCATCACATGCACTGTGCATGAAGAAGTGCGAGAAGAAGCCGAGCACGACACGCCATCAGGGACCTGCTCACTCCACAGAAAGAGTCCCACAGTGTCCCCTTGGTCCCACTCTCCCCAATCCTTTACCGAGATGGCCGTGGGTATGGAGGCATAAGGTCAAACATCTCCCTTCCGCCGGCGCGTTGACCCGCCGACAGCGATGCCGAAGACGCTTGCACGGTCGTGCCGGCACGGCAAGACCACCATGGCGGCGTCGAGGTCAACAACAAGGCAACAAGGATGTCCGATGCACAGATGGAGTCCCCGTGCTCCCCGCAGATTATGCACAGCACTTGCTAGTGACAACGGTTGGAGAGTGTGATGACTTTGATGAGACGACTCGCTTGGACCGTGTTTGCGTGTCAGTACAGGGGCTCGAGCGCAACCAGAACAGATGAGGTGAGCTATCTCCGTGTGTGGATTGACAGGATCAACTGATTTGACTGGTCCGCCTGGCCAAACTATTGGCTCAACTGCTTACTCGCCTTAGCAGTACACAGTATCGCTTGTTCGCGCATCCGTCGTAACTCGTAACATGGCCGACGGAGAGGGCAAGACGACGAACCCTAGCCGAGAGGGACGGCGATAATGCACAGACTGCTACGCTATGTGCGGGTGTTTTGGGCCTGGACGGATGGAATAATCATGGGATGGATTGCGCATCCTCGACTTCCCGACGTGTTTCATGGCATTGTTCGACTGTTAAGCTGTTGCGGAGACTTTTGATGCACGTATGTCGACTGCTGTCACTACCTTTGTCGCCTTACTGGTACACGGTCGAGACAAGCAATTGGGGCGCCACTTGGCATCGCTCCCACTGGTTCGCGGAACTCGTTTCGCCAGGGCTGCCGTCGTTGGTGACATCAGACAAGTGAAATGGATTTGGCATCACGCGAGAGATGCCGGCAACGGCGGTCCATCATCGACACCGCGTCATTGACGCTCGGCATCTTGTATGGAGGAGGGATCTTCGACTCTCTACACACCTGTGTTGCTGGGCGGACTAGGGGTCGCGGGTGCACTCGTTGTCCTCTGTCGGACCTTGTAGGAAAGATACCGACAGAAGCGCTGGGCGTGCTATTTACTGCTGACCATGCCACGCACGTCTCACATTGCCCTCGACGCGGATAGAGTGCCCCAACGCGCTAGCATTTCAGAGGCAATCCTGCCTGGCTCTTACGGCTCTTCACAACACCGAAGTGCATCAAATCACACCATGGCCGGATGGTGCGGCGTGCGACGGGTTGCGAATGACATGGTCTGCTTCCCGAGCTGGTTTAGCTCTTCACCTCCATCTGTCGAACGGATGGCAGGACTACTATGGCGATCACTTTTCCATTGGTCCGTCTCCACATCGTCCCTGCACAGCTGGTAGAGACTGGAGATTCTTCGATCTCCCCACACCCCGTGCTAGACGCTCGGCTGACGGAGGTGGAGACTCGAGGGAGTGAGTGAGAGAGCTTTCAGTCTGTGCGAGAAGGTTAAGGTATATAGCGCCAGTCCAGTCTCCGCGCGAGAGGCTCTTTTGTGTCTAGGAAATTACTTCTTTACCTGCCAGACCTCACCCGCCGTTGTTTGTCTGTGTTTGCTACTTATATCTCAGCCGTCACCCTTGGTAGTGGTGCGATCCCCTCGGAACATTCAATACAACAACATTCACTGGTCGTGAAGAAACACAACCGCAAAAATGGCCACCGCACAACAGCACAACGACATTAGCAAGGAATCGATGGAGTCCGCCCCGATTAACGGCAAGAGCGACCACTTCGACCACGCTACCGGCCAACCTGCAGTGCAGCGCAAGCCTTACGATTACGGCGGAAACCCTCTCGCCCACATCAACACTGGCGAGTCTGTCCGCCTTCCTGCCTTTGGTGGTGACTTCCAGCCTGGTCTCTACAAGCCCCCAACTTCCAACCTTGCCAATCCGGCTCCTCTTGGTCTCAGTGCTTTCGCTCTGACCACTTTCGTTCTGTCATGCATTAACTTGGGAACTCGCGGCCTCGCCGAGCCCAACATTGTCGTTGGTGCTGCTTTCGCGTACGGCGGTCTCGTACAGCTTCTTGCTGGCATGTGGTAGGTTTACTTTTGCGCCAACATTTGTGGACGACGAGCTAATCACTGTTGCAGGGAAATGGCTACTGGAAACACCTTTGGTGCCACCGCGCTCTCGTCGTACGGAGGCTTCTGGATCGGCACGGCCATCATCCTCACCCCTGGCGGTTTCAACATTATGTCACAACTGGAGACAGAATCAGTCGACGCATTCCCGAACTCTTTCGGCATCTATTTGTTCGGATGGTTCATCTTCACCTTCTTGCTGTTGATCTGCACTCTTCGCTCAACTGTCGCCTTCTTCACACTCTTCTTCACTCTCGACCTGGCATTCCTCTTCCTCGGTCTTGCCTACCTTTACCACGGCGCTGACGGCCACGCCCACACTGGTCTGTTGAGGGCTGGTGGTGCATTTGGTATTCTTGCTGCCTTCACCGCATGGTATGTTTTCTTATCCCTTGCACTCTACGCTGTTCAAATCACAAACTGACCATCTCGTAGGTACAATGCCCTTGCCGGTATCGCCGACCCCAGCAACTCCTTCTTCATCATCCCAGTCGCCCACTTCCCGTGGTCCGACAAGGGCCGCGAGAGGCGCCAGAAGGTCGACAACAGCGAGGCCCGCAGCAACGTCTAAACGATTCGAACGTTAGTATGATGAACAGAATGTAGTTGTATTGCTGCAGTGTTGGGATACCCTGGGAGAATATGAAATGCCACTCCCATCAGCATGATTGAATCGTGCGATGGAGTTTGAGCACTCTGGATTTTCGTTTTTCGTTTGGACGTTTCTTGGTAGTCTGAAGATGTCTATACCATCTATAATGCATGAAACCAAATTTTGTTAAAATCATTGTTGTCGGGTCGTTCTTATGTTACGAGTATAAGCCACCACTTTGATCTTACCGGACCTACGTGAAATGTCGAGTCACAGATGATTGCTGGTACTGAGGTTTGTTCCTCGTCGTGTCGTGTGTCATATCTCACCGGAAATGGAGAGCCAGGGAGCGACTTCGCTGAGCGGCCTCGGCGACGCTGGCCATGGATCTTCACGAAAGCCAGCCGGGTCATCAAGTCAACCATTAATTTGCTCAACACAGGCCAGTGAGGTCCACCCCAGCGAACTGCCGAATGCATCACTGACTAGGCCCTGTCGCCTTATCCTAATCCTACTCGCCGTCGCCGCTTCCTCATCGCCCTGTTTATCATGTTCGCGCGGCGCTCTGTCACCACCTGCCTACGCTCTCTATCCGTACACCGAGCTCGCTACGCCGCCCATTCACTTACAGCACTACCCTACTCGCGCGCCTTCTCTTGCACATCCGCCGCAATGGCAGCCGCACTCCAGCGCTCGGCCTTTTTCGAGGCCATGCGCCAGCATAACCTGTCGTCCACAGCCGTCGTCAACAACGACTCCGGCGTAGCTTTCTCCTACGGCTCGCTATTGCACGATGTTTCGCGAGCCAAAGAACGCCTATTGCAAGAGACGGGCAAGGATGAGAAGAGCATCGCCGGCGAGCGCATAGCGTTCATGGTCGAGAACGGTTACGACTATGTAGGTGCGGATAGCTCTTTGTGGGAAACCACTGTCCATACTTTTCGTCTCAGGCTTCAGAAGCTAAGTTTTATTTCCCAGTCACTCTTCTTGCTGCCCTAGCCTCGAATGCCATTGCTGTGCCATTGGCGCCTTCCTTCCCTGCTTCCGAATTGCGGTACATTCTCGATCACAGCGGAGCGCTTGTCCTGCTCTCTTCGGCCAAGTATGCCGCTCAGGCGAAAGAGGTGTTGAAGGAGGGATTGGAGAACACGCCATTGTTCGTTCAGGTGGATAAACTTGAAAAGGGCTCGGACGAGAATTTCGATGTGGAGCTTGTTGGTATGCCTGATACTGCTGCGGGTGGCATGATGTTGTTCACTTCTGGCACCACTGCAAGGCCGAAGGGCGTGGTGCTGTCTCAAGCGACCTTGACCGCGCAGGCAAACAGCTTACTAGAGGCGTGGGAGTACACGCCGTCTGATCGTCTACTGCACGTTTTGCCGCTGCATCACATCCACGGGACTGTCAATGCTCTGCTCACACCGCTACTCGCGGGCAGTAGCATCGAATTTATGTTCCCATTCAACGTGGACAAGGTCTGGCAGCGCTTCACTGCGCCATTCTTACAGTCAAATGGCTCAAATGGAACCTCCAATGGAACCTCCCATGACACTCAACCGCCAATCACATTTTTCACGGTTGTTCCCACGATCTGGGCTCGAATGCTACAGACTTACCCAGCTCTCTCGCCCGAGATGAAAGAGGCTACGAACACTGCTATCTCCCGCAGGAACCTCCGCCTAAACATCTCCGGTTCCGCTGCCTTACCAAAGCCCACTCGCGACGGTTGGACAGAGCTCTCCGGCGGAAACGTCCTCCTTGAACGCTACGGGATGACCGAAGTCGGTATGGCGCTCTCCTGCGGCCTCGACGACACAGACCGTATCGACGGGTCAGTCGGTTGGCCTCTGCCATCAGTAGAAGCACGCCTAGTCGAGACCGACGACGCAACAGGAGCCACCACGATAATCCCACCGGGCTCCGAAACCGATCCGAGCACGGGCAAAGAACGCCAAGGCGAGATCCAACTACGAGGTCCTACCATCTTCTCCGAGTACTGGCGCAATCCCACCGCGACGGCAAAAGAATTCACGCCGGATGGCTGGTTCAAGACCGGCGACATCGCCGTCCGCCGCGCCGTGGAAGGCGCCGGACAGGGCAAATCGGGCTCCTGGGCGCGCGGGCCCGCCTACTTCATCCAAGGCCGACGCAGCGCAGACATCATCAAGACAGGCGGCGAGAAAGTGTCCGCGCTCGAAATCGAGCGCGAGCTACTCTCCCTCCCGCAAATCAGCGAGTGCGCCGTCGTCGGCCTACCGTCGGAAGCCTGGGGCCAAAAAGTCGCCGCCGTCGTCGTGCTGTCCGACATGGGCAAGACAGGTGGCCGGAACGGCAAGAGCTGGGGCGCTATGGATATGAGGCGCGCTCTCAAGGACCGGCTTGTGGCGTACAAGATCCCGCAGGACTTGGCTGTTGTTAACACTATCAAGCGGAATGCGATGGGGAAGATCAATAAGAAGGAGTTGGTTCCTGTTGTTTTTGGCGATGGGGAGAAGATAAGGAGGCGGAGTGTGGATGTTGCTGCTGAGAGGTTGGAGGCGAAGAAGGCTGCTGCTGCTGGGGCGGATCAGGGCAATGGCAAGGGCGGGAAAGTCCAGTAAGATTGCGTGTGGGAAGGGAAGGTATGGTCATGTACTGACGGAGTCACGGTCGTTCTTATTGGGATGGCGGGCAAAAAGGTCAAAATAGATTTGAATGGATTTTTCCTCATGGGTGGTCTGTGGATGTGGATCTGGACAGCAATGGCATGTAGGAAGGATCGCTGTGGAAGTTGTCGGACTTCCTTTGTCTTGACGCGAACTGTTTGGAATAACTACGTTGTATACCAAATGGGTTGATACATGGTGCAACTGATAGTGCTGTGTCTGACTTTCTGTACCAATCTTAGGTTTTCATCGTCGAACTACTCGACAAGGATTGAATACGTTTGCAACCGACCAGAGGTGAGGTCGATGGGCTACTAGCAATGCATACGAATAGAGCCGAAAGCATACAATCACTAACATGATATCAATGCTATACTCCTTCCCATCATTAGAAATTGTGGATTAAAAGTGAATTGACAGTGTAAGGTCTTGGAGTTAGTAGGGTACGACCCTTTGATGTTTCCATCTGTAGGAATCGAGTGAAACATCGACTACGACAACGACAACGACAACACGACAGACATCATGCAGATCTCGGGTCGCTCGGGCTCCACCATGAAAGAAAAGCACATTTCACTCCAGTTCCACTCGCACATCCTCGATCAGGTCGTCCTGATTGGACGCTTCGACACATGTTTGCTTCCAACCATATTCTGTCAATTCAACTTCGATCTTCGATGGATGATCAAAGATTCACAACGAGACAAATGTCATGAGAATATCGAGAGAGGCGAGAGGTAAAGGAGAACAATATTGCAGTAAGATAGAGAAGGAAGAGGACGGGAGAGACCTGCATGAACTCTCGTCTCTCCTTCCCTCGTTCGTTTCATTTGTTCATTTCGCTCATGTATTCGTTCAAATCCGTCCGATCCATCCATCCAGCCAATGACTCCGGAAGAAAACCCATCACCTGATATGCAAAGCCGAGCTACTGTATTGCAAGGCTCCCGCCAGGAAAAAACAAATGAGGGAGGGGAGAAACGCCTTCGCTAAACCCAAGAGTGGTTCTCCAAATAGAGTGAAAGAGAGAGAGCTGAGAGTTACCGCGACCCATCATGCCCCGTTTGTCGCCAATGATGATGTATTGTATCCAATGCCGAGGCCTTGTAAATGCACCTCTCGAACCAGAGAGAGAGAGACATCCGTCACCAAAATGCATGTATATGCAGAATTCAAAAGCAGAACATGACGCCCTGCGCCTCCGCCGAGCCGGCATTCTCGCGCTGTACTTCGCGGGCTTTCTGGCGGCTGGCGGGTGTTGTTGTTGTTGTTGTAGTGGAGAAGGGAAGATCGGCGGTGTGAGACGATGTCTTCTTCGTCATCGAGCCGACCGTGCTGATTTTGACGAGATCGAGGTTTCCGAACGCGCTGGTTGCTTCTTCCAGCGGTGTGATGGCGTCGTGGTCGTCGTGCGAGGCGGAGGAGGACATGGAGGTTTCGGAGAAGAGGGAGGAGGGCGTGTTGGTGTTGTTGAGTTTGTCGTGGGATGGGGTGTGCTCTTCGGAGGTGGAAGTGGTGCTGATCCTGTTGTCCGTGGACGAGGCTGGGGCGGTGGAAGCTGAGGTCTCCTGCTGTCTCTGTCCTTGTTGCTCTTTGGTGGCGAAGTCGTGTGCAGAGTAAGAGGGCGGCTGGAGACGCCAGCGTTCGAGACGCTCTTCGCGCCAGTTGATGCGCATGCGCTTTCCGTTGCACATGACGATGTCGCTAGCGCGGACAGAATCTAGAGTGAGGAGCGGGGCGCATCGGCGGACGTAGCGGCGAATCTGGGCTGAGGTGCGGAGATGCGGTGGCGCCCATTTGCCTTCCGAGTCGAAGTTCGTCGGAGCGGTTTGGTAGACCATTTGTTCCGTTTGTTGCTGATGGTCTGAGGATGTTGAAGAGGCAGTGGTGGTGCGGGAATAAGTTGGGCGGGTGGTGTTGGAGGTAGTGGGAGAGAGTGAGGTGCTGCTTGTGGGCGTAAGATCGCTGAAATCCTCTCGAATAGCAGAGAGGTCGATTTCATCATCCTCTCTGGCCGGCGTCTCTGAAGCTGACGACAGACTCTGTATCGTGGTTTCGTTTTGCTCGCTTGTGTGTTCGGCGAAGGAAGGGAACATTTGTTGCAAGATACGTTCTTGCTCGGCAATGAGCGCTGCGTTATTGATGTCGGTGCTTGCTTGTGTGGCGGGCCTTCTCCGACGCCTTGGAACTGTGCACTGTTTCGAAATGCTTCGTTCGTCGATGGCGGGTGCAATGTCGATGCCGGCGCCAATCTCATGCAGTATCTCGAGAATCTTGTCCTCGGATTTGTGCGCCAGTAAGATCTGGTCTGTCTCAACCCGCAGTCTCATGATGAATTGCTCCTCGGCGCGGAACAGCTGAGCGTCTTTCCTATAGGCCTTTTGCCTAGCGGCGTTCGGAATGAGGTGTGCGAGTCTGCTGTTTGGCACCAGGACGGTATGATATGCGTCAGGTGCGAGCCCGACTTCGGCATGTTGGAGAGTGTATGATCGCAAGAGTCTGTATGGTCGACCGTCTTTGACGCGGTGGAAGTTGAGCAACGTCCCTCGAACCTCGACGTAGACGTCTCTCCATTCGCTCGGCGAAACACTGTGCAAAGGGCTGACGGACTCCATGTTGACAAGCATGAGAGCGCCAGCAGACACCGAGCTGCTGTATTCGGGAAGGGATTCTCTGCCAGCGTGCGAATCACGCCTCGTCACAGGCTTTTGTCGTGCTGCCGTTGCATAGCTTGGAGGATCGTCGTGTGCCGGGGTGCAAGTAGTTTGGAACGAATTGAAGTAACTCTGCGGCCTCTTCGGAGTCCTCGTCGGTGGCAATACGATAGCTTGTGATGGGACCTGGTTGGATGTTTGTGAGGCGCCGTTCCTGCCTGAGATGGAAACAGCCAGCGAAGTCATCGTGTCGCCTTCGCCCTCTGTATTGCGCATCTGGGGATATCTTGTAGCGCGCTGTGAGAGATGCAACTTGTGCAATTGTTGGAGTCGCCTGGCGATTTCGTCTCTGCCGGCCTCGATTTCGATTTCGCTAGGCATGACGAGGGAGTGAGTGGGTCGATGGATAACAACTAGTCCGTCTTTCTTCCGTTCCTCTGTTCGCTTCGCTTCGTAGCGCAGCTGATCGCAAACGCAAACGGTCGGTGAAAGTGTGGGGAAGCGCGCGTGGAGTGGAGTGATCCAGAGAGCTGGGATCCGAGAGCCCTAGAGGTAGTGGTACATGCTGACTGAAAGCAGTGCAAGGCGAACGCAGTGTGACGCTCCCGTGTTGGCTGTCGTCGAGGAATGAAGAGTGGTAAAGTCGAAGAAGACGTTCAGTGAGATCAAAAGGCAGAAAGCAGGCCAACTGTTGCTTAAGCCCAAGCCCAAGAGTGACAATCAGGCCCAGATGCAAGTAATTAAGGCCCCTGCAAGCCCGCGGCGCAGGGCAAAGCAGCAGCAACTCTTGGGGGGAGGTGCGGGAGAAAGAGGCGTGAAAGCCAGATCTCGCCGTGGACGCTTTTGGGCGAGGCGGGCCGGGGTGCAGTGGCGCGTTCCTCTTCTGCTTTGCAGGTATGTATTGATATCGAATTGGGCGTGGTGTGAGCCGAAGTGCTAGTTAGTAGACAAGAGAAACAGGAGTGAGAGATGAGATGAGGGAGTGCAGCAGGAGAGACAAAGACACATGAGCTCTCAAAGGGAATAATAACATCACCTTCCCACCTTTCTTCCGATCAAGTGATTGATTGTCATGGCTCTGCAAAGACAATCAGAGCTCAGGCTTCCAGGGAAAGGCGGTTTGCTGGACCTTGGCCGGCGGGAGGTTCATGTGCGGTACTCCGTGCTTGCGAGAGACGTACCTGCACTTAGCAACTCGCTCCGGCATGTGCCACCACCTCAGCCGCCCTATACAGCAAAAGCTCCTTCGTTCCAAGGACCAAGACCACGCGGGCAGAGCGGGTCTAGATCGGAAGCCGGTGCCAAGCTCCCTCTTTAAGCGAGGATCATGTCTCAGCGCTGGGAGTGATAGTTGGTAGTACTGTATGTATGTAGTAGCATGCTGCACACTGCGCTGGGTAATACCTGGGCTGGGCTGACTACTGCTGAAGGTATCTGGTGGCGTGGGCCAGGCCAAAGGGCGAACAATTAGCCTTGTTCGGCTCGCTCGGTTGGCCGGGAGGGATGAAGGGCTGACTACTGCTATCATCGTATTCGTCTTCTGCATACCTACCTACCGCTTATCGTGCATTATAGCATGTCAGAAGCGACACGCAGAAATCACCCTCCGCGCAAATCCTTCTCACACGTTCGGTGTGAGCGTAAATGCCGCGTGCAGGGTGCGTGCTTGTGCTGCATGCCGCGTGCTGGCGGACAAAGAACAAGCACTTGCTGCAAGCGACTGGGCAACGTGGAATGTCCTGGCAGCGGCGGCGGCCGGGGATTTCCAGGTATTATTATTGGCATAATGGATCAGCAATAGTGAGAGACATACAGAGTCTGATCTGACTGACTGATATCCCCTGCCCGACGGATGTACATACATATACAACTAAATGACAATCAGCATATCGCATACTCGTTCAAGGCCTGATATTCGCTGACTGACCAGATGACTACATACGACTCCTCACAGATTGTCCGGAATCCTTGCTGGATCATCGTCAGTGTGACAAACACAAACCCATCCCCGGAACCTCCCCGACCGACCGACCGATCCAACTCGAATCTCCGCGCGGAGTGTGCACAGCAAACCTGCAAACCTGCAAACCTCCAAGCAACGTTTTCTCCTCCTCCTGCTCCTCCGCAAGGGCACGGCAGATTCCATCCATTCACACACCTGCGTTTTACCTAACAAGAAAGTCTTGTCATGTGACGATATGCACTCCACTCCCGCCGCCAGGTAGGCTTGGCTTCGGGAAGGAAGACCACGCGAATGTTGATCAACGGTGAAGCGGCGTGAGCGGGCGTCCATCCAACCAGCAAGCACTCCCGCACTACTAAAAGACATGGCATTGTCATTGGAAACAAAGTAAAAGAAGGAAAAGCAAAACCATGGTGCATCAATCTACGACTTGCTACGCGGGACAGTACGAGCAAAGCGAGTTGCCCACGTCCTGCCCACGTGCTGCCCTGCCTGCTACAGTAACCACACCGCTGAGCCGCGTAAGGTACGGAACCTTGGCTGGCTTCGCGAGTTCGCGAGGAAACGCTGCGCTGCGCTGCGCTGTGTGCTGCGCCTCGCCTCCTCTCTTTTGCCCAGTATTCGCCCAGCCCGAGCCTGAGCCTGACCTCCGCGAGGCTCTGCAAACTGCTTTTGCACGGCAGATCCTTGGATGGCCACAGGGTGGACAGGCGGTTTGCGGTTGCGGTTGCGGCGGCGGCGGAGAGATGGAGGGAGACAAAGACACATTTCTTGCTACGTCAGAACTCAGATTGAGCAACAGGCACAAGGAACCAGGGTTCGTGGCAGCATGCAGTATTGATTATTGCACACGTGCGCGGAGAAAGAAAGACTTTCTTTCCATGTCTCAGAAAGCATGTCTCAAGTCGACCACATGTAAAGTAAAACAGGGTTCTTCGGTTGGTTGTGTGAGGCTGTGGATCCAGGTCCTGGAGCGGTGGTCATTGTTGCGTCAATTGTCCCATCGTATTGAATACTGCCAACTCATTCCATCATCTACTCCAAGACGAGGCCGTCTCCTGAGACTCCGCAGACGTTTAAATCGAGACTCCATAGTCCCACCCTACCAAAAAAACATAAGAACGGCGCCTCCAGAGAGAGACTGAGAAGATATCTACAAGTAGAGCATACGTTGGCTCTGGTATCGATGTGACATTGCGGCCATAATCAGATCAGTCAATCACAACCTGATTCGAGCGATTCATCCAAACTTGGGTGTGGTCACAGATTAGTAGTAGCGACCATAGGTCCCGTGTTCGTCCGGCGTCGACGGGTCTTGCCCTGGCCTTCAGTACGCTGGTTCAGCACGTCTCGCAGAACATCATCGTCGCGGTCTTTGTTTACGTGGTGCACGCGCACATGTCTGTACGTGCGTCAGTGATCGTTCCTGGTCCCTAGATTTCCAACTTGATCACATACCGCTGAAGATTGTCCGGTCGCGGATATCTATGTTCGCGCTCCGGACAGAACGGGCAGATATAGCCTGGGCTGTTATGCACCAGTCCATGCCGGATCATCTCGTTCTTACGCTTGAAGCCTTTGCCACCCTCTGAACGCGGGCAGCCGGCGACGGGGCAGTAATGTGGCCGGCTTTGACTGTGGACGTTTTTATGGGAGCTGCGTCAACTCGTTAGCAAGCGCGACGGTGTCCAGGCAAGGCAACCACAAAAGCTCACTTCAGGAGATACTGCGTCTGGAAGGTCCCGGCCGTGCAGTCTGGCACATCGCATTTGTAAGGTCCAGGAATCATAATGGGCGCGGGTACAGAGTGTGACACCCCGTGCATCCCTGGCGGGGGTGGCAGCATTGGACGTGGTGTACTTTCCAACGCCTGACCAACATCAATGGGAGTCGTATGGTTTGTGCTATAACCCTCGGTGCTTGAGCTGAGATAGCCGCCGTAACTATCGCCACTGGAGGAAGCCGTGGGTAAATTCGGCATAAGGGGAGGCACACCGTCTGCTGCTGACGCGCGCCGGTGATTGTAAGCCCCATACGAAGGGTATGCTGGTGGTGACGCCCACTGACTTTCTCCAACTACGCTTGTTGGAGATCGTGCTAGCATTGTGGTAGGGTAGTACGCTTGCGGTGAAGTTTGGATGGCTATTGGATATGGCCGATTGGCAAGAACTGGCGACTGAGATGTTGCTGATCCAAAGGAGTGGCTGTGGTGATGTGAAAGACTCTGCTGCTGGCGCGGCATCTCTTGCGTCGCAGCCTCTGCCAGCTCAGTGAGTGAACTCGTGATTTGGTGAATGGAGGGCAGCCTTTCTGCCTTGGGAGAGCTGGTCGAGGGTGAGAGAGGTTCAAATGGAGCGAGGCTTTCTCCGTGGATATCTGCTGAGGGAATGACATGTTTGGACAACGTAGGCGATGCGCTTATCGAGTCGTCCTTCTCATGCGATGAAGTCGCACCTGCACTGGAGTTCGATGTCGTGATCCGAAGTGGCGAACCAGCATCTGATCGAGGCCTCTCGGTCTGCTGCATGGAGTCCGACCTTGTCCGAGTTGCCAGTTCTGTCGTAGACAGCACCTGATCGGCTTGCTCTTTGTCCGAGACAAGATCACTGACATCGAGGCCCACCCCAGAATCGATCGAGCTCTTGGAGCCGTGTTCATCCAGTTTTGTTGCGCTTTCCAATTGGGATGGGTGGTGTTCAGCGGGTGATTCGCCGAGAGGTGGCGGTTCGTCTGGCTGATCTACCATCTTCGCACCGCGACTGATCTTGCTTGAACGAGCAGCCTGAGTGTGCAGTCTCAAGTTTTCCTCTGGTGAGCCAACCAGGACACCAAGGCCTGGGTCCTCTGGAAAGTCTTGGGGCGAAGACGATGCTGAGGGCTGGCGTGGAGAATCTGAGGAACCTCGAAAATCGACTATGACTTTCTGGAGTTCTTCGTTCGTTGGGAGGTTGTGCTGATCACTGTAGCACTCCACCAGTGTCATACAGGGAATTTCGAGAAATTGCGCGAGACAATTCTTGCGAAGCGTTATTCGCGAGTAGAACAGGGTATATCGCAAAGATCGTGGGATCCAATGAAGCAAGAAAGGTGCGACGACAGTGCATCTATGTACGTTGGCTCGAGTCCATGAAGGACGTTGTAGAGCGGATTTCAGTGTCACTCCGTCTCGTGAGACTGAAGAGCTCGATTGCGTGAGTAGGATAGAGTCGCAAAGGTCCTGGTCAATGGTCAGCTCATGACGCCGTTGAACAAATGTCTCGCCGTCAATGCTGATGCCCAAACATGAGGCTGTGCTTGGAGTGTAATATTTTAGTGTGATAGGCGTGTGCGTGGGTGGTAACTCAATCGCGCTGGCTTGCGTCTTGGGAGATAAAGCACGTGGATGAACGCGATGACATGTCAAGAGATAGTAGCAGAAGTAAATTCGGTGCGCAAAGTGCAATGCTACACGGAAGAAAAAGACGTACCAGGACATATCCCAAGCGAGGTCCAGACAGGACTGGAATCAGAGGTCGAGCTTCACAAGAATGCGGCGCACAAGACCCGGCCGAGGCGTGGCTCGCTAAACCACGTGAGATTCGACAGATGGCGGGCGGGTAATGTGTGCAATACAACGTTGGTGGCCAGAGAGGAAACGAGTTGGTAGTACAAGAGCAGGTGGTGGAGAAGGTGGTAGACTGTGTATGTAGGTATGTTGTTGCAGTCCCCGGCCGAGGCGACAGCAGTAGCAGTATGGCTAGGTACAGTAGGTAGTCAGTCTAGATGTGGGTGTTGCCGTCGATCTCGAGTGCAATCCACAGCTCCCGGTTGAGCCGCAGTCGATCGAAAAGGCAGGCAAGCAGGGCACGTCGCAGTTGGTGGTGGTGTGACCGGCGACACGAAACCTTGAGGCCTGACGCGTGAGGGGATGGATGGTGAAGATGCTTGTCGACCTTGGAAGTCTGGCTGTGTTTGGGTGAAGTCCAGTGTGAATTGAGCAGGGTATGTGTAGGTATCAACGAGCAGGATCAAATGATGGACACGGGCATGAGCATGGACACGGAACAAAACAAGGATGATTGTCTCGATGGGATAAAATGGAAAACAGCTCACCCCTCTCCCAAGGTCCCCCCAAGGTCTCCTCTCTCCCCGCCTTCTTCCTTCTTGCGTGCGCGCGCCTCACCTCAATAATCCTCCTCCTCTCACCACAGCTCCGTGTCCGTGTCAGGCTGTCAGCACCACCAAAGCCATATAACCTCACAGCCTATCTCTCTCTCAGCCGCCCGCCCAGCCATTGGTCCAATCTCCATTAGCCGCAATGCGCCGCCAGTGAGAGCCGCAGTGGGAGCCTTGCAGCCATGTCGTGTCTGCTGACAGACAGCTATCAGTCTTTCATTCCTTCCTTCCCACAGGTCTGGGGTCAGAGGAAACACATGTTTGATGCGACAGACACTGCCGCAGCCTGTCGGTATACTTCGAGCTTACAGTCTCACAAACTCCCTTTTGCAAGAATTATGCGGCTCTGTGGGACAAGGCAGCCAATGCTGGGGCCAGTTGGTCCAGACTTTATGCGGCTGCAAACGAGGCGGCACTTGGGCGAGTGTGGGCCCGGCAGATATCGTCTTCTTATCCTGCGCACGTCTTACTGTGTTACTTACTCTTCACACGCACATGCAATAATTGGAAGGAACGTGGCTACGTGTCTGGAAGGTGCTATCCTGGGACTTTTCTGTCTGTGAATGAACGACATGCATGAGCTCAGTGCATTATTTCAATCAACGAGATGGAAGTGTACAAAGAGACATGTCTTGTTTCACACTACGTCACAACATGCTGACCTCATCACCTGTAGCTCGAAGAGGCAACCTTCTCGGCAACGGTCTACATGTACAATAGACGTGTACTGTAATTACACTGTACCTCAAAGTATAATCATCGAGTGCAGAGTAACATCCTAGAATTGACAGTACCTACCTACTCAACACGCCATACCAATCAAAGGGAATCGCCTCTCGTCCGGTCCTTTTCTATGAGGCCTCTCATTTGCATCCCCAAAACCGCCAAAATCGTCCAAAGAAGTGCATACCAACTGGCGCACACTCAACGCCAGTCTCTTACTTCGAAGTCAATATCGGAACCTTCCAAGATGAAACGCAAACAAGGCCCATCAAGCGACAAGTCGCCAGCAAAGAAAGCCAGGCCCGACATCCCCGAATACCATACGACACCTTCGATCAAGGAAGAAGACGGTTCAATCCAATGGCCTGCACCGAAAGATCAGATAGAGAATGCCAGAAAAATAATACTCGAATGGTGAGTTCCAACAACTTCCTTCAACAACACACTACAGGTCTCATCTCACACACGTCGCACCAGTGCAAAGTCAAACAAGAAGACTCTCATAGTCCCAGACAAAGACGCCGACGGCCTCTCATCGGGAGCAATCCTACGCCACACGCTCATCCTCCTCGGCCTAGACGAAGATCTCATAACCGTCCACCTCCTAAACAAAAGCAGCACAGTCCACAGTCCTACCGAACGCGACCTGATGGCAGCCCACAGCCCAGCATACATCTTCGTCCTCGACCAAGGCAGCCGCCAGAGCCCTCCCCTAGTCCCAGACCCCAACACCACCTCCCTCATAATCGACCACCACCACGCCACCAACCTCGACTTCCCCGCCGATTCATCCCACGTAACAGCCTGCAACTCTCCCCCAGTCGCCACCTCCGCCCTCCTAACCTACCACATCTGCACCCCCCTGCACCCCTCCGTCCCCTCCCTCACAGCCTGGCTAGCCATAGTCGGCACTCACGGCGACCTAGGCACAACCCTCAAATGGCAACCACCCTTCCCCGACATGGCCGAGACTTTCAAGATCCATAAAAAGGGAACTCTGAACAACGTTGTTTCCCTCATCAACGCCCCCCGCCGCACCCCCACCTACGACGTCCTCTCCGCCTGGTCCGCCCTGACCTCACCCAACGCCCCAACCAGCATCCTAACTAACCCGCGCCTCCTGGCCGCCAAACAAGAAGTCCAAGCCGAAGTCGCGCGCTGCTCACACACGGCGCCGTCGTTTTCCGCTGATGGCAAGGTCGCCGTCTTTCGCATCAGCAGCGGAGCTCAGATCCATCCTTTAATCGCGACGCGCTGGGCGGGGCATTTGAAGAGTGCCGTGCTGGAGTTTGTGCTGGTGGCCAACGAGGGCTATTTGGAGGGCAAAGTCAATTTCTCTTGTAGGGTTGCGAGATGTGCGAAGGCGAGAGATGGCGACGAGCCGGCGGTGGATATAATCCAGAGTTTGAAGGGTTATGCTAGTCTGGAGCCTGCTGCGGAGGAGGAGCCCGGCAAGGACCCACCAACACCCCCACCGACGACTTCGCTTTTGGAGCGCGTGGGTGAGGATTTTGCGAGAGGGCATGTGCAGGCTTCGGGGGGCATTGTTGGCAAGGCGGAGTTTGAGGAGTTGATGGGGTTGATGCGGGTGGGTGTCAAGAAGGGTGCTGCTGCGAAGCAGAAGGAGGGAGGAGAGAGTAGTGGCACTGCGAGTAATAAGAAACAGAAAGGAGGCATCATCGACTCTGGGCAGAAGAACACTCTAACCAGCTACTTTGGCAAAGCTACCTAGAGGTAGCCGGAAGAAGAAAGACTTGGGCTTGTGCGAGCTTGTGATATGTTTTTCTGATGATTTTTCCCGCTCGCGTTAGCAAACTACAAAAGATAGAAACGATACAGAACAATTCCCTGTCCCTCGACAGAAATCACACCACCCGGCACTCACGAGGCCTACTCCGTCTTGTCATTCGCCTTCATCGACAAAGCACCCGGGTTCGTGCCATTCGGATTAAGCGCGTGGAACGAAAAGTCGATTTCGCCGACGAGAGTCTTGACATGCCTATTTTCGAAAGTGAATTAGCGCAAAGTCGACGCAAAACAGATAAAAATTACGCTTGCAAATGGCGAAAATCGCAAGAAGGGATGACGAAAAAGAAAAAAAAGAACACTCACCCAACCAATTTCTCCAAATCAGCAGTAACACACCCGCCACAGATCTGCAGCACGGCAAACGCGCTATATTCTGGCTCGTCAATATGCCGCACACTCAGGATGGTCTTATCGATCGACTCGATGCGTTGCGTGAACGCGTACGGCTGCGGCAGCTCGAGGTAAGGCGGTAGGGCTTGGCCGTTGGTGAGGCAGGAGGACAGTAATGAGAGGACAGAGGTGATTTGGTTCGAGGTGCCGTGGGCGTCGGTGACCAGGCGGCGGAAATCGTTCGACCACTGCGTGTGGTCGGCCGCGGGCTTGTCGGTTAGGGAGAGGGTTTGCGAGGCGTAGGCCATGAGGGCGAGGTAGTTGAGGATGCGTTGGACGCATTCGATTAGGCTGGGAGGGAGTCAGTGGGGCCATCCTGTTGGGGTTTTCTTTTGGGGGGAGGTAGTAGTTGTTGTAAGTGATACGCACCCTTCGTACTCTTCCTTTGGGAATCTGCCGCCCACTCTCACTTGGAATTGGGAGAAAGCGGAATTCGTCCTCATCTCGTTTAGCAATAACAGTAGCTTGCCGAACACCGTCACCCTCGCTTTCTCCAGGTTGTGCGCGTGTGTTCCCTTTTTCCGCACATCACCTTCGATGCCCTTGACTCGCGACTGCACGATTTCATGCACCAAGGACGAGAAGTTCGCCAGCATGTACAGACTTGCGCCGATATCTCTGCGCAGTTCAGAGCCCTCGGAGATAGGGTACGGGAAGATCGTCCAGATCCAGGCTACGAAGAGACCGCCAGCAACGGTTGCTAGACGGTATGGGGCGAGAAGGTAAGTTGGGTAGGCGGGCTGGCCGTTGGATTCGGAGGCGGCGACGCCTAGGACTTGGACTTGCAGTTCGTAGCCGATGATGAGGACGGTGCTGACTACGGATAGTAGAGCTGGGGAAGTGAGAACGATAATTAGCTATTGATCTGCTGTCACTGTTGCGTTGTGAAGATGGGCAACTTACCGACTACCACAAATTTGGGGAATTTGAGAAGAGCGTAGAATCCAATGAGCATCCAGAGCCACAGGAACACGATAACACCAGCGGCGTGTCCGACGACAATGTACCATATGATGTAAGAAGCAACCATCGCCTAGGAGAGAAAGATCCTTAGTCAGCAGTATTTAACATTAGGATGAGCTTGCAGACTTACAATGGCGGTACCGATAACTCGAAGACCGAAGTTGAACGTGCTTTGCCCGGCCAACCTTGACATGGAGATAGCAATCATGATCATGCTCCAGAGCAGGCGCTGCTCTTGGAAGAACTGCTGCGTATCGTGCAGATAGTTGATGATGGCAATGCTCATACTGGCACAGGTAACACGGAAGCCAAAGGCAGAGGCAGGAGTTCTGAAGAAGTTAGGGATCTTGCGGATCTTGTCTCCTACCCTCTCGCCCAGGTTGCGCGGAGGAAGGTGCTCCGGGTCAATGCGTCTTCCGAACTCGGCACCCATGAAGAGCGTCTGCATGGCACTGTCTTCCATGTCGGTCATGTACTCGCTGTTCTTGGAGATGTCTTCCTGACCGAAAGCCGCTTTGAGCCACTTGTATAACGCTCTGGACCCTGGGAAGATGAACTTGCTGTGCTTCAGCTTGCCATCTTGCTTCATTTTGTCGGCGAAGAGTACCATGTCGAGCGTCGCTTGACCGGCTTTGAACAGCATGTACTCCATATGCAAGGCAAAGAAAAGCTGGCGTCGCAGCCGGTCTGGCACACTTTCCTCGTCGAGTCCTGGGTCTTCTTGTGGTTTAAACGAGTCGTTGAAGAAGTTATCCGGGATGGTAATGCCCTTCTTGTGGCACCATTGTTCGAGCGTTTTTTGTTTGGACGTGTGGAATTCATCAAGCTTGCCTTTGAGGAAGCCTGCGAATCCTGGAGAGCCAGGGGAGGCTGGCTTTTCTCCAGTACCCTCTTCGTCGTCGAGCTTCTTCTTTTTAGGGACTTTGGTCAGCTCCAAAGTGATCATGATATGCTTGAAGCCAGCCGAGATAGCTCCTTTGATATCTTCGAATGGACCATGAAGTGTCTTCATCATCATGTGTAATGTCTCGATTTGCGTGTCACGGGCTTCTGCTTCTTCGGGAGACAAGTCCGTGCTGGCCCACTGCCTCTGCTCGGCGTGTCTGCGTAAGATGTCGATACTGGAGCTGAGCCCAAGGATTGGCACAAAGATCAGCCTCAATTGTTTCCACATAAGTGTTATGTCCTTGGAACTCAATTTGCCAATGGCTGGCTCTCGTTTAGCAGGCGTAATGTCTGCATTTAGCTTGGTGTGAAGTTCCATGAGTTTGAGAAAGGTAGCTTTCATCGCATCTGATGCTGGCGTGTCCAATGCTCCTAGGGTTGGGCCGGACTTTTTCGCTTTCTTTGGGTCCGCCTGCGCGTTCTGGAGATGCTTTTTGTGCACGGCAACAGGGTCAATGGTCTCTAGACTCTCCATGTAAGCGGTCTGCGTCTTGAGCATTCCTTCAAGGCACCTGTAGACAATACGTTAGTAGCGTAGCTCTGCTTCATGCGGTGATACGCAAGACTTACATCAAATATCCAGTCATCTCCTTGAACACCACCATTCTCGAGCTGACCGGAAAGATGAAAAAGTGAGTGGCGGTGGCCAATCCGAATCCGGTCAAGAAAGCCTCAATCAAGCGCTGCGTGAAGCTGATAGCATAAGTCATGCTGGGAAAGGTCGGGCCGTATGACATCGCGACAATGGCGAATATAGAGTAGACAATTGCCGGAAACTGGAACTGCGGCCTTGCTGCTCTAAGATAGTTGATGAGATAAATCTGAACCATGAACCAGATCGCGCACACAGCTGATGCCGATGAGTTGTAAGCATTGGGCAGGGCTCCTGGTGCAGCAGTGTTTACACGAGCTTGTATCGCCGTGTATAGAGCCAGAAGATTTACAGCAGCACCGAGACAGACTCCAAGGACGTTGAGGCTCATAGTCTGGATAAACTTGCCTCTCGGCATAATGGGCAGCGCGAGAATGGCCATGATGGCTATCATGTAGCCCAAGGTCGTGTATTTTGCGGCCACTGTCGGTGACTGATACATGGCGATGGCAACGGTTGGTGCAACGGAGCCCTTGAACATCATTGAGCAGGTACTCATGTCCAAGCCAAGCTTCGTCCACATATTCTTGACTTTGGACGGTTGCTTTTCGGCCTTGTTTCCAGAAGGTGTCGATTCTGGGCTCTGTGCAGGCGTTCCGGGCGCCTTGTTGTCTCCATCCTGGCTGCTGCCGGAGTGTGAGTGCTCCATGTTGTCGTTCGCCACCATTGGCTTAACGGCGCCTTGATATGGTACTGCACTGCGCTCTGGGCATCAGCGTTGCTTGTTTATTGAAATCCAGGTTCGCGTAGTATCTGAAGCTACAAATATCATGGAGCATCGATAGGAGGACATGGTATCCGCACGTCCCGGCCGTTTTTTGCGGAAAGCAGATGTCATTTTAACTTTGGCTGGCGTAACTGCTATGCGGCTGAGACCGTCAACTATTGTATCACCTCGCATGACTTCCCACCGCGAGCCATCTTCGTGCAGTGGGCTTCGTTGACATGCAGGTACATGTTTGCAACCGAAGATGTGTGTTGCTTGTCATGACGGACGTTGATGGTATTGAATTGCCATTCTTTGGGCTTCCGCGGCGGAGACCATTCATCTCCGCGTAACACCAAGAACCCTAACCCTGAGTATAGTTCTTGATTGTCGAGACACTCTCATAAGATGTTGAAGATGAACATAGAACAAGGTGAAACCTCTTGAGAGCTCTAAGAGGGTTCGCTATATACATGTATCTGTCAGATACTCTATGGCAGTCACCTGCCAGGCGCCCTAACTCCTTCCCCAACCGTCGATGTTGACAACACATGGCTCGCCTCCAGACCGGACAATGCACCATACGACATCTTCATCACTATCATTCACCTCTTGATGCTCGGCAAACGCTCTGCATAGACATAAGACAGTCAGTGTCATGTGTATGCTCTCTATGTACAGCAAGACATACGGTATGAGAGCGAAATCTCCTGGACTTAGATCTTGCCTCTTGTTGCCGCCCTCACTGACAACCGTACCGTAGCCGGAGAACGAGAAGACGACGGTGTCTTGCTCGCCATGATGGTGCACTGCCGATGCAGTATGTGGTTTGGCAATCATGCGAGAGGCACAGATATTTGGAGTCAGACCGACGAGAGCATTAGCTCGTATCATCCCCTCTGTCTGCCCACCAGAGACCTCCAAGGAAGAACTCTCCTTTACAACGACTGGCTTCTGTTCCGGCATTCTCTCGTATGCTTCTTGCTTGTGTGTTTCGGGTTTCAAATTGGCCGGTGTAAGTAACGTGGGGACCCGGACATCGCCTTGCTATAGCCTATACATGGCCCTCATTAATAGCAAATCGAATAAGCTTCGAGGTTCCGAGGATGTAAAGCATTCGAGAGGAGTTTGTGGTTCTCTGACGCGCATGCCACGTGCACACCATCGGTCAAAGGAATACAACGGCCCATGGTTGTACCCTACTTATACCTCGACCAAGTCTACAGGAATTAAGAATGACGCTGTCGAACCCAAAGCCAGGATTTCTGGCGGATGAGACTGGAAGAATTGTCCATGTGTATAGGCTGACAACAGACGAGACTCACGTTTCCTCACATACAATTTAACACATCTGTGCATGAAGAGTGGATCCACATGGCTTGGCTGGAATGGTGCTGACCTGCCCCCAGCTTTCGCTTGCATCTGACACCGAGGCACCTCGGGCTTGGTGACGTGCAGAGACACACTTGTTTGCGAACACAGGCAAAGCGAGCCAATGACGGCCACTGCATTTGACAAGCCGTACATGTCAGATGACTTCTGTGAAGCGGCTCTTCCTCACGGCCTGACCAGCCGGGCTGAGATCATTCCGCAGGCGCACATGCCGAGCGCGGCTTTCACATGTCAGCGCGGTCTCGTGTCAGTGAACGTGATCCCAGGCATTTGTAGGGCTATGTCTCCCCTTCCATTCCTTACGAACCTCTCCACACTCTCTACACTCCTGCACCGTCTCCACAACACATCATGTCCAAATCCTTCTCAGCCAACGACGTCGCGTCGCACAATAAGCCCGACAACCTCTGGATCATTGTCGATCACGATGTTTACGACCTGACCAAGTTCCAAGAAGAGCACCCTGGAGGCAAGAAGAGTATGTGAGATGCCGAGTCTAAGAGAGGAACGACTGCTGACTTGTGCCCTCAGTCCTCCAGCGAGTTGCCGGCAAAGATGCCAGCAAGCAATTCTGGAAATACCACAATGAGTCTATCCTGAAGAAGTACCAGAAGCAACTGCAAGTCGGTTCCCTCGACTCGAAACCCAAGGCTGCAGAACCGCCTACACCCCCAGCAACACCTCCGACAGAGAAGAAAGAGGCAGTCAAACCACAAGCAGAGTCCGGCACTGTTGCGGCCATGCCTGGCCCTGCGGCAGTAGAGGAGGCCGAGCCCTTGGATTCCTTCGGTGACATGATTCCATATGCCGACCCGGCATGGTACCACAGCTGGCACAGCCCGTACTTCAACCAGACACACGCCGACCTTCGAGCAGAGATTCGCCAGTGGATGGAGGACGAAATCATGCCGAATGTCACAGAATGGGACGAGGCCAAGAAGGTTCCAGATAGCGTGTACAAGACTATGGGCGAGCGTGGCTGGCTGGCAGGCCTTCTCGGAGTACACCCATACCCTTCACACCTTGTGAAGAACCCGCCTACATCCGTCCCAGCAGACAAATGGGATCTGTTCCACGAGCTCCTCATCACCGACGAGCTGTCGCGTTCTGGCTCTGGTGGTTTTGTGTGGAATGTCCTTGGAGGCTTTGGCATTGGATGCCCGCCTCTCTACAAGCACGGAAAGAAGGCTCTCAAGGACCGCATCTTGCCTGAAATCCTCAGTGGCGACAAGCGTATCTGTCTTGCGATCACAGAGCCCGACGCTGGCTCTGACGTTGCGAACTTGACTTGCGAGGCTAAATTGACCGAGGACGGCAAGCACTACATCGTCAACGGCGAGAAGAAGTGGATTACGAACGGTATTTGGTAAGTCAGATTGATATTGCACCCTGACAACACAGAAACTAACAAGACACAGGTCCGACTACTTCACCACCGCCGTCCGCACCAGCGACAACGGCATGAACGGCATCTCCGTCCTGCTCATCGAGCGAAGCTTCGGCGGCGTTAGCACGCGCCGCATGGACTGCCAGGGCGTATGGTCCAGCGGCACGACCTACATCACCTTCGAAGACGTCAAGGTGCCCGTGGAGAACCTGATCGGCAAAGAGAACGGCGGCTTCAAAGTGATTATGACCAACTTCAACCACGAGCGCATCGGAATCATCATCCAAGCTGTGCGCTTCTCGCGTGTGTGCTACGAGGAGAGCGTCAAGTACGCCAACAAGCGCCGCACGTTCGGCCAGAAACTGATCAACCACGCCGTCATCCGCATGAAATTGGCCCAGATGGCTCGTCAGATCGAGGCTACTTACTCGTGGCTTGAAAGCTTGATCTACCAGTGTCAGATGATGAGTGATACTGAGGCCATGCTGAAGCTTGGTGGTGCTATTGCCGGCTGCAAGGCGCAGTCGACTCTGACTTTCGAGTTCTGCGCTCGTGAAGCGTCGCAGATCTTCGGTGGCCTGAGTTACTCCCGCGGTGGCCAGGGCGCAAAGGTCGAACGCTTATACCGCGATGTGAGGGCTTATGCCATCCCCGGTGGCTCAGAGGTGAGTTTATTTGTTATCATTACTAAGCTGTTGTTGAATTTCCGCTGACATTCAAACAGGAAATCATGCTTGACCTCAGTATGAGGCAGTCACTCCGCGTCCACAAGGCGCTGGGTATGAAGCTATAGACGCGAGATGGATGAACAAAAGCTGCTGTGCAAGACTCGCCGGAACCGAGTCTGACAGAAACGATTCCCGGAATTCAACAGGCGTCAGCCTCACTTCTTGATCATATAGATTGAGTAAACCCTTTGGAAATTTTACAAACTTCAATGATTGCTCAGCTACTTGCGCCACGTGAGACCATGTTTGCGATCATTGTTGTGAACCCCTTTCTCTTCACATCTATGTGAGACTTTCCCCAATTGTGCTCAGCCGATATCTAAGACAAGGAAGTCAACCAAAATGATCCATTTAGACTCACTCGATTGGGAACAGTTCTATCTTCACCTTAACAGTGCAGCGTAAAAACAAAATAAAACCAAAGAAAGAGTTGTTCAAAAGCAAACTCCACATCTGTCAGCCTAAGTCGCCCTCGAGCCAGGGAATTCGCGCCTCCTACGAAACAAAAAGAAATGTCGCTTCGCATCCCAATACCATGCGTGAGGTTTGCCCATTCCTCCGGCAACTCCCATCTGTGTGCAAGAAGTAATCTTCTCGAAAAAGCGTCTGCAAACGCCGCTCGCTCACTCACTCACATAATCTCATCCCCGTCCTCGTCCTTGACTTGCTTCGGTTTCGCCTGGCTGCCACGCTTCTTCGGCGTAGCCTTGACCTTCTTGCGCTTAGACTGCTTAGGGTCCACATCGCCCGCGGGCTGACCATTCGCATCGGACTGCTGCTCTGCCTCGGAAGCCTTGCGTTTCTTGGTTGCGGGCTCGGTTTTCACGGATTCTTCTTTGACCGGCCCGGTTTTGTGTTTCTTCTTGTAATTCACCCACATGTTGTCGATTTTCCTCGAGACGAAGCCTCCCGGGTTGGCGGCTAGCCCGTCCAGACGATCCTGCTTGAGGAAATCGTAGCGTACGATCGGGAACTTCTCTAGCACGGTGATGGCTTGGTTGATGCGCTCCGAGCAGATGAGCCTGGTGTTTGGGCCGGGGTTGGCGATCGTCTTGCCGACGGCAGGTAGACCCTGGTCCTTCTCGTGGGCTCTGAGGACGAGGTTGTAGAAGATCCAAGCGCATGACTGAGCGAGCCGTTTGGGATCTGCGTGCAAGGCGAGGATACTCCAGACTTTGTTCTCGTGCTCGGATTGCCAGCGTGTCCACTCGGTCTGGCCTTCTGCGGTGAGCTTTGTGCCGTCGTCGGGCTGCACTAGAAAATCGCTGTCGAATGCTCTGGTGATGCGGGGGATCCAGAACTGTGGTTGCGAAGCTACGGCGTCTCGATCGTCGTGACCTTTTGGAATGTCCAGTGGGATGTGCGTGATGGCTGTTTGTTTCGCTTCGGCCACGCTGTTCACCAGCAAAGTCTCTTGGTAGATTGTGAACTTGACAGCCGGCTGGTTACGACCGGTGACTATTGTATGCCTTCTATCGCCTGGTTGTCTCTTCACTGAAGCGGCTTGCAAGATGGGAGATGGACTGGGAGTCGTCAGGGTCTTTGCGGCAGTTTCCAGATAGTCAAAATTAGACGGCTGCTTTGGAGGAGGCGTGCTCAAGCCAGGAGTTCGGGCTTCGTTCTCCGGTATGGCTTCTAGTACAGTACCTGTGCCGCTGTTGGTAACGAACTGACCAGACCCGTTGCGACGGAGTAGCTCAAGTTGTCGTTGCGTGATCTCGTCCCAGTTGAAGCTGTAAGGAAGCGAGTGTAACACGGGAGGATGTTGGGGATAACAGTTTAAGCCAACATCGGGTTGTGCAGACACTTGTTGAGGCTGTCCACTTGTCGGTGTGGTGTTGAGAACGAGTGGGAGGCCAGCAAGCCCCAAAGTGTTGATGGGTTCAGGAAGAGACGTCTGAGCTGTATGAGGGATGCTGCTCGTGTCGAAATTGAAATCGGGACCGTCGGGCGAAAAACCGAAGTCGATAAGACCGTCACTACGAAGAGGACCGCCGCCCTGGGCCCACCAAGCCTGTGGATTGCTCTCTATTTCAGCGATGTCATGTAAGAACTTTTCTGGGTCAAAAGTGTCGTAGTCGTAGGTCTTAGGTAGTTGGCCGAAGGAAGGCTTATCGTCGATATCCATGGAAGAGTCTTGTTGAGCGTTGACATTGCCGTAAAGCTCAGGTGCCTGTTCGCCAGATGGCTGATCATCGAGAGGCATGGCGTTATTCCACATGAAGTTTTGTTGAACGCTGTCATCAAGGAGATATGTCGGCCGTTCGAGAAACATCTCCTCGGTGAAAGGCATGACATCTTCGAATAGGATGTCTTGTTGACCTCCGCGATCATGGAGCTCAGATGGTTGTTCGACAGGCGTCTGACCATCAACAAGCATGTCGTCGCCGAATGTGGAATGTTGCTGAAAGACATCATCGTCGTGCTCAATTGGAAGTCGCGGACTGTCATGAAGCTTCCCAGAGTTAGAGTCGGACATGTTGAATCCCGGCGTTCTTTTCTGAGTGTGGATTCCGTGTTGCGCTGGTGGTAGGTTGTTGAATGAAGGTTGCTGCTTGTTGGCGACCAAACAGTAGTGGATCAAGTTTCAAGCGTAAGTTACTTATCAACAAATGGACTGTCTGGAAGTTGTTGCGTTGAAAGAGAATTCTTCAGCAGTACTTACGCTGGCCAAGTGAAAAGTGAATCCAACGGACGAGAGACGACTCTCAAGTGTCGTCGCTGTTGCGAAGACCGCATTTTGTTTGGCTAAGGTGAACGAATGCCTGAAGGTCCTTGTGACCTACGATAGGGTGTCTGACAAGAGTGAATGGCTGCAGTCATTTGAGATGTGAAAGCGCGGAGAACCACTGTCGAAGGTTATCGAGCTTGCATGAAGAATTTACTGTGTGAGAGCAGTCCAAGAGGCGCTCAATCCAGTGAAGAGTATTACCGTTCAGGCAGACTAGCGTGCTATTTGGTCACACCATAGCATAGTGAAGTCAGGTATTGCAGAAAGAGTATGTTCTGATATCAATGATCGGCAGTGTGCTCGCCTAGTCACTTGGTGTCCAGAGTGCCCATGTAGTGGTCGATGTGTTGCTCTTCGTCTAGACAAGTAGCAGAGAAGCTCTCGCGAGCGGGAATGATCAGCCTGGAAACTTGACTAGATGAGTGGAGTGAGTAGTCCTTGCGGTAATCAGCATTCTTGGGTGAGAGCCATCACATCTTGCAGAAGTTGAAAATTTATTACTCTGTATGGAAACCATCAATTTCCCAGGGTCACTCCAATCCAATACCCGCGGAGTGTAATCGTCGTGCAATGAAAGCTTTCACTTCCAGCCGATGTGGGACTGCGAAAGGGAACATATTCTTGTGACCCGCCACTGGATAGCCTGCCATCACCGCTATCTCGAGAAGCTCGTGGCATTTCAGTGGCGTGTAGTGTAAGGCGTATATTCGGAAGCGCCAGTGACTGATAGAGTCCTCCGGGCAATGTCGCGTTACTTTTGACTCCTACGTGTAGTGTTGCCTGCATCGCAATAGCGCATCGGAGCCAACGAGCATGCGCGAGTGACATCGTACTAGGAATATGAGGCAGCGCTCCCTCATCGGTGAGGTTAGGTAACATTGAATGCGCTGGACATGAGCAAGTGATGTCGGTGACAAGGAAATGTTCAAAGGCTGATCGTCGTGAAGTCAAGCAAGCATGCCCGCAGACGCCAAGATCTTCAAGTTCAGCCACCTCCTTGGGCTCATTTTCCTTGCCATCATTCGCTCGCTTACGCCCTTACACAAAGTCATCCATCTCGGTACCTGCAGGAATTGCGAAAGCAGCTGCTGTGTACATACCGGCTTGTACTCCGGAAAGGTACTACTGCGAAAGATGGATGATCCTGATGTCGACCACGAGTTGATCGCTCTCCTAAGGCAAAGCCTTGGTATTTCAGACAAAGCGCAAGACACCGTGTCTAGCGATACGGGTAAGGGCTATGTTTTCTATTGCTCGTGCGTTGCAATGTTAATGCCTCTT
>Ga0265797_10000398_pt1 | contig 80383 bp, 59 predicted proteins | sample P2T30metagenome_FD_192433 | JGI IMG/M metagenome (GOLD analysis project Ga0265797, IMG submission 192433) | Plant litter microbial communities from East Loma Ridge, Irvine, California - P2 T30 | ecosystem: Environmental > Terrestrial > Plant litter > Unclassified | place: USA: California... | reverse complement strand
GTAACTTGTAGCCTGTGGGTAGGTACGACAGTTCGTAGTCCATTCGGCTCATAATGTCCGAATGATACGGGCTCTTGTTGTGCCGAACAGAATCTTGATATTGCAGTGGATTCGAGGTTTGTGCTGATATAGCTGTATGCGGTACGATCTCTTCTGGATAGAGAAATCCCGGAGGCGAGATGCGGGGGTATTTCGAGTGGCGGGGTGGTGGAGGTGCAGATGTCAGTAGCATCATCGGTACTGTTGACGTTACGTCATGGGAAGGTCGAAGTGAATGGGGACTTGAGGGTGAAGCGTTGTCAACATGTAGTGCGTAGCGTATACCAGGTATAATACCTTGTATTTGAGGGATAAGAAAGTGGCGGGTAACGTGCACGTCAGGTGTGGCAGATGGCCAGTTGAAGGCTGAACTACTGCGGTACGAGTCTGTTGTCTTGGACGGCGATGACTCCTTCGCTGCGCCATTGGTAGTATCCAAGGTATCATCCGCAGTTGCAGCCTCACTCCCATGTTGCTTGCGTATTGTGGTAGTGACAGTATGTACTTTTCTGCGATCTTGCGCCGCCGGTGCCATGATACGATAGAATGTAGGTTGCAGATAGGTGCACTACTAAGAAAGAATGTAGATGAAATTGTGCGGCTAATTGTAACGATGCAAAGAGCAGGTAGCTAAGATCACGAGAGAGTTTACAAGACGGGCAGCAGCCATGGAAACAATGCAGAACAATGTCTCAAAGGGAGTTTCTAGAATGAGCAGTCGTGAAGCAGAAATGTCATACATCAACGATTCAACAAAGAAAATTGATCCATAGAGTGGCATAACAACAGCATCAGTTCACAAGTCATAGATTTTTGAAACACGAATATGCGGTGACGTTGTAATAAAAGACTAGGATTATGTATGTACTATGTGAAGATGTCGCGCAGGTGGAGTGCTGGTAGGAAAGCAAACGCCGCCCAATGGGATATCCAAAATGTAAATCTATGATGCATGATGGAGAATGCTTTTAAACAAGATGATGTGGTATCGCAAGGAACACGTAGTACCATGAGAAGCGTAAACAATGCCGATGCAGCCAAGGCCGCGGCGGGATTGTATACTGCATCTCTCAAGCAGAGTGCGGGTCATAAAGTACCCACAAGTAAAAAGGTTGTCGTAAGACCGTAGCATAATATACATGTCGAGCTCCAAGCAGGGCGCTTATCTGCGGTTGAAGTTGAGGTACTTTGCAGCAACGAAAAGGATAACCAAGTTGCTAGCAATGAATGCAGCAAAGATACCTAGATCCCTCCACCTGTTGCTGAACTCGTACCCGAGCGGCTGGTAGAACTCGTCGCCGACCTTGTAGGCGCAGTAGTTGCAGGCGGAGGTGGCATTGTCGAGGATATAACCAGGCGCGCCGTTGGAGAAGAAGTCACTCATGTACGATCCGCAGTCCTGGCCCTGTGGGGCGTTGAACTGGTTGTACTCGCCGGGTGTACATTGGACAGAGAGGTCGTGGAGTTCCGTGACAACCATGCCACCAATGAGGCGGGTGAACGGGTTAAGCTCGTAGAGCCACACGCGCCAAAACTTGGGAATCTGGGGCTTAGGGATCGTGACACCACAGAAGAGGGCGAAGATGATGATGATAAAAGGGTTGACGTAGGAAGCGATGAATGGAGATGGTGTCAGTGCAGCAATCGCCTGAGCCAAAGTGACGGAGAAGACCTCTGTGATGAGCACAATGAAGAATTGGTATCCGGCGCGGGAGCTGTCCGAGTTCAATCCGGGAATGTAGTAAAGCGGAAGGAAGAAGCAGACAGCGCAGAGGACGCTGTACGGCATCTCGGCAACAACCATAGACAAGGCGAAGGGGAACGTCTTGTATGCCTTGGACATTTGCTCGCGGAAAGAGATCATACGCTGGATGGCGTACTTGGGTTCGACCTGAGCGAGAATCAGGGCAGGCAGAACGGTGACCTGGAAGATGATGAAGACGCGGTATTGCAGAGATGCTCGAGAGTCGTCAAGCTGGAGGTACATGAGACCTGTGAGCAGAGCGATGATGACGTGGTTGAAGAGACGAGTGAAACCATAGTTGGGAGTACGCCAGAAAGAGAGATTCTGGCGTTTGATAACCTGCTTGATCTGGTAAGACAGTGGTGTAGCGTACTCCTGCTGGTCAACTGGTTCGGCAGAACCAACGGCAGCCATGCGCTCTTCCTTGACCTCAACAATGTGGCGCTTGACCTCGGCAAATTCTTCAGAATCCCGCCAGACATCAGCCCAGTCCTTGTCGCCGATACGAGGAGCAGAACCAGCACCAACAGCATCGAGCATCCACTCAGCGGGGTTGGCATCGGGTGGACAGTCAGCACCGTGACGATGGAAGTACCCTAGGAGAACGTGGGCGTCCTTGCCAATGTCACCGAAGTAGACACATTGACCACCCCTTTGGAGGAGTAACAGACGGTCGAAGTTCTCAAAGAGAGCAGAGTTAGGCTGATGGATTGTGCACAAAATGGCTTGACCGGCGGCGGCAAGTTTGCGAAGGAAACGAACAATGTTGAAAGCGCTCTGCGAGTCGAGACCGGAGGTAGGCTCGTCCAAGAAAAGCAGGAGCTCAGGCTTGGCCGCGAGCTCGACACCGATGGTGACACGTTTGCGTTGTTCGACAGCAAGTCCACTTTCGGGATCACCAATGATAGCGTCTGCGATATCTTCCATTTCCAACAAGGCGATGACCTCCTCGACGTAGGCGTACTTCTCAGCCTGAGGAGTCTCGTACGGTTGTCGCAAGTCAGCAGAGAAGCGGAGTGCCTCGCGGACCGTTGTAGCAGGCTCGTGAACGTCAAGCTGTTCAGCGTAGGCAGTTCCTCGCTGGAAGGCAATACCGGGAACCTTTCCATCAACAAGCTTGTCACCGCTGATGACACCAATATTCTTGCGGTTGGCTAGCACATCGAGAAGCGTGGTCTTTCCAGCACCAGAAGCACCCATGAGGGCTGTCAGTTGGCCGGGCTTGACATATCCGTAGATGTTGTTGAGCAGGCGGAGCTCTCCGCTAGGGACAGGAACGTCGTAGCAAAGATCCTCCCAAGTGAGAACAGCCTTAGAAGCAATGTTGAGGTCCGAGCCCTGGTCGCTGCTGTCTTCCTTGCGGTTACGCTTGTCGCGCTTCTCTTGCAACTTGGCATTCAATTCCTTGAGTTCCTTGTTCTCCTTAACGAAGAAGGTGACGGTACGTCCACCAGCACCCCACTTGACGAACTCTCCGAGGAAGGCGTTGGCGAGAAGGAATCCGACGATGAGGGCGACCATGATACCATAGTGCATCCAGAGGTCTGAAGGATCCCATGAGAAGGATGTCTTGATATAGTTGGTACCAGATACGATGGGGTTACCAGCTTCACTACCAGGCAGAGTGCAAACCTGGGCGTCAAGGTTGTCGTAGCCGGGTCCAGAAGGAACCAGAGAACTACCGGCACAAGTCAAATCCAGGCGGCTGAACTCGTTCATCATGAGAGCAGAGAATCCCAATCCCAAAGCGTTGATGTAGAAGATCCACCGAAGCCAGACTTGCTCGGACTGCCACTGGATAAGATAACCGGAGGTGAGTACGAACAGTGTTATAATCGTAGCAGCTAGACGGATTGCAACATCGAAATCTGGACAAAGACATCCAACCGTTCGGAAGAACAGTGTCATAGCCAGATAACCAGTGATGATGACCAATGCGAATGTGAAGAAAGCTCCAGCATCTCGCACCAGGTTCGTCATAAAGTACACAATGATGGAGAAGACTAGAATCTGCACGGATGCAAACAGTAGATCAACACCAATCTGTGCTATCCAAAGGGCTGACGGTCGGTGGAATGTAAAGGCGCGATGTTTGTTAATAATGGGTCTGCCTAACATAGTGGATGCCAGTTCGGAGAAAGCCTGGAAAGCATTGAAGAGGAGAGCAATGAAGAGCACACCACCACGGGTGAAAGCACCTGCGGAGGTATCAGGAAGGTCGAGCCAGACGGTACCGGTGATGATAGCAATAGAGATGGAAGTAATCCAAGAGACAACAAGGGCGAACTTGTCCTGCCATTTGAGCAAGAACTGGCGCTTGGCCAAAGCCCAGACCTGGAGATAGAACGGAATCGAGTAAACGGACTTCTGGGGCGCGTGACGTTTTGATTCCTTGACGGCAAGCTGGAAGTCATCATAGACGTGCTTCTCCTGGTCCATCTGTGCCTTGTAGGCTACCATTTCGGCATCGAGCCTAGCCGCGGTCTCGGATTGCTTGAAAGCTTCAGCAAGCGCTTCAGGGGTAGAAGGAACATCCTTCTCGCTCATGCCGGGCTTGAACTCGCGCTCAAAAGGATCTGTGCAACCAGTGAGGTAGTCGGGGGTTGTCTGGCGGGGCTTCTCCAAGAAGCCAAGACCCTCGAAATACGCGCGAGCTTCTTGGGCAGGTCCAAAGTATACTTGTCGGCCACTGTCGATGACCATGACCTTGTCGAAGCACTTGTAGATGTTCTCGGAAGCCTGGTAGAGGGATACGAAAGTTGTGGTCTTGTAGATGTTTGTCAGCACCCTAAGCGAACGCGCATAGTCGACAGCAGTCGAGGCATCCAGTCCTCTTGTGGAGTTGTCCCAGCTCATCAGAGAAGCACCAGTGATCATGGTCTCGGCAATCGAAACACGCTTCCTCTCTCCTCCACTGACACCACGGACGAAGGGGTTGCCGACAATGGTGTTGCGGGTGTGCTCGATGTTGAACATCTTGAGCATGAGGTCAATGACCTTCTCCTTGAAGTCTTGTCTCGAGAGTCCGGCCGGGCGCTTTCCTGGTACCTTGGTCTCTAGCGCGAAATCGAGTGTTTGTCCAACGGTGAGGGTAGGGTGGTGGTTCTCGTCCTCCTCGCAGTATACGGCCTCTCCTCGATACCTCTTCTCAAAGAAGTCTGCATCGAATGGACCGTATAATACGTTTCCATCTACCTTTGTGTATCCGTATCGCTGGTTGCTGATGACCTTGAGAAATGTAGTACATCCACTTCCTGGCTTGCCCAGAACCAGCACCATCTCGCCAGGCTTAACAACACCCTTGAAGTCTTTTAGGATGTCGAACTCCTTGCCCTTCTTGCCGAGGCCGAGGATGCTGGCGGCGGTTTCGAATACATTGAAGAATGATACGAAGGCGTCTGGGAAGGTCTTGACGTAGTTCTTTACACCACCTATGGGACAATTAGCACGTGTTTCCAATGCAGATGATGCAAGGTAACCATACCGATACCGCTGACAGTGAGACCGTCCCATACAACACCAATGCGCTTAGACTTGATGCCTGCTGCCTCTTCCTCATCTTTACCACCACGCAGAGTGGCTTCGAGATCGAAAGGCTCATCCGAGGACTCGGAGCCCTCAACAGTGGCCTTTTCTACGTCTGTGACGACGTCGCCTTTGCGACTCTGCTTGCTCTGTACGCGACTCAATCGGCGCGAAATGTTGCTAGCACGGGAGAGCTCTTTTGATAGTTCGGCAAAGTCAGCCTCGGCACGTTGGATGTCGACCCCACCCGTAACATTGCTGAAACCCTTTTCGTTGTTTGCCGAATTGCGCGCAGTGCTGTCGGTGATGGACGCAGTCCTGACGCTGGCGTTATCACGGTGAGTATGGTTGCGATTGGGGTGAATTGCCTCAAAGGTGGTGCCTTCGGTGTGCTCTTGGATCTGCGTATGCTGGGGAGCGTTGGCGTTATCCATGGCTGCGACTGCGGTACAGGGCGCACCCTGCGTTTCACTTGAACGGTTGCGAACCGGTGCGGACAGAGGCGGTGTCTCACACTTCTGCAGGCCCGGAAAAGAAGCGAGTTATAAGGAACGTATGGAGATGTCGAACAAGAAAAGCAAACGAACAACAGAAGGGCGCCGAGGGATGTCGCAACGGCTAAATAAAATAAGAAAACAGTACACGACTCGGAGATAAGAGCAACTAGTTCCGAAAGTAGTCAAGGGCACAATCCTGCAGAGATGGCGCCGGGTGCGGCTAGGGTAGATCTCTTATTGTCGCAGCTATCAGGCCGCGGGTCTGCAACAAGTAAGTTTGATGTCCCATCATTCTTCAGCGGACTTGTTCGCACGGAGATAGTCGTGTGTATCATAACGCGCAATCCACTCACTCCGCTACACCTTGATCGACGGCACAGTCATTTTGCATGCAATTCGGTTAGATTCCGCCATGCATGACGCTGAGATCTCTGGGCAGACGCGAGGAAGCACCGCTGTACCAACGCTATGCGGCTCAGCGCCGGGAATGGTTGCTAGTGGGAATATCTGTATACCAGCTCGCCGACGTCATGGTGCAACAAACTCAGTAGGTGAAGCCTCGGGCGCAGAGACTACAAACATGGCTCATAGTGATGCCTCGCGCGCGCAGTTGTTGAGGAGGATCAAACGAGAACAATCTCGTGGAGTAGCTTGACTCCGCTAGGCGTGATTGCTTGCCTGCTTTTTGCTCCACTTGTCTCCACAGCGAGTTTGTAAGCCTTCTGCATTCAGCGCCTTGGCTCCGACCCCTTCACTCCGCCGTTGCACACCAACGGGCCGACACCACCTGCGTCCGCCCTTTCCACGTTGGTCTCCATCCCGTTAGGAACAGGAGTTGTCGCGGTCACCATGTTCCCATGCGAGCGGTAACCTAGAACAGTGCCCGATTCCTCGTCCTCCTTGGACTCCCCACTTTCTGAACACTCGACGACTCGACTCCCAGCATCGATCGCTCAGCCCTAGGGGTACGTCTCAACTGCACGTTGCCCTATCTTGGCGTCGGTGTTCCGCCGCGGGCTACCGGCAACTACTTCGGCAACCCGACTACGCCCTTTTTCGACTCATTCTCGCTCATTCTAGACGCCAGCATGAATCTTCGATGCATCTCAACCTTCTGATCTGCAGCAAGGGCCCTGTCATGGTTGCATCGCACACAACGGCTCACACCGACTCATATCAATTGTCGCTGCCTATGCCAATTCCTATCTTGGTCCAAAATTAACGTGTCTTCACCGCGCTTTTTTCCCACTTGAACAATTTCGCTTCAGCCGCACCGACTAATTTTAGACCGCTTGTTGCTTTCCAGATCCGACACCGGTTCCCAAGGTGTGCCAATAAACTCTCGAGAATCAACACACCATCGCAACGTCTTATCACAGTATTCACGCATCTTGTGCATATGCAGTTCCACATCGCAGAGCAGGTCAGCACTATCGTGTCTATGGCATTCTTTCCGTTAGTGCAGTGCACGAGCGCTAATCAAATAACGACATTGCTTGACAAGCATAACGCAGACATACTAATCATCTTTCTCTTATCGCCATAGTTGCCGTTGCTACCTCAGTACACGGAGAAACGTTTTTTCCACCATCACCATTATACCGAACCCACTTAGAAGTCCAAAATCCCGCCTCTACGAACAAGTGTAGCTTATACTACTAGAACTGCACCAACACAGACACATTAGTTATCACAAAAGGCTCCGAGCATCGCAGCATCGATATTGGCTTCAGATGTCTCGAAACAATACGAGCCAACACCCCTATCCATCTCTGCAGACTTCAGCTCAAAGCCTACCATGGTGTTTCCAACCAGTAACAGTTGGGGCCTGAGTAATCAACACGAGAAGCTAAGCGTTGATGCGTCATACTGACTACGATCGCGAACTACATAACGCGAAGTCATGTGAAAGCGCCTCATTTATCCAGGAAATCTAACTGTTATTGGCTCTGCTTGCGAGGAGTTTCAGCCATCGATAAGGCAGACTTATCATGAGTGCACTCTGAAAGCTCACCGAGAAAGCATCAGCAAAGCCATTGTGAATCAATCTTACAGGCATCTCGTGCGCTTTTCGCTTTGTTCGTTTTCCTTGCGACCATGAGCTATCTTGAGGTACGATGGGTACGGTTACTCACTTATAAGGTAGTATTTATGGCGGTTGTGTTGAAGCTTTATCAAAACTGTGTACTTACTCCTTTTCTACCTGCATTTTATCCGGGACATTGCACATATCGTTGATAGACTTCTGGACTCCTTGACTTTGCTTTCAATATGTCTTTTCCGCCTATTCGATTCGCTCCTTTCCAATTGTCGAGCGCACCTTCATCAAGTCAAGCAAACACGCAACAACCTGCCCAGCAGCCACAGACGCCAGCGACGTCCGGTACATCTGCAAATTCCAACACATCGGAAAACTCTACATCAAATACGGCCAGTTCAGATACGACAGACTCGCAGAATACGAAGTGACCTACAAGGCATATCGCGAAGGCACTGGGCATCTATCCCGCTTTATGCATTACACTGCTTTAACGATTTTCTTTGTTCGCTCCAGAAGGGACCAAAGCAATACAAAGATTGAGTAACGCAACCAACAATTATGTCGAACTGAGGTTGGGATAGAGTTGCTTCTCTTCGTTCGAGATTATGGCGTCAATATAACTGTAGGATCATCAAGTATCATTTCAAGAACCGCTTACATGTCTACTGTGTCCGTTGTTCAGACCTTCCAATCATCAACAGACTCTGACACCAACCCTCAATCCGCCTATAAACTCACTGTACTCCGGATCAACTCGGTATTCATTATGAATTTGACTCATATCCATATCTCCAGATCTCATCTTTAAATCCCGCATGTCTCCAATGTCACCCCACAAAAAAGTAGTTCGTTGAGTTTCTCGGTACCCTGTACCCCCTCATCATAGTGCACGAGCATACATGGGCCCATTACATTTTGTCCGCTCGGTCGTACTTCGCGATTACAAATACGAGGTGCTGTCACTAGCCAGTCACACCCAGATAGCCAATGATATATTGACCGGTCTCTTGCTATTACGTATGCGTTGCCTCGTTCTGGCGTGTAAACACGTACTCGAGTCAGAATTCCCCGACCAGGAAACTATTGCAGCGTGCATACCTGACTGGTTGGATGGTAGGAAGATACTATATTCCATCTGTAATTCTGTACCACAGGATGCGTAGGCATGCTCGTGGGAGGTATAAACTCAATCCCAGACCTCGTCAATAGTTGCGTTACGATCCGGTATTGTGTGGAAATATAGCGCAAATGTATAGAACACCAGCCATCATGAATCAGACTCTCTTAAACTATGCATAACAAACAATCCTTTCGCAACCAAGATCACGAATAACGAGTCGCAAGTTCAGATGCGAACAGATATAGACACATCACAAACAGCTCAAAGATACCCACACCATGCATCTTACTTTTAGTAGACAAAGGCCCAGATATTCTTTTTTCAGTCCTTCCTGAACTCGTCACAAGTGGCAGCTCAGAGGATGACAGCATCTAGACTGTGGAGATTCACAACTAAACAATTGATCTGAAATGTTACATTGAAGAGTACAAAGTAAAACAGCACTGCAGCTTTTTGCGAAATGTCATGACCGTCGCGAAACGAACGATAGAAAGACAACCTCCACCCCAAGACAACACATCCCTCCATTGCGACGCCGTGCCATACATACCAAAGTCGAAACTGACACAAGGAAACTATTGTTTGGGTATGTTGTAGTCGTAGGTCCAAAAGTGCATCCTGTTTCAATCCGTCCGTCTTCGCCAATTCATACATCTTCGTCTTTCCTTCCTATCCTCATCATAACATACCCAGTTACTCCCAATCCTTAATACCAGACACTCGCCCAAAAGCCTGAATGTCTTACACTTACCTCTTCTCATCCACCTGCATACCGGCTTCAAGTGCAGCTGGCGTCTTCTCCCTCCGCTCTTGACTCCGACCACCAGCACTGCTCGACTCACCCTGCGGCCTCCGTCCAATACGGGCAAGCCAACTCTCTGCACTCTGTACCGTACCATCAACAACAGTGGTAATCTGACCCATCATATCCAATCCTTCCTTAGCAAACGCCAACATGCGGTTTGCGCCTCTAACCTCATCGCCCCCCGCGTGCTCATTGTTCGCATTGCGACCCGCGAGCTGCCATCTCTGAGGTACAGAGAGTAATTGAGTGCGAACGACTGTCTGGGCGTTTTGCGGGAGAGCACCGCCCGTATAGCGGGAAACCGATTGAACGACGGATTGCAGCGTTTGCCAGATATCAGACGATAGGGCCTTGATACGGTCGGCAATCTTGCGGACTTGGTCGTCTTTGTCCGCGGTGTCGGCAAGGCCCATTTGGGCCATGTTGCCATTGAGTTGCGTCTTCTCATCTTGGCTGCCCGACTGCCTTTGATTGTTGAGGGCGGTTTCGTACTCTTCGAGCACAAGCTTGAGCGCGCGCATGACGGAGTCGATGTGAGTCGTCGCACCGCGAAGGAGGCCAAGGCAAAGCTTCAAGGAGCGTAGGGATGTCTCCGATAGCGCGACACCGAGACCGGAGGTGGTCATGATAAGCTGCGTGGACCAGTTCACGCGCCGATCTTGCGGGGTGTTTGAGCGTTGTTCTGGCGATTTTTGCGACGTGTTCTGTCCAGAGAAGACTGCCTCTTCATAGTTTGGAGAGCGCTGATCATCGTACGCAGGAAGCGACTCGGTGCATGATGATTGTGAACCGCCTCTAGTTCGTGACGCTGCCGCAAGCGCGTCGTCGACATCCATGGCATCGTCTGCCGGACTAGCAATCCTTTGCCTCTTACTTCTGGAACTCTCGCCATCACCTTGCTCGAGGTCGCTGGGTCGTCTGTCTCCCAGGTATCGTCGCAAACTCTTCTCCATGCCAGTCCTTCTACCCACAGACGACACCGTATTGACCATTGGCGATCCAATGTTGCGCTCGATGAGCTCAGCGCCGTATTGGACGAGTCGCGGAGTGTATCCTTTAGTCGTATTATAGGCTGAGATAGAGCCGTTGATACCGCTCCCAAGCCATGGGTGGTTCGACGTGATCAGGGAGAGGAGCGGTTCAGGAGGCTCAGTTGTAGATTCGCGGGCAGAGAGCGTAAGGGATCGTGCTGTCGGCGAGCGAACAAAGTCTGCGATAGTCAGTCAATATGTATCCAGCATCATAGACAGTAACCACAACGGCATGGCTACATACCTGGATTCCCGAGTCCACTGAGCGCCTCAGCCGCCAGCCTTACATCGGGATCATCCATACTGACACTTGTCTCCCGCCTGTTCGTGTTCTCGCTGCGCACACTCGCTGTATCCATAGGGCTTCCCATGTCCTCACGCGGTAGGCTCTCTGGCGCTCGTGGGAAAGTCGCATGGTTTGGCATTGGCAACCTGCCCCATTGCGACGCATCGTACTGCGATCGCGGGCTGAATTCTATCGAGTTGTGTGGAGTATGACGCGCTTTGGTGTCGGGCAGGTCCAGGGACTTGATGCCCGGTAGCCTTGCGTGATCAGAGACATGGCTTGGAATATGCGTCGGTACCGAAGGGAGATGCAGCGATTCGGGCTCGTGTTGTGTGTATGCAGGCGGCGGGGCACGCTGGAGTGGTCGTTCCTGCTCCATTGTAGGAGATTCGCAGGAGCGTGACGTTTATAATCCGACCAGCCCTACCCCACGTTTGTCTGGGCGCAAACCACACCCAACTGTATCGCTGCGACTCGTGGTAGCAGTCGTTTCGAGTTACGCTATGTCCGTGAAAGCCGTCGCAATGCCCAATGACGGTGCGGAAGGAGCGTCTCGAAAGGGTATTCTCCTCCGCGGAAGCGTAATCGGACACCCAAGTGCGAATTCGAGGACGCGATGATGTCGTTCAAGGGGATGCGAGTCGACAGGGACATGTAACACGGAAGAGAAGCTCTGAATGACGGTCGCAAAGAGTGGAATCGTCGCTTATCGCATGGTTGATCGGAAGGCAAGGTTCGAGGGATGACAGCGCGAGACGCCCGGCAGCAAATTGGGGATCACCACAAAGCCGTGATTCTCACATGTCAATCCTATCACATGTCACCAATGATCCACCCAGTCCACGCCACACATGCTTCTTGGCACTCAATTCCGAGCAACCCCATGCACTGTCTAAGCAGCTCAAGCTTCCGTCGTAGTGAGTGCGAAACGGATTGAGACACACTGAGCCTTCTCACAAAAGATTCCGACGCATTGCGACGAGTTGGGGCCATCACGATGGTTCCAGGTCAAGGCTAACGACAGAAGCCGCTACATGGGGCTGCAGCCGATCACTGAGCTTCCGGCACGCTGTCTCCTCTCGCTATTGCACGTGTAATCTGCCTAGGCTTCCCCACATCAGCCCTGTCTTCTTCCGATGCCCGCACACTACACACCTGGAACACAGGAGACGAATCATTGACGATTATGCATTATCTTTCGTTCAAGTATTTGCTACAACGTGCTATACCGCCCATACCAAAGCCAAAGACCAACACCGGAGTTGTCGTAACGCGATCCGACCAACCATGCTCTTACATGCTTTTATCGTAACACGGGGCTACACCAAAGTGTTTATCCCCACACATAGCAATTACAAGAAGATAGAAAATTGTAACCCTCCAGGGTGATGTCGTGCCAAGAACGAATTGCTAAGAAGCCTGGCCAAAAGGTGGCTCCTGTTGACGAGTTATTTCAGGGTCTGGTAGTTGGCACCTAAAATCTTGCAACAGCTGAAGATCATAACACGCTGCGTCAAGTGTGACTGCAGAGTACTTTGACTGCTTCGACGGCAAGGGGGCGTTGGGCATCGTCCGATGCTTCAAAAAGCTCCATCTGCCGCACGGCGCTCCGCAGATCCTCTGGACTGTCGAGCCTATGCCTTGCGGCTGCGGGTCGCACGTCCGTTGGGTGTGCCATTGGGTGAAGCTCCTGTAGCAACACCGTTAGTGGAGACAACACGCGAGGTCGAGAGCCGCCTGCGAGCTTCACCAACAGTCGGCAACTTCTCATCCTTCATCTCAATCAACGCGCTTGTAGCCCTGCGACGGCCCTTGGGCACTGGCTTCTTGTACGTGGCGAAGTAGAAGGCGAGGAAGAGGAACAGGTACGACGTGATGATGCAAATGCCCGAGATAGCAGCAAACTCCTCACCAGCACACTTGCCCATGTTGGGCAGGTGCGGCCAGTAGGTGCTTGTGAAGTAGGTCCACGAGGCAAAGTAGATGAAGCCTGGAGGCGGTCAGTTGCTGTCTTATGACCCATGCGTGAGCAGGTGGGAAACATACCGATATCGAGAACGAATTGGGTGATCTGGCCAATGGTGATGTACTTCTTCCACCAGATGCGGATGCCTCGCGCGCTCTGGAAGTAGTACCAGTACATGACGACGTGGACAGCCAGGTTGAGAGTGATGACAGGCCATGAGACAGGGGTGTGACCGATGAGCTGGGTGTAGCAGAGGAGAGCGGTCGCGCCATGGTGGTAGGTATGGAGGAAAGCTGGGCTTGTTAGCAATGCAACCTCGAAGCCAGATTGGTGTACATACTCAATGGCTTCTTCTTCAGGAACAGGAAGCAGGTGTCGATCAACTCCAAAAACTTGGTGAGGTAGTTAAGCTGTGCTTGTCAGTCGAATTCTCAAGCAGCATGCAACGTAAGCACCTACGTAGTAGAGAATGACCAGCTTGTCGGTCCATCCACCCTCGTGGTCACAGATGGCGAAGAAAAGACCCTTCCTGGCAACCGTGGGGATCAGTTGCTCAGCGAAAAGGAGCAATAGAGTGCCGCTGATTGCCGTGAGGTAAAAGTTGTGCACCTTGAAGAGGAAGTTGAGCTTGAAGGGCTCACGGTTGCGCATAAGCTCCCGTCCACCAAAGATTGTAATGTAGTATGCGATCAGCGTCACGACGCAGACCTTGAAAGTCGAAAGCGGTGTCTCTCCTTGTACGAATCGGAAATCCTGGGGCTTGTAGCCCGCGATCGGCTCGAAGCACTTCTCGAAGACGGGCCATAGTGCCAGGCCGAAGGGACGGTCGAGCGTCGGCGCGCCGATTTCGAGCCAATCTGGGTTACCCATTGTGTGCGTGTATGATTATGGGTTTCGATGAGGTCGGTGTTGTGTTGTTCGGAAGCCCTGGTCGGAAGGATTTAAAGGGTTGAGCCTAGTCCAGGAACTAGGTAAACAAGGGAAACGTGGAGAAGAAGAGCTGGCAACCGCGACCAAGCAAGGGCGAAGCGTAAAGGAGTGACGAGAAAATGTGAAGAAGTAAATCTCACACTGAGGTGAATGAAGGTGATGCGCAAAAGGTTATGAAGGGCCAGCAATTGTTTTCTGGCTGCGCCGGAAAGGAGGTCGGAAATGACTGCTGGGGTCTTCCGCCTCTCCCGCAGATGGGCCCAACGCGCCGTTGCACGTCCAAATTACGACACATTGCAGACCGAGGCGAATTGCATGTTTGCTATTGGCTACACTACTGTATTGCTCTCCTTTTACATTCGTCTTACTGCTGGCGGGCGCTGGACTATCTTGGCCAGATTTTGCAACCACCACGCTAGATCCAGATAGCATGGATTCGCGCGCAGCTGGCGTGCGAACATGTAATTCAGCCTGCTTCGAAGATGTTCAGCATGTGATTTGAATGACCTCGACCTCACTCGCTGTTGCTATGTTACGATGCAAAATGCTTCTCCAAATGTCAACACCAATTCGGCAGGCTTGGCGCTCCGAAAGCCGAGAACCCCCTTGAGGCTAGTTTGATCTTCGAAAGCGAGTCGGATGGAAAACTATGCGGCTCCCCGTGTGCAGATAGTACGGCTTGAGAAGATGGGGATCCCTTGCAACCTTTCCAGCGCGCATGGATCAAGGCGAACAGAATGAATGGTGATGCTTTCTGTGGAAATAAGCATATAGCAATGGGCTCACGATTACTTATCAGCGTAGTCTGCCATATCTCCTCTCTTTTGTCTTTCTTCGTTGATTCGCTTTCACATACACAAAGGGGGCATCTTCAAAAATTCTTTATATTCCGCGTCTATCAGTATGAAGAAATTCCTATCCAGTCATCTTCCACAGAAAACGTCATCCGGAACACCACGTGAAACGTCCATGTTGTTTTGGGAAGAACCAAAGAAACCGCGACGCTTTGATGCCAGATAAAACCACATTGATATCGCAACTACAGTCCAGCCCGCAACAGGCTAGCAATGAATCAAGACGACAAAAAGAGAAGAGAAGATATGCTCCCCAGAATCAAGAGCTAATGACCCGAGTGATTGTGCCTCCAGAATTCGACCTTGCACGACCATTTGGTGCGCGTGACGAGGCGGCGTGGCCAGAAGAAGAGTTAGGGCGACTGTTGCTACGCGGTCGACCAGCCGAGCGGCGAGCACTTGACGAAACGTGGTGCTCCCCTTGCGAAGTATGATGCCGTCGCTACAAAAGCGCAAAGCACAAACACGTCAGATCCACCTGAATCGAAATGCAAGTCTTGGACAACAAGGAAGAAAACCTAGGAGTCTAGGAATAGAATTAAGAGTACATCGATTCGGCCACAGAGAATGCTCATCCAGAGTTCTAGGGACTTAAGAATCAACGTACCGAGGTTTGGCTGCCTTGACGCTCATACTCCTTCGGCCGCCTCTCTCTCGATGCTGTTCCGTCGTCCTGTAGGCGGAGGTTCTCCAATCGTGACTCCGAGTCGTCCATGCGCATCGGATCGACGGCTGATTTCTCTGCCGTACCGTTTGAACGTGATTCGGCAAGCTTGGCAAGCTTATCCCAGCGATCCTGTCGACTTTGCTGTCTTTGAGTAGCATTGTTTTGTGACTCGGCGTAATCGTGTGAGCAGTCATCGAAGAGTTGAGGGTTCACTTCCATGAATAGCTTCATGGCATTGTACACCATACCATGGATTGTTCTGAATGCACAGTCAGCAAGCAAGTAGTCTCACCAGAGTGCATATACGTACCGGTTCCAGTGACCCTTCGAGTTTTCGTACAGCGGGGCGAACATAATGGGCAAGATGACTTCGACGTTGTCGCTAACAAGGTTGCAGAAGTACTCGTTGTTCCAGAAGTACAATGCTCTCTCGGCGACCTGGAAGTGAGGACTGGCGACAGATTTGGCTAATTGGTTGAATAGCGGCTCTTGTACCTTTGCGAACTCGGCGGGGTCCATAACCTCGAAGATGTCCTCGACCTCGTTCAGGAACATGACCTCTTTGGTACTGTTCACCTTTGGCCAATATCGGAGAAGACCCAAAACAACCTGAACGTGTAAGCCTAGCCTATTGGATCTGGCGTATGTTCCTACCTCTTCTGTTAATGCCGCGTCCTTTTCCAAGAACTGGACAATGCAATACGCCAATTGTGGATGGTACATGCTCAGACTCTTGACTTTGTGAAGCGGAATGAGCACCCTAGTGAGGAACAGCTTGTGCTCTTCCTTCAATGGCAGAGCAAAACCGTTAATTATAGAACCGAGAATTTCGAGAAGCTCGGCGATACCGTTGAAGCGTTCTGTCTCGTAAATAAATTGGAAAAAGACGTTGTTGATGGAACGGCGGATGTAGGACCGGAGGTTGAGGAATTTGCCGTAAATGCGATGGAGTGTGGTCTTCAAGAAGTCGCGCTCTCTGGGGTCTTCGGAATCGAAAAGCTCAAGCAGCTGCTCACGTTAGCCAGATGATACCAAGCAGATGACAAGATACGTACGTTGAGCACGAAACTGTGGTCTATGTACGCTTTGGCAATGTTTGTGTTGAAGTCCTGACTTTCGATGAATCGAAGGAAGAACTCGTAAACGACCTGTATGTGCGGCCACGCCACTTCCAGCACCGGCTCGTCTTCTTCTGGATCAAAGGCCTCGCCTTGGGGGTTCATCGGGGGTGGGATGGGTCGGAACAGGTTCTTTGCAAACATCTCGACGACGCGAGGGTACATCTTCTCGGTGATGACCTGGCGGTTGTTGGCAACATAGTCGAGCAGCTCGTGCAGGGCCAGACGCTTGATCTCCTTTGATTTCATATCGCCACTAGCATCGTTGAAGTCGAAGATGATGTTGCATTGGTCGATCTTCTGCATGAAGAGTTCCTCCCTCTTGTTCGGGGGCACCTCGTGAAAACCAGGAAGCTTTTCCAGTTCACGCTGGCGCTGGTCTGAGATGTCGAAGCGCGACGAGTGTTGCCTCTTCGGGGTTCTCATGCCCTCGATGTTGTCCTTGGGCGTCGCTTGAAGACGGTCGAATATTCCCGACTTCTGACCCGCCTTGGGCGGCGCAAGATCTCCGGGCATCGTCTCGGCCGCGCCAGGAGGAGGTGGATGCTGAAGTATTGATTAGCCTACCGAACATGTGTCTATGGATGCGCAAGTACTCACAGGCGCGCTTGGGCTGATGACGACGCTGGGTGCAAGGGGCTGCCCCAACCTAGAGGGCGTGCCTGGACCAGCAGCGCCGGCATTACCAGCAACACCGGGACTCATCACGCCCTGTCCACCAAAAGATTGAGGTCCACCCGCAAGCGAACCCGACGAAGGCTGCGGGTTCTGTTGTAGCGACCCAATGTTGGAGGAAGCGCCGTCGGCGGCGGGCTGGCTCTTGCTTCGCGCATCGGTGAGCTGTGTCTGCGACGAGGAAGGCGTGGCCTGAGCAGAGCCCGAGGGCGAGTTGGAGGCAGCCAGCGACGGCGAAGCAGTTCCAGAAGACGAGTCCTTCTTCTTAGATGACTTGCTATCCTTGCTTCGAGAGAGCTGTTCGGACTAGATATGTTAGCCTCCGCGCATAGAGAGGGGTAAGGCGGTGCGGTGTGCTGCCAGGGTCCACTGGGAGGACGGGCAACTTACGACCCTTTGCCTAAAGCCCTTCATGGTTGGTGAAATGCGCCCACGGCCAGGTTAAGCGCTGCGGAGGTCTTGTAGAGACGGGCGTCCGAGATGGAGGCTGGCCTCGGGGCGTTTGGGGACAGGTCGCAATTCAAGAGCGCCAATGGGGGACTAGATTACTGGCGCACACACGGTGGATCGGACACAGGAGAGCGTAGGGCTCAGGTCGACATGGAGGAGAGACGCGTGAGGTAATAGAGGGTGGCTAGTGTAGCCGTCTAGGATGGTGCACGGGGAGTCGGTGGAGGGAGGAGCTTCGCGAGGGGGTCGTCAGACGGCAGCTGGGGCCCTAACAACTTGCGGGTGACGTGTGGGCGCTTTGTCTGAGGGAAAGGCGTTTCTTCTAGAGCTGGAGAGACAAGTCGGAGCAGGTCGTCAACTGACAACTCAGGGCTGCTGCCAGACAGACAGCGTCGAGTGATTCGCGCTAGCCGTCCCGTAGGCGAGGCCGTGCGTTTTTGGCCAAAAGCAGCCCCGCCGCAGCCGTCACGACATGATACCTGCGATTGTGAAGTAGCAGATGCTGAGTGTGAAGGATCGAGTGCGCAAGCAGGAGGCAAGAGACTATGCAGCTACTTGGGTAGACGTAGACTCGTATGATCTGATCTAGTACTCCAGCAGAGGCATCACCAGATCGATCCCTGTCTCGATTGAGAAGCTGCGACGGGCCTCTCACTGGGTCAGGGTCTGCAAGAATCGTATCTTATACACCACAGCCATAGCCACTGCAGTCTGCGCTTACAAATAAGCACAAACTACTGAACGAGCATCGTGCTGCAGGCTCCCGTGACTATAACCACGAGAGATTCTCGAGCTCCAGACCCTTCGCTGTGTAGTACAACATGGAGAACACTACATCGACCACGGGAAACCAGCATGCGCCATGGCTACCGATCCCGTCACGTGCCGTCTCAGTCGTCGAACACCCGGCCATCGTCAAAAACGTTGACAAAGGCATTACCTCATTAGGTGGGCCTGTCAAACTGAGCAAGGTCAGCGGAGATAGCAGTGCCTACCGCTTTGGGAGAAACTAACAATCGCCTCAGGGCTTGCGATCTCGATTGGAAACCACGACCAACGCCGAGGGTGACGATGAGCTCAAGAAACTCATATCCGTCTCGTTGCGCCCAGACGATCCCTTCGCCAAGCGTTTGCTGTCTACACCTGTGAGGACGAACAACCTCCTGCTCAAAGTAACAGTGCCAAAGCGAACGGGACGCAAACGAAAGCGCGGAACCTCAGGTCCTTTTCTTTCTGAAGACGAAGTAGGCAGCCATGGCAATGGAGTCTCAAACGGTAGTACTACAGTCAATAAGACGTACGTGGGTGCATCAACCATATACAGGAGTTTGCAAGACAATGCCTTAACATACAAGGTCACTCTGGCAGGGGTCGTGGATGAGACCCATCGATTTCGAAGTGCGCCAACACCATCCACCTCAAATACAACAACGACTGACTGATCTTCAGATATGCCTGACTTGCAATGTGCTGCTTCTCATAACAAGATCATGGTTGGCCTCCGAGACCATGTTCTACCAAAACGATGTAAGCCCGACTCAGCTGTTCTCCGAACACTACTAATCCTATCCTAGACGAACAGCTGAAAAAGTACAATGTGAACACTGCGGCCGGTGCAGACCTTACGCAAAGCGTCGGACCGTCTCCAGAGTTCATACAGATGCCCATCGCTTTCAACTATCGGTTCCAGCAAAATGCCAATGTCAAGTACACCGACCAAGGTGTGGTCAACATACAGAGAAGCTTGGCCTATAATGCATACACGATCGTTAAACCCACCGATGAACACGTACCGACAGGACCACGACCAGGTCTCCCAGCAGAGAGAGATCTTACGCCTTACATGCAGTCACTGATAGCTAACATTCGAGCTTTACTTTTACAAAGACCTATCGTTACCCGCCAGCTACTATACAACAGACTCGGCTGGGACAAGCGAACAAAGCTTCGGCAAGCAGCCATATATTGCGGATACTTCTTCGAAAGTGGACCCTGGCGAGAGGCTCTGATACGATGGGGTGTCGACCCTCGCAAAGACCCTGAATATCGAAAATACCAGACTGTGTCATTCCTGTCTTACATCAAGTCAGGCACGTCCAAGCACCGCGCTGTCTTCGATCAACATGTTATGAAACTGGCAAAGATGGCTCCGGAAGAGCTAGAGTCTGAGCACACTTTTGACGGCTTCAATGTCTCCCAGACAGGCAATCTCTTCCAATTCTGTGACATTACCGATCCCCTCATTGCAAAGATACTAGCCACAAAGAACATCCGAACAACTTGTGCACCGACATTCCAAGGATGGTATCACGTTGGGACATGGGCCAAAGCCACGGTAATTTTGAAGGACAAAATGAACACCATCATCGGTGGTGACAAGCCTGATGATAGGATCTACCAGCGTATCGTCACCTGGCCTGAGTTGTGGGATGACAGGGACATGGCTGCCCAGTATAAGGGTGAGATTGACGACCGTCAGTTACACCACGAGAAGAGGAGGGAACATCAGGTAATGCACAATGTGCGCTGGGCTGCAAGAAACCCTCGCTATGCTTTTGAAAAGATGGAAGCACGTGACGAGCAGGAAAAAGAGACCGAGGAAGAGCAGGAGCCAGAGAACGTTGATGTTCCTGAGGACATGACAGAAGATCCTGTTCAGCCCGACACTATTTTGAACGCAGATATCGGAGAGGCAGAGGATGAAGAAGATGACCAAGACGGGGAAGCAGATGAAGATGATGACATGCAAGTCGATAACAGGGACGAGAACGTCTATGGTAGTTCGGACGTGGATGATGATGATGACAGTGACAGCCCAGTGGTGTCTGTACGAGCGGCATCAGAAGGACCGGTTCCATTTGGCGGCTACTACAAGGTGTGAAGTGGCTAGAGATCCTGTGATACTGAGGAGGCTGGGTTTCAACAGCCGCAATTTCTGCATTCATGACTGTGCTCTTATCTGGCTACATTTGTCTCACAGATGGATAGCCCGAGGTAAAGACTTGTTGCGGAAATCCGTAGGCGTATGTTGCGCATCGCTCGCGAACCAACAAACCCTATATAAAAAATAGATCAGAATTGCAGATCAATCTTCTATATGAGCGAAGCTCAGCATTGCTGGTGTAGACGGTGAGGTCAAACGCAACTATGCCGTCGGTCTCTGGAATGGGTGCGACCCACTAATATGCTTGGCTTTGGCGCAACTCGGATCGCCTGAGCTTTCGTTTTCCGTAACCTCACGCGAAATCGCACCACCGACACCACCACCCATCGACACATTACCGGCTACGCACGCCCAGTAGCCCCGAAATCACCTCCCGTAGCTTGCCATCAGCTCTTTCGATCACAACATGTCCTTCGCTCGCGCCGCGTCGAAGGTCAGCCGAGTGGGCGTACGAGTCCCGGCCTACCGAGCAACCCCCGTTGCGTTGAACACCCAGCGTGCTTTCTCGCAGTCGGCTATCCGCAAGAGCGATGCGCATGCCGAGGAGACCTTTGAAGAGTTCACGGCCAGGTACGACAAATCCAAGGAGGGGCTATAGAGTCGGGCAGGCATGGAGTCATGCAGGAATGATGGAGAGCCATTGAGCGCCATTGGTATTACCAGAAGCTGCAGTGCTGACTTGTGTTTCTCCAATACAGGTACGAGAAGGAATTCGAGAAGGTCAACGACGTTTTCGAGCTTCAGGTATGTTTGTTGTGTCTACGAAGTGTCCCGCACCGGTATCACCCGATGTGCCTTGGGCAGTTGTAGACTGGCGCGAAGAGGACCAACGAGCTGACAATCGCTAGCGAAACCTGAACAACTGCTTCGCCTACGATCTCGTTCCTTCAACCACCGTCATCACCGCCGCTCTCCGCGCTGCCAGGCGTGTCAACGACTTCCCCTCCGCTGTCCGTGTTTTCGAGGGTACGTTATCTGCTATACCCCCCATACGTCAGCCCTGGAATTTTTTTATTGCAAAAAGGAACCAAGCAGATTCTGAAATGCGACGCTACTTTGGCATTGGACAAACCCTGAGATATTGATTACTAACATACGTCACAGGTATCAAATTCAAGGTCGAGAACAAGGGTCAATATGCAGAGTACCTCCAGGAGCTTGAGCCCATACGTGAGGAGCTCGGCATCCCTCTCAAAGAGGCCATGTACCCCGATGAGAAGTAGAGAAAGAGGTTGAGGCTGCGCATATCCGCTTTCCCCATGTTCCTACTCCACATCTTGACATCGAATACCATGGTGCGGCTCTCCAACAATGTAAATGTCAACACTTCAATTTTCTTCTCTTAGATGGAAAGGCCGGACGCGGACGTGCGGTCTTGTAAACATATGTGATGTTTCTCCTTTGCATACATGATTACGTCAAACCGCTTATGACTGGGGTTTTGGTGGTAAGCGAGGCGACGGCAAGTAGATGGATAAGAGTACATCGTTTTGAAGCTCAAGCCGAGTGTGATGTTGTGTGAAGTCTCGGGTGCAGTGAACTTACCGACTGCCCCTTTACCGCCCCTGTGTCGTACGTCCCGGGTGAACATGCTAGAAGACAGTTGTGTCACTGTTACACGTTGTCAACCCTGAGAAGATTGTCACAACATGAGTAAGAGTCGAGGATGCAGAAGCCACCAATCTAGTGGCACTCTCCACATTCGATGCGATCGGAGGAGAGCCACGTCTGCCGCAATATTTTAGGAAAACAGAACATACTATCTGGAATCTAGTGTGAACAGTTGACCGTTCGACAGGTACCGGACATGGTTCTTTGGACGCCGATGTCGCTAATCTGTATGAGGGATAGCCGCTCGCGCAGGGGTCGCGCCGACCAATGACAGCACGCGCTAAGTTTTGGGGGTCAGCGTGCCTTCCTCGCTCGTCAGCTAAGTGCTTGCAGAAGCTCATCCATCCTCTAAGTCGCGACTCCATACCCGCACCTGGGACGCGCCCTTGCCCCACCACCAGGCCTCATTTCCACAATAACGATTGTAATGACCATATAGGCCATCACGCCTACACGTTCCTTTTCCAAATTTAATATTTGACACTGCAGCGACCTGCAAACGACCGAAGATAGTACCGCGCCATCGCCGAAACCAATGCGCCTGCCTTCCGCAACAGCGATCGCGCGACACACTGGATACCCACAACACTATTCGGCGCACCCTACGTGGGACTTGTAAAGGTGGAGGAGCGGCTGTAGGCTGCACATAACATCGCCATGGCGACTCACAACTTCGAGGCTATGGCCTCTAAGTTGGATGACCCAAACTCTGGTACGAAACAGCTGTGCCTGCACTGAACGATTGCAGACAGGCGCGCATGTCATCAACAGAGAACAGAGGCTGACTGATGCAGATCTCAGAGCGAAAGGCACCCAGGCGATTGAGATACGGGACAACATTGAGAGCTACTGTCAAGGGCAGCAGTACAGCACATTCTTGAACCATCTGGTCCCTGTATTCCTCAAGATACTAGATGGCAACCCAGTCTTCATCTCGACATCGCCCGAACAGGTGAGCGCACACGTCGCGACAATTCTACAGCCTTCTGACTCAGAAACAGCGCATACGCAACTGCGTCCTCGAGATCTTGCACCGACTGCCGATGAACCCGACGGAAGCGATCGAACCGCATGCGGCTAAGATTGTAGACAAGCTCATGAGTCTTGTGAAGCTGGAAAACGAGGATAATGCGGTGCTATGCATGAAGACCATCATGGACTTCCAACGCCACCAGACCAAGGCTCTCGCTGATCGGGTTCAGCCTTTCCTGGATCTAATCCAGGAAATGTTCGAGACAATGGAGCAAGCGGTACACGACACATTTGACAGCAACACGACAGCCTCAGCCTCGCAGGGCGTCCCTTCTACACCCAACAACCATCAATTCTCCCAGTCGCCACGTCCGAGCTCACCAGCGACTGCTCTTACGTCCTCCGCAGGAGATATTGGGTCGGAACACCAACAAACTCGCATGTTGCTTAAGGGAATGCAGTCGTTCAAAGTCCTCGCCGAATGCCCTATAATAGTAGTATCTCTATTCCAGGCATACAGGAACTGTGTGAACAAGAACGTCAAACTTTTTGTACCGCTGATCAAGAACGTACTTTTGCTCCAGGCAAAACCGCAAGAGAAGGCGCATGAGGAGGCCAAGGCCCAGGGCAAGATCTTCACCGGCGTTAGCAAAGAGATCCGTAATCGTGCAGCCTTTGGCGACTTCATTACCGCCCAAGTCAAGACCATGAGCTTCCTGGCCTACTTGCTCAGAGTGTATGCGAATCAGCTAAACGATTTCCTTCCGACCCTCCCGGATATTGTGGTTCGATTGCTCAAGGACTGTCCACGGGAGAAATCTGGTGCACGGAAAGAGCTCTTGGTTGCTATCAGGCATATCATCAACTTCAACTTCCGCAAGATCTTTTTGAAGAAGATTGACGAGCTCTTGGACGAAAGGACGCTGATCGGCGATGGTCTCACAGTGTACGAGACGATGCGACCGCTCGCCTACAGCATGCTGGCAGATCTGATACATCATTTGCGAGAATCGCTGTCGAAGGAGCAGATTCGACGCACAGTGGAGGTGTACACAAAGAATCTACACGACACATTCCCTGGAACTAGCTTCCAAACCATGAGCGCAAAGCTTCTTCTCAACATGGCTGAGTGCATCGCAAAGCTGGAACCCAAGGAGGATGCTCGGTACTTCTTGATCATGATACTGAACGCCATCGGCGATAAGTTCGCAGCTATGAACCGTCAGTACCACAACGCTGTTAAGCTCTCAGCGCAGTACAGCCAGCCGTCTATTGATGCCGTAGATGAGAACCACATGGCTGTTCAGGAAAATCCTCCGGATTGGGATGAGATTGACATCTCTAACGCGACGCCCATCAAGACATCGAACCCGCGAGACAGGAGCTCCGACCCAATCGCTGATAACAAATTCTTGTTCAAGAATCTGCTACATGGGCTCAAGAATCTCTTTTACCAGTTGCGAGCCTGCAATCCAGCCAAGATAAAGGACGAGATTGATCCGACAAACGCATCCGCGAACTGGCACGAAGTATCGTTTGGATACAATGCAGAAGAGGTGGAGGTCCTCATCAAGCTGTTCCGTGAAGGAGCGAAGGTATTCCGTTACTACGGCACCGACAAGGCTCCTGAAACCCAAGGCTTGTCACCAGGAGATTTCATGGGCAATCAGCACATGATGTCAAGTGGCAAAGAAGAGAAGGACCTCTTGGAGACGTTCGCAACTGTTTTCCACCACATTGATCCGGCTACGTTCCACGAAGTGTTTTCATCCGAGATACCCCATTTGTACGATATGATGTTCGATCACCCAGCGTTGCTCCACGTTCCACAGTTTCTTCTCGCCTCCGAGGCTACGTCACCCAGCTTTTCGGGCATGTTGTTACAGTTTCTCATGGACCGAATCGAAGAGGTCGGTACTGCCGATGTGAAGAAGTCTTCCATCCTACTCCGCCTCTTCAAGCTTTCCTTTATGGCTGTCACGCTCTTCTCTGCCCAGAACGAGCAAGTGCTTCTGCCACATGTCAGCAAGATCATAACAAAGTCGATCCAATTGTCAACCACAGCTGAAGAGCCTATGAACTACTTCCTGCTGCTTAGATCACTCTTCAGGAGTATTGGCGGTGGCAGATTTGAGCATCTATACAAGGAAATCCTCCCTTTGCTGGAAATGCTACTCGATGTGCTCAACAATCTCCTCTTGACGGCGCGCAAGCCTGCTGAAAGAGACCTTTTTGTCGAGCTATCTCTTACAGTCCCCGCGCGGCTCAGTAACCTCTTGCCACATCTCAGCTACTTGATGAGGCCGCTAGTCGTAGCCTTGCGAGCTGGGTCAGACCTTGTTGGTCAAGGGCTGCGTACTCTGGAGCTCTGTGTGGACAACCTTACCGCAGATTATCTAGATCCAATCATGGCACCAGTTATTGACGAGCTCATGGCTGCACTGTGGGAGCACCTAAAACCAAACCCATACAGCCACTTCCATGCTCATACCACGATGCGCATTCTCGGAAAGCTAGGAGGTCGCAACCGCAAGTTCATTACTGGCCCACCAGAGCTAGATTTTAAACCGTACTCTGACGATCAATCGTCCATCGACATCCGGCTCATCGGCTCTACTAAGGATCGCGCCTTTCCTGCCGCTGTAGGTATCGATACTGCTATCGCGAAGCTTCACGAGGTTCCGAAGACTCCAGCAGCAAAGAAGTCGGACACCTTCCATAAGCAGCAAGCTCTTCGTCTCATCACCGCGCACACTAAGCTGCTGGTCGGCTTCGACAGCTTGCCAGAAGACTTTGCTCAGCTAGTACGCCTGCAAGCGAACGACTTGTGTGCGAAGAAGTTTGATGTTGGCTACGACATCCTCACTGCATCTGAGCGTGAGAAGTCCATCACGAAGAAAAGTGTGGAACAGGAAACACTCAAGAAGCTGCTGAAAGCGAGCATCTTTGCTGTTTCTATACCTGAGCTGAAGTTGGAGGCTGAGGCTCTGGTAAGTAACTTGGCAAAACATTTCACGCTTCTCGAGCTTGGAACGCAGTTCGCTACACTCAAACACAAGAACAAGCCGTTCGATGTGCATTCGGGAGAAGGACCTGTTGTCATCGAGAGCGATGTTGTGTCTGAAGCTATCGGCGAATCTCTGGCTTCAGAACATGGCGCAGTACGGGACGCTGCTGAACAGGCTATCCTCACAATGCGCGACGCTACGAAAGCAATCTTTGGAAACGACAGCTCGCTCGACAAGTTCGTGTTCTTCAACGAGCTCTCGAGTACCTTTTGTCACAACTGTCACGCCGATGATTGGTTCATGAAGTCCGGTGGAACCTGGGGTATCGAAATTATGATCAAGCAGTTGGGCCTTCCTCAGTCCTGGCTTGTACCCCGCCACTTCGAGCTCGTCCGGGCTCTCAATTTTGTCATGAAGGATATGCCTATTGATCTCGACTCAAAGACGCGCATACAAGCAGAAGGACTTATCCAGGACCTCATCAGGCGCTGCCACAAGAAGACGACTAAGGAAGAGTTCGACAAGGGTAACAACATCACTCTGAAGCTCTGCCAACAGCTTGTAGGCGACCTTTCGCATATGAACAAGAGTGTCCGAGATGCGACACAGAAGGCATTCCAGGTGTTGGCGGATGTGACGGAGTTGAGCGTTAGTGATCTTATCACACCGGTAAAGGACAGACTCATTCTTCCAATCTGGACGAAACCGCTGCGCGCACTACCCTTCAGCATTCAAATTGCCTACATCGACGCGATCACCTTCTGTTTGAAGCTCAAAAACAACATTCTCGAATTCAATGAGCAACTTACGAGGTTGTTGATGGAGTCGCTGGCGCTAGCTGACGCAGAAGATGAGCACCTGGCTAGTAAACCTTTCGAGCAGCGGAACGCCGACCACATTGTCAATCTGCGAGTCGCATGTATCCGCCTCCTCTCCACCGCTCAAACCTTCCCCGAGTTCAGCACTACTCCACCGAACCAGACTTTCCTCCGCATCATCGCTGTCTTCTTCAAGTGTCTCTACTCAAAGTCGCCAGAGGTCATTGAGGCAGCCAACATTGGTCTATCGGGAGTGATTTCAGCGACCAACAAGCTGCCCAAAGACGTTCTCCAGAGTGGCCTCCGCCCTATCCTCGTCAACCTACAAGATCCAAGAAAGCTCTCTGTCGAGAATCTTGACGGGTTGGCACGATTGTTGAAGCTTCTCACAAACTACTTCAAGGTGGAAATCGGAACTCGGTTGCTTGATCATTTGAAGAGTATTGCCGATCAAAACAGTTTGCAGAAGATCTCATTCACGATGATTGAGCAGAATCCTAAGATGAAGATCGTAACGGGTATCTTCAACATCTTCCACTTGCTTCCAGCGGCCGCTGCCACATTCCTCAAACAGATCATTGAGAAGGTCATCGAATTGGAAACTGCACTTCGTAGGACGCACTACAGCCCATTCAGGGAGCCACTGATCAAGTACCTCTGCATGTATCCCAAAGAAGCCTGGGACTACTTCGCGCCTAACCTGAAAGACCAGACGCAGGGGCGCTTCTTCGCCCAGCTACTCGAGAACCCTGCAAGCGAAGTTCTTCGCAAGCAAGTCATGGAAGATGTCCCTGGCTTCTTGAGCGCCATGAACCCCGAAGGTAGCGACAAGGAGAAGTGTCAAGCGCAACTTAACGGTATCCACATCGCGTATGCGCTCAGCCAGTCTGAAGAGACGAGCAAGTGGCTTGTTTCCAACGAGGACTTGCGAAAAGGTCTCTTCGAGGCAGGCCGGAGCTTAGAGAAGAAGCTTAGGATAAACTCCCTTGACTCGGAGCTGCGTTTGGCAACGGAACAGGCTGGCGACCAAATCATGATCATTTTCACGACATACCTTAAGCAAGAGCCGAACAATCTGGACTTCTTTTTCGAGCTTGTTGATGCTGTCACATCTGAGGAGTTGAAGGCTTCGCCACGGCTGTTTGACTTCATCTACGAGCAGATCATCTCGAGCGAGTCTGTCGATTACTGGAAGACTATTGTGAACAAGTGTATCGACCTATACACCTCTCGCAACTCCTCCCAGAAGACGAAAACCTTCATCTTCCGTTACATTGTCAACCCCATCTTTGCCATGGATGTGAAACGCAATTGGGACAGCTTGTTCGGTCCGAAGGCCAAGGGTACGAAATTCATGGACAAGGCTATGACAGAAGCTATCCACAGCCGACTCTGGAAACCGCAGTCAACACTGGAGCTTTCTGAGGATACGGCGCAGCTTGGTGTTGACCACTCGCGAATGGAACTCCTCCAGCTCACCACGCTTCTTCTTAAGCACTACCCTGGCATGATCCAGGATGCTCGTAAAGATGTCATCAAGTTTGCCTGGAATTACATCAAGCTTGAAGATATCATCAACAAGTATGCGGCTTACGTACTTATCGCCTTTTTCATCGCTGCGTTTGACACACCTGTCAAGATTGCCGTGCAAGTCTATCAAGCCCTTTTAAAGGCACACCAGAACGAAGGTCGATCGTTGGTCATGCAAGCGCTTGAACTCATGGCTCCCGTCCTGAAGAAGCGCATGCCTTCAGTGCCCGGCGGTGACTCCAAGATGCCTCGCTGGATTCAGTACCCACGCAAGATCTTATCCGAGGAGAGCTCCAACCTGCAGCAGCTGATGAGCATTTTCAACTTCGTGGTCCGTCATCCCGATTTGTTCTACGAGGGCCGTGAACATTTGTCTTCGATCATTATTACAGCTCTGTCGAAGATTGCGCAACCTCCTAATCCCTCAACCGACGCCAAGAAGCTTGCATTGAACTTGATCAGCTTGATCAGGACGTGGGAGGAACGTACAGCAAGCGAAAGTGCAGGTACAGTTGATCGGTTATCCCAGTCGCCACAGGCATTGAAGAGGCGAGCAGATGGATCCGCTGTCAATACCAACTCCTCGCCGAGAAGCTTTGTTGCTGGGTCTGGCATTCGAATGATGCTCATCAAATATCTGATCCAATTCATAGCCTACTTGCCAGAACGCTTCCCAGTCGCTTCACCGAAACCCAAGGATACCACCACGATGGCTACCACATCACCTCAGTCGGCGGAGATCTGCAAGAAGGCTGTGCAGTTGTTGCACGACTTGCTTTCGTCACGACTATGGAACGACCTGGATCTGGACCTCATGCTTAGCAAGAAGATCGAAGAGATCCTTCTTACTGAGATGAAACAGGAGGATAAACCTGAGGTCTTCAGCACCCGCATGATCAACACGCTACAAATAGTCAAGGTCATTGTCAACGTCAAGCCGGATGACTGGGTGCTGCAACGTATACCACAATTCCAAAAGATATTAGAGAAGCCAATTCGATCCGAGAACCCAGACGTACAGGCCAGTTTGCACGCGACTGATGAGTCGGACGACGGCACAATGAAGCTGAAGCCTATCCTGAAGCGGCTTCTGGAGGTCATGCCCGAACCCGTGACCGACGACGAAGGCAACACCGAAGAGTCTCCATCAACTGAATTCGTCAGCTTCCTCGGCACCATTGCTACAGAGGCTCTCTCTAACAGCTCTTATGTTAGCGCCATCAATATCTTGTGGACTCTGTGCCAAAAGCGACCTGAAGAGATCGATCAACATATTCCATCGGTCATGAAGGCGTTCCAAGGCAAAATGGCCAAGGATCACCTCGCCGGCAGCAGCGGCATTCCAGGACAGCCAGTACCACCTGCTATGCGCCCTGAAGGAGCCAACCCGCCTACTGACCCACGCGAGGTTGAGATTCAGACTGATCTCGTCCTCAAGACGGTCGACATCCTTGCTGCGCGCATGAACGAGCTGGGCGAAAACCGAAGACCCTATCTCAGTGTACTTGCTTCACTCGTAGAGCGATCCCAAACCAACTCTGTCTGTATGAAGGTACTGGACCTTGTCGAAGAATGGATCTTCCACTCTACCGAGCCTGTGCCGACACTCAAGGAGAAGACGGCAGTCTTAAGCAAGATGCTGCTCTTCGAACACCGGGCAGATACGTCGCTGCTGACCCGCTTCTTGGATCTCGTCATCCGCATCTACGAAGATCCCAAGATTACAAGGAGTGAACTTACAGTACGTATGGAGCATGCATTTTTGATCGGTACTCGAGCGCAGGATGTCGAGATGCGGAACCGATACATGACCATCTTCGACAAGAGCCTAAGTCGCACAGCAGCTAGTCGCCTAAGCTACGTGCTCGCGTCCCAGAACTGGGACACACTTTCTGACAGCTACTGGCTCAGCCAAGTCATTCACTTGATGTTTGGCTCTGTTGAGATGAACACGCCGGCACAGCTTCATTCCGAAGACTTCCGTCTTATGCAACCCACGGCTCTGTTCGGGTCGTACAGTAGAGACCCTAGGATTGCAGACGTCATAGTTGACGATGAACTGGAGAACCTTGTTAATGGCCATCGCCGTTTCTGCAACCAATTGGCCGACGTCAAGATCAAGGACATTTTCGAACCACTAGGGCATCTGCAACACACAGATAGCAACCTCGCACACGACATCTGGATTGCCTTCTTTCCGCTTGCCTGGACAGCGCTTACGAAGGACGATCAGAGCGATCTTGAGAAAGGTATGGCTGCACTGCTTACCAAAGACTACCACTCTCGTCAACTTGACAAGCGACCGAACTGTGTCGCCACCATGCTTGATGGTATCGTTCACGCTCGGCCACGAGTCAAGTTTCCGCCCCACATCATGAAGTACCTCGCTCAAACATACAACGCGTGGTACACTGCTGCTGTGTATATGGAAGACTCCGCTATCTCGCCTGTCGTCGATGTCGAGAAGCTACGCGAGAGCAATCTGGATGCTTTACTGGAAATATACAGTGGTCTACAAGAAGACGACTTGTTCTATGGAACATGGCGGCGACGTTGCCAGTTCATCGAGTCCAACGCTGCTCTATCCTACGAGCAATGTGGTATCTGGGACAAAGCACAGCAAATGTACGAGGCTGCACAGATCAAGGCGCGTACCTCCGTCTTGCCCTTCAGTACTGGGGAGTACATGCTTTGGGAGGATCACTGGGTGATTTGCGCACAGAAGCTGCAGCAATGGGAAATCCTGAGTGACTTCGCCAAGCATGAGAACTTCAATGACCTCTATCTGGAGTCAACCTGGCGAGTATTTGATGCTTGGCAGAATGCTGAGACACGCGAGCAGCTCGATGCAACTATCAAGGCTGTCAGCGATGCGCCAACACCACGAAGAGTCTTCTTCCAGACCTTTATGTCTCTTCTTAAGCTTCACAACAAGCAGGAGTCGCAACCGGAGTTCCATCGATTGTGCGATGAGTCGATTCAGCTTTCAATCAGGAAATGGCACCAGCTTCCTAGGCGCATCACTCAGGCTCACATCCCACTGCTGCAACACTTCCAGCAGCTGGTCGAGCTTCACGACGCAAGCGTCATCTGCCAGAGTCTCGCGCAGACTACTCAAGTCAACCTTGACGTCAAGTCTCAAGAGTTGAAGTTGCTCCTCAGCACATGGCGTGACCGTTTACCAAACTTCTGGGACGATATCAATGCATGGCAAGATCTCGTGACCTGGCGACAGCACATCTTCCAGCTCATCAACGGCGTCTACCTTAACCTCCTTCCGCCAAACCAGAACAATGCCAGCGGCAATTCCTTTGCTTACCGAGGTTATCATGAGACGGCATGGATCATCAACCGATTTGCGCATGTGGCGCGCAAGCATAACTTGCCAGAAGTTTGCATCAACCAGCTTGGACGCATCTACACCCTTCCCAACATCGAGATTCAGGAAGCCTTCCTGAAGCTGCGCGAACAGGCCAAGTGTCACTACCAGATCAAAGCCGATCTCAATAGCGGGCTGGACGTGATTAACAACACCAATCTTAACTACTTCGGACCCAACCAAAAGGCCGAGTTCTACACGCTCAAGGGTATGTTCTTGGCCAAGTTGGGTCAGAAGAACGAAGCTGGTGAAGCATTTGGTACTGCCTTATACTTCGACATCAAGCTGCCTAAGGCTTGGGCGGAATGGGGTAGGTACAACGACATGTTATTCAAGGAGGAACCTCAGAACCTGGAGAGGGCTGAGGCGGCACTCAGCTGCTACCTTGAAGCAGCGAGTCAATTCAAGAACGCAAAGTCAAGGAAATTGTTGGGACGTGTGTTGTGGTTACTCAGCTTGGACAACCCGGAGAGGAAGTTGGCGGAGAAATTCGAAGAGTTCAAGGGTGACACTCCGGCGTGGTATTGGATAACTTACATTCCGCAGTTGTTGAACAGTCTCTCACGACAAGAAGCCCCCATCGCTAGATCCATTCTCGGCAAGCTGGCGAAGACTTACCCACAGGCGCTTTACTGTCATCTCCGGACAACGCGGGAAGACATGGCGGTCCTCAAGAAGACGCACGAGCAGAAGGAGGCGAAAGAGAAGGCCGCGAAGGCTAAACAACAACAGGGACAGGCATCGCCAGCACCGAAGCAGGCTTCACCAGATACCAGGCCCGGTTCCAGCACAGGTAGCCGACCAACGACTGCAGGTGCTGACATCAAATCTGCTGCGAATGGCACACCGAATGGTACAGTGAAGACAGAAACCGCCACGCAAGATGGCGCACCCGCCCCTAGCGAGGCTGCGCCAGCGCCAAAGAAGCCCTGGGACCACGTCGAGGAGATCAGCGCTATCCTCAAGACAGCGTTCCCTCTCCTCGCTCTTAGTATGGAGACGATGCTGGATCAGATTCAGAAGAACTTCAAGTGCCCTCCAGATGAAGATGCCTATCGACTCATCGTTGCTCTGCTCAATGATGGTTTGTCCTACGTCGGCCGCCAACCAAATCTCTACGCAAGAGAGATCAAGTTGCCAGCATCAACTGAGGCTAACATCACACGTTTCGCTGAGTCAGTTCTTCCGCCTCACATCCGCAAGGCATTCGAGAAAGACTTCGTCACCAACAAGCCGACGATGTACGAGTACATCCAGAAGTTGCGCACTTGGCGAAATCGCTTTGAGGAGAGGCTTGATCGCAGGAAGCTCACAGTCCCGCTCGAACAGTACACGCATCAACTCAGCGAGTTCCGCTTCCTCAAGTTCGACGATGTTGAAGTGCCCGGGCAGTATCTGCAACATCGCGATAAGAACTCCGACTTTGTACGCATTGAGCGCTTCCTCCCTGATGTGGAGCTGGTTCGCGGTGTTGGTATTTGCCATCGTCGCCTCAGGATTCGTGGCCACGACGGAAGCGTGCACCCGTTCGCTATTCAGTTCCCCGCTGCTAGAAGCTCGAGACGTGAGGAGCGTATCTTGCAGTTGTTCCGCATCTTCAACGGTATCCTGGCTAAACGCAAGGAGAGTCGGAGGAGAAATCTCCAGTTCCATCTCCCACTCATGGTACCAATCACGCCTAGCGTGCGCATGGTACAAGATGATGCGTCTTACATCAACATGCAAGGCATCTACGAGGATTATTGCCGCAAGAACGGTATCAACAAGGATGAGCCAGTGCTTTTCAGCATTGAGAAGCTGAGAGCACTCCAGCCAGTAAGTTGTTCTTTATATACACCGGCCGACTACTTGTCTCTAACTCAAACCCAACAGAAGAATCTGGATCATGCCAACAGCATTCGCCTCGAGACCTTCGCTGCCGTACAGGAGAAGTACGTGCCACCGACCGTTATACAAGACTACTTCCGCGCTACCTTCCCTACTTTCGCCGACTTCTGGCTCTTCCGCCGTACCTTCAGCTACCAACTCGCTGCATTGACATTCATGACTTACGTTATGCACATGAACACGCGCTTCCCACAGAAGATCAGCGTCTCACGATCCAGCGGCCGCATCTGGGGCTCCGAGCTCATCCCCAGCATGGCAGTCGGAAAGCCTATATTGCACAACTCTGAACCCGTTCCATTCCGTCTGACACCCAACCTACAAACTCTCATGGGTCCGCTGAACCTCGAGGGCATCTTCGCGCCTAGCGTCATGACCGTGGCACGCTGTTTGATCGAACCAGAAGGCGAGCTGGAGATGCAACTCAGTATCTTCATGCGCGATGAAATGAACCACTGGTTTACGTCGCAGCACAAGGCCAGCCAACTTACGCCAGAGGTGCTAAGGGAAAGCGTGCAGAGCAATAGCGATCTTGTGGTCAAGAGGGCTAGTGCAATTGGTAGTCTGCCTACGGGTGCTAACCTACCGGCTAACCAGACGGTTGTGGATCTTGTGGCTGTTGCGGTGCATCCGGCTAAGTTGAGTCAGTGTGATCCACTTTGGATGGGCTACTTGTAATCGGGTTAAGGTGACTGGATCTTTAGAAAGGTGTATGGTGTTTAAGGGCAAAAAGGATATGTTCAACTACTTAGTGCATGGCGTGGTGGTAAAAAAGAGCATTGGCGCAGTGAGGAGTTCGGGAATGCCTATCAGATTTTGTATTCTTCTGCAAGGCGTTGGTACGATACAAGGATAGTTCTTACTCTGTTAGGACCATCTTTTTCATTTAGTTCTTCTAGGTATGCTTTATGGTGCATCATAGAAGGATTGTCGTGTTACGCTAGCAGGTATCTTGTATCAAATAATACTGAGTTATCAAAAACTTTCATTAGTTTGTGGACTCGCTATGTGATCCTGCAGTAGGTTTTCGATCTTGTCGCCTAGTCTAGCTCCATGCATGTGCTATGCGGCGTGTTATAAGGATGCAGAGCGAGGCTGACTTGAGATGGAATGTATCCCACTATCATGACTGAACTCTTTCCATCTGCACTTTACTGATTCTGTGTTCCCAGTCCACGTTTTGTACCATGTCAGAGTCTGGCAGCCCCTTTCGACAACGCGGAGCGTGATCGCTATCACAACGCTGGTCACAGCCCTCGCATTCACCTTGCAATACTATGCAAAAGTCCTGTATCAAGATGATCTAGCTGGTGAGGACCTCTTGGCTCGCATGATCGATAGTTTGCTCGACGTCGACGCTATACAGTCTGCTCTGCGGCGCTTTGCAGAAACGAGCCAGCACCCCAAGAAGGGTGAAGGGTTTGATAATGAGAAGATCACTAAGGTATCAAAGAAAGCGGAGCAGATGAGCCAGATAGGCATGTGATGTTTGACAGAGTGGAGAGGTGTTCACTCCGAGTGGAAAGCGAGAGAGAGTCCAGAAAGAAGCGTCATGAAATACTTACGCGCGCTAAAGTCCAAGATAGTGGGAGCAGTGGAGGCTTCGTTGTAGAAGCGGAGAAGTATCAGACCACCAGCCGCCATGATGCTGTACTGTGTCGCATGCGTTCTGCTGTTTATCCCCTACGTGATGATTCTATCTATTGGGTGGATGTAATTCGCAGCAATTCTATGTGCTCATCTGGACCTTCCAGAGCCAATTTGGGTTGGGGGTAGCGAAGAAGCAGGCTGGTATGGCGAAAAAAACAGAGAAGCAAGATGCCGCAACCAGCGAGCTGCGCTCGAAGTTGATGCTCCAGTAAGTTTACCACTCTGCCATCACCAGCTATCAAATAGACTGACTAGCGCCACCAGGCAGCTTTTACATTCCCAAGAATCAATTGAAGGTTCGTCTTGAGAATTCAAACAGTCTCGCAATAACCTGATCAAACTCATCTTCGGTCAAAAGAAAGGACATGATGAGAACAGCAAGACAAAGGCGGTTACGCGACAGCGCGTTGTTCTACAGGTGGAGCAGCGGATGAGTGTATAGTCCATTTGGCCAAAGTCCATATCATTTTTCAAAAGACAAAAATGAGGCGGGCGATGCGACATGAATCCTGAGTGACCGGTGTTGAGTTCCGATGAACGGACGTGTCAATTGCTCCCGCGATGGGATGCGATCTGTTTGTTCCCGATCAGCTCCGGAGATTCCGAGATCAACCCGCGTCACGCGTTTCGGCGTAGCTCTTTCCCCTATCAGCCATCCGCACCCATCTTTCGCGAAACGCATCATGTCAGCACACTTAAGTCCGCTGTTTTCGACGTCTCTTCGGAGTAATATGCCACGATAGGGACCCGTTGGAGGGCCCCAGCGCACATCGCTCCTTCATAACGACTTATGAAACATGTTTCCACGAATCCTTTCGTAGCTCACGGCATCGGCATCGTCCCGCACCTGTTCATCTCCACGAACACTCAACTGACAGCAGTCTACGCATCGATCGGGGAAGGCGGCCTCGATTTTTGCGCCACAGAGGTTCGAGGCGCATACGTTGAAACTCGACTGGGTCAAGCATTATGACAAGCATTACCGACATGACGGTAATCGGCTCGCTGCTTCAAGCTTGTACGCGATAGATGAAGTGACGCGCGCCTTAGCATTCTTTTGTGAACGTCGGAGAATTCACCGGCGCTCTGCATAGGAAAAAAGAAATTCTCTGCGGGCTACCTACAGGGTCTTGTAGATCACAGGAAAGGAATCACGAAGCAATGATCCACGTCGCAATCGTTGGGTTTCCTGGGGATGCAATATAGGGGCCCGTCATGCCTGTGGACCCACTCGGAACTTGAGATTAGTTTGGATCTCCACCTAGGATTTGCAGTTGGTCTTTGTGTCTAGGCTTGCCGTACGCGTATATCTCAAGCTCTGCTCTCAGCTCCAAGCTCCTCTAGGTTCCTCATCTCTCGAAAGCCGTTCTTTCGCTGTCGCTCTTTACTATTCCAGTCACTCGTTCCTTGCTGAGCAGGTTTTTTTCCTTTCAGAATGCATTTTTCGCAATTCCTTCTCGCAGCCGCGGCCATTGCACCAGCGTTCGGTCAGTTATCGGGCAAGGTCGGACCTCTGACTACACACGCTGCCAAAACCGCTAAGAAGACTTGTAATGTCATGAACTACGGTGCGAAGGCGGACAAGTCAACAGATCTTGGTCCAGCACTTCTTAAGGCATTCACGGCTTGCAAGACAGGTGGTACCGTCATTGTTCCTTCCGGAGACTATGCCTTGAAGACATGGGTTACTTTTGAAGGTGGCAAGGCATGGGCACTTCAGCTTGACGGCATCATCTATCGCACAGGTACTGAGGCTGGTAACATGCTGTTCGTTAGAAATGCAAACGATTTCGAGATGTTCAGCAGCACCGGCAGGGGTGCTATTCAAGGTATATCACTTCATATGTAAACCTACTTTTCTATAGTACTAATTCGATTGTAGGTAACGGCTACCAGGACCACAAGAACGGCAAGCGGAACGGCGCTCGTCTTCTCCGCATCGAGAAGTCAAACAATTTCTCCGTCCACGTAAGAGATGTCCCTATATGAATTGTATCTAAGATGCATACTGACCTGGTATACCCGTACCTTAGGACATCATTCTGGTCGATGCTCCCATGTTCCACTTCGTCATCAACACTTGCACGAATGGTGAAGCATACAACATGGCTATCCGCGGAGGTGACTGGGGCGGTCTTGACGGTGTGGATGTTACTGGTACCAATCTCTGGTGAGTATCCATGTACCAACTGTATGTGAGACAAGCACTAACTTCGTAACTCAAAATCTAGGGTCCATGACGTGAGTATTGCAACAAGTTTCGCATGATATTATATTACTAACCAGAGCTACAGATCATGGTAACCAACAAGGACGAGTGTGTCACTGTAAAGTCACCTTCCAAGAACGTCCTGATCGAGAACATCTACTGTAACTGGAGTGGCGGCTGCGCTATGGGATCGCTTGGCGCCGATACTGCCATCTCTTCCATCGTCTACAAGAACATCTACACATGGAAGTCTAACCAGATGATGATGGTCAAGTCAAACGGTGGCAGCGGTTACGTCGAAGACGTCGTTTTCGAGAACTTTATCGGTCACGGTAACGCATGGTCTCTCGATATCGACCAGAAGTGGGCTTCGATGAGCGCTATTGCCGGCAATGGTGTACAGCTCAGCAACATGACTTTCAAGAACTGGAAAGGCACGGTCGAATACGGATTGAACCGTGGGCCTGTCAAGGTGGCCTGCGCAGACAAGGTAAGTGGGGACTATACGGATTGTATGTGTGACATCACTAACTTCGTACCTCCGCATCTGCAGGCACCTTGCACGGATATCAACATCCAAGATCTCGCTATGTGGACTGAAAAGGGCAATCACAACATCTACCAATGCCAGAACGGCTACGGCAGTGGTTTCTGCTTGAAGAAGGGAACTGGACCGTCGTATGCAGCGACTACCAGCACTCAAACTGCTGCACCTACCGGCTACTCTGCACCTACAATGAAGGAGAATCTCAAGACGGCCTTCGGTACTGCTAGCCCTATCCCTATTCCGACCATGCCGGCGAGCTTCTACCCGAACACACCGCCAATCACAAAACTTGCTGGTCAGTGAGTACGCATCGCCAGGCGCCTAACACTCGTCATTCCTGACCCAATCTTCCTGTACATATTCACTTCTCGCCCAGTATATATTTTCTAAAACATCCTTACCTTGAAGTTCAGATTCAGAGCGAGCTCTGAGAATTTATCAACTATACTATTAATTTTCACTCACGCCTATGGCTAGGCACCAACGTATCCAGCCTGTGTCTCCTTATGACGAAGAGTTCAATGACACCAACTCTCAGCATCCGTTTTCGCCGCATTCCCTTAAATCCTATCTCATTCCATTACAAGACATGGTAGCTTACTCGATCTTGATCTCCTTGTCAGGCTCAGACATGGACGTTTCCTTCTTTGACAAGCGTTCGGTTTGCCTACTTTCAAACAGGAACAAGAAGAGGAAGAACAGCAGCACCGTACACAAGGGAAAGACTGAATATGTATAGAGATAACAAGCTTTACCTTGCAGCTTACAATAGCTCCTAACAAAAAACCTTATAAAGACTAATAGTATTGTAGACTTCTAGATTTCTATTTAATATCTACATTAATCTTAATACGCTTTATTGTAGTAGGAAGAAGTACCCTGCTCTAAGAAGATGTGGAGTTTCTCTCTTTGATGTAGTGGCAGTCTCTTGAGGACAACTCCGATAATGTGGCTGGACTTCCGGCTAGTGGGTGCTCGATCGCTGCTGAAGGAGGAGTTGTTCTGAAGGAGCTGAGGCGAGCAGTGGACGAGAGTACAGCCGTTGAACAGTCGACTAATGGCAATTCCACGGCCGACAAAGTTTGGTTCTCCGATGGTTGCTCCGAGCCTCCGAGGACTGGGATGCTCAGACTGGACCGCGCCAGGGTGATGGCCGAGCCAGCGCCAAGGCGTGGGATAATGGGCCCATCTCTTGCGTGCTTGTCTGAATCGTGGTACAGGTGGGGTTAGTCGACCGGTTATCCACTTGTAGCCGATTGAAGGCATTTTGGCTGTGAGCATGATCTAATATCTGTGTAATCACGTAGCGTCTTTCATGTCCTTAATGTGAGTTATTGTGCTCACAGCGCACAGAATCTCTTCACGATGATTTTGTCATGGAGTGATGGGCAAGATACAAGCACAATGATAGGCGCGATTTAGCGGGCGACTAGAATCTTCCGTATGAGGATGGAAGGTGTGGAGTAAAGCGGAAGCTGGTGCAGGGCCAGAAGTGATTGTTGAGTCTCGTGACCCGCATCTGAGGCTCGGCGCTGCAGTCAAGCCACCGGTGGCAGATAAGAGCGAGAAGAGGCTGACACTCGACCCATTTCGGTGGGGATACCCAAGGGAAAATACGCCTTGACATGTTGGTGACAAGCTTCAGCCGTTAGCATGCGGCGTGACGCGAAATCAGCAAGCTGCACGGATAGACGTTAGGCGCCTCGAGCGATACGAAGGAATCAGGGCTTGGCGAAAGGGTGCTCGTGAAGGTTACTGGCAGGCCTTTGCAGCGTAGTCACAGGTAGGGTGCTTGGAAACTGGTGCAAAATGACGTTGGTGTTGAGGCTTCGGTACGGAACTCGGCACAATTACGCCTGCGCCCAGACTATTAGCACGGCTAGGCGGATGGTAGGCGAGCGGGAAGCTTGGCGGGACCGAAGAGCTCGCCACTTCTCTTCTTTCACCCCGCTTGCGAACGGGTGTTATCCAACCCCGCTGTCGTCATTCCCGGCGCCAGATGATCAGTTCTGCTGCTTCATCGCTTGTGTTTTGAGTGATGATATTGTCATACAGGGCAAGAGATGGCTTACAGGATCAGATATGCTGTCCGAGATATCCAGAGGCCCTACAACCACACTTCTGAGGCATGCATGCATGTCTTTGTTGACGAGTGCCGAACGTGACCGACGATGACGTTCCTTGTACTGGACCCAAGATTACTACCACCACGCCAAGCTCTCGATATCGCACGGTTCTTGGCCGTCCCCATGGTGTGTGCGCATGCGTTCCAACTTGCTTGTTTAAAGGCACTCGTGTCCCCGGATCTAGATCTTTTGCTTGCACCCATCTTCCTCTTAGCACCGCTATTCATTCACTATGGGCAAGAAGGAACCATCTCTCGAGGGCCACAGGTCCGGTCAGGCCAATGAGCCTCTCTCCAAGCCCGCGCATGCCCTACCATGGAAGGACGTCGTCAACGAGATCAAGTGTAACGCCGAAGACGGTCTGACTACTGCGGAAGCAAAGTCAAGACATGAGAAGTACGGCAACAATGACCTGGGTGACGACGGAGGAGTTTCACCAGGCAAGATTCTACTAAGGCAGGTCGCCAACGCAATGACATTGGTATGTAATTCAACCTGATACCCAATCTCAACAAATCTAACAACTACAGATCTTGATCGCTGCAATGGCTGTGTCTTTTGCTATCCAGTCGTGGATTGAGGGTGGTGTAGTAACCGCCATCATTCTGCTCAACGTCGTTATTGGTTTCGTCCAAGAGTTCAATGCTGAAAAGACAATGGATTCTCTTCGATCGCTCTCCTCTCCGACCGCTACCGCTGCACGAGACGGAAAGACTGTTACCATCCCAACAATTGAGGTTGTTCCGGGTGACTTGATTGAGCTGAAGACAGGTGACACTGTCCCAGCTGACATTCGGTACGTTGAATGGCGCTAAATTAGTCGGTACGTCACTAACTCGCATACAGTATTATCGAAGCACTGAACTTTGAAACCGACGAGGCTCTTCTTACCGGTGAATCTCTCCCTGTCAACAAAGATGGTGATGCCGTCTTCGACGAAGAAACCGGCCCTGGTGACCGTCTCAACGTCGCCTACAGCTCCTCCACCGTCACGAAGGGACGCGCTCGTGGCGTCGTCTTTGCTACTGGAATGTACACTGAAATCGGTTCTATTGCTATGTCTCTTCGACAGAAGGGCTCCCGTGTCCGCGAAGTCAAGCGCAAGCCTGACGGCAAGGCCAAACCGCATCGTTACGCTCAGGCATGGTCTTTGACCGCTGCTGATGCCGTCGGCCACTTCCTTGGTGTCAACGTCGGTACTCCACTCCAAAAGAAGCTCGCACGTCTCGCTATCCTCCTTTTCGGCGTCGCTGTTGTCTGCGCAATCATCGTTCTGGCTGCCAACAGCTTCTCCAACAACAGCGAGGTCATCATCTACGCTGTTGCCACTGGCCTCAGTATGATTCCGGCCTCGCTCACTGTCGTCTTGACCATCACAATGGCCGCCGGTACAAAGCGCATGGTTCAGCGCCACGTTATTGTTCGCAACCTGAAGTCGCTCGAGGCCCTGGGTGGTGTCACCGACATTTGTTCTGACAAGACTGGTACTCTTACACAAGGAAAAATGGTTGCCAAGAAGGCATGGATTCCCGCAAAGGGCACCTACTCCGTTGGCCAGTCCGACGAGCCTCATAATCCCACTGTTGGCGCTCTGACCTTCAACCCCAAGCAGCCCCGACACATCGATCCCGACGTAGACGAGAAGACAGAAACCTTTGAAGAGCTTTTGCAAGACAACGAGCACCTGGTTGACTACCTCAAGGTTGCTTCGCTCGCCAACTTGGCCCACGTCCATCAGACTGATGAAGGTCAATGGAACGCACGTGGTGATCCAACTGAAATTGCTATTCAAGTCTTTGCCTCTCGCTTCAAGTGGAACCGTCTCGAACACACCGGCGGAGATTCGCCTGCCTGGAAGCAACTCGCTGAATTTCCATTCGACTCTGATGTCAAGAAGATGTCCGTCATCTTCGAAGAGACCGCTAGCTCTAAGAAGTTTGTTTTCACCAAGGGCGCTGTCGAGCGTGTCATCTACTCCTGCACCCGCGTTTACAACGATGAAAGCGAAGCCGGCGTTGATCTTGACGACGACTATCGCGAGGAGATTTTGGCAAACATGGAATCTTTGGCTGCCATGGGTCTTCGTGTTTTGGCACTTGCAAGCAAGGAGTACGACGGTCCATCACCAAGCAAGGGCGAGGATCTCGATCGTGAGAGTATCGAAAACGGATTGACCTTCCGCGGTCTTGTTGGACTGTACGACCCGCCCCGACCCGAGACTGCCGGCTCTGTTCGTCAGTGCCAGAAGGCCGGTATTGAGGTTCATATGCTTACTGGTGACCATCCCGGGACTGCGCGCGCAATCGCTATTGAAGTTGGCATTGTGCCTTCAAACATGAGCACTCTCCCTAAGGAAACCACTGATGCCATGGTCATGACCGCCTCTCAGTTCGATAAACTCACCGACGATGAAATCGACGCCCTTCCACTACTTCCTCTTGTTATCGCTCGATGCGCCCCGAACACCAAGGTTCGTATGATCGACGCCCTACACCGACGTAAGGCTTTCACTGGTATGACTGGTGATGGTGTGAACGATTCTCCATCCCTCAAGCGTTCAGATGTCGGTATTGGTATGGGTACTGGATCCGATGTAGCCAAGGATGCTTCCGACATTGTTTTGACCGACGACAACTTCGCCTCGATCCTTAACGCTATCGAGGAGGGCCGCCGCATGTTCGACAACATTCAAAAGTTCATTCTTCATTTGCTCGCCCAGAACATTGCGCAAGCCTGCGTTCTGCTCATTGGTCTCGCATTCAAGGATCAGAGTGGGCTCTCAGTCTTCCCAGTGTCTCCCGTCGAAGTCATGTGGATTATCATGATCACGTCATCTCTTCCCGACATGGGTCTCGGTTTTGAGATCGCAGCTCCCGACATCCTCACTCGACCCCCTCAAAATGTAAGTTGTCTTCATCTCAAAATAGACAGCCGAACATGTACTAACAACAAAAATAGCTCAAGCGTGGTGTCTTTACTCTGGAAGTCATCATGGACATGTTCGTGTACGGTCTCTGGATTGCTGCCCTCTGTCTCGGTGCTTTCTCCCTAGTCATGTTTGGCTGGGGCGACGGCAACCTTGGAAACGGCTGCAACGAAGGTTACAACGACACTTGCGACACTGTCTTCCGCGCTCGTGCGACGACTTTCGCCTGCCTCACTTGGTTCTCCGTCTTCCTTGCATGGCAAATGTTGGACATGCGCCGATCGTTCTTTGCGATGCAGCCAGGCTCGAAGAAGTACTTTACGCAGTGGGCTATCGACGTCTGGCGCAACAAGTTCCTTTTCTTCTCCATCGTCTTTGCCTTCGTTACCATCTTCCCTGTCTTATACATCCCTGTGATCAACGACACGGTCTTCAGGCACAAGGGCATTAGCTGGGAATGGGGAATTGTCTTCGTTGCTACATTCCTTTTCTTCCTCGGTATTGAGTCCTGGAAGTGGGGCAAGCGCGTCTTCTTCAGGAGACGCGACGCTAAGAGGGGCGTCGCCAGACGAGGCTCTGTGGACCTTGAGCAGCGCGTCTTCGAGCGATACCTCAGTACCGCTATCAGCACCGATGGTGAGGATGGCGAGAAGAAGTCGTCTGCATGAGAGAAGAAGTTACGTAATGAGGTACGATATCTTTCAGACAAGCCTCAATTTGAGAGGCACTAATGTTTTGGATCAGGCTTTGTCCTGCAAAAGGCGTTCTTGGTTTGTTTGCATAGCCTGCGATTGCGATACCTCATGCCATTATGGCTGCGATCAAGGCTTTTCATAGTCAGAGTACGTGTACATAGTTATTAAGATACCATCATGAACAAATTAAATTGTCACCATCCATCTTCGCAACGATCAACATGTTCACTTCAAAAATTTGCTGAAACATTTCCAGTATCCTCAACTATGATCGTACATAGCAAAAGCAGCGCTAGTCAGCCTCGGTCGAACGCGTAGTCTTCAGGCGTGCCTTCTTCGGAGGCTGGCGCATGCAGCCCCGCCACGACCCACACCATCCCCACTCCGCCATGCCATGCCATGCCAAACGTTTCCGCTCCATCACACCAAGACCGAAAACGTGCGTTCAGTCTAGGCGCCTAGCATGCGCTAAAGATTTAGTCTGCATATGGAGTACGTCAGCCGAGGCATGCTGTGGCCTTGGAGTCGGCCTGAGCAGGCTGAAAAGGTGAGCTGATGGCGACTGGGGATCGTGAAGTGTTCTATAGAAGTATTGGAGGAAAATCGGACTTCATGCGGATTAGTGATTGAGCGGTTGGATGGGCAGAGATCTGGGTCTAGTGGAGAGTCGATTGGGCTTATTGCTTGGGTTTGCTTTTTACCGCTACCTGATGGCCGTGTCGCGCTTTCGTGCAGTACTGCGAACGAACCAACTTTCCGCGACGACTCTGCGAACGGTCAGCTACGGAATTCGAGTTTGTAGAAATATTGGTCCGCAATAGAATAGCGACGACGAATGCAGCTCCGGCGTAATTTAGCCGTCCATGTCCATGTTACGTATGGGCAGCAAACACAGGCCAATGCCAAGCTCTCTCAAGCGCTATCAAGAAGTGGCGAAAAGACGTGGCTGTGGAGGCTGAGCTTGCGGACATGTTGGTGTCATGGAACGCCCGGATGAGTGGGATCCGGGGTAAGAACTAGCTAGGTAATCAATGTTAAGAGTGAGCACTACGCACCTTGGACAACAACTCTTCAGCCGCCGGAAATACTTCTGTCCAAACGAATACTAGACACATTGTACGAGTATACGACATACGACGGAAGAATTAGCCATCGCAGTGTGTAGGATCCCTGGGACGCGCAATCGTTTGGTGCCGGTATACCCGCTTCCTTCGCCGTCATCGCACGCTGTTCCCCGCAACAGGTCGAGGTCGAGCCACATCGCATTCCCCAATCCCCCACACATCAACCGAACCACGTCCGAATCTTCAAGTTACGAAGAGATCGAGAAAGCGCGATGCCTGCGGTATCTAGTCACGGATTCGTGCGCACGCTTGAAGCGCGAGAATGGAGGGATACAGTTGGTCAGTCCGGCATGACACCGACGGCTTTTAGTTTTCTGATTCCCGTCTTCGTTGTCGCTATTGTGGCGCCGTTGTAAGTCGTGTTCCGTCTATTCCGCAGTATGTTGAGCCGAAAGGGAAATAGCACGTAAGGGGTGTTTCTGCCTGGAAAGCTGGGAAATGACATTAGGCTGATGATATTCGATGATGTAGTTTGTGTATATTCTGCATCCGGAAAAGACGGCAAGCCGTCCCTGTTCCAGCGCGTCCACCACCCAAGACGAAGAAGCCGGCACTTAGACGTGCAGAAGCAAGAGAGAAATTGAACGAAGTCACCGAAGTAGTGAGCCTTTCCGGAACCACATCTCGACAAAGCCATGATGGCGCAGAGAACGACGAGGGGAGATTGGAAGTGGTAGAGTCGCGCTCGGTTTTAGAACGAGAATGGTGAGTTTCGAAACACAGCAATACTTGCGGAAAACTACATTCTAACAATTCTGCGCAGCGCAATATGTCTTTCCACTCTTCACGCTCCCGCCCCACCCGAACCCGCCAAACTTTCCCCAGAAACCCCAATAACTGATGATGCCGCCCTGCCCGCCTCCCTTCCACAATCCGACTCCCTTGACCCATCAGCCACAACCACCACTACACCCGAAAATGAAACCATCCTCAAGCTCTCCGTCTGCGGTCACGAATTCCATGCAGGTTGTTTAGTCTCTTGGTTCGTCTTGCGCAAAACAAGCTGTCCGATATGCCGATCCACGTATATGAGCAAGGAAGCCATGGAGCAGCATGATGAGGAAGAAAGGATAGCTTTAGGCGGAGATGTGACGCCCGCGGTGTTGGAAGCCGGAACTGCGGTCCAGTCACAGGCAGTGCCAGTAAGCAACTGGCGTTACTTCCTGCATGGAAGTGGCATAAGGAGACACCAAGAGACACAGGCACAGGCACAGGCTCAGCCTGCAGTGGAGCTACAGAACCGCACTCCACAGACGGTAGAGCAGCATGGGGCTGATGCTGCAGTAACAGCAGAGGCGGCAGTGCAGCAGCCAGAGCAGCCTTCTAGGCCAAGGTGGCGGAGGTTGTTGAGAATGTGAGCGTTAAACGACAAGAGATGGTTATGATAAATGGAGAATGATGGAACGATTTGAGACTGTTTTCCTTTCGAGATACCCCTACCGGCGTTCCGACGTTTAGTTTGCGATGAAGTCAATACACTTAGACTTGAACTTTTAGTTTATATCCCTATGCATTAAAACCTACTCTAAGGGTACCCGCCAGGTTTCCTGCTTGAGACTCTTCAGCTCAACTAAGATGTGTTCTTCAGAGTAGGCCCTACTTGTGCGTACAGATTGTAAGATACAATTCTCTGTCTTACGCTCGCGCAACATTTCCTCACGAGCCAAACCAAAAGTCGTTCTCGTTCTGTGATACACCTGCAGGGTCAAACGAGCCATTACCGGCTGTCACAAGGCCCTCGAATTGTCCCCAACTAGCAAAATCTGTCCAATCGAGTAGGTCAAATGTGAAGGTTGCGTTAGTCGTACCAAATGCTTCTGCACCGTTTGGTGTCGGTGGGATATTGTTATTGCCAGTAGTGTTGTAAAGCAGATTTGACAGATTTGACGACGGTGGTACAGCATCGGGAGTTGGTGCAGACAAGGGCAGTGGAAGAATCGGGTTATCGTGGAAGCTGGGGTTGTCGCGTGTAGGCGTCTACGATGTGAGGTCAGCATGTGGATACAGAGAGCTTGTACTTGCCAACAGAAATTATGAACTCACATCAACCGATGCTGCGGGCGTCGATAGCCTCCCTGATTGCCGTACCGCCTCAGTCCTAAGTTCTTCCAGGACAACACAGTAACGGTGCGCAAGGCAGTCAGTGTCGCTGACTGTCTCCAATTGTCTTTGACACTTTACACCTGCCTCAAAAAAGCCTTCGCACTCTACTTTAGTCTTCACACCCAAGCCCTGTTGAATGCGATGGATGTATAGCACTACCACTGCACAGAATGCATAGTACTGGGTAAACCAGAAAGAGCGGAAGAGATTGGACGACATAAATACATCGTCTACGAAACGTACCAGGGACATGGCAGCTTCGAGACAGGCAGTGATGTTGGCTGATGCGTCGTAGTTTGTGGCACTCCAGTTTGGATGGGTTGGCATATGCGTCAAACTCGCGAAATCCCTCAGTAAGAAAGGTCGGTGAATAAGTAAAAGCGCGTGGTGGTACGCCAGATTGAGAACGGAACGCTGACGTTGGTAGACTGGTATGAGCAGCTGGTTGTCGATATGTGCATTTGAGGCGGAGCCAGAGAGGAATCCGACCAGCGAGTTGTGCCACGCGTGCAACTCCGAAGTGTACTTCGCCGATAGCTCAACGCGCAAGGCCAGACTGGGTGGACGAATCGAATACAAATCTCGTAGCACGAGAGAGACGATGCGTGTAAGTTTAATGTGCTCAACTGGGGCTGTCATCAACGAATAAGTAGATCGCGTTGGGAGATTGATATAATTCGGATGGAGGTCATTGTCATTGACAATCGTTGGGAGCTCCTAAAAACTCCGAGTTAGCTACTGAAACCTGTTCCCACAGTACCAATATCAACGTACCTGATCGATATCCTCGTCTTTGAAGGTTCGTGGCCGACCAAGAGCAGCAGCAAGGTACTTATCAAGTGAGTATGCAACCCAGAACAAGCGTCTTCGACTCTCAATTTCCACATAGTCCACCTTGGTTGAGGGATCGCATTTCCTACCACGATTCAACCCTATGGCAAGGGCGAGATGTGACAGCGTGCCAAAGAGGCTCCAACAGTGGTTGATGCGGGACTGTGTCAGAAGGTAGAAGCACTGTAACAATCGTGCCTGGACACTCGCTAGTCTTACAGCGCCACGTTCTCCAGAGAGCAGGTTTTCAGCCGCGCGGAAAAATCGAGCGCTGGTAGATGTTAGTCGGTGTCGTGACAACGCAGGGATCAACAAACCTGCTAGTTTGCACTGAACTGCCAGGCGGCATATATGCCTGTGCTTGCGCGAATACCACCATCAACAACGCTGCCTTCGCTTTGCCGTCTTCCTTACTCCTCATTTCACCTTGGGTCTCATAAAACTCCTCTACAAGCTGTTCGATCGTCGGTCGATGTAGGAAGCGATGAGTGGGTGCCGCGTATTCGAAATATCGTTCTACGAGCCTCTGCGCATCAGGCTTCGGTGGTGGGACGAATATGGAAAGATCAAACTCTGGGAGCGGAGCGTCTCCGAAAGTAAAGATGGTAGAGTCATGTGAGAGGGAAGAATTCTGATGCAAACGCTTCTGAATACGAATAAGGAAGGAAGCTGCGCTCGAAGATCCAACGTAGTGACCTTCTTGGTCTCTTTGAGCTCCTTGTGGCACAGGAGAGTCTCGAGAGGAAGGGCGACTGTTGGCATTGGTAGCCATGTTGAGAGTATCTGGATTTGGATTTGGATTGTCGGAATTTGAGTAAGACGGTGGATCGATCGGAGTTGATGGGCTTGGGTATATACGTGGGTATTGCATTGCCGATGCTGCATACGTATCTTTCACAGGTGGTTCTGATGTTAAGCTTTCTTTTCGTCCTTGTAGTAAGGGATCCGTAGCTACCGCGGAATCGTCGACAATAACAGAGGGAAGTCGACCTCGCGTATACGATGCAGTAAACTCACACGGCAGCCCTGATCTCAGACAGAGCGCACAAGGACATCTTCCAGTACATCTTACTTTTTTCCTGGTTCTGATGTTAGCGAGTCCTTGAATACATGCAGCACAGCACGTGCACGCCGAATTTCAACAAGCTCACTTCTTACATCGGTCGCAAGCCCTACTGACTCTGCTCCTCTCCCGCTCTTCTCTCCTTCTCTTGGCAGGTGGTGATTTTGGCTCATCTGGGCTTGCGCTTGCGGGCGTGGCGGTTGTGACCGCTTCAATACCATTGGCGGGAGTCCATCGAGCAGTCGACACATGCTTCGGCTCGGCATCAGCAGAGGCTCCTTGAGAAGAATTTCTTCCGTTCATGATCGGATCTGTGTAGTCTTTCGTCCCTTGACGATGTTCATGTTCACAAAGTGGAGTCAGAAGTCCAGAGCTCGGATAAGAACAGATTAACAGCCGGAAAAGCCGTGCGCTAAACCGAAAATGATGCATCGCGCACGAGACCTCAGCAAGCAGGACTATGATGCGATAAGGAGCTCAGATTTAATCTGTAGTACTCTCAGAGTGTGTGTGGCTGATCTATTCCTCATCCAAGCCTACGTCTACTCCGTGCCTCATGAGCGCAGCCATTTCCCCTCTACCCATGCCAACCCCTCCTTGAGCCACGGCTCCTCGTCCTCCTTGATTGGGATAGTGAAGCCATGTTCTTGTCCCGGCCTAATCTCCAACTGAACCTCAATATTATCTCCTAGCGCTTTGCACTTCTCCACAAACTTCTTACTATCCTCTACACTAACCGCTGAGTCCACATCGCCATGGACAATCCACGTCGGCGGCAACCATTTCTTATCCTCAATAAGCCCGATCGGCCACATCTTCTCATCTTTTCCGAAATAAGTGAGGTAGTGTCCGTATGCCGCTAAAAGGTAGTTCAATGACAATCTTGCCGGTGGCCATCCTGAAGAAACAACAACACCTGGCTTGATGGTCGAAATATGCTCAGCCAGCTCGGATTCTGGAGGAGAAGGTGCGTCGAAATACATGTCACTTTTCTCGATACGCAGATAGTTTGTCATGGGGAATTCTGCCAGGATAGCTTTGATGCTGCCGCGAGGCTGAGTGAGACCTGACATCAAGGCCATGTAACCACCCGCCGACTCGCCTGAGACCAGGGTTTTCTCGTAGTCTAGCTCGATACCGCCTCCTTTCCTGTGAGAGGCAAGAAAGTCGCTGACTGAACCTTTGTTGAACCAGGTCCAGAAGTCACTTAGATCTTCGAGGATGTCTGCGCCACTGTGTTCAGGAACAAAGCGGTAGTTGGGAGCTACCACGATTGCGTTGTTGCGGTGGATGAAGGGGACGAAATATGCGCTGAACCAGCCGGGAAAGAGACAGTCTCCTGTAATCTGCAATTCGTCGTCAGTGTATAGCTCGTGAGTTCTTGCGATGATAGTGAGGCGGCTTCAGAATCAACATACCAGTCCACCGCCGTGGAACTTGACCATAACTGGAGACTTTCCGGGCTTGAGGTCTTTCGGCACGATGATACCAACTTCGATTTCATGTTCGCCGATCTTCTTATACGAAGTCCGAAATACGTCGAAACTGTCGAATCGATTGGTTTCCGTCGTGTCGTCAAGGGGTGCCATGTTGTTGTTCTTATTCTTCCTTCTTCTGAGGTGACCTCGAAATGTTGCAAGAGGTGCTGATCTGGGTGACTCTGGACTGAGCACACGCCGGGAATTTAAGCTTTCTAAACTACGGGCGTATTCTCACTATCAAGTTAACGACTTTACCAGTTGTGACTAGTAGTGCTGCTTTGCGTCTAGGTACAGTCGGTCTAGCGGGGTAAGTAAGACGGAATCTCGCCTTCCGGTCGATTTTAGAAGCGAGGAAGCACGACTAGAGGGGCGCTTGTCAACAGTTCATAGCAACGATGGACGAACATGAGTAATTCATCATTTCTTCCTAGTAGTGTTTTGTGAAAAACGTATTGTAATCATACTGCTCATGAGTAATTATTTGCAAAGCCGTCCCAGATTGGACAAGCTTAGGCTACTAAAGTACTGGAGACTTTCTGGAATAGGTCGGCCTTGCGAAGAATTACCGTATTACTCATCAGTTACTCTGTTTCAACTGTGACATGAGTATATGTGATTACTCATTCCTGAGTAATTACTGCCAACTGTCCGAACATCCTGACAAACTTTCTAGATACTCTTCGTAAAAGTACCAAGTAAGATCGACGAGTTCGCCGACTATTTAGACATGCTTGCGCGATTAGAATCGGGCATCTTATTCGTAGATATCGGCTTTGAAGCATACGCACTGCTCGCGGTGGACCTCTTAACGAATGGCCAAAGGCATGGCATCGTAGAGATTTATGCTGTACGCTGACCTGTTGCCTTCCGTAAGGTAACGTGACTAAAAACTTCACGGATAATATCTCGCAGCACATAGATCTAGAAGAAAGAAGATCCGAGTTACTAGCAACTGCATGTCTTCAATTGTCCTAGCTCATCTCGATGCCCACTTCCTGCCTCCAATGTCCAACAAGCACCCTGCAGAGTCCGTCATCTTTACACCACATCTCCGTTCACCTTGCTCATTCTTCTGATTTGTGCGAGTCCTCCAGATGACGGATGCGTTATCGTGAGCTGATCATCAGAGACGCGCGATAACGTAGTCAGTCCACGCGTGTCCCAGGGTGTGTAACGGGGTATGGACCGGTAGGTGCGAGCAGGATTGGGGTAGGTTCAAGGATGAGAGAAACTAATTTCCACCACGAAGAGCAAGAACTAGATGCAGTGTGGCGCCGCCCTCGAGTTGGTAGTCTGCTGCAGTCTTCTCGTCGTTCCTGAAAATAATTATGTTAGCCTTGTCTCGACTATGTCGCATACGCAGGCAAGGACTTGGGATTGGCGAAAGGTGGACGGGGTCTAGAGACTTTTAGACATACATTTGCTTTCCTCCGTAGATGAGACGTTGTTGCGCGGGCGGAATTCCTTCCTTCTCCTCAACGCGCTCCTTTATCCTCGAGACCTGTGTACTGTCAGCGTTACGCTCCTCGAATTTGCCGCACATCGCTCTCCGTGTTTCCGGTTGGCAGACCAGTGATGCCATGTGCGTATGCGGTGACAAAAGTTGGGTAGGTGTACCTTGTAGTCAGCCTCGATATCAAGCTCGATCTCCTTGCCAGTGAGGGTTCGCACTCTGTCGCCTGTCAGCAACTCTGCATCTTTTTTTCTTGCTCCCATGTGACACCCATCAGGAGTCTGACGTACTTGATCTGCATCTTGTCGGCTCTTCTATTGTTTGTGCGCCGGCGAGTGTCTCGAAGGTGTCGCGAGTGTAGCGGTGGCGAGCTCCGTAAAGGGAAGTCGAGGGTGTGAGAGCGTGAGGGTGAGCTCGTGAGCTGGGTAAGTAGGCGTGGGTATTTCTACGACCAGGTGATGGCGCAAACGTTTGTAGGCAGCAAAGTGGTTGTGGATTCCCTTGGGCGATACCGTCAGGCTGCAGTGACGGCGAACCACGGACCATCATGGTGGGGTCCACGCAAGCGCCACGAGGCGGGGCAGCTTGCTGTGGCTGATGCGAGCTAACCCTTTACGGAGGTGGCTCAATCTCGAGTGAGATATGTCTACACTGACATTACTTAAGCTTTGAGAAGAAAAAAGCATCCTAACGCTTATGTGTTGCTCAGCGATGTATACCTTCCTATAGAGCATGCGATGGCTTTTAGTCTTCTTCAAAATACCAAGACCAGTGTTTGGCTGCTGACGCAACACAGTGGAGAGGAGTAGTTCACGTTCAGCTCTTCTCCTCACGACTCTCAACCCAAGTCGTACACCCAGACCATTTGACTAGCAGTAGTAGTCAAGCATCCACACCGCTCTTGTTCAAGACGCCCAAGTCCGCATGAAACCCCTTTCTCACTCCAAGCATCCTCGTTCGGCTCCGAAAAACAGAAGAAGAAAACAGTACACAGTCCTTTACGATATCCCGGTGCATAAACCTGACTGGCTAAATACCTCCACATCCCGAGCAGATCATCCGAAGGACCAAGATGCTCTGACTTCCCAATCAGCGTAATCACACCACTACTGCAAGTCCAAGGTGAAACACCCACCGCCGCAAGGCCTCATCTCACCGCCCCTTGCATGATGCACAGCTAATCCAGAAATACAAGATGCAGGAAAAGAAAATAAGACTGATGTATGTGACATGTCATTCGAATGGGTAATATCTGCTAGAGTCAGGTTATTACTGGATAGGGAAAGACGTAAGTGATCAACTGCCAAGGGCACTAAACACGGGGTTGTGACTATCCGACAAAAATATCTCATGCCGATCTTTGGTATACACAACGGCCATGCAACGGCGTTGCCGCGAACGCTACCTACTTGCTTGCATCTAATCCCTGCCATCTAACCTCCTTCATCCTTGCCCGAACCGGAGATTCTCCATAATGCAAAGTCGCCACTCCAAAAGTATGTACATGTCTAAGAAGAGAAAACTAAACTGACTACCATCAGGCGAGCCAGGGGATACCGAATGTAAAGCCGAGTGAGATGCCGAAAGAGTGCCCACCTAAAAATGGGGAACAGGGGTATATGTGCACAATCTGATAGCCAACAGAGAAGCCCAATGTGACGCTTCGTGGTGATAGTACTGAACAAAGGAAAGTGAACCTTGATGTCTGCGAACAGATATGCTGCCGTTGAGAACGTCTCAGGGATGTGTCCTCGTCCTGCGATGCGGTATTGATGCGGTGTCGGAAGGTACCTGATATGCCTGATACCATGAATGGTAACCGATTCGATAGTGTACTTGACAAGAAAAGTTCGGCCAGAATGCCGGACGTAACACGGGCCCCCAGTGCCCGACTAGGAAGAACAAGTCTAAAGTTGTTTGCAACAGGAAGCTTACACCGAAGCCCATATCGAAAAGAACACCGGGTATAGTACAGGAAAGGATGAAGTGTTCGGATCCAGCCGTTCAAATCGAGTTATGCAAGTCAAGTCGGCGCTTAACGAGCATCGTTATGGGCCGTAGCCAAGAAAAGAACTTGATGCAACTGGTTAAGTATAGCAACAACAACAACAACCGAAATCGTAAAGTGAGCCACGCGACAAGGCGAACGAGCAGCGACAACGGGGATAGTGCCGACGCTGCAGCCGTTGCGAGATGTATCCAATGTATACAAGTATCGCATTCTTCGCAACGTGCGGGGTTCGCAAGCGCAGAACAGCAACCGGGATGCGGCAATACTGCCGCTGACAAAGGCACCAAGCTGCATGGAAGATGATGCAGCCGGCAGGCGGGGAGGCGGAATATGCAGAACAGCCGCCGTCTGATAGCACAACCTAGCTGCGGTATGCCAACAAGAAAAATGTTGAAGTCATACTAAGACTCGACTGGGTGTCGATGCGCCGCGATAAAACGCCAGATATAACCAGCATGTTCGATTGCAAAAAGGAAAAGGCCCAGATATGCAGGCTGGAAAGTAGATCGGGGCCTTTCTCAAAGGGGTAGACGGCAGGATCCGGAAATAAACTCCGTGTCCGCAATACTAGCAGCAAATCTGATGTCGTCTTGGGAGCAATCTAGATCCTACTACCAGCAAATAAACACTGGGTCGAAATGCGTATGTGTGTATGTGCAGCTGTGGAAACGCGACATTGCGATGTAATTTCATGAGATGAGGGAAGACGTTCCTTGGGTGGGGTTGCGGGTCCGTGCACTAAGATTTTGAGATGAAGTGGAAAGGCCGGAATTTGGAGGTCTGGAAGTCTCGATGTTCTTTGTCTCATTTCGCTTGCGGATCTGTTGTAAATAATCGCACCTTTTTTGACCTTCTGTCAGCAAGCAGGTTCTTGATGCCCGATTGCCATGCCAACTTCTTCCTTCCTCGCGTTCGCGTTCGCTCGGATGAATTGCAATTGGAAGCGAGCTTATCGAAGGACCGATAGCGATCACAATAGCAACCAATCCGAATTCGAACGGTTGCGATGCTGAAACGACGTCCCAATCTAATGGTCACCAGATTCTCTCTTGGGAGATGACGTATATCCTCGATCCCATTGCTGATGTGTTGCGTATTTTGGTGTTTCAGGTTGAGCAGATGTTGATGTTGGCGCGTAGTTCTGTTGACCGTGGCCTCGGGTACCATCTCGTTGAGGTGATGTTCCATATGTCTGATCAGATTTGGATTTTGCCTTGTCATCTGCATCTCTTGCTTCTTCTGCGATGTCGCCTTGTCGCAGAATTGTCTCATGCGCAAGGCCAGAAACGGTGCCTCGCCGGCTTAGTGAACCACTGGAGCCCTCCGCCGCTCGTGTGGATGCATCTGATCGGTTTCGTGCATGTCCTCTTCGTCCAGGTGTCGATGTTGATGACGACGATATGTGCGAGAAGGACGGCGATGTGTAGGATCCAGGCGCCGATGTAGGCGGCGGTGGAGGGGGGTGAGGGCCTTGAGCCTTGCGCTTCTTTGGGGAGCTGGTGTATTCTAGGTCAGACGCATGCGACGCAGCACGTTGCCGTGACTGGTGAACAGGCGAAGTTTTGTATTTACCTGATGGCGTAGCTGGCGGGTTTCCACTTGCACTCTTTTGTTCCGAAGACGATGATGGTGGTACCCAATGATGAAAATATATGGAAGGGGAGGACTGCTCTTGTTGTTGTGTTTGTGTCTGCTGCAGTTGCTGCACACCTGCTGGGGCCGCAGGAGGTTGCTGAACAGTCATCTCGTTGGTAGTCAACCTGGGCAATTGTGACTGAGGTAATGAGCGTTGGGCTGTTGCGGCAGGACCACCAAGACCAGCTTGTGCGGCTCTTGAGCGCGGTGATGTTTGTCCACCAGTGTAAGCACTGGTAGAGAGTGGAGCATGCTGAATTTGTGTCTGTAGAGGCTGACCGGGTAGGACTGACGTCGGAGGCAATATCGTTGTTGGAGGTTGCGCCTGACCAGCATACACTGCTGGTTGTTGCTGTCCAATTAATCGTGGGTCCCTTCGAAGATCTGGAGAAAGTTGTGCCTGAGCCTGAGCCTGCGCTTGTTGGTGAGCAGCTTGAACTTGAGTAGTATACTGTTGTATCCACTCTGCACTGATGTTTGCAAGGTTGCCTCCTCCGATGCCAGCAAAGATTATTGGTACTAGGTGAGGCGGTACTCCTCCCTGCATAGATTCTCGAAGCATAGACTGTTCGACCTTGCGTTGCTCCAGTCGCAACGTTTCTTGTCGTGTCTTTTCCTCCTCTTGCTTGCGTCTTTCTTCTTCGGCCTTCGCCGCTAGCCAATTCTTCATTCCATCTTCGGCACCTTGCCACTGCGAAGGTGCTGGAGGTAACTGGCCTAATGACGACGACATCGATGGAGGTCCTCGAGCCGGATCTGGTAGCGTCATCGCCGAAGGAGGAGGAAGTCCTCGGTGAGGTGTGCCCATGTTGTGAGAGGAGTTGACTTCCTGTGCAGGTGGGGATAGCCCACGATGATGCCTATTTGAGTATCGAGCAGCCGTGGAAGAAGAAGAGAAGGCTGGTGAGTAGGCATGGGGTTTGAATTCGAAATCGGACTTGACCGGGTTAGAGAGTGTGAGCAACATGGAGGAAGGTGGAGCCGGTGTGGTAGATGTGGTAGGAGCAATTCAACATTGAAATGAGTCGTTGGGTGGCGCCAAAACTCGTAGGTCCGGAAGGAGAAGGAACAGTGTACATACTTATTCACCAGAGTACGTTTTACCGGGACCACCATCCACAAATGGCCCGGGATGGGATCGTAGCCGTTGCCTTAGGGCCTAGGCTTAATATGTCCCTGGCAAAGTAGCCCCGATTTGATTCGCGGCCAAAGCAGGGCGACAAAGAGCACAGGAAGAGTAACAGGCGAAGCTGCATGCAACGAAGATCAAGCCCCGTAGAAGCTCGCGTGGGCCGGCGTGGTCGATCAAGTCCAGATTGGAGAGAGGCAAGTGAAAATGGGCAACGGTGGGGAATGGTGTACGAGAAGGGAAGAGGGCCGACTGGGATTGGACCAACCGACGGGGGTGACGGCCGCAAAGGCTTGAGAGTAGCACGAGCAAACGGCAGGCCGTACGTCAATGACGGGCGATATGTGGCGTTCGACAGGCGAAGGTGGGAGGGGACCTTTGCAGGGATATGCATGAAACGGGATGGTTGTCAGCAAGTGCAATGTTGTTAGAAATGGTAGTGCGCGTTCTTGTAGTCCCACCATGTGACGCGCCTGGAGAAGGACTCCGGCTGATGCAAACTCTGGTAGCGGTTCCCACTTGTGGCGCTGGCATTTGCCGCAAAACTACTTACGTCCCGTTTGCCAGCCAAGCAAGTTCAGCTTGAAAGCAGCGACGGTAGTTTGATAATACATTGGCCTGAAGCTAGACATAAAGAGTTGGCGTCGCGGATACTTCCACATTGGCCTCGATCAACCCATGGCCCCCGTATGCTGTAGAGCAGACAAAGTGAAGCTCAGACACACCAGGTGCTACCGGCTTGTGCTGTACAATGACAACGAATGAGCCCGAAGACTTCGGCATCATTCTGGTCGTACTGGACCGCTCGCATGTTGCTGTCGTAAGGCCGCAGCTGATGACCGCAAATTGGATTACAATGCCTCGACTAGGCAAAATGGCATCAGGCACGCATTCGGTAATTAGTTGTGCAGCTCTGCTCTGGACCACCATCGCTGCTGGGTTCATGGTATCTGTGCCTGTGGCTGAACGCGAGGCTCAAGGCATGTGGACTGGATGGCGTGGCCTGGGATTCTGAGCCGTGCGCTAACACCAGCCAGCAGGGTCAAACGTCCGGGAGGAAGCGAGCGCAAGATTACCGCTGCCCGGATTGTGAACTGGCTCAACCTAGCTCGTCCAGGTCGCATGATAGGAAATGAAGGGTCGTCACCATCGTCAGACCTCAGCCATGTAATATCCCGAAGTGGAAACGTGAAATGAGATTTTCGTGTTCTAAGAGCCGCCGTGCTTCATGACGAAACCTTGGAATTGGTGGAAATGTAGCCTGTGGCCCTGTTGCAGAACCTGTTCCGAGTTTAGTGTAATGCCCGAACAAGTATACACATGCCGTCATAGCGTCAACGGCTGAGGGTGCTTTGATGAAAAGCACAATGGTGGCACGGAGCAAGGGACCGTCTTCAACCTGTCAGCCTTGGGGGACCCCTCCGGATCTACATAGCGTGACAGACAGCATGCTCAATCGATAAGAGGAACGATCATCGAGCCGACGCAACCTTGAAGACCCGGGAGAGTGTCACTCCGAGGGTGCTGGAGATGCGCGTAGAGGCAGCCAATGTGTTGATCCTCGCGTGCGCGCTGCTCTCCGTGTGTATGCTTGTGCAATTAGCGACACGCCAGCACTGACGGTGCGTTCCCACCATAGCCCGTAATGTCAACGCAGATGACAGCTCGCAAGCCATCCTTGGGAAGGGACGGGTTAACAGACGCGGCGTTGCGCAATGCCCGAGCGCCTGGCGCTGGCTCGAACGATCGACTAGAAACGTAAATTTCCGCGTCGGCGCGTAAGCTATACCTATCCTGCTCATGCAGCGGATCTACGTGAAACTCGCGGCGCACCGGATCTGTACGAAGGATCTTTGAGTATGATTTCCGGCCCCGGCTGGCTAGTCCTTAGGCCCAATCAAATTCATTTTGAGCTGCTTAGCATCATAACAGCAGTCGAAATGGGGATACCATGGCGAAATTGCTGTTGACAACACGTCGTCCTTCTGGGGCACGAGATACGGTTGTGGAGAAAAAGCTCTGTTGTCTTGACAAATTCGACAATTTCTCGACTTGAAACTGCCGAACTGGTAATGTAGGAGTAGGAATGGGTTCAGTAATCATGTTGTCATAACGGTTCTGCTTCTTCTGGACAGGACGTCGTAAAGGTGCGTATGCGAAACCGATGACAATGTGTGCCTCAAACAATACGCGGAAAGGGTCCGGCAACGGTCCGGGTGTAGGGATGGCTTTTGATACCCATTTTGTATAGCCTCCTCTCCACATACCAGGATTCCAGCTAAACCACGTCGGTGTAGTCAACGTTGAGGCATGTGTTGACTATCCAAAAGAACATGCACATTCTTGGGGATGGCCGATAAACGTTGGGACTTAGCATGGCGGCTTAAACTAACGATGCACTGGCAAAGCATGTTGTTCCTGCTGTGCAAGAAGAGCCAAGCGTCTCCGATCGTGGAAATGATGGGGCTTGCAGTAGGGATGAATAAAAGCAGAAGTAGCATATGCAGTTCAACTCAAGTTCGGGCATTAGCTCTGCTGGATCGTGGCCTGATGCCATTATCGGAGAGTCGGAGTGAGGGCTAGCCGCGAAGCTGGTGCTAACGCACTCCTGCAGCAGTAGTCAGTGGACAAGAGGAGCCGGTGTAGTAGTCCCTATGATCGCGATGCCTTGCGGCCAACAAGACAGAGCCAGGCGGGTAGTCGCTGAAAACTGCACAAGACGCACGTAAGCTGCAATACCGTGGACGATCTGTCGTCTCCGTTGTGTAGGCTATTGGACCCGTCGCTAGTCAGCCGATTAGTGTACCAAGATGTGAATGACTACCCACCGGCTAGTCTTTCATGGTGTAAACCTCCGACAAAACTTGCACCCTGCCATCGCTTGCCTTTCCTAAGTTGACTGGAGTAAGTGGCGTAGTCGCGGGAAGGGTGTGTCAACCTACACATGGTCGATTTCTAGATCGAGCGAACATGTTGCTGATCTTCGCTTCACATTTAGAAAATCAGACCACAGATCAGCGTCGTTGATCAAACCGGCTCTTGCACCTGCAAAGCGAAGACGCGACACGCTGTCCTCCCGTTCGGAGTAGCCGACTGTAACTCAGGACGGAAGCAGATAGTCGAGGCAGTTGCCCACTTGTGACAAGACGGTAGTTGAGGGAGGCAAAGTGTACGCGTAGTGGGGAGGCGAATATACTAGTCGAGGCAGGAGGTAGCGATGGTTCGCCACCCAAATCGGCATCTGTGACTTCCTCATCGGGAGCCATCGCAACTCTACCCGGTGCACATGGCTATTTTTACCGGCACAGCATACACACACTCGTTCTTGGGCAATACATTCTCACCCAGCATGAGTGTTGATCGTGTATTCTTCCACCCATTAGGCTGTGCGTCGGTTGGAGTTATTGCCCGAATGCAGCACCTCTGCCTCACTTTTCCTCTACCCGTGTGGCTTCGGCCTTTTGTAATCGACTTAGAAAGAGGGATGTCTACCAAAATTATTAGGTTTCCATATGAAAAGACTCATCACGTGCTCCGCTACACCTGCGAGTTTTGAATCTTGCTTGGGTTGTTATTGTAGAGGTTCCCGCGTCTTTGGAAGATCGTCCGTCCACCTTCCTGGTTTCTCTCCCTTCCCGTACGTGGAGCCACAATCCGACCGACCCAGCAATACTCCCTGTTACCCGTCGCCGCAGTCCGTCCGCCGGCTGTCTGTCACCCGCCAAAGAAGCGATGATCACTTATACTTGGTCACAAATGAGTGATGCCATGCTGATCTTGCACGAAAGGGTTATTATTGTTTGCAAATCTCTTACTCTTCCAGAAGCTTCTGATGTTCGAGAACATGTTCTTCGATTTGGTCACTAGCCTGATAATTTCCATGCTTGTGGGAGATTAACTATTATATTACTACATTTAGTCAGAATTATGCTGGATATATGTGATGACGATATTCCCTATATCGTTCGACCGGTGAAAATGCAAACAAGAAAAAGGAAGCAAGAGGTATCTTGATGAAGAGGCATTCCATGCATGCGCCGACGTTTGAGGCTATCCTCAGAAGTAACAAAAGAAAAGGTGCCACCACGGCACACAACCCAACCATCAGGTCAAAGGATGCTCTCCCGAAGCATGCCTGGCAGAAACGTGGCCCAAACGTGGGCGAGTCAGGCATTCCTCATACTATGATGATGGTGGTGTCATCCACGTTGCACCACTAAAAGACGCCTAAAGGGCAAATAGGAAGTGATGTGTCGCGGGTAAAACCTGGAAAGCGTAGGTGGTATGGCCTGGAAAAACAAAACAAAATTCATGATGCCGCAAATCTTGGGAAACGTGCCAGCCACGTTATAGCCATGCGACCGATGGAACACCATCGCAAGCCACCCATCTGGAAAAGATCGACCGTTGGCTGCTGGAAATGGTATGGAAGAAGAGATGTTCGGTTGGATGTGATGCCGTGTTTGGTGGTGTACCAAGCTCCAACTTGCAACGCGCCCGCTTGCAAGATCGCGCGCTTCCGCCAGGTCGGTGTCAAGTTCCAGGATTCCGGAGCGCCAGCCTACCTTAAGCATTGGCTCGCTTCTTCCGCATCTTGTATTCAGCCTTCGCCACGCGCATCAACAGCTCTTCGTCTTTAATAGGGATCCAAGAGGTCAACACCTTCATCGCGTTCTCGAAGTCTGAGTCCAGCAAGATCTCTCTCGTCGCATCAATAAGCGCAGCCGATGTAGCATGTAACACATCCATATCTCCACTGAACTTGGACGTCGGCGAGTTGGAATGAGACTTGTCGCCCAGTAGCATGAACACGTCCCAGACGCGTAGCTGAGCGGGGAAAGGTAACGAATAGTTGAACAGCGTCAGGTACCACCGGGTACCGTACGCGGTCGAGCTAATGCCAAGATCAATCTACAAAAGAGTTTGATTAGCACACACACCAAGACGTCAGCCTCTCCAGTAGTAGTGACTTACTAGCTTCTTTGCGACATCACCTCCGCACAGCCAGTTCAGCTCAAAGTCATCTAGAGCCTCCATGAGTCCTTCAAAACCAGCTTCATAGAGTCTTTCCATGCCTCGAAGCTGCCACAACCGCACTAGCATGACGAAAGCTCGGTCCTCTTCGTAATAGCAAAGAAGCGTTGCGGTTAGTGCAGCCATGCCTTGGACATAGCCAGTTTCAGGCAAGTACAGTGACATCGCATGCAGTACGCGGAATAGAAGTCGCTGGCCTCCACGGTACCGCCGCCGAAACATGATATGCCTGTTGATAGTGCGAGGTACATCAACATCAATCTGCACGTCCTCTGCAGAGCTCTCCAGCTGGAGTTCGTAAAAGCTTTCGATGAGCTCCTCTTCTGTTGGACTATTTGCGTCGGCTTTGGCACTCGCAGCAAGGAATGAGTACCACGCAGTCGCCCTCCAGCGATCAGGTATGCCCTTCCATGTGCGAGAGATGACCTTGGGGTCTTTGGTATCGAATTCAAACAGCATGCCCCCCTTATCTGCCCCCGCTTTGACAACCTTGGCCATCTTACGCCATTTTTCGTTGCGCTCGATTTCCTTTGCTCTCATCGCCTGTGCAGCCCTTCCTCCTTCTTGCTGTTCCGCAACCTCGGCTAGACCGGGCGGTAGCTTGAGCATGTCACTCGCCTCGTCCCTCAGCCTGCGGTCTCGATTATGGGGTAACCTGTTTGTCGCGTGTCGCAGGGGCCTGTGACTGCTGTGCGTATCTGAAGTGCGACCTGAGAAAATCGATCTGGCGGGTCTTGAAGATTTGCCAGAAAGCCGCCGCTTAGGTGAGCCTGAGCGTGGGTCTACAGAACGAGTAGAGCGAGCTCTCGATGCGCTGCGCCCTAGACGCCGTCGTCTAGGCTCTTCAGACAGCAGTTGTAGTGTTGTAGTGACTCGCTGCATGCGGGGCACGTCGGGTCCGTCTGGGCCGTCGGCGTCGGATTTCGACTTTGTCTTTTTAGGTATGATGAAACCGTATCGGTCGACCTCTCCACCGTCAAGATCCGCCCAGTCCTCGAGTCCACCGGCTGCCTCTGTAGGTTCTTTGACTATCACACTCCCGTGTCGTGAGCTTATGAGTGAACTTGTGTCCTCGTTGCCTTCCACGAGCACCGACGAACCATTAGCTGGGGTGTTGGTAACAGCGCTGCTCCCCAGGTAGCTGTTCTGAACACTGCTTGTCTCCTCCTCGGGTGTATCCCAATTGACAGCACTCTCGTTGCCATGCATGTACATGCAGCGAACTTTGCGCGACAGTGTCATCTCATCGGCTGATAGTACTCGGTGGTTCGTTGATCGTGCGCGGGTCGAGTAACGTGAGGTGGATCGCGGTGAGAGGTGCTTCGTCGCGGGTGTGGGTGAGGGTGAAGGGTCCTGCTTGGGTGATTCATTTGGTTGCGCCTGCTCCTTCTGTCGCGGTGGTGTGCTTGGTGCGGGCGCGGCTTCCACAAGGAGGTCCATTTGTTTGCTTCGCCTGTTTACCTTCTTGCCACCCAACATCATGCTGCCTCGCTTGGAGAAAGATATCTGCGCGTCCGAAGAGAAGTCGTCGAAGCTGCCTGTAGGAATGTACGTGTCTAGGCCAGGGAATTCGGCCTCTTGCTCGCGTGTGGCATCGTCTAGTGAGCAACGTCGTTGTGACGCATGGCTCTTGGGACCTGAGGAGCGTTCATCCTGCACTACAATAGCAGGCAGACTCGGCGTCTTGCGCAGGCTAGTAGGTGAGGGCGGTTCGTTGGTGGTAGTGCCATTGGAGGGTGCTAAGGCCGAATCTCTGCGGTCGTCGTCCTCGTTCAGTAGCGTCCGCTTCAAGGAGAAAGCTCGAGGTCCGGGTGAAGTGCGTGGTCGGCGGACATTGGTGAGCCACGATCGTGATGCGGGGCCCTTGGTCGACGAGATGCTGTGTGCATTCGAGGGAACCGGCGACAACTGATTCGAGGCCTCGGACGTCTCCACCGCGGCGTGACCAGCGGAGTTTCCAGCCTCATCTCTCATCATGTGAGGCGCAGGCAGGTCCTGGTCATAGAGTCGGTCCCTGGAGAGAATAGCGGCTGGCAAAGCGAAATGAAGGGAAATGAAAGGGTGTGGGCGAGACGGCAACCTGCGACTCTGATTTCCAAAGTGCAGCGGCGAAGGTATGCCGGGCTATGTTTGCACAGAGTAACAACGTCAATGCTATGGACAAATGGTGCAATTGAAAAGCAAAGACCTATGCGACGACTATGGGATCAAAAAAGATCCCGGCATGGCTTGACTTGACTGGGGAAAAGGGGCGTCGCTATCAATCGGGTCGTGGGTCGCATGCCTTCTCCAGACTTGTTGCCGGCCGGAGATTGCCCAGATGCTCAACGCGCCCCGTAGAAGGGTGACGCCTGCTCACTTGACCGGCCCGTACTTGCCTCAACCACGACATCCCATATTTCTTTGTCCCTCACCGCATCGCGCCCTCACACCTCTTGGGTTTTGCACTCTGCGCGCTTTCTGGGGACATGATGCGTAGACACCTCTGTTCCTGCAATCACGCTCAATATGCCCCGCTGAAGCGTCGCGACACCCCACAAAAGCCAAACCCCCGGCGACGATCGCTGTTCCACGCGTCAATAAACTTTCCGGTCATGGCTCCTCAAAGCGGATGCCGACTAACAAATCCCAACGTCATATTCTAGCTGAGCTGCTATCGTATCAGTTGTCATACGACGCAGACTCAAACAGAGCAAGAGCTGGATAGACAACACGCCCTTTACTCGGGTGGCACAGGCAATCACAGCGTTCTCGTGCTTACCACGCTGACATCCACGCAATCTGTACTCTAGCCCAACACACCAAGGGCTGTCCTCGTTATGGTCGCCTTAAGGGGAAGGTGCTCTCTAGTTTCCCTCCCTTGCATACTGCCACTCAAACCCTCACCAGTACGCTCGGCCAGTGTACCAGTCTCACAAAATGCTGCGCATATTTGTACCCCAACAGTACGTCTTCTGGTCGAAACAAGAGAAAGCACAAAGTATTTCGCCAGGTATACACATATCATGTTGAACTGAGCAGTCGTACTGAGCCCTGAGAGCAATGAGCGTTTTTCGCGGAGGCTCGGAGAGCCTCGTAGCTATGATAGAACTCATACGAAACCCGCCAATATGCGAGTTTTACTTCTGGCTACACCTCGCTTATGTTCGCATATTGCAGCAAACCTCTGCTGGGTCTGATTCCTGACGATCAAGACATGCAGAAAGACCATCAGAAATCGAAGAGAATCTTGTTTCACCCTGAATATCTCCGTAAAGCCCTTCTCACTCGACCGTCAGGCTCGATGCAAGCACACATGCCTCCACTGATGCTGATGCTGGGTTAAATTGTGCTATCGCCATCTGGATGACTGACTCAGACTGATAGCGCCTTTTTCCGACTAACGTAAGCAGTGGGCGGTCCTGTTGGTCGCGTTATGATATCACTCGTCTGCATCGGTCATCGTAGCCTGGCTCTAATACGAACATGTCGTTCTCAACTTCGACCAACCAAGTCCATTCTCACTTCCAGATTTATCCAACGGATAACCGGTGCCGCAAAAGAAGCCCCACTCTAGAACTGTGAGTCGTGGGGCGTGCAAGTAGCTACCCCTCATCGCTTTTCAGCGTGTCGTCAGTGTGTGGCTATGTGTCGATATCTAACTGCGGGGAACATGCGACAAGCGTCACACGACTGGCAGTCAGCGAACCTTGTGTAAAAAACATTGGCGCGAGAGCACATAAACCTAGAGTGAATGCCTCACCTGGACGTGTCTGGACAAAGGGCTACCCGTGATGGCATCCTTAGATTTGATCAATCAGGCTCCTGTGGTATGCGACTAAAGCTTCTTGGGACAGAGAACACAACTAATGACCACATCCAGGGAACTAAACTCTGGGTATGACTCTTGGCGGCATCCTCACCAACTACACTCACCCTAACACTACTGTCTTTAGATCCTCCATCTTGGTATACTCGAATGTGATGATGGCTGGTTCATCCGTGCAGCAAACGCCTCCTCCCTATCTAACCCCAATCCCGTACACAAGCGCCGCAGACTTGTCATGCTCGGTATCCTTATCGAACATCCGACTGAAGGCCTCATCCTATACGAAACTGGCGGTGGAGAAGACTACCCCAATCTCGCGGGTACACACGTTCAAGACGTCTTCTCACGAGTCGACTACGACAAGTCTATGAATCTTGACGAACAAATCGCCTTGACCGGCCACAAGATTGAAGACGTCAAGATGGTCATCATAGGGCACTTGCACCTCGATCATTCTGGCGGCCTAGACCATTTTAGAGGCAAAAACATACCCGTTCACGTTCATGAGCTCGAACTCAAACACGCCTTCTATAGCGTCGCTACCAAGACCGATCTTGGCGTTTACCTCCCTCATTACCTTACTTTCGATATCAACTGGGTTCCCTTCCATGGCGCATACTATGAGATTGCTCCTGGCATCAACTTGCACCATGCACCTGGACACACACCCGGACTAACGATCATGCAGGTGAATTTGAAGGAAAGCGGGACCTGGATCTTCACGAGTGATCAGTATCACGTCAAGGAGAACTTTCAGGACAGTATACCACAAGGCTGGTTAGCAAGAGATCACGATGCGTGGGTTAGGAGTCATCAGATGATCAAGGGGTTGCAGAAGAGAACGAATGCGAAGGTCTTGCTGGGTCATTGTTTGGACACGATTAAAGAATTGGGTGTTGAATTTGCCCCTACGACTTACAAGTGAGGTTGTGAATGGGGTAAGTTCAGCGAAAGGCGTTGGCAAGGTACGACCAGACTGCTTACCACATCGTGCTGTTGATTACATTCAAATTTCAGACCTTGTACCATTTTCCGAAAAATTCTCTCATATCCCTCACCATCTCCTCCGGACACTCCATGCATGCAAAATGTCCTCCATGGTCATGATCTGTAAAGCCCGTTAGCATATCCCAACTTTCCATCATCCCTCATCAAATCTCATCCTATCTCATTTGATTCCACACGAAACACGTTGGGGATGCCGATCGCACACATGACATACCTCTGAAAAACTTCAGATCCGTACATGTAGTCTCGACACCACTTTTGGGCGCAGGAAAAGCATCGTAGGGAAACGTGCTCACGCCCAGAGGCACGCGGATCAGGTTTTCTTCTTTGGCGTCGAATTTGGTGTACATTTCGTGACGCACATTGTTGTAATAGGATAACATACCTGTGGTATGCTTGTTAGCACGGCGCATGTGGCGAGGAAGGAAGCAGAAAAGAAGATAAACGTACTCGTCATGACACTTGGCGGCGTGAAGAAATACAACGAAAGCGTCGTGCAAAGATCATGTAGCCACTGCTCGTTAACGAGTGTCGCTGTGCCTAAACTTGGATCAGCAAGTTCATTGTATTTTTCACCAAAGAACATCATGATCCCGACGGGATTATCTGTCGTGTTTCTTGTGTTAGCCTGCGATTACTCAAACACCATGGTCGCTGGCGTACCGTTGAAGGCCACGCCAATAGTCTGCGGTCGTGTTCTCATCTCAATCGCATACCCCATATGCGTCTCATTTAGCGGCTTCCCTAGAAACCACTCCGCTCTCGCTATCCCCTTCTTTTCTTTCTCCGTTAGGCTAGTGCCTTCTGGGGGTGCGCCAGGACACATGTTCGTGTGCACTGCTTTGCAGTTGGGATACCGACCAGAGCCAAGTTCGCGGACGACCCAGTGACCCCAATCTCCGGCTTGGGCGGCGTAGGACGTGTACTGTTGGAGGTGGTGTTCGTCAATGGAAGAACTCATAGTAGGAGTGCGGTTGTATGGCATAGACAGTGAGGAAAACGTACACCAAGTCTCTTCATCAACTCATCGAACAACCTCGCAGTATCCTGCAAGGTATGTCCCCTCGGTGGACCTTGCGACCAGCAATACCCTGGTAGCGACGGGACAACGAGATCGAAAGCTGGTTGTGTATCGTTTTCAGGATTCAATAGGGGTTGCATTACGTTCTGGAACCTACACTCTTCTTGTTAGTCCACAGGACAGATCTCTCAAGTATCCTCAAAGACAATACCATGAGATAACATCAGCAGTAGGGCCGGTAATCAAAGAGAGGAAGTAATGACATACTCAAACCATGTTCCTGGCCACCCATGAACCAACAACAACGGCACCGCATCCCTTCTCTCCGCCTTCTGATGTATAAAATGTATCTTTAACTCCTCGATCTCAGTCGTAAAATGGTTCCACTCATTAATCTGCTTTTGTGCTCTCCCCCAATCAAACTTGTTGAGCCAGTGATTGTACAATGTCTGTACCCACTCGAGTGATGGTCCATAGTCCTCGCCGGCATCAGGTACAATGGGTTGGGTAGGCAATCTTGTATCGGCTAGCTTGCGAAAGAGGCGATCGACTTCTGTTTGGGGGATAGTGGAGTCGAAAGGTTTGATTTCAGAGGGCATCGTGTGATATTTTGTTACTGCGCTTGTGTGGTAAGAGTGAATGACTGGTGTAGCGAATTGGATATGGATTGTATTTACGTCAGAAGTATAAGCGGTAACCCCGCATGTCGATCCGTACGATGCTTTCGATGGTATTGACATAGCTTGGTTCAGATTACTTAGCACGATGTCATGGCGTCACTTGGTTGTCATATGCAGGGACTAGTGGTGCTAGCCTAATGCGAAATGACCATCGTGAGTTCTACTGAGTGGTGATGGGATGGTATGCTCGAACTAGGTACTACTGATAAGTATACCAATCTCGGCAGAAAAAGATGGATATAGTGAAATTCAACAGACTGTGGTTCGATTCGTCGACTGTATAGCAGATGATGTGGCCTGGATGTCGACAATAGTTTCAAGTCTCCAGCAAAATTCATGATACCACGACGATTTCCAGCCCCATCTAAAAGCTCCACGTCTGACCTCTACTTCTTCTTCGAGCCTCTGCCGCCTCTCGCACTCTTCTTCTTTCCCTTCGCAATATCGGCACCCCGGCGGCCACCGGCAATCATGACTCGTACCTTGCTAACAGGCACGACGCCCACGACCTCTGTCTCTTTCCACCCTCGGATCAGCTCAATCTCCTTGGGCCAGATACGCTCGACGTCCTGACTGTTCTTGTCGATTATCTTTGCGTCCTTTCCGGCATGATCCCAGATAGAGAGGACCTCTTTGACGGCTTTACCTCGTTTGGTGGAGCCAGGCTGGATCTTGGCTTTGTATTTGTAGGTGGAAAGAGCAGACCAGGGAGCACATACGGGAATGGCGGTGAGCAATTCGTCATTTGGTAATGGTCGGCCTGTGAATGCGTCGAGGTTCTGCAAGTTCGTCTTGAGGACTTCATCGCCCTCGTCGTCTTCTTCGGCGTTCTCCAAGGCGCGTAGACGAGCTTCTTCAGCAGCCTTGCCTGCGGCTTGCGCACGTAAATGTTGGTCTCGACGGCGTTGCTTGTCAGCCAGCGCCTGCTCTTCTTTCTGACGCTTTTCTTGAGCGGCAGCCTCCGCAGCCTGCTGCCCAGACTTGGAACCCAAGAGACGCATTGCTAACTCACGGTCCTCCTCGTCCTGTGCAGCGTACTTTGCGGCCTGCTTCTTTGCTTTCGCACGTTTGCCTCGGGGCAAGGGAGCATTCTTTGGTTTCGTACTCTGCGTTGTTACGGTACCGGGTGCCTTCGGAGGGCTCTTTGCGTTGCCCTCTTCATCTGAAGAATCCTCTTCTTGACCAGCACCGTCAGCTGTAGGCCCAGCGTCAGACGGAACTTGGGGTAAGTCTTGGAGTTGACCTTTCCTTGCTAGGCGACGTTCTCGTGCAGATAGTTGTCGCTTTCCAGTAGATTTCACAGTCTGTTCGGTATCTGCTACCGAGCCTGCGTCTTCTTGGGGTTCTTCATTCACAGCAGAACCATTTTTGCCGCCAGACATGGCATACTCGTCGCCATCCTTGGTGGTGGCTAGCTCATCTTCCTCGTCTGAGTCGTCTCTCGCATCTGCAGTCCTAGACTGGAGAGGATTGCTCCTAGGCGCTGCGGCTTCAGATTCAGCGTCGCTCTCTTCAGTCTGTTCCATCTTTGCATCAGGGAAGTCGTCTTCCGAATCTGAGTTAATCTTTGCGTCTGGAAAATCATCCTCGTCATCACTGTTGTCAGTCTTGGACGCGTCTGCAGCTTTCGAGTCATTCGCGGGCTCGTCGACCATCTCCGCGGCAGAAACTGCTGTCTCTTGCACGCGATGTTTGTGGTGGTTGGCCTTGCTGGAATCGCTGATCTCGAACATGACAGCAAGACCTACGACCAGCTGAGCTGGTGGTAGGAATTCCTTCTTGCCCTTGACGTTGAACATACCGGCCGGGAGGAACTCGCCCGTCTGTCCAGTCTTGCTGACCTGATCGCTACGAACCCACCAAGCTGACATGACAGCCTTTGAGTCCCATGCGTCAGATGTACAAATGCAGAGGTTGCCGGCTTGCGATAGTGTCGAAGGAGGGATGGGGGCATCTGGAGTATCTGGCTTGTTCTTGATGATCATTGGCATCGCTCCTTTGATATCTGCATGAACGTATACATCTCCTTTTCGTAAGAAGCGTCGGTAGATAATTTCGTTCTGCTGAGCATCCTTTCCTCCGAGGACCAAGTAGCCATCCGAAGAGATGAAGTATATGTATTTCTCGAACCACTGCTGCTTGCGCACTGGTCTTAGTACCTCTTTCTCTTGTTTCAAACCCTTCTTCAGGTCCTCTGCAACTTTCTTCTCATGGCTCTTCAACGCTCTGGTCGATGCTTGCAGGGTGCGATCTTCTTTGTCGGCAGCTGTCTTCTTCTGATCAAAGTATTCGGTCGAGTTCGCCCATGCACTCAGAGCTAGGTCGATATCGATAGCCAGTTGAGGCCGAGTGGACACGGCCGGGGTAGGAGCCTTTTTCTTAGGCTTATCATCCTCGTCTTCTGTATCCTCACTGACAGAGCTTGTCTCGTTACCCTCGTCTTCATCGTCTTGACCCTCCTCCCAGTTAGTCTCGTCGAGTAGCAGCGTGACAGTGTTCTCGTGCAACTTGAGCGGTAACTTGATGAGTTGCGCGACCGCATTTCCAGAGTTTTGTTCACGCTCAATCAAGCGCGCAATATCGACCCAATCCATGCCTTGTCTGATCAATCCGTTGACAGCCTCAGTAGCTTCGGTAACACGATGCACGTTTGCCAATATCGCTTCTGCCTTCCGGAAGTTGAGATCCTGCACTTGCTGCAATCCACCGATTCGATCTTCATGCTCCTTGCGCGCCTTCTCTAGCTTCTTCTTGGCCTGTTGTTCGCGTTCTGTCAACTTGGACTCGAGCTTTTGTCCTTCTATCGAGGAGAAAAACTCGTCTACCGCCTTGTTGAAACCATCAAACTCCAAGAATGTATAGTCGGAGTTTTCAAATTGGTGCGGACGGAAGGGATGGAAATCGTCGTAGAGAAGTTTGGACTTTTCAGAAGCCTCGTCATCGGCCGTAGATGCGGATGGGTTTGGCTTGGCTAGAATGTAGCCCTTGATCTGATCTGGCGTCGAGACCTCGTCGGTGATGTTCCTTGCATTCTGTAGGATCTCTACGAGACTGCCTAGGAGATTGTCATCAGCGAGTACCTCCTCAGGCTTGAGAGTCGAATCGAAGTTTGCGATATGCAGCGCATGGTCTACTAGCAAAGGGGGACATTCGGTAATGGAAACGGCCAGCGCCTTCCTCAAAGAGTCCTTGCCTGCTTTTTTCGCCTTCTTCCCTGTCGCTGCAGGCTGATCCTGTTGTTTATCAACCGCCTTCTGCAACCCTTGGCGCACGCGCTCCTTTGTAAGCTCCGGGGCACCGCCGTAGTTCTGCCGTAGGGTCAAGTTGTACTTTAGACCGACCCTCAGTCTCTCATGTTCCTCGCCTTCGTCTACGTTCCGCAAAAGAGACAAGACGTTCAAGTCGGCATCTGTCAGCACGATGTTGCCGCCAGCGTAGAACTCCAAGTACAGCCTGTATAAGCCATCGGAGAATTGGAACTCGAGAATGCGGTCGGTACCAATCTGGCTGATTGAGGTGATCCGCCTTGTTTTCAGGTATTTGCGCAGCTTTGCGACAAAGCTGGAAGGCGCGGCGGCTGTAGTTCGCGCATATTCGGTCAAGTGGCAGCGAAAGCCAGAATCGATAAGTAGCTGTTCGCGGTGGTCGGGCTTGTGGAATTTGATGAGGAAGATTCTCTGTTTGAGTGTCAGTAAGAGGGCTAGGCTGCATGGATAGTAAGTAGTTGGATGCATACAGAGCTTAGGTCATAGACGTTGGTGACTCGCAACGAGGTGAGTTTTGCGGATAGCTCATGGGCTATGACCTGTTCAATTGTTAGCAAGTTGTCATTTGGCCGACAGCATGAAGTTACCCACCTTGACGTCCAAGCTGGAAAACCTCTGCTTCATGGTGATGTCGTGTGCAGAGTCTGTGGTTAGTGGGGTTGGCGACTGTTGGTGGGCTGCGGCGATGACGAAGGTGCGCAAGTAGCGCGATTGCAAGGGTCATGGAAAATGGACGTGGTTCCTGGCCTAACGCTTACTAACCGCCTTGTTCACACGTACGTAGCAGACATGACAGGCGTCTGTTGAAGGCGTCAGTAGAAGCAGGATATATTCATCGGATCTTTATCTTGTGCAGCGCGCTACCAACTCTACCATGCGCCGCGTCCCGGGCCATACCAGTCGCAATGCCAGATGCATCTTATCCCAAACTCCAACAACGCCATGCCCAGCAAACAGAATGCGCTTAGAGACCCTGCCGTATCCTCTCCGCAAGCTGTCTCTTGCCAAACTCCCATGCGTTCAGGAATCCTTGTTCCGAGAGGTCGATGTTCTTCATCGAGGTCATGTCTTGAGCTGGGGGCTTGCTGACGCGCGAGGCAACAATGACCGGGTCCGTTTCGAGGATAATACCGTCGTCTACGAGCTCATCAACAGCGAGTGACTGCGCGTGTTAGTCAAAGCAAGCTAGGAAAGTTGCGACGGTGGGTACATACCACAAGGTCGTAGTTCTCGATGACGGTGCGCTTGTCGACCGAATTCCTGCTATGCATTAGACGAGTTGGCGAGCCGTGCGTGACAAACTTACTTTAGGAGGATGTTGAGCGAGTCTCTCAATGCCAGGACGACACTAGACATGTGTTAGCTCGAGGTCGAGTACCCCAGGCTGCGCTGTGCCCGTACCTGTATAGCAGAACCTCGTTCTCTTCGGCGCTTCCAACCACGTAGAGCATCACGTCCGACTCCATCTTGAAGACAATGACCTTGCCATCATACAATATAATGTCCGTCGTCTGCTTGGCCGTCTTCTCTGTGCAACGTGTCAGACGAATGGGCGGGTAGCTTTATATGGAGGCGGTCTACACACCCAACAGTCCCTTCTCAAAAGCCTTCTGGTCCTTGACCGTCTTGTATGCAATCTGGCCAGGGTAGTCATTCTGGTGCCCGGCCGGCGGGTGCGGGTTCGAGTAGTACTTGGTGAGGATGCGGGAGCCGTCGTCGATGGCGAGGACCAGGATCGCCTGGACGCTGAAGAGGGAAAGAGGGCGCGACATGGTGGAGCACGTGTATAATCGTCTATGCAGGCGTCAATGGGGTCAGCTCTGGTGTCGACGCGGTGGGGGGTTTTGGTTGATAGGTGTCTGCTTGCGGAGAAGCGGCCAATCACGGAGGTCGTGCGCCCTGGGCTTTAGCGCGCCGTCTGAACTTTTGAGAAGATGCGACGACCATAGGCGGGCGCATCACATCCGTCCAAGTCAGTACACCGCGAACATGCACAAAGTATCGCGAACCTCACTCGCTTCCCTGGTCTGTCCATCGGCCCCGTTTCTTGCGCCTCGTCTTCTTCGCACTGCGGCACCCGCTGCTGTGACATTGGCACAATGCCCGCCATCTGCACGCCCTCAGAGGGCGACGTACGCAACAGCAAGGGAGGGGAAAGGCAGCGCGGGAAAGACAGGCCCCAAGGAGGGTAAAGGACTCATCAGAAAGATTGATCCCAAGAAGGGAAAATCGAAGTCTTTTCCTCTTCGTTCTCCTCGTCTGGACCCGGAAGAATATGAAGTAAGACCGACCATCTCTTTCACGGACTGTGCTCACAACACCAGACAGTCCGCCTAGTCAAGAAGTTCCGAGAAGCCTGCGATGTCCGAAATGTCCAGCTTGTCATGGAACTCTACCCCACGCTACTCGCGGCAAAAGTCTTGAATAGCTACGACACGCGACGCATCACCCAAGTCCTTCACGTGCGCATACGCAACGAGCACAGTCCGAGCAAGCGAGACGAACTCTTTCCTTTCGTCCAGCAGTTGGTGAGCCATCTACGTCAAGGAACAGTCGAGCCGCACCCCTTCGCATTCGTCCATCTGTTCGGTATCTACAAGGACGCCAAGCGCTTCGATGAGGGGTATGCACTTTGGGAATGGCTGGTCCAACAAGACGAGCGCTACGTGTCGCAGGCTGTCTATGGCGCTGCAATCGAACTCATGGCATATGGAAGACTCAAGCCTCTGCCCTTATTGGAGGATCTGTACAACGACGGACTGAAGCGCTTCCCAGGCACCTTTGCTGAGTATCATCTCTCGCCTGACGCCATCGTGCCCGACCGCACCCAGCTTACTACAATCTCCGGTATTCCTACGCTCCTTCTCCAGGGCATACTCACCGCTCGCATACTGGCTCGTGATTGGAAACGGGCTTATCTGGCGCTGGACACTGCACTCCGTATCTATCCCACACAGACCCCACCCCGCTATTTTGAGCTCTTCATGACCGAGAGGCCTATATCTGAAGGATACACGGCCTTTATGCTAGCTTGCCGTGCTGGTGTCGCTATGAGGCCAACTCACGTTACTGCGCTTATTACCAAGCTGCGAGCTGCCATGGGAGCGTCACAATCTATAGCTGATCGTGTCATGCTGCTCCGAGCCATTGCGAACGCCATGTATGGCTACTTGGAGGCTGGGGAAACTCTCGAAGGCATTCACGTCGGGTCATTCCTCCGTGCTTTTGAACTGTTGCTACCAGAACCCATCGGTGGCGAAGATTATGTTGGGGAAGCAGCAGAGATGCGCGACATCCTGGCAGTTACAGCACATGAGATTATGTCGAATTTGATTCAAGCTGGCATGCCACCCGAGCTTCGATCATTACAGGCTCTCATCTCGATATCGGGTAAACTACGCCTTCCAAGTCTACTGAGTGCCACCCTTCAAGACATTGAAGCGGCAGGTTTTGAGCTTGGGCCTATCGAGAGACGAACGATCATAACATCGGCCGGGTTACTCAAGGACAAAAAGTTACTTGAGCAGTATTGGTTGCTTGTTGTGTCAGATGCAGAGGCGAACAGTGCACAGATACCATTTGAAGATTGGATTACTTTCACCAAGGCATGTAGACGAGCCGATCATAGTGATTACTTCCGAAGTCAGCTTTTGAAGTTGCCGTATGCCATCGACAACAACACTGAGCGCCACATCATTCAACAAATCGACATGCCAGAGACGTCCGCACTCAACCACAGATACCAATACATGAGCGTCAAGGAATTGACAACGGAGCTGGATGCACTCAAGACTCAGATGAAGGACATTGAAACCGTTGTCATGTCCGGACAACCACTCAATCTCCATGCATCCCCATTATACATGCATTTGGACCCCCAACACCCTTCTCTGGGTCGTGAAGAGGATCTACGATCGGTATACAACGAGCTCACTACTGATCCACACCAACCGCCTCCACCACCAGCCACACCTGATTCACCTATTCAGCCCGCAGTGAGTCCAACCGGCATACCCCTGGATGACCTCCGATTTCAGAATTGGGTCACCGTCCACGAAATGATGGACACAGCTGCCGACTACGAGTCTGATCTCCGTTATGCCGTTGACACCGCCATCAAGGCTGGCACCCCGCTAAAAGGCACCCCAGAACTTTTGCGTTTGCGTAAAGAAGCCTCGACACCGCGATCTCGCACCGATCTGAGCATGATAATAAAAGAGCTCAGAGCGAGTCGCCGCGAAGACTTGAAAATGTTCAGAAACGTTGCGTCAGATGACCTTTACAAGACGAAAATCACTAAACACATTGCCAAAGATGAGGGAGAGACCGCCGTAGCGGGCGAAAAGGGAGCGCAAAAGATCAGAAAGTATGTTGGCCTGGAGTCGTATCATGACGCCCCTGCTAGTTTGATACGTCAGGTAAAAGTATCAGACAGGAAGGCCTAGGAAATACTCGAAGAGGTCGGTGCTGCTGAGGATAGTCTGGCCCCCAGTGAAAGAGACATAATCCGACCTTTCAAAAGCGATTTTTTCTTCAAACATAATCATTGATCGTTTAAGTAGACATCTGTAAGGTGTATGTGTTTGCCTTGAGCTGGAAGTCTGCATACACCGTGACTAGATTTCTGTTGTCCGTATAGGAGATCATCTGTGATTATATGTGTATTTATACATTATCCAGTACCCTTTACTAGATCTTGAAGACAAGACACATCGCTATCCACTTCGTACATATTGATGGCAGCAGATCATGCCGCCGAGAATTGTGCCGAAGGTCTCCTATCGCAACTATCTCCATGTTGGTCTGACGTTTACTCATCATCACTCAAGTCTCATTACGTTGCATTCTTTCTTTCATCGGATACAAGGACAATCGAGACGTAAAGGAATAATCATCTTACTGCACCGTGGATCCAGCATTTGCACACTGCGTCTCACCTCATGTCGCCTCACCTTTCTCGGAACGTTTCCACCGGCGGATTTTTCCGCTCGGTATCCGAAGGAACATTTGGTCCGAGGATGGTTGTGCGGCCGTATGACATTGGCTTTGTGTTTGGATGACGGCAGACTAGGCCAACTTTTGAGTCATGTTCGCTGACCGGACTATGTTGGCTGATGACGTGGGAGTGGGATGCAAGTACATGATAGCGTGGAGGTACTCAGTGTGGTGAGTGGAGTTAGTACGCTTGACCAAAGTCGCGGTGTGTAGACCACGTGGAGTTGTTTTATCGCCGTCATAGGCAGTTTCACCACTTGCAGAATGAGCAGATGTGTAAGTATGAAGATGAGTGGTTGATGCATATCTCATTACCGAATACCAGGACATTGCAAGCCTCGCGGCCATAAAGCCGTCTGCCCAAGAAAATTCCAAATCTAAATCCAAAAAATGTAATACAGTCAAGTCAACTTAAAGTTGACGGGGAATACGAAGCCAAAAAAATAAATAAGACAATGATGTCAAGAAGTGAAGAATGGAGGCACGCAGCGGTCAACGCGCAAAGCAAGAAGCCATGACAATGTACAACCCTGAAAATCTCCAACGCCACATCAAGTAACCAAACCCGCTAAGTGCAAACAAAGTAACGAGAAGAGAAGGCGTCTCTAGTTCGAGCCAGAGCTACCCCTCCGGCTGTCGGCTGGTGTGATGGGAAAGCAGAAGTCGACTGGCGATGGTGGTGGAGCTGGGGTTTCGTTGGCGTCTGAGGAGCGCGAGGTCAAGCCTGAGGATGCTTTGAATGCCGCGCTGACATCGTGGCCAAGTGTTGAGTTGGTGAAGATGGAGAGACGCTGACGAGGGTTGAAAGCGGAGGCTGCGGAGGCGGGCATGTTGATGGTTTTTGTGTGTGGTGATTGTACTTGACAGTGTGTACTTAATACGTAGTTGACGATGAGTCTCGTAGGTATGAGGAGACTATCTGAAAATGCGGAGAGTATCCGGGATAGTTGACTAGATAGTTGCAACGGAAGCCGAAGAAATTGTACGGGCCGGAGTTATTGATGCGCTGGTGCGATGCAGGGTAATTCTGATTCTCGGGGAAAGGTGCGTAAGATATGTGATGTGCTGTCTCGGACTGTGACAACAACTAAAACTCGGGCTGACTCGGTAACAAGGCTGAAGTGTGTGTCTAGGGAAGGGGTGAGTCAGATTTAATATCAAGGAAGAATGCGCTGGGGTTGTTGGAACAGGGCTTAGGTGCGGTCGTGCGTTGGCATACAGGGCTACCAGAATTGGCGGAACCCCGGACTTGATGCGCTCGGGTATGGGGAAGAAGGTTGCGTAAGGGGCTGACTTACTTTTGGGATGTGGGTGCCAACGAGCGAGGCGTGTTACACAAGTGTGGTATTGCGAGAGGCTTGTGTGTAAGCTGGACCAAGGTATGCTTCAGTGCAAATGGTATGTTTGAAGAAAGCAAAGAGGCTCAAGGTAGAAGTGATTTTTTAATGTCAAGTAGATGAGGACGTGTGTAAGGAATAAGTATTGAGCGTAAAGCTAGGTCGTACTTTGCGATGCGTGGTAAATGGCGATACCGCGTCGAAGGGGGCGCTTCTCTTATACCACAGTACAAGTGCAGAGTACCGATACGATCGCTATTCACCGCCGAAGAGATAACCCTGACTCGCATCATTAACCAGGGTTGTAACGGAATCTCGGAAGGGCCATACGTTTTGAGCTAAAAGCAAAAGTATAATCAGCAATCAAATGTGCGCGGCCACACGGGGAAGCGGACGGTTGCAACTCCTTGTTGCGCGACCATCGTTGCACCTGGAAGGTGCAAAGTCCACCCCACGCCCTGATCCTGTTCCAGGGTCGCAGAATCAAGGCTGTTCTGGGGCGTCCTGTCATCATTGACGTGTCTGAGATGGTTTTCTTGAAGCGAGGACGCATGCGACAAACAAGGCGCACAAGCCCGTCAGGCCCTTCCGCAGCGTCCCACGCATCCTCTCTACCAGAAGCCTGCTCGTGAGAAAGGATGATACCTATCGCAGACGGCCCGAAGAAGCAAACCAATACAGTACAGTACACCGCGGCGGTCCGCGGGTAGAAGCCGACAAGCGGATGACGTGGGCGAGCAAGACACCACAGTGTCCTTTGGGTGGCTGTCGCAAGCAAGGCATCATCGAAGCCGGACCGACCAAGTCAATTCTCTGACCGCTTCTCCGATGTGCATAGGTATGCATATCCCACGCGAGGCTTGCGGCAGAGCAAGATGGGGTAAGTGGAGCTCCGGGCTGCATTCCCCGGATACCAGCGGGCTGGGATTTGCCCACTCAAAAAAGGAAGACGAGGCGTCTGGAACTTTGCCTAAGAAGTTGGCTCCACCTTGATCATCAGCATTCGTGCTACTCCCTTGATGCCCATCCAGGTACCGCCGCATCACTTTTGCAACGGCTTCTTACACTGCCTGTCATCGACTCATACACCTTGCAGTGCGGACAAACCCAGATAGGCAACCCGCGTTGGGTTGCGACACGGGAATAATTCCTGCGACGTTTGCCCAGGCTGGAATGAGACTTCCTGCAATAAGGCTTCGAGAACACTGCTGGAAGGGCGCTCGAGCCGACCTGTGTCACGGCCAAGGCATTACTGACGTTGGTGTCATCGTTCCGCCCCTTTTCTACCGGTTGAAATTACGGCAGAAGAGTGACATCTCAGACCTCCTTCCGTCCTGCGTTTTGGCCGCTCTGGCATGGCTGATCCAAGTTGTTCTCGCCATCGTCGAGCAAGCGCAGATCGAAGCGTTCGGCGCCGCAAACACACTTGTTACAGCATTATGCCGGTCGCGATCAGATCTCGATGCGCGACGCAGGCAGCAAAATTCTTCACCTCCGCGCCATCCGAACGATAATTCCATGTTGTCCTTGAAGATAGCGAACGAATTCTGTTACCGGTCGACTACTCGTGGCGCAAACCTTCCTCTGGTTACTTTTGTTAAGCGATAGCCTGAGCCAAGCTCACCTGTCATCACATCATCTCATCGAGACGTCGAATGGGAAGCTATGGGGTCGCACGTTAGACGCGAGCTAAACGTAACCTCAACGTCGTTTCATCTTTGGTAAGGCGACGTAGCCTTCTACCTAGTAAACTCCGACGCCTTTCTCCCAAGCCTTATCCACGCAACCCGCTTTCCCCGGCCTGGCGTATAGCCTGATCCCCGCCCTTGCGTTAGGGTTGCTGTCGGAACAAACATCCCCCCAACCATAACGTGTAACGTTCCTCACCTCTACCGCGGGGCGTAAGTTGTATGATGTGGCGCGGTGGTCCGCCTTCGTAAATTCGTGTCGCATCGGAATCCGGGTTGTGCCGTTAGCGAGACGGTGATTTCTAGGCGCTGGTGTCGCTTTCCGATCGTCTGCGGCCTTCCGACGACAATCTGCGCGTTATCTGACCGACTCTTGACAGGCTTTCACCGCAACTTGGCGACGTAGCGAAGAAAAATTGAGTATAAGCGGGGAAGGTTGCAGTAAGGCTTTGAGGAGAAAGAGGGAGAGCTTCGCGTCTCTGGGCGTGCCTGCTTCGTGTGGGTTATGGCAACTGTAAAAAGCGACAACTACTACTACCACCATGTGTGACCTCCTAGACGCACTGAGACATCAATTGCAAAACACTGAAAGTGAACGGCTGTCATTCTTTTGTCTCGACAGAAGACATCAGGTAAGCATATGTTGCTTTGCGCGATTGGCTTAGCAAT
>Ga0265797_10000397_pt1 | contig 80463 bp, 72 predicted proteins | sample P2T30metagenome_FD_192433 | JGI IMG/M metagenome (GOLD analysis project Ga0265797, IMG submission 192433) | Plant litter microbial communities from East Loma Ridge, Irvine, California - P2 T30 | ecosystem: Environmental > Terrestrial > Plant litter > Unclassified | place: USA: California... | reverse complement strand
ATGCGCGCTCAAAGTCCACACCACTGCGCAAGCGCCCGCTCGCAACACGTATCCTCGTCGTTCTTGGATCAGGCGGACATACACACGAGATGTTCTACCTACTGCGAGATCTAGACACACGGAAATACACACACCGAACATACGTGGTCAGCAGCGGAGATGCGTTCTCAGCGCAACGCGCCGCGGAGTTCGAGCGAGGACTCGAAGATGGGGAGAAGGAGCCACTGCGAAAGCAAGAATCGGAGGAAGAGGCGGTGCAACCAGACGGCACGCGAAGAAGACCTGTGATGGAGATTACAGATGCAGACGGCACGACACATGCTCTAGAAGAGAAGAGGGTAGAGAGACCAACATGCACCGGGCCAGACCACTACAACATCGCCGTCATCCCTCGCGCGCGCAAGATACACCAACCACTCCTCACAACGCCTTTCACCTCACTTTACACCCTCCTAACTTCCTTCACACCTCTCCTCCGCGCACCACCACTTCTGGCCGGCCAAGCCCCTACAACACCATACGAAGCCGCAGCTGCCGACCTCCCAGATCTCATCATCACCAACGGCCCAGCCACGGCTGTAATCCTTGTCCTCGCAAGCCTTATACTGCGCTTCTTCAACATCAAGGGCGCGAATAGTAGAGGCAAGTGCAAGACTGTGTACGTAGAGAGTTTTGCACGAGTCAAGACACTGAGTCTAAGTGGGAAACTGCTGCTAAAGGTCGTGGATCGCTTCCTGGTGCAGTGGGAGGAGTTGGAGGGCGCAGGAGGACGAGCGGAATACTGGGGCATTCTGGTATGAACTCAAGAACGATTTCATGGGAGAGGTTCAAGAGATCATGGTATGCATGATGCAGGCGTTTGATGTTCATTTACAGCGAAGATACCCAACAGGCCACAGAAAGCCTAGCTGAGTTTTCGGCTTCAATCCATGCTATATATACAAAAGGTATGCTACAAGTCTCGTGTCGCAGGCGTGATATGTTATCATGCCATCGTCTCAGTCACTCTAGTCGAGGTCGGCTGTTTGACTGGGAATCTGCTTCTTGCCCAGATACGGCTTCGTAGCACTCTTCTGCATGTGCTGACCTAATGCCGCCAGCAAGCTCTCCTGGTCGACAAGCGGCTTCTCCTTCTGGCTCTGCACCTTCTTCTGATGCTCAAGCTCCCACCTCAATTGCATGGGCGTCTTCATTGCCTGCGCCGCTCTGTGCTTTTGCTTTGCAATTTCTCGCGCGACCACACCCTGTTCGGAGTGTTGCGCAACCTTGATAGGACGCGGTACTTCGGGGTCCCTGTCTTTCTTCGCTTTGATGGAGAACTCGTGGATATCGCTACGGAGTTCTTCTGCAATGGTGTCGGGGAAAGGTGGCGCAACGAGCGTGTAAGCCATGGACTGCGAACCTTCGACAATGTTTCGTCTTGTGTCCACATCATAGGCCGAAGGAAGCTCAGGGTCTATGCTTATTGGAGCGGCGGTCTTGAATCGTTCCTGCTCTTGCCTTTGAATCTCGGCGAATTTTGCCTCGAGGTCGACTGGGCTCCTGCTATTCGTTGCGTCTTGTTGAGCTTGGTCCTCCTTGTTCTTGCTCCGCCAACGACTCAAGCTCGTGAACGGCTGGCTCACCTTGGCCAGGGCCTTTTTGAGTAATGTTTTCTTGTCTTTGCTTGTTTCTTTTGTGGTACCAACAGCTTCAGTTCCTTCCACACGTTCCCATGGCCATTCCAGTCGTTGCCGTGTGCCTGCGATGTATCGATGGAAGATGGGAAGTCCAGTTCGAGGATCGTATTGGTGTGCTTCGGGTATTGTGTCGTTCCCGTAGTCAGTACCGGTGTATGGATCAATGCCGGTTGTATGCCGCTCCATGTAGATCTTCTCAACCACGACGTCCTCGTAACGCTTCTGGCCTCCCTGGTCTATCTCGGCTGGTACCACGAGACGTACATTGCTCAAGGGCATAGGCACCTCGTTCTCTACCTTGGGCCCCATCTCTTCGGCAGCACTACTAAATAGATTAGTGTCGAAGTATTGCTGGCAAATGTTAACACTCAAACTTGATGACACAGCTAGGCGGTAAATACCAAGTTCATGCCCTTAATAACGACGTCGTGTGATCGATCTATGGTCTCTCGTACCACACCGACCTTACCCGCCTCTTTTCCTTTCAGAATTACGACACGATCACCCTTCACAATTGGAAAGTATTTCTTATCGTCCACGACCAGCGGGTACTCGAGCTCGAGGCCTTTCTTTTCCCTAAAAGCGTTCCGGCTCTTCTGCGCCTCGATAGGTATCTCAGGCTTCTGCACCTGGCCGCCGGTGAGGGCACCGTATTTCTCAGCATCTGGGCCGACGGCGCGATTTGGCCTCAACGGACCAAGTTTCCAGTCCTCTTTTGCATTGGCCAGAGCTTGCTTCCTGACACCCTTGATGCGCTCTTGTTCCCACCCTTTACGCGCAAGGATGGCTCGCTTGATTTCCCATTTGTCCTGTTTGAGTCCCTGGCGCTTCTTGCGTTCCCGCTCGTGCCATTGGATTGCGTTTTTGACCTTGCGGATCTCTTTGAGTTTTTTGGCCTGACGGGCGGCGTTGCGCCCCGGCCTGACGATCAATTGGCTCATGGTGGGCGGGATGGCGGCGGTGGAGATGGAGATGCGAGGGTTTGCGGACTACCGAGCCATCGAATGGCGGGCGGCGAGGGGTGTAGTGGCGGATACGACCGGGGAGATCAGACGGATACGGTGTGTCGTAGGGTTCGAGCCGGTGTTGTTTCCACGGCGATGGATTGTCGGCAGTCGTCCCTCCAGAAGTGGTGAACAGTGCATTCGACCTGGTGAGCCAAAATTCCGCGCCGGCGCCCGGGCGGTGTGGCCGCCTCGGCAGAATCCAAAACACGTCGCCCATGACATGGTGCATCAACCCTACCCATCACCACCCACTTCAGGTGTCTTCCCACCATGGCGCTATTACGGCGCAGACTGCGCTGCCATTACTGCAATACACTGTCACGCGACACTGTCTCACAAATACCCAAGACATTTCACTGTCCGCAATGCGACGCCGTGAATCACTTCGACGAAGTACTTACTCTGCCGCATAAACACCCGAACCTCTCCAACTGACCTGTTCCCCAGCGCGGAAACATCACCGATCCGCCCATCGAAGAAGTCGCGACCGCCCCTCAAGCCTCGTTCCAACACCTGCGCTCCCGCTCCCCAACACCCGCCATGTCCGTACCCGGTGACGACATCTTCTGCGACACATGTCAGCGCAACCAGACCCTCTACGCAAAGCTCTTGGGCGAGTATCTTCCGGAAGAGGATGATCCGACGTATGGGCAATTCTTAGCGGCGTACGAGGACTACAAGGACGAGCTCGAGACCCGGTACCCGCAGGTCTGTAGCGAATGTCTGCCTCGAGTCCAACACCAGATCCGGAACGCGAACCATATTGCCAGAGCAGACAACCTGGCGCGTATCATGGAAGCAAGTAAACAGAAGCGCACAACCGTACATACCCACCGACAAGCGTGGACATTGAGGTTCATTTCGCTGGCGAAGTGGACCTATGTCGTGAGCACAGCAATAGGAATTGTCTGGCATGCTGCTGGACTGTACATGGGCCCGGATGAGGGTATACGGGCGTACCAAGTTTTCAGCTGGGATACTTGTTGGACTCAGGCAAAGTCGGGATGCTGGATGGACGAAATCTGTGTACTTTCGCCCGTGATACTCAAGTGGCTGAACTTTGCGATTATCGCCGATGCTCTCACAATCTGGTGGAACCCCAAGCTGAAACTCAAGACGAACAGCCTTACGGGCAGGATGCGCGGGCTCATGTCACTATGGATGATTCGAATTACTGCCGTGGCTCTTCGTTTCCTAACCCTCTACTACTGGAAAGGTCACACCATCAACAACGACACGTTGACACTATTCCGGTACACACATGTGTGTATGCTCGGAATATTAACCTTCTCGTCTATCATGACATGGAAGGCGGTCCGCATAGTCTACGGCGCCGCGCCCTCTTTTCTTAAAACGGCTCGCGAACCCGTACCCAGCGCACCCGATAGCGCACAGAAGGCAAGAAGAGGCTCTTACCACCCAGCTCATCCCCAAGCAAGCGTTTTCGACAGTATAGCGCCCGATTTTGCAAATGGCATGGATCAGTGCAAGGAGTCCTCCCCTCTTCCCCCATCGCCCACCATCTCAGAAGCCTCCTTCACCACACATGCTACCGACGTCACCACACCCTATGCCCAGCGATCTACATTCTTGGGCGCAGACGACATGGACTGGACACCGACCAAGAATCCCGGAAGTCGGTTCTCTTCACAACCCCCAGAGATTATACCCAACCACTTCTCCAAGACGACATCTCGTCAGCCAGCAACACCCCCTCGTTTCAGAGAACCCCACTCCATCTTCTCCAAACCGGACCCGAATCCATTCCGTCACCGGGTCCCTGCACCGCCGCCACCCTCGCTCGGCGCCAACCAAAAACCTAACCCCTGGAAACCGAGTGTCTGGGCGCCTCCTCTCAAGGAAAACGCACCCAGGTTCTTCAAAGGAGACCAGAAGGCACAAGGAGGTGCGGGAGAGATACCGGGTCTGGATGGCTTCGGTGTACCGAAGAATGTGAAGAGGGATGCTGAGCTCTTCGCCAGCCCGAAGCTTAAGTATGAATACTACGGGACTATGAAGGACACTGGACTGGAGGACACGTTTAATGCCATGTTTACGAAATAAGATGGATTGCACAAGCAAGGATTGCTAAGATGGCAAAGGTGGTTGGCGTTTTGTTTGAGATACCCGGCGGCGCTTCTTTCCTATGTTGCATTGGTCGGAGTTTGTTACTACAGGGCGGATTGTGTACATTACCGTCTTTTTTCGATCAACGAATCATGCATAATATAGAATCTGAAACATATTTGGTGCACCACGTTCACTATCAAGCCCTAAACGACATGGCGACGCACCCAACATCACTCCATGGCATACGCATACGGAGTGGGCGCTTGAACGAGTCAGATTCTATCTAACTCTCCAGCATATCATGACTTTTCATATGCCGGGTAGAAGCACAGATAACCCCGATGTAAAGACTCCGGTAACCCCCCATAGTGATCCGCGGATTCCATCATTCGTTCATGGCGGGCTTGTGGTCCACGTTCGTTTCCTTCCTTGACTCCTTGCAGACGAGTCCTCTATGACCTGGGCTTCTCCTTCTTCTCCTTCCACAGTGCGGACAGACCGACACCGGAAACCTTGACGACCTTGAAACGCACACCGGGAATATCACCCTTGGCCTTGCCCTTACGACCGAAACCAGCAAGGAGGACCTCGTCGTTCTCGTCGACGAAGTTCAAGCAACCGTCGTTGGGAACTGGCAGATTATTAGCCCACGCTCTCATTGTTGCCACAGGCTCGTCGCCGATGCCTCTTCAATCTCCGCATAGTGACATACCGAAAGCGGTGACCTTCTTTCCGTTCTTGATCAATTGTACACGGACACACTTTCGGATGGCGGAGTTGGGCTGCTTGGCCTCAACACCGACCTTCTCGAGAACGATGCCCTTGGCGTGGGAAGATCCACCGAAGGGAGACGACTTGTAGGCGGTTCCGAGGAGACGCTTCTTGTAGTGGAGATCGGCCCATCGTCCCTCGCGGCGATGGTTGCGGAGCTTGCGGGCGGCGTTGAGACCTCTTGGCTTTCCTGATGATGTTGTGAGCAACTACACGATATACGCCCGTGTCAGGACGGCGAAGGCGTGGAAGTGTGCATTTCGCGTCGATCGAGGGCTTCTGAAGGGAGTGGCTGCGTACCTTTACCCATGGTTGCGGTATTGACGACGGGTGTGCTGGGGGAAGTGTGGTTAGTATCGCGGACGTCGAAGTATTTTCGAGAGCGGCTGGAATCAGTGTGCGCCAGAGCCAAGCCCCACAGCTTAGCGGCGTTGGCCCGGAAGGGGTTAGCGCCGCACGGCCATCTTATCTTATCGGGCCATCGTCATCGCGTCTGGGGAGAACATCAATGAACACCAGCACAGTTGCAGCTCAAGTCAGTGAACTTCAAGATTCGTAGTGATCAGTCTAATTTCCCATCGCAATACTCACACATTTCCAATCACCTAAACTTAGCCACAAATAACGCGCTCAGCGCATGCACCACTATGACTTCCAAAGACGACAAGAAAGTCACCAAGACGCAAACTAATCGCCTACCTGCGCCTGCGCTGTTTGTCGGGCCACCGTCACACAATGCCTCCAATACATCGCTGCACGAAGTCCGAACACCTGCAAGGGCTCCGCTAGTCCGCCAGCGCTCACTCCTTTCTCCTGATAACAAGCGACCTCTTCCACCCACGACCACCAACGATGGCGACCACCTCAGCCTCACCTCCACGAACCCCTCGGCGCCATTCCAACGGCGACAAAGACAGCACAGCCAAGCCGCAGATGCCGAAGCATCGTCACGCGCCGAAGCGATATGGGCAGAAATGCAAAACACGTTGGAGGAGGTTGAGCTGAGCGCCATCAAGGGCCCAGGCATGACTGTCTTCGGCTCTGAACACTCTCGAGCACTAGATGAGCTGCGAAAAGCGCAGATAGAACTTGCGAAAGCATGGGCGCGCTCGGAAGAGGATGAAAAGACACCCGAACAACAGAAGAAGTCGCAGGACAGTAAAGCGAACGACTTGCAACCCCAGAGTCTAGCGAACCACCCTCACGACGGAGCAGGGTCGGGAAAAGGCGAAAAGCTGTTCGACCGCATCAAGCTGGAGGAGGAAACAGAGAAGGACATCGAGCTGAGTCGGAAGAGGAGAGAAGAGAACGACCGATACTTTGAGAAAGTGAACAAGGGTGTGCAAGAAGTCGTTGTAAGACTGGAAGAGGTTGCAAAGGCAATGAGAGGGGTGGAGAGCGAGAGCAAAGAGATCTGGGGACATGGGAGCGAAGACAGTATGGACACGGCGAGCGTCACTTGAGACGATGCACAGCCTGAGCGGGAATTATCCAGAACAATATGCCATAAACGGGCAGCGTACATCTAGGCCGCTTTCGAACCTACTTCGACGAGAAAGACGGGACACACGCTCTCGCGCTCCCTCGTCATATCGAAGATACACACGTCCTATGGAGGCCTCTGGCAAAAGCCACATGCTCGATTGAGGGATCGCAGGTTTGGTGGTAATACACGAACAGACTGAAGAGGCTGGTGTAAGCCATTGGCAACAACAACAAATAGTACCGCGTGGAAACACATTTACTCCATGTGCAATGGACAGCATCTTTAGATCGTCGCTACGCCGGGCAATACAAGTAGCGTGTTAGATTTAGTGCCGCAATGATCGATAGTGGAGTTCAAAGGTATAAGTATTTCAGCGAAATCAAGACTGCGTGCCTTGTTTTGCGTGATCTACATATACGAGATGTAATGTTTTACCGCCTCTGTTTCATACTCTTCATCCATTACGTCTACACACACCGTCTACAAGAGATAGCGGTACTCCGGATTCAGATCGCCCATTTCGGTCTTCTCATACTCCGTCAATCCTACATCCCTGACGCTCTTATTCCTCTTTCGGTTCGATAAACTGCACATGACAAAGTACGCGCAGCAACTTAGTGCACTGAGGCACACGAAGCCGATACTGATGGAATACCCTCGCGTATACTTTGGCGCGTCAGTCTTCAAGAACGAGTAGACAGCGATGATTCCACCAATGTTGCCTGTTATTTTCGGTTAGCATTTGATACCTCAGATATCATATGAGAGATTTCAAACTTACCAAAGCCGACTTGCCATGCACTTCCCACAGCTCGACGGTGGTGACCACCCAAGTTCATGTTGAACCAACATACAATGACCGGCATGGCGGTGTAGGCTCCCATGGCGACAAGGAAGAGCGCTCCATATTGCAGGTCATGGTTGTCATGTACGGTGATCAGAATAGCGAATCCAGCGATGCATACAGCGATGGGGAAGATGGTGAAAAGGAAGCGGTGTTTGAGCCTGTCCGAGAACCATGCGACAAGCATCGAGAAACCAAAAGCGGCGGCCCATGGAGGAACACTGTGCAGCTGTGTCTGGATCTTGGAGTAACCATAGCTCTGGATGATGGTGGGAGAGAAGTAGGCGTAACCATAGGCAGGTACGATCAAGCCGAAGTACATGAGTCCGCCAATGAGGATCTTGGGGTCCTTGAACACATTCACAACGTCCTTGGCCTTGATAGGTCGTTCACGTGCGGAGCGTCCTTGGTCGATTTGAAGTCTGGCTTTGACAAACGCGCGTTCGGGTTCCGAGAGCCACTTCACTTCTTCCGGGAAGTTTGGGAGCAGAAAGAAGAAAGCGAACGAAACCAGAACAGTCAAGAGTCCTTCCAGAATGAAGATCCATCTGCCAGAGTCAGTGATTTCCAACACAAATGCACGGTCGAAAAATACCTCCAACCCTGATATCCGCGCATGCCGTCCATCTTGCCAATCGCAGAAGCTAGCAGTCCACCAAAGGCTCCGGCCAGAGTCGTTGAACTGAAGAAGAACGAATATCGTTTCTGCGCCTCGTGTCTGCGGTACCACATACCAATCAAGTAGAAGGCACCCGGAAACATGCCTGTCTCGAACACACCGAGAAAGAATCGAGTCGCAAGCAGGCCAGAGTAATTTTGCACAAAGCCTTGCAGCATAGTAACGAGACCGAAACCAAACATGCAGATGCTGAGCCAGACGCGAGGTTTCATCTTTTTGAGAAGGACATTGGACGGGATCTCGAAGAGGATGTAGGGGACGAAGAAGATGACCAGAGCAGTGTTGTAGCGATTATCTCGTGCCAGATCAAGTTCCTCGCTGAGGCCAAAGACGTTCGCATTTGCAATGTTGACACGGTCCAGGAAGGCTAGGAGATACATGATGCAAAGGAAGGGAATGACATGGAGGTCAATCTTGGTCACGAGTTTGGATTCCGTGGTGTTGGGCGGACATGGGACAAGTGCCGGGTCGTCGTCGTAGGTATTGTCATAGTGAGGGATTGGATCTGTCTTGTCCACGTCCGGAGACGGCACGTCTTCTGCGGATGATCAGCATATTTCAACGACTCTGTATATATGGCAAAGAGCGTAGGATGGTGCAATGATGATCTGTGCAAAATGAAGCTGACGATGAGCTTGGAGCTGACAAGATGCGTCAAGCACTCCGCGGGAGTCATCGGGGCCAGCTTCGCAGATTGCGGCGACTTACTCTCTTTCCTTCCGAACATGACGACGGTCAGTGAGCTTGACTCTATCCGCCTGGGTGACTTGACTAGTGTTCGGGAGTAGGTCCGATGCCAAATTCACACTTGCATGGCACTTGCAGAGGCGGGAGCGAAGGCAATATATCCTGGAAAGCGGACAGTGAAATGGAGTCACAGCGAAGGCCGAGGTCGCTGGTACCCTAGCACAAATCTGACCACTCTCGCATCGTCGACGCTCGCCAACCCCGCATCTCTGGCTTTGGCTGTTTGCCCATGCATGCGTAAGCGATGGAGGTCCTCATTAGGAAGCTGCGCTGCCGGTCGCCAGCGCGAAGTCACGGGTACCCAAGGACATGGCGCAAACACGGCGTGCAACTAATCGTCGACCGCTCGGCTTTGGAACAAGCAAAAAGACAGGCGACATTGGCCGGCTCAAACCTGCTGGAAAAGGACCGTAAGCGTGCGCCTCGCGTGTGATGTAACCATGTGATCAGCAGTGTGGCGCCGGGCCTAAAGGGAAAAGATGCGTCGGCACGTATTGATGCGGAATAGCAAGCGCGCATCTTTCCGCATGGCATTGTCGGAACAGTTGCAGAACTCCACCTGCAGACGTAGTTGTTGCCAGGGACAGTCTGGGCTGATGTCAACTGGGGACTGTCGACATGGTGGTGAAGGGCGTGTCGGCGGTCGCTGAGCAAAGGCCAGGTTTTATATCCGAAGGGCCAACCTTGTAGTTTTGGTTTGGTCGGGCAAGCTGGTTCGGCAGCCGACATCAACTCAAGCCTGGGCGCGCGGAAGTCTCAGCGTCGTCCACACTCCTTTCCCTGTGCCTCCTCTCCTTCAGCCTCTCGACCCTGCACTCTCAATCTCGCCATCCTCCCAGCACCGCATGCCAGGCCCGACCCACGACGTGGAAGTGTGACTGCGAGCGACCCGTTACCCGTCGACGATACCCCGAGCGGCTGGCCTGCTGACCCGAGATGGTGAATGCCAAATATGTCGCCTTTACCGTCAACAAGCAGACTCCCTTCTTGCAGACGCCAGACCAGGCCTATGCCACCGTAATCAACTGCCGGCGGCCAGGCGGGAAACGCGCGGGGCTGGCGCACGAGGTGCGATCCCACAATGTGCCGCTGGCCATGGTCGAAGGCAGTCTGAAGCGCAAGCGGGTCGACGAGTCCAGGAAGGACTCTGAGCACGCGGCCAACCCGGCCGCCTCTTTCGGAAACGATGCGACTCCACTCACTGCGGCACCGGCCCGTCCACTGCTTAACCAGCAGTGGCAGCAGCGCAAGCCGACGAGGTTACGAAGGGGCAAGATCCTGTCCAAAGGCGTCGACCTGGACTGCTGGTTCATCATACTGTCCTACTCGGACCCTGCGCAGCTGCTCGAGATGCGTAGCAAGATTGCCTCATGCTACCGGTTTTTGCGGGATAACCCCATGCTCTGGAAGCATAGCAGGGTTTACTATTACGGAACCGACATGCCGGACCCACCTCCAGGTCTCACCGAGTTCCAGTTCGCCCACTTGCGCCATGGGCATGGCTGTATGGACTGCGGCGCCCCAAACACTCGCAAGACCTTCTGGGCCTTCCTGCGCCGCATGTGCAAAGACTGTCTCAACACCCAAGTCATCAGGGAATACGATGCTGTTGCCCAGCTGAGAGGTCCAAACGGCGAAGACGTATCCTATATCCGCGCTGCCTTGCCCAGTGGCATCTTCGATTCATGGGGTAACTTTGTCGGCGTGGGACCAGCGAGTACGCATGCGCTGAAGACCATCTACTTGCGGTCAGACGTGCAGAAGCTCGTTGCCGAGTTCCACAAGGAGTCCAGAGAGAGGGACCCCAACACAGAAGAGACGGCTACATGGTGGACTGAATGGCTTGCTGACAAGGCCAAGAAGGTAGAAGAGCGCCAGATGTTTGCAAAGAAGATGGAGCAGTGGGAAGAGATGCAACGCACGGCTAGAACTTCTGACTACACTGCAAAGAAGTTACGGCGCAAGAACTTCTTCAAGGAAAAGGCGTCCCAACTCGATCCACCCATCAGTATCAAAGAGCTAGAAGCGTGTCCGGCATACAAGCGTGCCATTACCATCCCCAAAGACCCCAACAGCACCTCCTGGGATCTTCTCAAGCCCAAGATCGTAAAGGAAGCCGCCGAAAATGCGGCCAAGAGAAACATGGAAGAATCGCGGCCGGCAACGGCATCGACGTCCGGCATCTCTACGCCTACCGGCAGCCTGGACGGTTACCCGCACACGCAGCCGTATCTCGGCATGATCATGGGTATGCCTCCGCACAATGGCATGTACTGATCATATTTTCTTAAGAGTTCACGCTGGGACGAGTAATACGCGAGAAAGCTAATGTTTTGGGTAATGATTGCATTAATGTCATGGCACTGGAGTTGGAAATTGGTATGGCTTCTGGCTTCTTCACGCACACAAATCCAAGTGAGCATTTCTTTGCAAGGCGTTTATCAAGACTGGGAACTGCATTGAAGGACAAGGGATAGCAGGCGTTAACTGTACTGGCTTCTTTTTCATTACCGATACGTATCGTACGCCCTGGATATAATTGAATCGAAATTTTGCTTGACAAATACCTGCGCCGAGGACAGTGAGGTACCACAGTTGGATCGATAAAACTGCCTCTTCGAGCGATGCACCCACTTTTGTCGTTCACGCCGCTCATCGGAGGGCAACGGCATGTGGGCATGGCACGAGTCATTTCCGGCGGCTTAGTACACGAAAGCTCTGGTTGGCCACCATGTCCTACCCAGAATAACAAAACGCGACGAGACACCAGAGAACCTCTGTAACACCACGTGTCGAGCGTGGCGATATCCACTGCTAAGGATATCAGACAAAGATGCCGCAGAGCCTCATCAGGTACCCCTCATCTCGCTCGCTGGCCTGCGTCGATCGACGCCACCACAGCGAATCACAGAGCGTGGAAGTCGGCTTATGCACGAGGACAAAGCCCAGCCCTGCGCAGCTACAAAACCACGGGTCTCCCTGCCTGATAGTCTCAAACTCGAAACCGTCATCTGCTAGAAGCGTGGATTATATAACCCAATCGGCGGAAATGGCTTCACGATCGGAAAAGTGTCGCGGCGGCATCAGATATCGTAATCCCAAGGGTCCAGACGATTATGCCCCGTAATGCGTCTGATTGGTGCAGAGGCTATCAAAGTGGGTCGATGCCGTTGTTTCCAGAAAGATTGTCGCCATCTGAGTCCGAGGCAACGAAACATTATCTTTAAAAGCTTTCCCGTGCCTACGCCCTATTCGCGTTTGTGTTTTCACTCTCTTTGACCTTCCTGCCTTTGTGCTACTGTCAATTGACCTTTTCAGAGGCAAACCGCTCCACAAGTAGCCTATCAACAGACATCCAGCTGTTGCACAAATTATTCTGCTCGGCCGACTCGATCTCCCATCCACCGTCTGCACAATGGCATCTGCCTCGCGAAGCTTCTCTCGCGCCCTGCGCACCGCCGCTCCCTCGTTCCGCACCACCTCGACCCGCTCCTCTGCCCGCTTCGTCGCGCCCACACAGAACGCCTTCCGCAACCAACGACGCGGATACGCTTCTCAGGAGGATGGACCAGACAAGCATGAGGGCAACCCAACGGGCCTAGCCTGGGGCGCTGGCGCTCTCCTTGTCGGTGCTGGTGTATACGGCCTCTACACATACAAGCCAGAGTTGTTCGGCCAGACCAACAGCAGGAAGATCTTCACACCCAGGTTTGAGGACTACCAGAAGGTCTACAACCACATCGCCAAGAGGCTTGAGGAGCACGACGACTACGATGATGGTAGCTACGGTCCCGTTCTTCTTCGCCTTGCATGGCACGCCTCGGGAACGTGAGTACTCTGCCCTCATGTCTATCAGACACATGAACTGACATACAACAGCTACGACAAGATGACGGGAACTGGTGGTTCCAACGGCGCTACCATGCGCTTCGCCCCCGAAGGTGACCACGGCGCCAACGCTGGTCTCAAGGCCGCCCGCGATTTCCTCGAGCCCGTCAAGGAGGCCTTCCCATGGATCACCTACTCTGATCTGTGGATCCTCGCCGGTGTCTGCGCCATCCAAGAAATGCAGGGCCCCAAGATCCCATACCGCGCTGGCCGCACCGACCGCGACGTCTCCTTCTGCACACCCGATGGCCGTCTTCCCGACGCCAGCAAGGACGCTAGCCACATCCGCGCCATCTTCGGCCGCATGGGTTTCGACGACCGCGCCATGGTCGCCCTTTCCGGTGCACACGCCCTAGGTCGCTGCCACACTGACCGCTCTGGCTTCGACGGCCCCTGGACCTTCTCTCCCACCACCCTGACCAACGACTACTACAAGCTCCTTGTCGAGGAGAAGTGGGCATGGAAGAAGTGGAACGGCCCCAAGCAGTTCGAGGATGTCAAGACCAAGAGCTTGATGATGCTGCCCACCGACATGGAGCTTGTTAAGGACAAGAGCTTCAGGAAGTACACCGACCTATACGCCAAGGACAACGACGCTTTCTTCAAGGACTTTTCCGAGAGCGTCATGACTCTATTTGAGCTGGGTGTACCGTTCCAGCAGCCTGAGGACCAGCGCTACGTCTTCAAGAGCTCGTTCGACTAAGTCTGTGCGAGAGTGGGAGAGAAGCATTGGGGGTTACTTTGAATCAGAGATATCCATCTAGACTATTAGACCGTTGCTTAGTTAAAGGCAGCATGCGCTAGATCACTTTTGGAGGTTATGCATTTATTGTTACTTGCTTTGTAGACTTTTGAAATGCAGCATACAAACAAGACGTTGTGAACATCGTCCCTCTCCGTCGTGTTTTGGAAATTTGGCTGAGTAGCGTTGTGACGATGGACGTAGATGAGAGAAAATTCATTTCAACTGAAGCTACCCCATATACCGCGACTTATGTGGCAGCTGGCATGCCCATATTGCGTAGATAGTCTGTAGCTTCCAAACTATCGTAGTTGCTTGCGCTCAGGCCATTGGAGTGGGTATTTTCTCCCTCGAACACGCATTGGCCTGCACACTCAGTCACTCTTCAGCGCAACAGCAAGCTGTGCCGTCTTCTTCTTCCAATATGCCTGATGTTCCTTTTCAATCTCACGCATGTCACTCAATTCCTGCCTGCCCAGTTCTTTCACCTCCATCTCTAGGTTTTTGATGTCATCATGAGGGAGCCTTGTTGGAAGAGGCAGGGCGTCCTTGCGATACCTCGAGGGCTGGTATATGAACTTTGGAAACATGGTCGTTGGGGTGACGGCGTTTTTGTTGTTACGGGCATCTGCTGATACTCCTTCTTCGAGGAAGGTAACGTGCTTCCTGTTGGTACGAGACTTGTCGCGTGCTGGGGAACTCTCGTGTTCAGGGACAAAGAGCGTGGATTCGGCGTCAGTGACTTTCGATGGCGAAGATGAAGCAGGTAATGCCGATTCGTCCGATGGCTGCTTGGTGAATAGCATATGTTCCATAGCTTCCTCGCCTAGGCATGTAGCTCCTAGCTTCCAGATCTCGCCGAGGACCACTTCCCACTCTTTCTGCAATTTCGCTAGTTTAGCCGTTTCCTTAGTGATCAACTCGTCGTAATGGAGCATGCGAGTCTCAAGTGTCTGATCAAGACGTACACTCTTCCCCTCGCTATCAGTGCGCCGTAGTGATAGAGTGAACTGAGAGATGGGTTGGTAGAGCTGAGTGGCTAGGCGCTCGTACTTCGCTGGGGCAGAGATCTTAAGGGGCGAGATATTGGGATCCTGCTGGTTACTGTTGCGAGTAACGGTCTGCAGGGTACTTTCATAGAGAGTATGAAGAAGCTTCTCGAGGGTCTTGTTGATTTTGGAAGAAGCAGTCTTGTAGACGTGGCGACGGTACTTATCGCTGGCATCTGTGCAGTATGATATTAGCGGTCTGCGTTCAGCACATGAAAGAGCATAGCTGTACCTTTGAACTCTACGCCTAGAGGATGCATGTTCGAAGACCTCTTTCTTGCTCCTTTCTTCTCTACACTCCGTACGCTTGAGTGAGACCCGGCGCTCAGCAATGTGGTAGCGTCAGCATCGTCTCCGGTGAACTTGGAGTTGCTGATATTCGTCTGACATGTGATGTTGCCTTGTTCCCTGAAAGCACCCTGGTTTCTGAAAACGGCAGCAGCAGATACCGTCTTCTTCGCCGGCGGGCCCATGTTGCCGCGCGCCCGCAGTTCAGGTACGCTGCGCTCGACCTCCATTCAAATTACCTGTGCTTGGGGGTTTCAAAGGCGTGTTGCGAGTGCTGAGAGGTGAAGTCGAGCTTTGGGGCAGACGCGAAGCTTGTGGGATGTTCCGGCTCCGTTGAGGAAGGCGCGTGGGGACAACAGGAAAGAGCGCTCACATTAGTCACATCATGTAAGGGCAGGAAATCGTTATTTACCCTTCGAATAGTGTGTTATTTGGAGTATATCAGGCATCCCAGCCATGAATTTGATGCGTATCTTGCTCTTCGTATGTATACATATAGTTGTTACACGGGTGGCAGAAGCTGACTAGACATTCGCAACCAAAGTGATACCGTATGGCATAAAGTCCATACGCCTCTCATATTCGCCGTTGTATTATCTGCCTCTTACGGTGCCTGTCCCTCGGCTGGCACAACTACACCCTTCTCTTCCAACATCTTTGCAAGCGATCCATCTTGATGCATCGACATCAGGATGTCACAGCCACCGACAAACTCCTTGTCAACGTATAGTTGCGGTATGGTTGGCCACTCGGAGTATTCTTTGATACCTTTTCGAATTTGTCAGCATATAATGCCCCGTTGCCCATCCTGCAGCCACCCGAAATGTGCCGCAGGCTCGAGTCCTACGGCCAGGTGGCCAAACCGGGGTGGGAACCGTGAAAACGTACCTTGCCTCAGATCCTGATCTTCCAGCACGTTGAAGGCTGTGAACTTCTCCGGATCTACACCTTGCATGCCCAAAATCTGTATGCTGGCTCTCGAGAAGCCGCATTGTGGTGTCTCTGGTGTACCCTTCATGAACAGAACAACAGGCGATGATGCGACAGCCTTGTCGATGGCAGACCGGACTTCATCGGACAGTAATCGTGCTTGGAACGGTGTGAGGAATCGTGCCGAGGGGATGGGTCGAGCTGTGCTGGCGCGGGTGGCGGCTCGGAAGGCCTGATGACTGTCAGAATGGATTGAGAATTAGACGTATGTTTCAGGAGCTTACCGAGGGAATTGCGCGTCTTGCAAACATCATGGGTGGTTGGAGTCGTGTAGGGAAGAAGTTCGGGTGATGCGATCACCTCCGCTGTTCGCCGCACCCGAAGTTTTGGATGAGGTCACAACGCCAAGGCCGCTGAATCACCAACCTCCCATTCGTCCTTTTTCACTTTGGCTCCTCGATGTATCAACCGAATAGTAGCCAGGATGTGAACATGCAGAGCACATGGCAGCTAATCTACGCTAGGTACCTTTCACGAAATGTCAGCTCACTAACGATTATCTATACACTGGGGCTTCGCGATGGCCAATAAGCCTAAGGCTAGACTCAAGGTGCATGTTGACTAACGCCGTTAGACCTTAGCGAACGTAGACACTACTATCGCCACGATGAAGTCCGTCGCTTCAACTTCCATTAGGTGGTCTGCATCACACTGTTCGTTCCAAAAGAGGGCATGCCTTCGACACGCTAAAAGACCTCGTGATGCGTCTCATATCTAGAAAGACAAGATCCGGCCGTCCTTCGTGGGCATGTGCAAAACGGTATACAAGCTGCAAGCTGTCATTTGGACACCCCATTCCCATGGTAAATATTGGCAATCGCGGTTGTTAGCATCGAACTTGATCTACTTGATCAATACTCGGTTTGCTACTCTCATAACGCTCATGTGTGTTAGCAGCGTGTGACCGGCAGATCACGTCTTTTACTCACCTGCGATTGTCAACTGCTATGCACTTTTGAGGAATACGGTCACTTGATAAGCTTGTCCAAGTATACCAACAGTGAGTGTGGCCTCGCAGTGTTCGATAAGATTACTGCCAAGCTCACCCGAACCTGATTCGTAGGCCTCTACCACCCTCATCCTCACATGGTTTTTCATCCCATGCGTCTTTGTCCCCGGCAGGACTCCTCTGCAACATCATGGTCTTCCCATTGGCTCCGCGACAGTGGAAACATTATACAATATGACTTCGGCGGAGCAAGACTCGCATACATTCCTCAGCATACTATCAATCAAGTCGCCTCCGACGAGAACATCAGAGCTGTCATTTCGTTCGACGATAGCCTCAGTGACTGTAGCTCCGATACCAAAAATGGTCTTATCACCAAGATTATCCTATCAGAGAGACGAGTGTTCGTCATCTGCATTCTGGGCAGGATCTCAATGAAGTATCTCCGGGTGTTGCTCGAAGAAGATCATGTTACGGACTCTGAACTTCCTATAGCAGAGAAGAGGTTCACCTCAGGATTTGCAAATTCACCTTACCCCCTCGCAAGCTTCCTCCGCGCCCAATTCCGGCTGGAAGGTCTATCTCAGATGCCAGCACAGGGACGATTTCATCAGCAAATCGATGAAGCCCACACTGTCCCTATCTCCGTCAAAAGTCGCCTATACGATAGCTTACGGTCGAACGTCTACGAGATGCTGATCATGTTTCCCGGAACTAATTTCCCTTTACCCCCAGGCCAAGATCTCGTCATCAAGCAAGCATATTCGCACGCAACCGAATGCGGTACTGAACGCAAATTCCTCCAAGCGCTTGCCGATAACAACATCTCACATCCACATATTGTGACTTCCTACACTGGCTTTCAGTTCAGGACAGCACATTACGTCGTCAGCGAGCGCGGCTCAGGAAACCTTTTGGAGTTCATGACAAAGTATACTGACGGCGCTCAAGCAGGTCTTGACTATGACTGGGTTGTTCGTCAGTTCATGGGCCTCGCAGATGCTCTCTCAAAGATACACGGGCCTACTACGAAAGGTAATACTGGGCTTTACCGCAACATCGGACTCGACAACATCCTGGTCTTTGCCAAGAACGATATGAGCCTGCAAGACAGCACCCTGAAGTTCTGCGGCTGGAGTTATGCAAGAATGACTGCTAGAGAATCGAATGAAGAAACGAGTGAAGCATCAAGCGAACGAGCAAGCGACGAGTCGATTATTGGAACCTACAATGAACACAAACCGTCGGAGGTCATTCGTGGCTGGAACATCGCAGTATCTCGTGACATCGAGTGCCTAGGGCTGGCCTTTCTCGAAGTACTCGTATGGTTCCACGAGGGTGAGGTCAAGATGAGTAACTTCGTGGAGCAGCACCGATACCGTTGGAATGATACTGCTCCAGGAGGGATGAAGCTTGCACGTACCGTGCAGCAGAAGATAGAAGAGATTGGCGATAGAGGTGCTGAGTGGAAGACTCTGGTCGATATCATCGACCAAATGCTACATGTGGACGTGGTGAATACTAGCAGAGTAAGTGATGTAGTTACTGCTCTGGGCAGCCTCTTGGGCACTTAGTAGGTCGAGAACTCTTGGAAATGCGGGTTTGAAGGTCGCTCAGAGATCAAACACTTTTATGGTGAGTCTCATCCCGTTCATTCCGAGATGTTTCCTTTGTCCGTGCAGCTCTGGTTTACGGCAAGGGCAGGTTCACAAATCTTCAACTTGAATACTATATCCTCCATGCGATCATGACTCTTGTGAGTAATAGGCCCGTCAACTTCTCTCCTACACTGTAAATATCCTTTTCTATGATCGCGAGCGTCCAACAGGTCACATAATCAGTACTTCAATGGAATACCACCTTCACTTGCGTAACCAGACTCTTATCCACCCACAAACAACAATCACTTCAGATCCATGTGAGCTCACCATGAGTGCAGACTTGGTGTTTGGTGATTGTTGAATAACAGAGGTCATAAAGAAGCCCACTGGATGCTAAGCATCTTCTCTTCAATACCTCATTCCTTGTTCTATTTTCACCTCTCCTGTTTCATCATGGGAAAGCCTCTAAAGGACTACAATGATATAATGGCAGCGTGTAGGACCCGGCTGGTCACCAACACTACCACCGCAGAATTCGGCGACAAGACATTCAAATTCTTTCCGTTGACAACCATTCGGGAAGTTGCTTCTGCAAGCAGCGTCAGTGGTATTTTCCACTTCTCCGGGCTTGACACCAACGCGGTGTACGAACTGAAGAACAGGATCCGGTCAGGCGGTGAGCGTTTGTTTGCTCTCGCTATCTACTGCGGTCTCTCGCCACCTGACATGGTTTTCGTCTTGACAAACTACAATGATGATGCCCTTCCCTTCTCGCCAGACGACTGGCTTGGAACGACCGAAGAACAATCAGACGCAGTCTACAGTACTCTTTGCGACGCGCAATATCTCTTTGTTGTGCATGAGCTTCATGACTCTCAATACAGGGCCAATCTCACGGGTTGTGCCATTCCGATTGAATACAACAGCGCTGTCAAACCCGATATTGGCGAGGGATCCGGAGGGAAAGTCTACAAAGCCAGAATTCACAACAGCTGTGCTCCCTTTCTACGGGAGGCTCCGGGCCCCAATGACTTGTCTAGATACGTTGCACTCAAAGTCAGCAAATTTCGGCAAGATGCTGAGCGGGAATGCGATTTCCTCGAGACTTTGGCCCGTTCTCCAGGCTCACACGAGCACATCACTACGTTCTACACTGGTTTCGTATTCGAGGAGAAGATATATCTCGTCGCGGAGCTAGCGGTTGGTAATTTGGACGAGTTTATGGCGAAGTTCCCTGAACGCCGGGCTGTGAAAGATCTGGATCGTGAGTAGCTTTTGGCACAGCTCCGGGGCCTTGCGAGTGCTCTAGACGTTGTCCACAGTCATATGACATACCACCATCACGATATCAAGCCTACCAACACCCTAGTATTCAACGATGCTGCCGCTGACGTGAAACACAGACTGAAGTTCACGGACTTCGGCTCCGCAGGCTATGGCGGGGATCTCAGCGCGTTCGGACGTAGTGCAAAGTCGAAGATCAAAGGCAACACACCTACGCTACCACCGGAGACATACAACAACGGGTCAAGCTCTCGCCCACATGATGTTTGGTCGCTAGGATGTGTCTTCCTCGACATTTTGGTGTGGTATTGGAAAGGCTGGGAATATCTGAAGGAGTTTCGTTCCAGGGTGGAGGAAGAGAGCATAGCTTGGTGCTATTACACTGTAGATGATGGGAATGTGACGAGAACTGAGGCGGTTTCGGCTGCTCTAGATGAGCTTGGGCCGACTGAAACGGAACTTGTTCATGTCATACAGGACATGCTGGAGATCGACCCAGATTATCGACCGAACGCAGCCAGTGTGTTGGCGAGACTGGGCGCGGTAGATTAGCTGTTACATGGACTCGGATACCCAGCTGAGAAGGACTTTACAAATCCTTGACATATACACCCGTTACCGTTCCATGTTTTGATCCATTTGAAATGTTCCAGAGGAAAAGCATCTTTGAGAGGCAAGTTTAGCGTTGGCACTTGTCGAATGAGCTCACTCCCAAGATGCGAGTAGGATGACCGTATGGTGTGGCGCGTCTGAGAATCACCACACTCCACCTGGGCATGCCCGAGCTGTTAGTCTTATGCTAGATTTATCGATCGAGCTAATTCTGAACGGATCAGACTAGTCCATGCAGTGTACAGCAACCAACAGTGTGGCGTATGCACACCCGGACACGAGAAATGGCATCCTTTTTGAGATCGCACAACAAACCTTTTGACGAACTACGTGTCTATGAGCCTACTCGGTTCTATCCCACAGAGATGAGATATCCTTGGCTGATTCGGTACGGCTCGTGGCAGTGGTGACTGTTCGTATGGCGCAAGCGTGCGTACGGGTGAGAGCTGCACGTAGAAGGATGCTCGATTTGCATCATGCTCGGAATACGAAAACGGCGCATTCAGAGATTGTACCATGTGAAAGACCGATTGCCGGTGGTTGCTGAAGCTTAAAAAGCTGCGTCGTTCTCGAGATACGCTGTAAGGTAGCCTGCTTGGTGGCCACGAATAGATATATTCCTTTGACCGGAAAATTGCAGTACGGCTGATGTTCTAAGGCGTCCCGTTCATGTTTGAAACTCGTTGTATTTATCCGTTCTGATACCTGGACGAGACCGGACGGCTGAAGAATAACGAAGTGAATCAATCAATCTGCTTCACCTCGCAGCAGCGGTTGATAGGTATCTCGCCGAAACTGCGCGAAGACCCGAAGAGCAGCGACCCCTCTCGCTGCCTCGATACTGGCCTGAACGTATTCCCGGCCTTCGTGACGTCCCGATCGCGAGAAAGTAGTCTCATGATGAGCTAGTCATCAGATATCGACGATGTAATGCTCCAGCTGGTGGGGTGGACCTAGGTTGCACTGCATTTTGGTGTCGGAAAATCCAAACCCGACGTTGACGAGGCGATCGAGGTCTCGTTAGACCGTCTGCACCTACGCCTCCTCCAGGTTGCCGGCTAAAGTCGTAGTGATGAAACGGAGCCTCAACTGGTGCCGAGCCTAATGTTGGTATATTGCGGTACTGCCCTTTGATGACATGTTGAGCTGCGTGTAGGAAACATGATGCCGATGCTGTCCACGGAGGTTGTCGATGGCTGTAGTGGATGCACAGTTTTCTGGTCGATGTCTGGGTAATAACACCACTTGTGCAAATTTCCTGCTCTTTCCGAGAGATTGCGGGCACAGGTCTCTACACGAGATACGCCGGTGGTCCATTACTCCACTACTCTCGAGCGCGGGATGCCGCTCATGGTTAAGCCGATAGGGCTGAAGTTTGCGATGCGACGCCTCCACTGTACTGCGGGTGCAGCCTCGTGCAGTTCCAGAGCCAGCCTCGCACAAGCGGTGCGCCTATGGGGAGTACCGATATACGCCTATCCGAATACCAAGCTCGTATCTGTGGTGTTGTTGCTGGGCATTTCAAGCCTCGAGGCGTAGATATGGTATTCGGTTGTCGCCTCAGGCCTTGGATGTCACTACGACAGACGCTACCCCCCATTCTCCACCAATCCCCACAGATTCGCGTCAGCAATAGACGAAGGCGATGGAGGTGATATACTTGGCGCACGAATACCTTGACTGATGGCAAATCAAGTGATTGGTGCGAAATTGGCGGCTTTTGCGACGGTATGGCGAGTCTACGGATAAATTCGAGCTCCAGCTATCGGCGAGCGCACCACGGTGCCCGCGCTGGTCCGTTCACTATCCTACTGCCCCGAGCAAGCAACGCCTAGTGGCCTTCCTAACGGCATATTCACCGTCCAGCCATAGGACGGCTTTAGAGCCAACAGACGCGCGGGTTTTACGGAAGCTTGGTGCTTCCATCTGCTCTTGACATGGTACTATCTCACTATCTTCAAACCTCACACACATCGCGATTAAATCCAGACCTGGTCCTGCATCCCACCACCCCACGGATGAATCTACAGCGCTCAGTCTGAGACGTCTGTATTTCTCCAGACACAGCCCCCACCACCGCCTCATACTTTTCGACGTTTCGGAAATGGTAGCGACGGTTGCCGGAGTCCGCCAGTTGTATACCGCCCGTCGCATTCTCGCCGAGATCCAGCATCGCATCAACGGCTTCAACACGTACGGTTAACACTACTAAGCAGAACAGCGCACAACTCTACTCACCCATGGCCACCATGGTGCAAACCGGGAGCGTGACCACCTCCCGTCTCAAGGAAGGCGCGGTCATAGACGTGCAGGAGATCCCGAACGGCGCCCGGCCGGCGCTGCTGATCCTGCATAATGAAGGCGAGGAGGACATTGTAGGCATCTTTGCGGATGTCCTGGGCCAGAAATGGGAGTCGGCGACATCCATGGACGAAGCGCTGGCAGGACCACGGGAGACGGTTTACGGGCTAAGCAGCGGGCTGGCCAAAACGCAACTGGACGCTTGGGACCGCTCTAGGCTGTTGATTAACACACATCGAGTGGACGGCGGTCATGAACTGGACGAGAGCATCACCGACCGATGCGACTACGAATACCTCTACACGCGCGCGCCCTTTTTCCGTCGCGACGTGTCGCGATACCTCTCTTTTGTCCTGGGCCAGATCGGGCCCCACCGTGACCTCACCAAGAAGGCGCGCACGACGCTGATATCGACGACGTTCCCCGATGTGCACGCTGCACTTCCCAATCTTGACATTCTGTCGGTCGGCGCGGACGCCATCGAGATCCGAGTCGACCTGCTGGAGGAGCCCCTACCAGATGGAACGGTCAGCAAGATACCCAGCTTGAAGTATGTCGGCGAGCAAGTCATGGTGCTGCGTCAACGCACGGAGCTGCCAATCATCTTCACTACGAGGTGCACCAAGGAAAATGGCCGGTTCCCCATGGACGACCCCTCCCTGTTCTACCGATACCTTGCGCGCGCGATACAATGGGGTTGCGAATACATTGATGTGGAATTGTGGCTGCCAGAGGAGATTAGGAGGAAGCTGGCCGAGAACAAGGCGTGCACCAAGATCATCTCGGCGTTCCACGACTTTTCGGGCAGCTTCAAGTGGACCTCGCCTGAAACACAGCGCCTGTTCGAGATGGGAGCGGTGTATGGGGACATTGTCAAGATGTACGCACTGGTCAATTCGATGCAGGAGAACTACGAGCTGGAATATTTCCGATCGACTATTCAAGCCAAGTATCCTCATCCTCCCTTCTCTGGCCTCAATATGGGCCCCATGGGCCAGCTATCAAGGACGCTGAACAAAATATTCACCCCGATTACTCATCCACTGTTACCCATGATTGCGGCACCTGGCCAACTAAGCGCAGCCGAAATTAACGCAGCGCTCCACACAATGGGCCAGATGCCTAAGCAGGACATCTACGGCATCGGCAGTTTTCGATCAACGTCGCAAGCCATGTTCTTTGAGAAGTGTTTCAACGAGCTTAGTCTGCCACATTCATTCGGTTTTGCAGAAAGAGCCCCGAAGGCTTCGATCGAGCACATCCTCCGACGCAACAACTTTGGCGGTGCCTACATCAACCCGCCATTGGCAGCCTCGGCGCCGTACCTGCCTTCCCTTTCGAATGCTGCTCGGGCCATCGGACAAGTTGATACAGTGTTAGTGCCCCCCGGGACCGGCAACGCCTCCTTCATAGGAGACAACACACGGTGGAAGGGTATACGTGCGACACTGACTCGCGACTTTGTCCCATCGGCGTACAGTGGACAGGCAGCATTGCTGCTCGCCAGTAACGAGGCTGATGCGTCGGCGTCGATATTCGCACTGAAAAATCTAGGGATCGGGCCTATATATACCATAGGGTTCAAGTCCCACGGGCCCTTATCTACTGACGTGTCACCGGTACGATCGGTAGAGGATGTGAAGCGCCTGCAGCAGCCATTCGTTATCATCTCGGCTCTGCCTGCTGAGAAGTCGCTACTGGTGGTGCCCCTGCTGAAGCACTACAGGGTTGGCGGAAGGAATGGAAGCCCCAACGGACATGGGTGCACAGGAACGAAGGCTGCAGGCAAGGTGTTCGTCGACTTGGCCAGCGGGCCCCGAAAGGCCGACCCGTTGGCAATCGCGACGTCGGCGGGATGGACAGCGTATGGCATTGCGGACGTCTCAGCGTGGACGACGGTTGAAACGATCCGGAAGCTCGTGGGGCAGAACGTGTGTTATGACTTTGTGCGTCTGGCGTCCGGAAGGGGGCATTTTTAAATCAGCAATTAGCAATTCGCAATGTACATTTGATGATTGATACGTCTTCACATGCGGCGTGACAGCAGCGAGGCAGCCGTGGCAGCCAGGGATGGCGGGTGGTGGACGGGGCCCTCGTGGAAGCTGTAACCGGGGACGGGGCAGCAGCTAGCACTAGGGCGGGGCACGTGATTGGGCGGCGGGCGATACCCCAGATTTTCTAGAACACATTGGTGCAGTCCGGCGCTACAGGCTGCAGCTACGCCGAGACGAGCTGGGTGCGTGCGACGGGCGCAATCTACGTGCCAAATTGCCAGTAGCTGCATGGCTGAGAACCGAGGCACGGTGCGCCGTCTGGGACGGCATGCGATGGGCGATTTCCTGACGTGCGGCTAGCCTCTTACCCCAGTGGCCTCATGATGGCCGTGTTTTTGCTACTCGACTCGGCCCAACGGTTCCAAGCCTCGCTCGTCTGCATGGGCTGCTCTACCGCGCATGGCTAGATACCCCGAGATCGTCGTCACGCGTCCAAAGCTCCCCAGCGGTTCCATCACTACCTCTTCCTAGTCACTGCACACGCTGAGTCGCATCCGAGTGGGCGCGCACTCCCGCCAGAGCAAGCCTCGCCGTCCGCGCACCCCCTGCCTGTCTCCACTGCCATAGGCCTTAATTTGAACCTACATCTCACGCCGTGCTGGGGCGTGCTTTCTTCTTCCTACCGTCCAGTTCGCTATCATCAAGACCACTTGCAGCCAGAGAATGCTTCTGGTCCACCGCCCTGTAGCGTCGCCATGTCCACCGAAGTTTCCCAGTCACTGGCCGCAATGGCAAGGCCGCAGATTGGCATCGACCGACTACCCGCCCGCCGCGTCTCCAACGAGCCCCGCGAGGCCATGAACTGCAAAAGCTGTCGAAAGCGAAAGGTAGTGCCTGTCTGCTTTTTTTCGTCATGGCCACGTGCTAACCCAAATTCAAGATCAAGTGCAATCGCACACGCCCGACCTGTGAAGCCTGTCAAGTGTTCAACTGCCCGTGTATATACGGTATGCTCCACCCGCAACACTACGCGCGTGCATCCAAACATGGACTGACAGCCACTTCCAGACGCTGTTCCCAAGAAGAGAGGCCCCAAGACCGACGTTCTCGAGGCCCTCTTGAAACGTGTCGACGGCCTGGAAAAGCGCTTGGTTTCCGAAGGCAAGAGCGATGACCCAACCGAGTCCGACCCCACCTCCCAGGACAACACCACCTCAGCCGACGTCAAACGAAAAGATCTCGCATCCTCACAATCGCCGCATGCGTCCTCGCCCCGTCGCGCGAGTGGCACCAACCATGCAAACCAGTTGATGTCGCCCATCGAGCCAAGGTACCTACTAGCAGCCTCCCGTGCTCGCCCCTGCACATTGCTAACAGCATCTAGTATACAGTCCCCGACCCTGGCTCCTGACCTACTTCTAGACACCTATTTCGCCAGAATCCATGGAAAGCCCTACTACATCCTGGACGAGTCGACCACGAGACAGCGACTGCAGGCCAATCAGCTTCCCGGCCACTTAGCCTATGCTATTTACGCCGTGAGTGCCAGGTACGATTCGCCCATCCCTGAGTATTCTTGATCACAATTAATATATGTACCCCAGATATGCACCCCACTTCGGAGGATACAGCTCTGCAGTGCGCATCGGGCAAGAGTATGCCCGTCGCGCTCGGCTGGAACTCGAGATAGATGAGCCCTCTATCGAAACCTTGCAGACGCTCATGCTCCTCTCGCAAGCAAGCTTCCAGCTGGGCAAGGGCAAGAAGACCTTCATGCTGCTAAGTACGAAGTCACTACTATCCACACTTTGTGCAAGACTAACTCCGTTCTCAAGATTCTGCCATCAGCATGGCCTTTGCGCTCGATCTGCATCGCGAACTACCGACCGGCATCAAGGTCACACCCGCCGAACGCGAAGGACGACGCCGGCTCTTCTGGTCATGTTACCTCATGGACCGCTTCGCTGCAACCGGCTCTAAGCGACCCTCGTTAATTGCGGATGAATCGATTGTGCTACGATTACCGAGCTGGCAGCTGCACTCTGGCGCAATGCTAATAGACGGAGACTACTTTCCAAACGGATGCAATTTGCAGTTCATGGGCGGCACTGGAAAAGGTGGACAAGGAAGCATGGGTATGCTCATTGGCATAGCTCGCATCCTGGGTATAACAAACCGCTACCTTGCAGCGGGTGGTGTTAAAGGCGATTCACATTTCCCTTGGCACTCATTATCCAACCTATCCAAAATCCGCCAAGAACTCGACATATGGGCATCGGAGACGCAGGACACGTTCACCTCTATCGAAGCGCTCTTTGGCCAACCCGACAGCACCATACTTGTTCTCAGCAAGTTGATCTACCATCTCATACATTGCCTCATCTACCGGCCTTTCCTCCCTGTGGACCTGGCTGAGCTGTCCGGGACCTCGCAGCACCAACCCTGGCAAATAGAAGCGACCAACTTATGCTTTCTTCATGCCAACGCAATTGCCGAACTCGCCGAGATAGGAAGGGCCTCTTCCATTATAGATTGGCCAGCTTTTGTCGGCTATTGTATATGCACGGCTGGCACCATTCATGTACATGGAGCACATTACCCAGGAAGAGAAGGAGAGGTTTTCTCTGTCAGTGCAGAGTTTCTGTCTCGAGAGATGCAGCAGCTATCCGAGCTTCGATTCGTTTGGGCTGGGGCCCAGCACCAGCGCGACACGCTGCAGACCATCTACGGATGTCACACAGAGCTAGTCCAGTCGTTGGCGAGCAATCCCATGCGCTATGCGCCAGTCTTCCAACTTGAGGATTTCTTCGACAGATATCCGGGCCAGGTCTTCGACGGAGCGCACATTACGTTTATGGATATTGCGGTCGAATCCATTCAAGAAGGGTAGAGAGCCAGGCCTTTCCCTACATGTTCATAACGCTAATAATCTAGTAGCCTTGCCACTTTTAACATCGAACAACGAAACAACATGTACATGACCAGCGGCGTCATCGGGAACGCTCAGGGCTACCAAAAGCATTCCGCACCCTCACAACAACCACAATACTCCAACGCACACCCGAACAAGAGAAGGAGAGCCACGACTTCATCCTCGAAACCCCAAGCCCAACCACAAGCTATCCCCCCAACACCCACATCAGCCACTCATCCTCCAACTGTCCATACTCACCGACCGTCGGATGCTGGTACCTCGGAGTCAAACTCGAACCCAAGCCCGGGAGACTCTAGAACACATCCTAATGACTCCGGTGCACGACCTTACACCCCACCATTGCCAAACAACTCCCTGAATCCACCGAATGCTAACGGTGGCGGACTTACTCTTCCATTCTCGCCGAACTTCTCGTTTTCTCCATTGCCGCAGTTTGCGAGTCTGGCGCCATCACCGGTGTCGCGTGCAGCGAACCTCCACCAAAACCAGGATAACAACCATGCAATTCATTTCGACCCTATGCTGAGCATGCCGACGCCGTACGAGCAGCACCCGACCCCCGGCGCAGGGAGCACATCGGGCACATCGGTGCACACAGACCCTGACAGCAAGGACCCTTTCCTCAGCTTGCTGGAACAACTTGCCGAGAACGAAGTCAGCAGGGGCGGTCCAAGCGAGCTGGACTTTTTCTTGAGCGGACAGAGCACCTGAGCTTACTGCCGCTTGCGCCGAAATCAAGGCGGCGAAGTATGAACTCCCGCAATATCACAGCGGAACCGCGGAACGACCGTGCCACGATCATCACAAGGGTTTAAATTTGGTTGTGTCTTCATTTCACAGTACATTTTGTAGTAGCTTCGAGAGCTATCGTTTACGGCTCATCATCGACCGGCTTGGTCCGGTCCGGGGTCTTGCAATCAAAACCAGCGCGGCGCAAAACAGAAGGAGTCGGAATACAGGAAGGCTAGCTTCACAGCCTAGGATCTACGGAAAACGAATGTCACGGCCGCCATATGTAAAAATGTATAATATCATCAATAACAATTGAGCAGGTGCTCTCAGAAGAGCAATCGATAGCAGTAAGTGCCGTCAGCTCCACATGGATCAGACAATCGTCAAACGAGTACCACCACCTTGCGGACAAGGTACCGTTGGTTTCCTTAGACGCCCACACCAGAACCCTAGTGTCGGCGTCGAAGTGGAGGCCCGTATTGAGTGCTGTGTGTCATGACGGAGAGCGGCCTCGGTGCCTTTATCGGCAGCTCAGCCGCTAGAGTGCGGAAGCAGGCCATATCGAGTCAACGTGCAGGGTGACGGCTTGGTGTTCGCGTTGACGCTAAGCATACCCCGGTTCGATGCGCATTAGCGGTGTATCTCGCATACGAGTAACCCGGGGTTCGGCGCTGTCATGGGGGATCTCCAAACACTCGTACCCCAGGGACCTGCCTTGCTTGGGTGAGATGGTCATGAATAGCATCAGATCAAAACACACCACCTCCTTTCTAGCTGTCTAGAACACTGATTGACACGGAGCGGTGAGTCCGTAGCATGATTCTGGACGCTCGACGCAGGCACGAGGTGTCTGTGCTATGCAGGTCATAGCCGTTTTGGCCTTCCTCTCCGCCGCACTACAGCACAGCAAATGTCTCCACACCGTGGCTTGCAAAAGTGTGTGCGCTTGTAGAGTGCGAATCCGGGGAGCATCGAATCCTTCGTGACGTTAACGCGGAGAACGCGCTTCCGGTGCCTAATGTGCCTACCGACAAAAAATAACGTTTAGGTGCGATGAATCGTCGTCACCGCCGAACCACGTTCTGGAAGGCACAAACTGCCACTCACATGGGCGGAAAGGCGTTCGCGCCACAGGAGACAGCTGCTAGGAACCAGGTTGCTGGCAAAACTCTAAGTGGTGGAACCGAGATTCTCCGCTTTACAGCATTGCGGCATCTACTGCAGGGTCCATTAACGAACGAGAATGATGATATTGTTGGAACGTCAGCAAAGTTCATTTCCTGTCACAAGTCATTTCGTGTGAAGAAGGTGTGCTGGCTAGCTAGTAGCTTAGTTGCGATAGGTTGCAAATGTGGGTCCGATGGTGCCGGTGGTAATGCACGGTGAAGATTCGGACAGCATGCTAGATGATGGATAGGAAGCCACCCCGCGAAAAGCTCCAAGCGAAGGCGGGGAGGACCCGTTGGTCCTTTGCTGTCAGTGCAGGTGCCAGGGCTGAGCGGCAAATGAAGTGGGAAATGAGCTTGTGATGAGATTTGGCAAACTCGCATGATCCAGTCGCTAGCGATTGCAGTTTCACCCCTGCTCACAGCTGCAACATCCTTTACGCCAACCTGAGAACAGGGGTGGAACGGCGCAGGCAAGACTAGTCGACATCAGTATCGGCAGTAGTATCACTCAGAGGTATGTGGGAGTGTGTGGGACAACAAATGAGCCATGATTTGGATAGACACCTATAGACCTTGTACGAAAGGATATCAAGAACCTACCGAACAACTATGGGAGGTGGCTTTTACTTAAACCTGCCGATACGGATTCGAATGGGATCTTGTTCGAATCTCCGCTATGGTAGGCTACTTGGTGAGCTGCGAGATTGAGTTGTTTCAATACACAACACGATACAAGATACTTTCTACACATCGAAATGCTAACAAATGTATAGAAATAGATTGAGCGAGGATGAAATGGGTGGGCTATAGGGAGTTTCAGATTCCATTGTGAGTACTGTAACTATATAATCCCGCAGGAAGCCCCCTTGTCGTTAATACTGGGCGTGATGGAACTTAAATGGTCATCGGCTCCCGGTTCTGGTTGTCCTTTCGATTGCGTCGCGTCTGTTTAGACTGCATGAGACTGGCATGTCGTAAACCAACTTCAGGGTGACTTGCTCAGCTTGCTTGAAGGTCGCCTATAAAGTCTGTTAGATCTTGAATTCAAGCAAATGCTGGGCTACTCACGTTTAGCATTGAGAAGTGCAAGCAGAATCCCTCCATATCCCGCCAGCCTGTTGACAATTGGCCTGACTAGGAGTATCTGCGCATCCATTACTCCCTACGAAAGTACAGCACCCGGCATTAACCGTTGCAGCCGTAATGGCAGTTACAAGTAGAAAACTGAAGAACTGTCGAAGCATCTTAGGAATGATTATTGAGGTGAACGAAATCTGTTGGTATGTTTTGCGTTGGTAGATATTGGGTGAGGATACTGAGGTAATTCTAGATGGACTAGAGCTTGAGATATATAGATAGGTCACCTCTTTCTCACTTGGCTCGGAACCTCGCGGACATTGTAGGGCCGAGTACTTAGATACAAATTTGTTAAGTGAGGGAGAATACCCTTCTTGGCTTTGTATAGGCACGTCATTCAGCTTACATATACCTAGTAGACGGAAAAGTACAGAAATCCGCTACTATTACGGATTGTGCAAACGATTGTAAAACGTCAAAAAGACTTGCTCTCCAAGCTACGAGAGCTTAAAGCAGGTCTATAAGGCCTTAACCGAACTCTGCTCTAGCGGCCTGCGTGTTTCTGGTGAAGCTGTGACAGAGAACTGGCTGAGCGAGAGCTTACGGCAGCTCGGTGGTATCGCGGTACATTAGGTACGCCGATGTTGCAGCTGTGGGCAGGGGCTAAACTGCAATCGCTAGCGACTGTGACGAGCGCCAGCCACGCAACGAAAGCTGTCAGTCTGCCAACTACTCACCTAAGTAGCTAGTCGCTGTTTCAAATTGATTACATTACAACCCTTGTCGTTGTAGATTGCGACGTTGAGGTGTGATGGATGAGGTGTACGTAGTAGTTATACGTCTAAGCATGTATCGCACCCGACACCCAGGAACGCCGCTGACTAGAACAACTCTAGAAAGCGATGGCCTGACCTATACCACACGTTAATATGAAGCGTATCGTCCACCTACCAGGGTCGCAAAATCGATATGAAGATCGACTATGATCATCCATCTCCATGCCACGCTTCGGGTAAAATCACGCTACGAACGTCGACCCTCTTTGCCTTGCTCACGTATGAGCAAGACTCAGGCACGCGCACGTGTACTGTACACGTAGCAATCGCCCTTGTACACACACACCACGAGACGAGAAGCTGCTCGAGTCAATCCTCACCCTGCATGCTCACCGTGCAACGGGCGTTTGGCCAATTTGCCCGTTGCAAAAGCCACCGGCTACAATGTGCCATCGGCGTGCAGTAGAGCCTTTTTGCACGGTCGCTCGCTAAGACCCCGGATTCACGTATAGCGTATCGCGCGTGCATTAGTTTCGGTTTGACGATAGGACCCTTTGGTAGTTGATGACGGGTAGGACCTGTGATGGCGGGGGAACAAGCTCTCTCCAAGGTCTTGGGGCTGCAGGGGCTCATGTCAGAGGGGTCAGAAGGTCTGGTGCATGTTGGTATTGAACTCCGAGGAGGTGTGGGTGTGGTTTTTGATTCGTCGTATTGTACTGCATCGGTGTGGCACAGTGGTGAGATACAAGTTTGTCATGCGAAGCAGGTTCGGGGGACAATGCGTTATGAGTGCGAGTGTGCAATTAGCTAGATGATTCTTTCGACTCCTCTGATCTTTGCCACTATGGGCTATCCCCTCTAATCTATACAGTATCATGCGTCGGACGACTATGCAAGACGCCAACCGGTCTAAGTCATGGTGACGAGTTCTTCGGCCGACACGGGGTGGATAGCCTGCGGGAGAAGCACATGTTAGCATCCATGTCCTCAAACGCCGATTGCACAATGCCGTTCCTTTCCCCCGCAAACGTGGCAGCTGCAGCAGTCGACAGCCGATGCATTGCCGCTTATGCATGCACGGATGCACGACGAAACGGGGATGGAAGGTTGGGTGATTACTTACCACACAGTTGTCAAAGTCCTTCTTCGTGGCACCCATCCTGATCGCCACACCGAACCCTTGCAGGATCTCGCTGCTTCCCTGTCCCAAGATATGCAGACCGACGACCTTCTCGTTTTCGCCCGCGCAGATGATCTTGTAAGCTGTGGGCTGCTTCTCATCGGGGTCCATCATAGCGAAGTACATAGCCTTGAATTCGGTCTTGTAGATTCTGATCTTGTCGCCGTACTTCTCGCGGGCCTCGGGCTCCGTTAGACCGATAGAGCCGATCTCTGGGTGGGCAAAGACGACAGAGGGAATGTTCTCGTATTCGAGGTGTGCCTTGGGCTGGTTGTTGAACAGGCGGTCGGAGAGGCGTCTTCCAGCGGCGATGGCGACGGGGGTGAGTTCGAAACCGCGATCACATACGTCACCGATGGCGTAGATGTTGGGGATAGAGGTGTTTTGGTACTCGTCGGTCACGATGTGGTTCTTGTCGTTGAGCTTGATGCCGAAGTCCTTGATCTTAAGATCTTCAATTTCGGGGTCACGTCCAGTTGCGAAGAGAACTTCTTCGACCTCAACGGTCGACTCATTTTTTGTCTCGTTGTTCTGGTAGGTGACGCGCTTCATGCCGTTGCCAATATCCTCAACCTTTGTAATCTGTGTACCCTTGTAGAGGTTGATGCCCTGACGCTCGTACTCTTGAGTTACGGTATCTTGGATCATGGGGTCGAAGGTTCGGAGGAGCTTGTCGCCGCGGATGAAGAAGTGTGTTTTCGAGCCGAGTGCGTGAAGCATGCCAGTCATCTCGACACCGATGTATCCAGCGCCACTCGTTGCGATGCTCTTGGGTTGCTTCTCGAGATCGAAGAAGCCGTCACTGCTAATGCAGAGTTCCTTGCCAGGGATATCGGGTAGCTTCGGTCGTCCACCGGTCGCGATGAGGATATGCTTCGCCTTGATGCGCTGGGAGCCTCCATCATGAAGCGCGACCTCGACTTCGTCCTTGGCCACAAACTTCGCGCGCCCTCTGAAGTGCTCAATCTCGTCCTTGTTCAGGTTGTTCTCGTAGATGCCGTTCAGTCGCCTGACGTAGTCGTCTCGCTTCTTCTTGAAGTATGGCCAGTCGAACTCTGGTACCCCGCCAACCTTGAAACCGTATGCGGGCGCATCCTTGAAGGTCTCGGCAATCGCTGCTGCGTTCCAAGTAACCTTCTTCGGCACACAGCCGACGTTTACGCAGGTACCTCCGTATCGTGAAGATTCGATCGCGATGACTTTTGCGCCGTGTTTGGCAGCTCGTCGTCCAGAGGCGATACCCCCACTACCAATTCCGATTACCAGGTAATCGCACTCCTTGGGTTGCGACGACATGGTGATTCTTGAGGTGGAGAAGTGAGACGAGAGGTTTGATAAGCGTGCGGATGCCACTGCGGTTTGTGAAGGGCGGAAGTGCGTTCGGAGGAGAGAAGTTTGTCCTGGAGATGGAGGGGTAATGGTACGGAGACTCGTCGAGAGAGCTCGCAGTCTAAATGTAGCTGTTCTTTGCATTAAAGATGCAGCGCGGCCGAAGGCGGATACTTATGGAGTACGTCAGAATAAATAGATTCCAAAGCTACTACTGCATTCAGAGGCTGGATTGGACGACTTAAGTAATCCAACCACGCAGGTGCGGTACCTAGGTATGCGGTATGGCTGCTTTCTGTGCAGGCTAGAAGTTCCAGACCGGGGACGAATAAGACAATGCCTGCAACTATCACGCAATGCTATCTCAGCGACCGACGTGTGTCGCTTGGTAATGCTGCGATTTAAGATTTTGCGATTATGGGAGCAGCCGGCGATGACGCGACCTCGGCCTTACGCGTGCGGACATCCCGGAGGCGCATGCGCTAAACCGCTTCCGATAGCTACTTCGATCATCGCTTCCAGGCCAGCCCACCTGCGACACACGACTCCACGCAACTTCAGGTCGGTCAAGTCAATTGAAGCTCGACAGATGTTGGTAGGAAACCATGCCAACCTATGAGAGTGGTTCAAACTTTCTCGGATCCTGAATCCTGAATCCTGAAGCGTCGACAGTCACCCAAAGAGATCAGACCATCCCCACCACGGACCTTGCGACATTGCCGAGTGTCGCACTCTCAACTGAAAGCCTTCACACCCACTTTCACGTAACTCAACCACCCTCGTCATGGGTGGCAGGCTTTCCATGCCGAAGGCGGCCGATGGCATGAGCGAAACCTCCAAGCCGACGTCGGCCAATGCGCGAGCGCGTCTTTCACGAGGCGGAGGCATCATCAATGGCCGTGTAAGAGGCTTCTTTCCAGATTTGTAGCTCGCCCCGTCGTCTAACACGTTCCAGACCGTCATGGCACCTTTAGCCGCCCTCACCATGGCTGGCCTCCTCTTCGTATATGCCCGGACGTCGATACGCGCGGCGAAGCTCAACGCGAAGAAACATCGCGAGGCAGACGGCGGGCAAATCAGTTGGCACAAGGAGAGCATGAGGCGGCATGGTCAGATGGACAGGCTGGACGATGATAGAGGGACATTCAGCGAAGCTCTTATGGGAGACATTCGTAAGAAGAAACAGCAGAAGGTCGAGGAGAACCAGAAAGCGCCAGTAGAGAGGTCCGAGAACGACGCTGAACTGAGGAAGATCATGGGAAAGAAGGACTGATTCCCGAGGGACAGGCAAAGCTCTGGCGGAAGCAACGCAAGAGAGTCATTCAATAGGCCATGAATTTATGGCCAAGGACAAATTCTATGGAAAGACATGTCAACCTCTCAATTTATGTGTCTACGAACTGGATAGATTGTTGAACGAAAAAAATAATCATCCCATTCGTTGCTGTGTAGAGACTAGAAATGTACCATGCTGCTAATGAAGCTGTACGCGAGTACATTTAGCGGCTAAGGCGTTCACCGGTTTGTGCAGCATTGTCCAACACCAGCAGAGAGGTAAGCTTGGGTATAGCAGAACTTAAGTCGATCTACGAACACGGTCCGCGGCCGGTAGTGTCTTGTCACACGCACCCGTAGCAGATTCACCTCTACTCAGGTATGCAGTCTGTTTGATCACAGGCAGCGAAAGCTTAACTGTAGCAATGCGCCGAAGTAACACAGCATGACATGATACACAATTTCACAGCGAAACACATGCGCTCGAAAATGCTAGCTGCCGTAATGATGAACTGTGATTTGCCAAAGCTACAGACATGGATGTGTTAAGCTCCACATGTGAGCGAACCCCGCATTCAGCTGTGGTAGCTCTCAAACGCGTGCCATGCCACGAGATTTGGTTGAGTGATGGCAGGCGCGATTCAACAGCAAAGTCATGTGTTGGTGTCAAGTTGGGGATCGATTGCCGGGCGCTGGATGAGGGATATTATAGATAGGTACATGTGCAGGTCGTTGCGTCGATCGTTCGCCTGCGGCCAATGGCTTCATCCTTCCGTGGCCGTTAGACTGTTTCGGGGATGCGAGCTGCACAAAGCGTGAGGTTAACCCCACCATTCCATGACCGCGCTCCGCATCTACACACTCTCGCCAACACCAGCCATTGTCGCCCGACCTTCCTCTCCACCACCAACCTCCACACTCGACACCAATCGCGCACCCACGTTCCCTCCATCCAGCTTGACGACGCCGCGGTCTTCATGGAGCTTGCCCGGCTGCTGGCCCGATCGCGATTGCCGTAGGAAGACTGCACCGTCTTCCACAGCTAGCGATAGCCAGTATGCCTAAGCAGGACGAGGGGAGGCCAAATGTACAACAGGACATTCCAAATAGACCCAGAGATCTGACCGAGGTTTCAAGAGCCGTCCTGCGCAGCGAGCAGGCCAAGCGATGGACCAAGAAGTACCGCACCGAGGTCGCTGCAAGCTCCAGCAGTCTGCTCTCTACGTTTGCTGCTGTGCGTGCATCTCTATCGGACACGAGGTTATTAGTTTTGCCAGTGCTGATAGCTCCCAGTATCCTCTCGACTCGGTCAAGACCCGCCTGCAAGCGTACGCCAGCCCCCCAGCATTACGCAAGACACAGCTAACACGACATAGCTACAAGTTCAACTCCTTCGCCGACTGCGTTCGCCATACCTACAAGACTGAAGGCTTCCATGGCTTCTACCGTGGTATGCCTCACCGCTCACAGCTGCATGGCCAACAACCGCTAATGTACGCGTCATAGGTGTTTGGTCTCCTCTCGCAAGCATAACCCTCGTCCGCACCGTGTCCTTCTCCATATACCAACGATCCAAGTACGCGCTCGACAATTGGATTTACCAGACTACCGGAAGCTCCCCGCTTGTTATCGCTAATACCCGGGATGCGTGGCCTACGTTTTCGACGATTGCGTGCTTCGGGCTGGCAGGTGTCAACGCGGGTGCCGCAATCACGGTAATCGCATGTATGACAGATCTACTGCCGTTTATGTGTCGCTAGCTAATTCAGTTAGGTCCCTTCGAATTGACGAAATTGAGCGCCCAAATTTCCGTATTGATGGCCGAGCGCAACGATGGCGGCGGCAAGAACGAAGCGGTCCGCAAGAGCTACCAGAACTTGGGAACCTGGAAGACGGCACAAAATCTGGTCAAACATCGGGGTTGGACAGGACTATATTCTGGCTTCCATTTGCATTTACGTGAGCGAGCCGCAGATCGCTGCGAAGAAATGCAAGCGCTAACAGGAGACAGTAAGAGATTCCATCGGCACCGGCATTTACTTTGTGACATATGAGAGTGTGAAACAGGTTTTAGCCAACGCGCGAGGTACTTCACCTACACATCCACTGGCTGTAGTCGTGGCTGGTGGACTGTGTGGACTGGTTAGCTGGGCCTGCGTAAGCTTTCGCTTCCTATGTGGTCTTGAATCATGTACTAATAGGTATTGCAGATTTTCCCGATCGACACGGCAAAGAGTATCTACCAGCGAAATTGCCTCGTCGGAGGCAAAGACAAGGCCACGCGCCCAAAAATTCATTTCTTTAGTCGCCGGATGTATCGAGGTGAGCACACCTTGACAAATTCGCAAGGCTTCTACTGACCCAATCAAGGCCTCGGTGTCTCCATGTCTCGTTCCTGCATAGTCAACGCCATTTTCTTTACTGCATTCGAATTCACCAAGAAGCGCATCAACGGCATGTCTTACGACGAGGAGCTGCTTCGTGCCAACGACCTATAGCTAATTCGACATTTCCATATTTGAGGTTTCACTTGTATCTGCATAAGGGCATGGAGTAGGTGCATATTTTGCTTGTATGCAAGTGGATATGTAGATTATCCTGGATCTGAGTATGCCACTACGAGCATATTCTGAGTGTGACACGTATATTGTGCGCCTGACCTCGAAGCTATACGCAATCTCCTCTGTGAATTTCTCAAAGATCTCATTTAGTTCTTGTCCACCTCCGCCTGGCACTGCTTCCTCTCATTTTCATCCGCATGACCGTGATAATCGCACGGCTTAGGGTCGTCCTCCGGTAGCCCTGACTCGACGATTTGACTGTAACGAATGATGGCGCGCATGAGGAAATCGTGTGGCAGACTGGCTCGAAGCTCGATTTCACCGTTCTTAGCAGAGTCACTTGTATCCCCAAAACCCCGGCAATGCATCTCCACAAAGAGATCGAGGATCGCGTGATCGTTGGGGAGATTAGCAAATCCATGGATCACAGCTCCGTAGAATACAGCCTTCGCAATAATGTGTTCGAACAAGCTATCGCGAACCCTTTTGTAGAACACTAGAGAGAGAATGCGATCGCCAAAAACAAGAGCTTTGGTACGTGCAAGTTGTGCCTTGCCTAAACTCATGTCTTGGTCCTCCTCATCGCACCACTCGGAGTCGTTCTTTGGAAGCCTCTGCGAGTACACCCAGTCGACGAAGATGCTGACTATCGCCTTGTTAGCTCGGTGGGGCATACTTCTGAATACTCTCCACTTACACGTGCTGCACTCAACGTCTTCCAATTTAACGACACCTTCCTGTGCCTCTTTCCAAGGACCATTCAACGCCTTCTTGAAGTAATCGGAGTGTTCGACGAGTAACGAGCGATGGATGTGGTATTAGGTTTTGGTGTCGCCTACTTCGACAATGGCGAAGATGGAATCTTGGGCAGCCTCACTAGGAAGTAATTAGCCCGTAGACTTTTGACAGTTACTCTTTGAAATACCAGGGGCGCTTCATTCTTGCGATCTTTTCCGTTGACATCGTAGGCTTGGAGCTCTGTTTTATCTATAGGCCTGCTGTCGTGTAGATCTGGACGAGTTGTCGGGGTCGTAATTACAATGGAAGGAGCAGTCGGGGAAGTTGGCTTACTGCACATGGTGGTAATTTGGTCTTGGTCCAGGCTTTCGAGCTTGCCTCTTTCCACTTTGAGATTCACCGTCACCGTGATTTGCGTGATTCGTTGGCACATCGTATCTACGCGATACGACGCAATGACAGTACTCTACTACCTTGTAAATGAGCGGAGCTGACAGAATTCGTCAGCTACTTCCATTGTCCAGATAGCGAGTTTTCACTCTTCATGAAGCATTGTAGTGTCTCTTCTCATGACGACAAAGACATGCGACAAATCTTGGTGGGTATGTTCTGTACAATCAGACTGGCGCGCGTGACCGGCCCCTACGCCAAGTATAGCGAGGAGTTGTCCAAAGTCTTCTGAACAGTTAATGTTCTAGAGGACCAATGTGGATAGTAGTGAGAAGCACAAAATACATGCAATGGAAGTCTTAGATGTTGGCACGACTGACCTTGAGAGGTAGTCTCAAAGGAAAGATGGCGGCTAAGCGAAAGAGAATGAGGCAATTGGCAAAAGCTACGCCTGTATAGGTGTCTGATGCAGATCCACTTAGCCATGGAAAATACAACTCGGAGTTGGAGGACTGAAGGGTCTGGCATGAAGACATGTAATGTGAGCTGTACTTGCGAAGGACTTCACAAGCATAAGGATTCATGCCTGTCCCTCATAGTAAAGGTAGGCTAAGGTACTGACTTTGGGCAATGATATGTTGAGAGGAGTGCCCATGTAAGCGATGATATGAATGCGCGAATCCGAACTCAGGTTATCCGACTAAGGAATACTAGTGCATGATTAGGAATCCTAGTCACGTCAATGTATCACTTATATCAAGCTCCTTTCATAGCCACAAACCGAACATCACAATGGCTGGTATGGCGACCGAACTACCGCTCCGAAACATCACGACGTGTACCCGTTTGTTGCACTTTTCGAAGTATTCATTGACCTGCCGACCTAACATATCTCATGACGCCGTCGTTGTTCTTCCGGGAGGGCCCGTATGCAAGTCGTGTCACCGAATAGTCGTGACTGTCCCACCCCAGCAATGGGAATATGCCCGCTGATGAATCCGTTTTGCAACCCCGATAAAGGCAAATGTCGAAGAAAGGAAGGGAAACGAGACGCTTAGTCGAAGAGACCGAAGCCCATGTCGTCGTCTGACTCCTCCTTCTCTGTTGTGTGTTAGTCTCCGTTCTATGCTCGGCGAGGGATGTTTGGTAGACGTACCCTCCTCCTTCTTCTCCTCGGCAGCTGGCTCGGCACCGGCAGCGTCGCCAGCGGCAGGGGCAGCGCCTCCAGCAGCGGGGGCAGCACCGCCACCTGAACCGACGTTCAGGAGCAGGTCCTTGACATCCTTGCCCTCAAGAGCCTATTCACATATCAATTCCGTGTTCTGCTCCAGCGTATCTGTGTATGCGCACCTTGGCGAACAGAGTTGTCCAGATGGGCTCGACCTCCTCGATCTTTGCGGCCTTGATGAGAGATTGGAGCTTGTCGGCCTGTTCAAATTAGCCATTGTGTCCGCGATTGCGAATTGCACCTCGGGAGTCGTACAGTGATGTCGACACCGTCATCAGCGAGGATGAGAGCGGCGTAAGAGGTGGCGAGCTCGGAGGTAGACATTGCGACGGATGTGATCGTGATATTGTCGTGAGTCGAGATGTTGAGAGTGTCGGCGCTGGTGAATTGAATTGATGGTGTGGACGGCGCTAATCGTGGCTTTCGCTTAGCGACGTCTAGCTGCATCGGGCGTTAGCGCGTTGGGTGAGGGCGACTTGCCCCTCGGTGACGTCCGGGCACTTTCCCCGCTATCAAGCTGCATCTTGGCTTCCCGACCGGCTACTTCCAAGTTCGCATATTGCAGAGTTCCAGCTTTCACCACCGTTCGGATTAGCCTCAACCCCACCGAAAGATTCCCCAACCAGCGCCGATCAGCGTCTGCAGCACACAATGACCGACTCCCCACTCCCACGGATTCCGCTGGATCCGAAGGAGCAGCCCATCCTCGACAAGCTGCAGTCCATACGGACGGAGCTGGAACTACTGAAGCGTGATCGGTCCACCTATGTCAAGAGCCAAGATGTCTTGAAGCTGTACGACCAAGTTATCGAGCAGGTCATAATTCTCAACGAGATACGGGAAACCAAGCGCCTGGAGCAGAACAAAGGTATGTCACGTTGCCACCTGCCCAATGTGGCCTGTTGATGCTGACATCGTCGCATAGTCGATTACATGCTCGATGATTGCTTTCAGCTCATATCACTTGCGTATCTGACCGTCGGAAAGAACCATGAACCACCAGCAGTGTTAGTATTTGGCGGTGTCATGTGTTGTATACGAAGTTACTGACAGTAGTTCAGCTACTCATACATATCGACGATCAAGGTATTTATACATGTCGGAGGTTATGTGCACGTCAATGTCTGACATCCCACAGCGCCTCTTGGACCATCTCAAAGAAGCCACCTTCTACTCGCAAAAGGATCTGGAAGCCCTGGACAAGAACCTGCAAGACTGCCGGCGTTATGTTGAAAGGGGGCAAGAAGGACACAGCCCGCACCTGCTTACTCTCCTCGATGCTCGTATCAAAGTTTGCGAAGAGACACTAGCAGAACTGAAGCTGAACCTATCTGGACTGACACCCGAACTGACACCGAAGTGGGAGAAGCTTGTCTCGATACTAAGATCCCTTTGCGGCTGCAATGCAAGATCCAAGGTTAGCAAACTCCGAATAGGCCGTTACCGTGTACTGACCGGATCTGTAGTTCCCACTTGAAGAGGTTGAGGAGTACTCAGAGGAGCTCAACAAACTCGACGAAGAGCTGAAAGAACATGGAATTCGCGCGTATGAGACGGAGGGAACCACTGAAGAGAAGCTGGCCGAGATGGTCGACAAGATGCAACTAGCCACCGAACACCCCGAGGCCGCACCAGACGCCAAGACTCTCATCGGCACGCTGCTACGCCGTAATTTGCTCTGGGTCACGTTGATCAAGCAAAAGTTGGTACATCCCGCTAATCATACGATCCTGACTAACACCTGAGCAGGCAAGGACGCATATCCCCCGCTTTCAAAGACACCTACGACAAACTTCTTGCTATCCGGAACAAACTCGAGAAGCTCACTCTAACACAGGCATGGTCCCTTCGTGAGACTGATCTATGGGACTTCCAGCGCCAGCTTGACCGCATAGACGAGGCACGCGTTGACGGTAATTTCGTTGATGCACTTGGACGTCCATCTGAGATCTACGAGCAAAGGGTATATTCTCACAGACGTGATTGTCTATACGCTCACGGGCTAACATGATGTAGACACTACTCTATCTTCTCAGGAAGAGCTACGCTCTCATCTACCAGCTGCTCTTAACTTCAGAGCCTGTGTCAGAGGCATTACTGCCAATATACAACCAGCTGACCACACTTCGGAAATGCTTACTCGAAGTCAAGAAGCTGGGAGGTGTATCCTCACCAAGAGAGCTGTACCCATACAGTATGAAGGTTGGTGCACCACGCCATGAATACATCGATACGTCTATTGACTCATATATAGCTGAACTCAATTGACAACATGCGGGTAGACGGCAAGTTCATGGTTGGCGAAGAGATACCCGATGGACAAGGACGCGTAACACAACTTCTGGAGGAATGCTTCGAGCTCGCCTACGACCTGAGAAACGATGCCGAAGACAACAACAGCTCCGCTGATGTCACGCCGTCGACCGAAAAGCCCGAGCCCCTTAGCACCTGATGTATTCTCTCTCTCTCTTATATTGGCGCTGTACATCTCGGCGTAAGACGATCGCTCCCAAACTGGCCACCCACATCTCTTCTGACCTGTCTTACTCCGGCGATTCTCTCTCTTGTGGCAAACACGTGTAGAACCCTTGTACTTTCTGTACTTCTAACTATTACTTAATATGGGTCAATCATTCGAAGCTGTTCAATTTCGTCTTCTGGTGGCGTTGGTGGTGGAACATCTGCATCCTTGAAGGTTAGGTGGCTTCCGTACGATATGCCTACAATTATTAGCGTCTTTGGCTATCAGCTTCGGCTCTCCCTCTTACAAAGCTCTTCGCCTGTGGCAATGTCTCTCAAAGCTCGATACGTGATGATTTGACGTCGAGTATCCCGCATCCATCCTACGTTTTGTTCCTGGGTCGAGTGATTGAACATGCTTCCCAATCCGAATATGATGGCTTGTGTGACCTTGCTGTTACCGTCCGTATCTACGATTGGCCAATTGCTAGCATGAGTCAGATTTTGGGTACTTCCAACCACCTCTAATAGATACTTTGATCAAATGTAAGGCCATCAACCTGCTATAACTGCCGATGCCCGCACATGCGTACGCATGCTATATGTCCAGAGGAGGTGGTAGCGCGATAATACAGCAGCTCAAAACAAAGAACTACGTACTAAGTGTAATGATAAAGCGAGGTCTGCTCTATGTGCTTCTTGTTTTCTTCTATTCCTAGGATCAATACAGGACATATGTCTATCGTGGTCCCCGATGGTATGTCCCTGGTAGCAAAAATACCACGCCCTACATGCTTTGTTAGTCATCCGCTACAACTGATCTGCCATCATCTCGAGAAACGTACCTTTTGGCGTATCAACCTTCAGGACAATATCTGGACATCGTTGAAGTGGGATGTCGTTCGGCGCTGTTTGGAAACCCATGGTACCTAGTAAGAAGATCGGCACTTCGCAAAGCAGCAAGAATAGTTACAAGGATACAATAAGGACAACAGTCAGCAGTCCATTCCTCTCAAACCCACGACATCACTTTTGGTAATTGTATCACAAAAATTTATCACCGCGCTAAGTCCGCGGTCCGAAGGCTTGGACCCTGAGGGTTGCGCCCCACTCAAGCTTCGCTCATGGCTGGCCGCTTTCGTCACAGGTCCTCGCAACACGACTGCCAGCACGATGGCCCAGCAACGAGGGCAAGCAATGGGAGACACCCTCAAGACGGCACACTCCGTCAGCCTAAAGGTCTTGCGGTATGTTGGCACGTCCTCTATGCTGCTTCCGCACGGCGTCCTGTCGCAAAGCTGATCGTCGCATCATCTCATGACCGCCCACCTGACTTGTCTATCTATGCATATGCCATGGACATGCCAATAAACTGGGGACTCAGCGTATTGACGTCGTTTCCAGATTGTCTCGTCCATCTCTCGCGGTGCAGCACCCTCTCCCGAACTCCAAAGACCTAGGCATATCACCCAAGGCGTCGCTCGCGTACCCCACACCGAACGACACACAAGACCAGTTCGTCCTCAGTCCCGTGTTAAACCTTCCTGAGGCGTTTGGTAGCGCCTACGTCGGCGAGACCTTCTCCTGCACTTTATGCGCGAACAATGAGCTCGATCCATCCGACGATACAAAGGCGATTAGTGGAGTGAGGATACAGGGCGATATGCAGACACCGTCAAATCCTGCAGGGTCGCCCCTAGATCTGTCTGGTCTAGAAGAAGAAGCAGAGAACGCGTCCCCAGGACCAGCGGAATCATTACAACGTATTCTACGATTTGAGCTTAAGGAAGAGGGCAACCATGTGTTGGCAGTGACTGTCACGTATACAGAGACCGCACTAGGAGAAGGAAGGGCAGCGAGCGGCAGAGTACGAACTTTTCGCAAGTTGTACCAGTTCGTGGCTCAACAGTTATTGAGTGTGCGCACCAAGGCTGGAGAGATTGGGCAGAAGAGTGGATCTTCTCGATACCTCCTGGAGGCACAACTGGAGAACATGGGCGAAGCTGCAGTCTGTTTAGAGGTACGTCGACGCGTTCTAAGTCTCACGATTCATGTGTTGGTACTATCATTTACTCCAAACAACGAGTCAGAGCGGCTCCTTTACGTTGAGGATTTCGGCTCCATCACTAGCTCGATCGCAGAGTCCGATCCGGCAGTCTTGTAGATCCGGCGCTATTTCGCTGCTTCAGATAGCCTACCACCACAGCCCTGCCCCTAGTAGGCATTGAACCACGACTGACTCCAAACAGGCAGTCAATGTAAACCCGAAACCACCCCTCAGATCTACGTCGCTTAATTGGGATATGCAAGCCTCAGGTATCAATGCGCCGATATTGAGCCCACGGGATGTGGTGCAAGTCGCGTTTCTTCTCGAACACCGGCCTAGCGACAAGGACGAAGAGATGGCTGGTTCCATGACGGAAGACAACAAAAGAGTGCTGGGTCAGCTTGCTATCCAATGGCGGAGCGCATTGGGCGACAGGGGCTCTCTCAGCACCGGATGGCTTACGGCTCGGCGCTGAGCGTGTCTTGTCCAATAGACTTTGCGTCGCGCTCTAACGTCGGTACGGTTTGTATATCTCCGACCGAAAGTTCTGACGCCCGTACCTGCAGTTCCAAGCGCTTGGTCTTGCATTGTCGATCTACCACGGTAGGTTTGCGTTGATTGAAGTCATTCGGAACCTGCTCCGTGCGCTGTGTCAACATGAATCGAGTAGCCCGGACTTCGTCGCCGAAGATTGAAAAGCAACCTCTTGACTATATTTACTCGCGTATGACTGTACCTCTGTCTACCACCGGCTATATCGAGGTCCATGTATGGATGCGTGGGGTTGCGGAGATTTCGATGGAAATTTGTAATGCCGAACATGCTCAGAACGCTGTCACACAGTCCATGGGTAAGTCCAACACAGACAGCCGGAATGCGGAGGAGGATCTCTTGGACGATCGACGTGTGGAGCGAACGCAAAAGCAAAGTCGACTTGGACAATCAAGGCATTGGATGCAGCTGGGGCCACGCGAACAATTCTCCTCAAAAAGCACGTCTAGTCTTACGGCATTGACCACTAGTGCGCCCAGCAGACCGAACAACAGAGCAGTCAGCTCTGAGGGAATCCGGAGAAATCGTTGGAATCAATGGCAAAGTTGGTGAAGCGCGGCAGAAGGAGCAAGGAGCCCCATGATTCCGGCCTAATGGCGCAGATGAATAGGCGACAGACACGGGAACATGTCATGACAGTCTGACGAACTACTCGAGGGTTGGGCGATCGTGGGGGAGTCATTTTATCTCGGTCAAATACGAGAGCGTGAGATGTTTGATCGTCGGCCCCCAGGAATGCAAGATACGCAGACGCCGAGTGATGGAAAGTAGAGCTCGTATGTATTGAGCAGCACAGACGAAGTATTTTGAGGTGGCTGCAGCTGTCAGATTACATGGGAGAGCACAAGCAGTAACCGTTTGAGGAGCTTGTGTGTCGAAATCGGCAGCCGACCGCGGATCGACATGGCTATATGCTACATGCGTCTCTGGGCGGGCGTATGCAGCTCCAACACCGAAGACAAGATAGATACGGTGACATGTCCTGGTGGAACCGATGTGCACCGTTTTGTACAGTTAGGCAAGCAGAGTTGAAACGACAACGGTTTAGATGGTGGTCAGAGCATACGACGGCGGGCTGGCTAGAGCGTACCGCAGGTACCTGTATGCATGTATGTGCAGCCAGAGGTACTGTATGCTGTGGCATTGGCCTGACATATGACAGGTTCGGTGCATAGATAATGCTGGACGGGGTGGAGAGTGGGCGGCAGTTTGCAGGTCAGCGTGGGGCGGTCTATTTTCTTTGTCTCGGGAGGTTGAAGATGTGCAAGCACTGCGCAGAGTATGGGGTCGCGTCCGGGACACGACAGGCAGGCCCCTATTCGTACCGCAGAGTTAATACCGTGTATGCGTGCTGTACGCTGAAGGTGAAACACATGCAAATTGCACGCACACCACCATGGCTGTGGGCGCAATAACCGTCGTGTTGGTGAAGGCCGTCGACGACCCCTGAACGCGCAATGCAGCGCGGCCAATCCGTCTTCGCCCAAAGCAGGCTGGGCTCAGGCCGTGCCTTCCCAAACCAAGCGGCGCCCCCTGGTCGTGCTTTCCGAAGACAGGGTCTAGCAGCGCGACATGGGACGACGGCACAGCGACGGGCGGAGACGCCTGTGCGTCGAGTGGAGCGACACGGCCACGCTGGGCGATGGAGGGCGTACCGTGGGACGCTGTGTCTACGCCAAACTCTGCGGGCAGATGAAGGTGCTGCGCGCGGGTGCCTTGCATGGACAGGCGCGCGTCGCCTCGCGGCCGGCAGCGCTGACAGGCTGTACTGCAAGAGAGTGCAGCAGTCCGGTCCAGGCCGAGGGGCAGTCGAATGCTCAGCGCGGGAGCGGTTAAGCGCTAGACTGTCTTCCGCCAGCGATAAGAGTGCTTGTGGGTTAGCTGCTCGAACAGGCCGGAGTCTGTCCCTATGAATTGGCCTGTGACCGAGCGCAGCGCACTGAACCCTTCTCCGCCAACCCTCTCCCCATTCACTCTTTTCGCCCGCAAACCGCCGTCGCGACACCACCGAGCACCCTCGCTGTCTACTGTCTACTGTCTACCGTCCACTGTCTACACGCAGCGCCGCCCACCCGCCCCCGTGCAACCGCGCCCTCAGTCACCGTCGCACTCGCTCTGCCCTTCCCGTGCATAAGCCTCACCACCACCCGTTGCTGCGGACCCCCAGTCTCCAATGACCTAGAGTACAAGGCGACTCGACGTCCCACACGCCGTGACCGCGCAACCCCACGACGCTCTTTAATCGCCCATCTTTTTGGATATCCTATGCCCACCATCTAACATGGCGCCCGCTCCCTCGTCCACCGCCGAGCAGTCGTCCACCCCGCTCGCCGACTATTTCTTCATCTCCGGCATCGAGTCGTCGCAGGTCTACGACGAGCGCACCCAGAGCAATGGCATAGTCACCTCCCCGCTCGCCCAGCCCCCGGTCGATGAGACCATCGAAGAGGACCGCGCCCTCGAGACCGATTCGATCCGCCCAACCTCCCAGGATGGCCTCTCCAACGGCGACTCCACGCGCCGGCGCTCTGCGAATCGGTTCAGCGAGAACCGCCAGTCCAATTGCACCATCATTGGCCCAGATCCCAAGCAGACTGCGAGCAATCGGAGCAGCGCCACCATCAAGGGCGTACAGCTTGGCGGCTCCGGCCTCAGCGACCAGGACTTTGACATTGCACTGCGCAAGTTCGCTTCCGAGCGTGATACCTTTCTCGAGGAAATTCAGTTTACTGCTGGTGTTGCGCAACAGGCCCGCTCCACCCCCACGAGGCCGCGACCCAGGCCACAGCGCGTGTCACAAGCTAACAATGACGATGGCGTCGGCAACCTCAGGTCCGGCGTTGGCAGCATTCGACGGCGCATCTCCACAATGCAGAGCAGTCTGAAGCGCCAGTCGTCGACCGCAAGACAATGTAAGTTGCATTCCACACCATGTCCGACCAGGATCTGTGCAGGGCTGGGCCCTGGCCTCTGGCTTTGACATGGGTTATTTACTTTTTGATCGACGCATACTGACGTGCATGCAGCCTCAATCCGAACGTCGAAGCGCATGTCCGGGTACAATTCCGTCATACCGGCACCGCAGCCCTTCAACCCGGAGCCGGACATGCATCCTCTGCTACGTCGCTACGAGCCTGTTCTCCTAGATCGTTACCCGCCACGGAACATGGTCGAGGAACTCAAGAGGCGCAATCCCTTTCCCGACTACGTGCCTATGTTTGCATTTCCTAATGATGTTAGTGTCGTCTCATCTGACGAGCGCCCAAAGAGCCAATGGCATGGTTTCGCCATGACGAATGGAGATGGCTCCAAACTTTACGGCATCACCATCATCGTCTGGCTGCCTTTGAACGCCACCGCTGCAGAGGGCCTCGAGCGCCAATGTGAGGAATGGCGAAACTTGCACATGAATCCAGAGGAGCGCGAGCTGGCAAGCAGTTTGGGCGAGCGCCTGGCATTGGAGCGCGCAAAACTATCGCAACTACTGACTAAGCTTCCGTCCGTGGCCCCTGACTCGGAAGAGCGTGACGACTTGGACGACCAGATCGGCGCCGTTGAAGAGAAGATTCAACTCATGACCGACTTACTTCGTCCCGTAAGGCACGGTGCCGCCTCCAAGATCGAGGGACTGACTGATGGAGAGACCGGACTCTGGATCCCCCGTGCTTATGGTGTAATGGGTCGAGATGCGAGTTTGACGCCTTTCTGGAAAGAGTGGCTCAAGGCCGTTGTTGTCCCCATGACTACTGGCGCAATCCTGCGAGTCCCCGCCAGCTCACCGCGAGTTGGCATGTGGCAGCCGCTCGAGCGGTACGTGGTCAATCTCTGTGCAGAGGCTCTTAGTCCGATTACCTCCATCACGCAGGTTGAACTGGCAGTCCGTGAGCTTCGCATGTACGCTCGCAAAGAGGCAGTCAATGAGCTGCCTGGATCCCGGAACATCGACATCTATGCCCTGTTCCGATGCATGTCCATCCCCAACATCATTACGCTATTCGAGTATGTGCTCTCGGAAGCTAGGATCATTCTCCTCTCCTCACACACGGCTATGCTGCATCTGGCCAGTATGGCGATAACGAACCTGCTGTATCCCTTCCAGTGGGCTGGTGTCTTCATTCCAGTCTTGCCTGCTCGTCTGGTGCAGACGATAGAAGCGCCATGCCCATACATCGTAGGAATCGAGCGTCGTTACGAGCCCGCCGATTACCCCGACGACGACTATGTGCTCGTCGACCTGGATGCTGATTCAATAGTCTCGAACGGTCCACCACCACCACCACTACCACGCCAACAGCGACGGAAACTCATGTCTCTCCTTCAACAATCTGCACCGCATCATATGCGCTACGGTGTACCTACTGGCCCTCCTGCTTATGCGGTAGAAGCCTTCCCATACGACACTTTCGCCTCCGAGAATCCTGGGGTATTCTCGTACAGAGCACATCCTTCGACTGTCCAGAACTACGTCGGGCTGAACTCGACGTCTTTTGGGACAATGGTCGGATCACCAAGCTCCAGACCTCTAATCTACAACGCCTTCTTACAGTCAAGTGCGTCCAGTCGTGGAAACGACCGTCCTTCCACAGCGACTACCATAAAGACATACCAATCTCCGCCTTCGCCCAAGGTTTCTCCTGTATCGACAGTCTTCCCACCCATGCCCAGTACTCCCATCTCGCGTAGCGATTCTGGCTACGCACTCCAGGCCAATCTGCGTGAGAAACGATCCGCTCACTTTGAGACCTCAAGTCGGCGAAGTTCATCGGTAAGTTTGCTCTACTCTGTACACTGTGATAGCTCATTGACTAATGTGGCTAGTTTGGTTTCGAACGTGTCCCTCAAATCCGGCGCCCCTCTCAGCCGTTCCTTGGCCATGCACCGAGCGCATCAACATCGTCTCTGAGCCATGAATACAAGGCGGGGTCCTCGTATGCGCCATCAGTGTATGCACAGTCAACTTTGGCTGCATCCACTATCATGCCTGGTATGGCTACGCATCAAGTGCGCAACACTGCAACAACACAATGGCAAGAAGGTCATTGCTTGCAGTGGAGACCGAATGAGGACAAAGCCATGTGTTCAATATGCGAGGAAAAGTCTGATGACGGGTTGTATCGTTGCACCGGTGAGTTTCAGATCCGCTTAGTGCAACTTACTTTTCTAACAATGTGTAGGATGTAGCACATACGCCCATGGTAGGTGCGTCGACTTGATCTGCATTGTCTGCCCCACAGCATTTCGACCTGATCAGGTGCGCGCATCGTTTGTACGATGCTTCGCTAGCCTGTTCTACACGTACAGACGCTATCTTGTACCGGCTAGTGGCGAGCGCAAGAAGTCTGGTATGACCTACCAATTCAAGATGGATGAATTTGTGAAGAGCCTGCCAGCCGAAAATGTGCAGTATATCGAAACGCTGCAGCAGACACAAGGTCAGTATTGCTACTACAGTTTCTGAATCACACACTAACCTACAGTAGCTTTCAACGAATTCATCCATGAGCGCGAGAGCAAGTCTGCAGATGATCCTACCATCAAACTTTTTGATGAAGTCATCCTGGCAAAGCGAAATCGCGGAAAATCTTCATTCTTTTACAAGTCCAAGGTCGACTTCTTGTCCGACACAACGGACCATCTTTGGCGCACTGCGTCTGCGACTCCACCGAATTCTCGCTTCCCGGGTGACTATCGCTCTGTGATCAGCCGAAGTATGTCATCTACACTCCCTCAGCCAGACACTGCTAACAGAATCGCAGTCCCCGCGAAGCTCGATCCCACACTCATGAAAGAACCGCGTGTCATTCAAGGCGTGCCACGCGTCCCTCAAGGCAAAGCCCGCCGCAAGCCCATTCCATCCATGCTCGGGCCTAACGGCAACAGCCCGCCACAAATCCATACCTCATGATCTCTACACCAAAATATTACGCTCTCTATAACGACGAACCCGACCTCCATGCCTCTCCCTCCTTCGTCACAACCTCACATCTTTCCGTCTCATCATTGTACTACATGTAACATACCTAGCGACGGAGTTTTCGGCGCACCACGGCATTGCGAGTGGACCTCGATAGTCCGCTGGCCGGTGCTTGTTTCTCAGATTGGATATCTGATGGAAGGATAGAATGTCATCTCCGAAACCATCTTGCATTACATGGGGTGGTTTGGAAATGCTTTTTGCGCGGATCGATTTGGATTCCGACTCAGTGCGTATTCTCTCTCGGCTGTATACTGGGCGGCGCAAGAGAAGCATTTGGTCTTTATGCGAGTATACCTTTGTAATGCGTTTCCTGCCCTCTCGCCCCAGATTGGCATATTCTATTGGTTTTTACCTGCCACATGCAAGATGTTTTGGCAGCAAATGGCTAGGAAGCGGCGAGATTCTTTTGTATATTATTGCATTAAGCATAACATGAGCAGTGGAAGAAAGAATCCAACTAATGGACAAAGTTTACTACAGCATGGAATGCTGAACAAAAGTCATCCCTTAGAAAGTTCTTATCCCTCGAAACTCTGTTATCGCCCACGCGATTCGAAACAACGCGTACCACGTTTCTAGCACTGCCACAAGATGCAGGAACCCGTCCAATCACGCACGTGTTTCTATTCTTGCTGTTCCTGACTAGTGTTTTAGCGCACCCCCTCTGGGGCAAGCGTCGCTAAGCTTGGCAAGCGTCCGCGTGTGCCGAGCCCCTTGCCTTGGGGATCAGGTCGAGACTCATAGAGCCGCTCTGCTCTTCTTTCTCTCTCCATCAACAGTCTTCGTTGTACAGTCATTCTTTTAGAACCGGTCTCTTACAGTCACTCTTTAGACTACACTATCGTTAATACAAAGTCGCCGTTTCTACCACATCTCCATCCACCTTTTCAACCAACCAACACTCCCACTTCAACCGCAACTATGCTCGGACGTACCGTTTTCGCCGCGACCTTCTTCGCGCTCGCTCAGTTCGCCATGGCTAGCCCCCCTGGCTGCCTCCTCGGTGCTGTCAACCAGTACGAGGACCCGTCCGACATCAAGGCTGTCTGCAAGTCCAAGGACCTGAGCTCAAAGGTGGCGGAGCTTTGCGGCAACGACGCCGAGGCTGCCATGGAGGCGATCGCGGACATTTGCAACGACGTGGATGTTGATGTTTGTAAGTACAGCCTTTTGCAGCGGATGCGCTGTTACACACCGGACGAGAAGATCAAGCACAGCAAACTCTACTTTCCATGATCGCATGCTGACAGGACCTGTAATAGCAACTGCCATCTCCTCCGCCTCCGGCTCAAAGACTGCTACCGGTTCATCCCACAAGCCCACCGGCACCTCTGGCTCTACCCTCGTCTCTATGTACCCTACCGGCTCGAACGGACAAGGAAGCAGCAACGGCACTGTCCCCGCTGCCACTGGAGGACCCAAGCCCTCTGGCAGCGCGACTGGCTCTGGCGGTCTCCCCGAGGCCACCGGTGCTGCTGGCAAAGTCGAGTTCGGCCTTGCCGCTGTTGTTGCTGGTTTGATGGTCGCTGCTTTGTAAATGGGAGAATGATACATGGTGCGAGGGAGATGGTCTGCAGATATGGAATAGATGTGAAACATTGGGCTGTTTATCGAAAATGGAATAGAGGCGTAATTGCATAAACGGGAAGAATGTTGCACATCGTGCTACTCAAAGTCACTTTCCTTGTGCGTTACTCCTACTTAGTGCACATGCAGCATGCGATGCTTCGAATCTTACTAAAGTTTCGACATTAAAGGATGAAAGCAACCCCGATCTACCCAGCAAGCCACAACAACAATCCACGTAGGCTATTCCCCCACTGCAATTTTACCCGGAAGCGTTGAACTCAGTAGTAGCGATTCTAGACCACAGCGAACGATGCCCGATATCCGGGGGGCGCGGTTATACGGCCACCACAAACAATTTCCACCACTTTCTCTAACAATAGCCATTACCTAACTGCATGGTCATATGTTAGGACCCAGATAATGCGCGCATTGCTACCGAGTTCATGCTATCAGGCGTTTCACGAAGCCGCTTTCTGCTGTGGGTACTAAACAGAGAAAGTAGATGTGTGTGAACCGCTGGCTACGTGCCCCGCCTCAACCCCCCACCTTCCTTTGAGTCATATCTTGCGCAATGGAACCTGATTTCAAGCAGGATACCACTGGAGACCCCAGATATCCGTATCCAAACTCTCTACATGGATTATCTTTACTGCTAATATAAACCGTCATTTTTTCGGCTTAGTCATACATCAGATACAACCCGTATCTTTCCGGCAGAATGGCCGAGCGGTCTAAGGCGCTAGCTTCAGGTGCTAGTAGAGCAATCTGCGTGGGTTCGAGTACGTTCCCAACAATTAAGACGTTTCGTCAGACACTAATAGTAGTATAGATCCCACTTCTGTCAATATCTTCTCTTTTTGCTCTTTTAGACAACTCGAGTTTACAAGGAGTTAATGCTTTTTTTTTGACAAGCTCGTAGCATACGAGCTGCAAGACTGCGCTATGATTGAGTAGACTATAGAACAATAAATAACGTTGCGTTTCTGTGTGCGCTTTACGGTGCTAACAAGCTCCTGCGTATAAGCCTTGTTATCTTCACTTAACAGCAACTACTCTACCTAGCCTTTTTCTAGTCCGCAGATAGTTTTTTAATCTACATGTTAGAGATACGCTGTATATACAGTAAAGCATGAATTCAAACATAGATAGCTACATGTACAGATCTGTAGCTCTAAGCATAGTAGAGTATACGCGCAGAATATAATACCTAGGTAACAGATGTGTAAAAAAGAACACGGAGAAGTAGACAATCAAGTATTGTTCATACGCGTTTGCACAGAGTACATGATTTTCGCTATCCCCCAAAAGGAAACTTCATGTGAATTACCCTGCATTTTAGCCAAACAACCACATCGCTTTCTTAAAGTACGTCTTTCCGGTTCTGTGGCGCCTTCCATGCGGTCATCAGCTCTACGACTACCGCCGACCTGCGCTCAGAGAAGCCTAGAAGTTCGGCAAATCCATTCGCTTCTCTTAACTCCAGCGCCCTTAGCAGGTCCTCGTGCCTGTAGGATACCCTGTGCGCGTTGCGATGTACACTAGCATTATAATTAGTGACGATATAGTTCCGAGCATTCCGCCGCACATTCGCGTTGGACTTCGAGTGGGTGTGCAATCTCAGTGACAGCAACAGTATATTATACTTGCGATTTCTCTCATTCGGCAACACCATGCGCGCATCACATGCGCACCCATATAAACCCGCCAAAAGCAAGACTGGCATAACGCCGGTCGCGTTGGTGGCATTCGAATCTGCAAATACTGCTTTAGTAAACCTCCAGGCTCGATAGATGTTTCATAGTCGGCGCTTAGAGGTTTGTTGATGGCCGTCCTTTTGGTCTAGTGAGGTTGAATCACGAGTGCGAACGCAACTGCACACGCATATTACTGCACTCGGATCAGCTCTGTTGTCCTTAGGCGGAAGATCCCCATCAAATGCGCATCTCTCGCGCAGTGCTATCTCTTACTTTTTGATCCTGGAGAGGGAATCACGGAAGTCTGCAGCAGGGAAATCGCATTTGCGCCGTTCCGCTTAGCGCCGACACCGAACTCATCGTAAACATTGGCTTAATATTTGGGGGAGGTGCAAATGGCTGCGCGCGAGTAAAGATGCCTTTGGTAGAACTAACGTCCATTGGGTATCCAACAACGAACCGCTAGTGCTTTCCTCGCACAGCCACCGTTATCAGATGTAGTATATTCGAATTGTGCGTTCGCGTATCAATCCGCTCTAGCATCTTGATAACCCCCATCGTCATACAATAGACGACCACAGTTCCATCAATTAGCTCATAAATGAATTCGATAGGTCTGTAGGTTTTTCGGGGTGTAGTCCCGCGACCCTGCGATTCGATCATGACATGTGAACCCGCTTTCTCGAAATGTTGCGACGAGCTGGTAGGGTACGAAGGATATTCAACTCGACGCCAGGACCTCATTCCAGTGGTGCTGTGATTCATAATGGCTGCTGGCAAGTTTGGTTGTGCAAATTTGCCTATCTCGAGGTCCGCCGTTCACGCATCCCAGAGTGTTGTGACCTTGTGCCTTCTTCGTGATTTCATCTCGCTCCTTCTCTTCCTCGATAGAGTTCTCTCGGAAGTCATGTTCCGGTGCTTATGGCAGGCACTGGGTTACAAATCCGCTCGCGGAGCGGCTCCTGCACATTGAGTGCGTCTCGCAGGTCTCGACTTCCAGGAAACCTGTGTTGTGACTTGTCCGCGATGCAACCGTTTGCTTATCCTGTCCGTGAAGCTGGTTCCGTTCCACTGTTGATGGGCGCGGAAGTGTCCTCCTGACTGCTATACATAGGTACCTTCCCGTACCCTACTGTTGTGCCGTAATCGGTTCAGCTGTGATAGGCTCAACGCTGGTGCTCCTCGTCAATCATAAGTCCATCATTGAGTTCTGACCAGTGTCAGACCAGAGCCATTTTCATCTTTGGACTCTCCTGTGCGTGTGCCCAGCATATTTTTCCTCCATGTCGTTGGGTCTCCAATCGTATCGTAGTGGAGTAGGAAGTTTCGTTCATGGAGGTAACATGGAAGCCCTCTGGTATTGGAAAGCAGTACCATCTCTTTCTTTCCAAACAGTCTGGGACTCCCTCTTTAAAAGGTTGTTCCCTCTCCCCTCTCTTTCTCTTTCGTATCATCATCATCAGATCGAGCCATCCCAAATACCAAAAGCTTCCTGATCTTTACCATCATTACCCATCATTCCACTGTCATTTGAAGGCCGCAGTACGCCCTCACCACAACTCATCATTTCCCATCACACCATCGTCATCATGATGATGAAGACATACACTGCCGGCGCCAAAAACCAGGAATCCAGATTCTTGCAAGATTGGAGGCAACCAAACAGGACCTCTCCTCCGACTTCCCCTTCTCCTCCCACCACACGCTCCACTACGCCATCATGGCGGTCGCCATCAGATGATTCGCGAAGCCGATCATCATCAGAATCCTCTTCCTCTTCGTCCAACTGGAGGACGGGGTCACCACCTCGACCCATCCGCAATCAGGCAGGACTACCACCACCTGATGAGCTGATGGAAGGGGATATCGTCTACCTGACCCCGGAGACAATCCCAGACTCCTCCATCATTAGGGGGCACAAGAATCAGAGCGGCTTTGAAAATCACCCTATAGTCGTCCTGGGAAAGGAGAGACGAAATGGCACCATGATCGTTAGTTTCCGGCTGCTTACCACCTTCAACGGCCACACAGTTGAGGAGAAGAGACAGGGCGGTCGAGAACATCAAAGAAAGTTCTTTATGATGGTTGAGAACCATCAAGATATGGCTAACTCCACGATCAACCCGGTAGCCAAAATGGCTCCAGGTTTCGATGCGTTGAAGAGACGGAGCTACGTCAACCTCTCGAGTAATTCTCGGTTCGAAGTAGAATACGAGTATCTCGAGGCCTTTGGAAAGGATCCACTGCGGAGGCTTGACGCCGGGTCAGTCTCATATATCAAGAGCGCATGATCCGACACCTAAATTCCTCTTTCGACAATGCCGAACGCCACCGATGGCTCATGCCTGAAGGTCCCCGGCTCTTTTCTCTCGACAATGCTGATCGCCACCGATGGCTTACGCCTGAAGGTCCCCAGCACCCTTATATTGACAATGCCGAACGCCACCGATGGCTTATGCCTGAAGGTCCCCGGCACCCACCCCAGCGTCAAGGTCTGAATCCCGAAAGGGTTGTCGTCTTCCCGGTACGCCTTGCGAAGTCGTATGAATTCGAGGGACGCATCAACGACCTCCAGGCTGCATCATGTGCTGGCAGAACGACGAGTCACAATCTCATGTAGTCTTCTACCGGGCGATTGTAGCTGGGTGATCGAAGGATGGTGCGGACGCGATTGGATCGTTGGAGTTTATAAAGTCTGCTTGCGCCGCTGTAGTACTATAATAATTAATGTCTTATTCGTTAGATCTCTGCATTCTCGATTCGTGCTCGCTTCGTAATCACAAATGTCGGATAATAAATGTGTCGGGGATGGATGTGTTGTGTGCGAGATTTGTGAGGGGACATAAGTACGTCATCCCGCACTAACCACGGTTGCGCGGTCCCACTATTATCTGCGCGTACACACAACATCGACCTGAACTTCGCTCATCGTTGATGCAAACATCTTTCTGAGGTTACCTAGTCTTCTGATCATCTCAGCCGTACACGTAACCGTCTACAGTGCTTCCTCATCCTGAGCTCAGTTATGACCCATACTCAGGTAGTATCTTTTGACAAGCGCAACCGACAAAGGCGATGGCTACTGACGACTTGTTATTTCGATCCCAAACTGCAATATACTCACTTGGTCTCGGTCTACTATTGTTTGTCCTCGTTAGAGAGACTGCACACAGCTTTTCTTTCTCGCCACTCGCTGGAGGGTACAGTTTCCACCACATCAAACGATCTCTCACTACCTACGGCCCTGTATCGCTGTTGCGATGCTCTTCCATTGGAGTTTTTTTTCCGTCACTCCCAAGTTATCATCCCCATGGCGACTGTACCACTAGCCACGAAGGGGGTCGACTGATCGCCTACGAATAGCCTCCCTTTCATCCGTTCATGGACATTGTACTAGTGAATACAAACATGACTGCGAAGGTAGTGGCGAGATGACATCAGAAACTACAAGACTTACAGAGATGGTAGTTCTATGACCTTCACTTGCGTGCCTTGGCCGCTCCTCTCTGGGTCTTCTTATATTTCCTTACACACAAGCCATTCATTGCTAACGCACCTAGAGTGTTCTCAAAAGCGCGTTCCAAAAGTACTTACACTCCTCAACTCCTAGCAAGTTCCTCGTCCACTACTTCGCTCACACCCAACTCTCGTTCGCTTTCAGGTCTGGCCTCGCCGAAACTTCGTGCGACCCCCTTTTTCCAGCAGTCCCATCATATTGTTCTAACAACCGCGCAGGGTTTCCTTCTCTTCGATACACGCTATTCCAAGTACTTTGGGCGCTGTATCTTCCTGTATCTGCTACCATACTTCCGCAACCACGGCGCCCTTCAGCCCGTTGGCACGCCCTATTCAAACCACCCTACACCCGACATTCACCGCGCCTTGGTCACATTATCCCTACCTTCTGCTCTGAACACGTGCACGCCTGGATTTGAGCTGCTATATAGCCCCTGCACTCTCTTCTCTCCCTGTATTACAGAGTCAACGCTCACCACCTACGATCGGCGTACAGTGTCAACTGCGAAATTCTCCTGGCCTGGCCGCTGACGAGTCGATGGAAGGAGATACCGGAGACTTGTTCTCAGGTCTTGACTCTACACACATAGTCGCCCAGTCACACGAGCGACTACACGAACCATCTGCTTCTCAATCGAACCTTGAACATGTTTCATACGCTTACGATCATACTATGCGTCCTTTCACTGGCGTATACGAACTCAACGGTTCTCACCCCCGCGGATTAGTACACACTACTATCGCAAGTCAGGGGGAGCAGGTCCAAGACGATGTGGGAGCTGATCGCTATTCTGATACCGTGAACAGCCCTGTCGGGGGAGCTTGCAATGCGACTGAGCATGGAGCCGGCGCACTCCTCAGCGTAGACATGGGGAGAACTTCCAGTAGTCCGCCGAAAATCTTACATGAGTCAGAGCTCGACACAATAATGCACAAACTGGAGGAGCCGATCCAAGAGCTAAAATTGGGACAACGCAGTCACGAGACCGCCATCTCCGATGAGCTCACGGAGCGCATACCAAAGCTGCCACTCAGTGTCGAGGCGCCCCTGATACCAAGTCTGGAAACGGAGTTGTCTACAGCGACGGAAGCGATGCACTCAAACTCGAGTGCGCTGACCGAGAACACGATGGAATCTACAACTCCAACGTACCACTCACCGCCACATCGACGGCATGTTACGTCTCCCGATGGGACAAGTCAGAAGCCTCTCTTCACTATAGGATCTTCTGTGTCTATGTTCAACCCTGTCCAGGACAAGACCCCACCCCTTCGACGGACTCACAATTTCATTACCAGCACACCCGTTGTTGGTAAGGTTTACTACATCCCTGAAGGTGGTTACTTTCCTGCCTCAGTCATTCACATGCAGAAACAGCAAGAAGGCTTCTTCAAACATCCAGTACTTGTCACTGATGTAGATCATGACTTCGCGTACTTCTATGCTCTTACTAAATCCCCACCAGCTGCTATTGGAGAGATGGCAATGTGCCTACGCATAGGCAATAGTACAGCAGATGAAGGTATCTGCACATTAAGACTGGCGAATGGCTCACTCCCCATGCAGACCGAGACATGGATGAACCTGGAACAGCGCTTCTACATCGAGTGTGAAAACTTGAATGATTGGGCGATTGATGTTCGTATCGATACGGATGATTTGTGGAAGCTGTGGAGGCGCGTACAGCAACTGGAGGCACGCCAGAATCGTTTCCTCTACAAGCCACTCCCACGAGACATGAGTTTATTGCAGCCTGGAACAGTCGTCATGTTGTTGAACAATCCGCAATCATCGACTCTTGGCGCCCCTGTCCTTATAGTGGAAAACCAGTACCCTTGCCTCCGCTATCTGCGCGTCAAAGAATTTAGCGAGAACCCTCACTTCAACCCAACATCACGGCGCACTACTGGACCACCTCGTCATCGGTGTTTGGAAATCTGCAAGTACCCAAAATTTGGACATGATGGCACACCAGTCATGTTGGTTGAGTCTGATTCCCCTGGGATGCGGGAGTCGTCTTATGTTGAGGTATACTCAGCTCCCAGTACAAGCACTTTCGACATGTGTAAGACCTGGTGCTGGCCGCCGGTAGTCATTCAATCCCAGTCGATGGCTATACTTCGTGGTTATAGCTCATTCGTAGGAGCGCGCTTCTATTTGCAGATGACTTCACGGTCGTCATTTGTAGGGCCGACAACCCCCTTCCGCAACGGAGTTCCACAAACCCAACATGGCAACGTGGGATACCAGCCATTGCCACACCAACATGGCTACCAAACAGCCGTGCCTCCTCCACCGCCGCATACATCGTTTGGGTTTCGCCAACCTGTCCAAAACAGTCAACTCACTGGCCTTTATGGACATGCTGGCGCCCCGTACTCACCAAGCATGTATCAGCATTGTAAGTGACACACAGTATACTCTGAATACAGCTGAGTGCTGACGTCAATAGGCCCTACTATACTGTTTGACGGCTATGGCCACCCTTATCCGCGCATGTAATTGTTCGCAATGGTTGGTTTGAAGAGGATATTGATTCTATTTGGCCCCTCACGGTTCGGGCAGGATTGCTAGGTGATCTAAAAGTTCATGTAAGAGCGTCATGTTGGTGAAGTTGTAGTTCTTGGAGCACTCTGTAATTCAGACGATCGTCTTGTATGATATCTCCTGATCGATTGTCGGTATTCTTAGTCTCTTACGACCGCTTCATAGCCTTCATACCAGTTTAATCGACATGTAGTCGTGCTCTCCATGCCAATATACGCAATGCGAGCACATCGGCTGTTTTTATCAGCAAGAGAAGTTACCCATCACTGCTCAGTGTATGGTTGCGAGTAACCTGCGAAGTGCCCCTCGTGTTCTGAGCTGGGTGTGCATGTTGTCAAGGCCCTGATACAACCCTCTAGCTCCTTCCTCACCTGCCGCCTTCGCACTACCGCAGACTCGACCACCCTCCCACTGGTCCACATCATATGGTGGACAATTTCCTTCGTCCTCTGGTATATTGTGATTGCCGCTCTCTTCTCGGTAACTGCATTAGCCGTCACCGGTGGTACATTCGGCAGAAGGAGACACCGCAGAAGGCCCTCTCCCGTATCGTACATCAGGAGAGGAAGGCCAAGCAGCAGGTAAGGGACTGCCAGTACCGCTTACTCGTTTCGCAATAGCAGAGAGATTAGACCGCGAAGCCCAGAAGCTCAACCTGGATGCCGGAACTGGGCCTGATCGCCGCGCGCATCACCCGAGCCGCAGAAACGCCAGTAAACATTACCTTGCGAGACCCTTCTCTTGCTATGCACATCCCTCCTCGAGACGAAGGCTACCCAAGACAGCATCGTTGAGATTGAAGGCCGAGGGCGGAATGGGTCCTTCGGCGACAGGCAACCGAATACGCTCCACGCAGTCGCCGACTCGAGTCAGAAACACCAGACTTCCTCACTCTTACGGTCTCATCCCACAGCGACTGTCGTTGAGGAGCGCCATTGTCGCGTGGCTACAGATCCTCGTGTAAAATCTTCCGATGCCACAAGCCACCAGGGTCGAGATTCGCTCTCGACGCTCGCCGCGGGATGCCTCAACCTACTATAGTTGACGATACCCGCCATCCACGAAGACACTAGTCAGCACTATCACGCCTTCGGTTCGCACCTTGTCGAAGGACCCGAGGTCTAGTCCTGTCTCCACAAACGCCTGAAGATCCAGAGCAGCTCGTGACCCGTCACGATCGAAGAAGCCCATCGCGACCCTCTTCCATCTTATCGTCGCCGCCTCACCGACATTTCTACACCGAGCAGAGTGCGCTGCTAGCCCCACCTAGGAAACCATATGCGTCGAGGAAAATATCAAGTCCAATAATCGGAGGCAATATGGGTGGAGATAAGGTATTCAGAAGTCAAGAGTGAGGGGAATACGCTCAATATCGGCGTGGCACATGGCAATGTGCAGCCCCTGTTGAAACAGGCTGCAAATGAGATGCGTGTCAGGGACTGCGTTTCGAAAGCCACGCTGACCGCGCTCTACTGTATCGAACCTCATTTAATACTCGGGTAATGGTTGTGTGCTGCACTGTCATCCACGCGAGCCGGAAGTAGCGCCTAAAGACGACATTTAGAGGTTCGTCGCAGCGCGTGGATGTCTGGGCATCTACAAGCGGAAGTGCGTGGGCAGATGCCTCGGTGTTACACAATATTGCATCGTTCACGCCAGCGGCCGCTACTGTAGGCAAAAGGAATCGGTTGCCACGTGTTGATACCCCTGGCAACACGGCATTATCTTGACGAAAGCCTGCATGAGTCGTCACGCTCTGAGGCTGCCGTAAGCGCCGAAGATCTTAGCCCTGTAGAGCGACCATGGGATTCTTGCGACGATAACCTAACGATAATATTCTCGCGGCTAGAGCGGGCAAGCTTCGAAAATTCTAAAACCCTTCGAAAAAAAAATTGACCCCAGATCAGCAGTATGGTCTGATGTTTGCCAGGGTAACGGCATTTGCATGCGGCAACTCGGGATCTTTGGCGGCGGAGGATGCTGCACCGGCATCGCTTCGCAATCACAGAGGCGCCGGGGGCTAAAGAGACGACGGTCGATTCTGATGATCCGAAGCCTTCGCTGGGATGATCAATACACTTGCATCGTCGTTTTCGCTGAGCTTGGCGAGAATGAACCTCTACTCATCCGCTAGCGGCGTCTGCGCTCGCCACGGAGTGTGGTTGAACGGGAAGGACCCTTTGCCAACCGCCCTAGAGCTCCGGGAGAACGCTACGATGCGAGCGAAGAATGCATTTTCGTCCCTGTGTCATCATCGCGTGGCTCCAAATTAGGTCCGCGCCCACCGCCAGTCTGAAACGCACGGGTGGATGCTTTTTTTTCTTTGACTTGTAGCACGTGCTGCATCACGCCGGGCAGCTGGGCATCGTGAGCGGGACTATTCCGGAGGAGATTGTGGCGGACCGTATGGTGAGCGTATCGCTGCTTGGCCTGGAGATGTCGGCTATACTCTGCTTACCGTGCAATCAACGTAGAGGGATCTGCAGCAGCGCAGGCGTAAAGAGGCTACGACTCGTGGGAGTTAAGTCGGAGCAATGCCGAAAGCGACAACGATGGGCAGATTGGGCACACCGGAGGCTTGAGGCTTGAAGGGTCCAGCATGGCGGAACTGTGGCAGTAATGCGGGCCACAGCCAAGGAGAGCGATGTCTCGCATGGACGGGCAACGATTCGCTGTCGCTGAGGTGGGGTTGCACACGTGGAAAGTGCGGCACATTTACCACTCTCCAGGCTGAGAAACACGACAATCTCCGCAGGCATGACCGGCTCTCACAGTCAGGCATCGATCGACTGTAGACGAGATGTAGATCTGCCGAGCCTCTTTACACATGATGACGCGCGGACATGGTTGCTCGCAGTGCAGCGTCGCGAGATTTGACAAAGATGCCGTCAGCGATTTGAGTGCGTCCGACCAATGCAGCACCTCCTGCATGTCGAGGAACGCAGGCTGACCAGGCAAGGGTGCAACGTGCATTCCACGTTGTGGTGGCCTCAGCAGCAAACCTCCGGGCCTCTCAGTAACGGCGACGTGTTCCACATGGCCGTGGCACAGTACGACCAGTTCGTGGCAGCGGTCGCCACCAGAACGTTACGCGAAAACGGGTCTGCCAGGAGGTGAGCAAACGGCGGTGCAGATGCGAAACCTGGGTGTCGCTGGTATGTAAGAGGCTGCGGTGTCTGCGCAACGGCGCTTTGCTGCCTGGGGCGGCGGCGTGACACAGGTCGGTGCTCTGGGACAGGTTTGTGGAAGGGGCAGCTGTCTGCGTCAGGCCATACTATGGCAGCAGCCTCTCTCAACAGAGCACAGAGGCACAACAGGATGCGCGTATCACTGGCCGTACCGGTCTTGCGTGCAGACGCAGACATGCAGCAACGTCGTCCCCTTTGAGCGCCTTGTCTCGCGTGGTGGCTGACTGAGATGGGGGCAGGCGGCGCCATCGTCGCCCACGACAGAGTGCATGCAGCTGCTCGCCGCGTGCTGAAGACGTCCAGGTCGTCGCAGCGAGCCTCTTCCGGCGGGCCCATGGCGTGGTAGCGGGCGGTCCCCTTTGTCGGCGTGCGGCGCTCAGAGACCTAGTCGTCGGCAGCGTCTCACCGTAGACAGGGGGCGGCAGAGGGCAGGGATGCCTCGTGGAAGCCCTTGGCCAAATACTTTATTCCCATGCGTTGGTGGCCGTGCATGCCGCCATGTGTCTCGTATGCGACTAGGAGGCCGCTGCGGTTAGTGCCTTTGTCATGGCCCAGCTCCAGGGCTAATTCGGCGCCATGCTAGGCCATCTTAGCTGTCTTAGGAGGGCGGTGTGAGGACTGTTCAAGCGGCAGAAGACTCAGTGGTCACGGACCCCCAGACTGTGAAGGCCAATCCCAGCTAGGGTACCCACACATTGCCCTTCAGTGAGGTCCGCGATTTGATTCTCCGCGACCATCTTCTGCTCGGCATGCCCTTCCAGACGACATCTCTTCTCCCCTTGACTGCGTCTGTCTCCTCTGTGCCTGACAGCCTGAGCCCTCCCACCAGCGAGCCCCTCCACCCCCGACCCGACCACCACCACCACCACAACCCAGACCGACTGCCTATCGCACCTGCCTCCGCCGGCTCAGACGCACCTTCCGCGACTTCTTCAGGGAGCAAGAACAGCCCGCCCCCGCCTTCCTCCCGTGCCATCAACCACGCGAGACGCTACACCCTCTCCCGCTTCCCTCTCCTCCGCAAAGGCAGCCGCGAATTGAGCAGGACGCCTTCCACCACAAAGAGCCCCGCCGAATCGCCCTTTTACGCTACAGGTGCACCACGCTCCTCGCAGTCTCTTGCGCGTGGGCCCGATCTTTCTCCCGCACGCGAGCCCGCCAGCCCCCACGACGACGGCGACGTCATAGCTGAAGAGGCGGAAAACACACACCGGTTGCCAGACAGGCCGAGAGCAGGCAAGCCCGACAAGATGCATCAAACAAGTTCGCGGTTACTCCGCATGACCGACGATGAGCGGCCCTTTACAAGGGTGAGTACAACCATCTATCAACTTTTTGAATCCGCCGAGATCGGCCCAGCCCATAATTTCGTTACCTCCGTCACATCCCATGGAGCTGGATTTCCTAGTAGGTACTATTCCTTCGAGACAACAGCGACCACTTGGGGAAAGCTTGGGAAGTTGGTCACAGTAACCACTATGATACACTTCCAAAAGCCACCAAAGAGTAAAGGAGCCACCCTTCTGAAGTCTGCGCAGAACCACTGGGCGATCAGCTGCGACGAGCAATATCCCATATTCCCGAGATATCCACGTGTCTATGGAATGGTGGAGGTTTGTTGTAGTACTGGATTTACTGCGTGCTTTTTCGGACCGATTTGAATTTCTACCGGGAATGCCGCGTGCTCGGAATGCGCCCGCAATCTGACACCTGCGTTGTGCCTTGAAACTTCCCGCAGCCGCTGCTATAGCAGTACCAAATTTTGAGCGTGGGCAAGAATGTTGCTAACACATCAATCCAGGACTTCAAGGACCTCTTCTCGACGCTTATGGTTTCGCTTCCCCTCACAGCACACCGCGTTCGCTTTAGGATGATCGACTTCACCTTTACATCGGATGAAGCCATTACCAACCTTGGATCCCTCAAATTCTCTCAGTCCAACCGCATGCCAGATCCCAAGGACTCATCACGTGTCGTCACGACGACCACTACGACCACCTTCTCAATGGCCAAGGAGATGGCTCGCTCCGTTTGCCAGAAGTTTCTTGAGGCTAAATTTGTTGAGTCGGTTGAAGGTAAAACGGATTTCATGAATAAGAGCTCGGTCTGGCAACTCACGCCCAAGGGCATTCACATTCTGGAGCGCTTTTGTACCCGCAACGGCATCGCTTCAGCCCACGTCAAGGCTGTCATTGAGTCTAACAGGAACCCGAGACAACTGGTTGTTCTCGAGCGCAACACTGAGACCGACAAGCTTCATCATGATGAACAGACGGTTGAGATCATCTTTCGCCGCTTTATTGGTACCACTGCCAATGAGACCCAGTCAGATTCTGACTCGATACATGAGTTTTCAAAGTGTGATGTCGGGGTCAAGCTTGTCAAACACCGACCTACTTCTCAGCGCCAATTTGAGTACACCTTCAACGGACGCAACGCCGCACAGTGGTTGATGGACTGCTCAACTATGGTTGACCCCCGTGAAGCTATTGAGGTTGGCTCGCTATTCTTGCAGCTCAAACTCATCGCCCCAGTTGATCCTCGCAACTCAGAACACCAGTTCCAACCTTCCAAGCAGGTGCACTACTACATCACCAATCACGGCGAGCGCGTCGCCGGCTGGCTCCTCGAGGAAGTACCATCAGGCGGAGATGTAGCAGTGAAGTCAAGAGATGGCGTTGCTCGCGATTCCAACAGCAACCGTACCAACGTCATCATCCGTAACCCTTCATGGCGTCTATTGTACCGCGAGTTCCTCAAGGAAACCATGTGCGAGGAGAACCTCTCTTTCTACCTTGAGGTCCAACAGTTCAACAAGCAATATCGGGACGCTATCAACGACAAGGGTGATAACAAGGTCGAAACAATTCGGGAGACACTTGCTGCCGCATACGGTAAGACTGAACACTGTCCAACTTACAAACAATCTCTAATCAAATCCAGGTCTGTACAATGCTTTCTTGGCTCCCGGCTCTCCGAATGAGCTCAACATCGACCACAGTCTTCGCACACAGCTGGCTACTCGCATGACTCGTGCCGTTGGCGACGATGCAGCCATGTTGCAGAGTCTTAACGAAGTCGCCTCCTTATTCGAGAAGGCTCAGCAGTCCATCTTCAAGCTGATGTCTAGCGTACGTGCTAACTTCCACATTTGTGATTGTGATGGGTTGCTAATCTCACCATAGGACTCTGTGCCCAAATTCGTCAAGCATGCCAAGTACGGCCCTCAGCTCCGTGGTCTTGATGCCGCCGCTGCATCTGCCTACGTCGCTTCGCCCACTGCCACCCGATCATAGAATGAATATCGCGCCACCTTCACGACCGATTCTGAATCTCTCCGCAAGATAAAACGACGACGATATGCGAGTGCTGAACCATCTCAGGCCTAACAGCCCTACTTGGATAGCTGGCGTCACTTTCTTGATGCATTTTTCTTTCGGCTCATCGACCTCTTCTCCTACTCCATTGCATCGAGTCATAGACTGCGGCGTTTTTGGGGTTCCGGGCCAAAACATTAGCATCGGGTGGTCGTTTGTGGGACTGTTCCTCTTTCCTTAGACCTACTCGACCTTCTGTTTACCTTTGTTGTCATTTCTTTTTCTTTCTTCACCTAGGCGGTCATAGCGGGATGGCGATCTGCGAGCACTCGTCACGAAACGTTTCCAACAACCGAAGCTGGAAGCTGATCTCTTTTTCTTCTTTTCCCCGACCGATACGAAAGTTTGAGACCGAAATTCGCAGTAAATTGCCCAGATCACTCATCTGGGGCAACCACTGCGGCTGTATTCCGGCTGTTATTCCCGTAACTTTTACACCTTCCGACAAGCGAGAGTCTCAATGGGGATGATTGGGTCGACATAGCCACGGTTCTCTGGCCGAGTCTTTTGTCAGTTTAGGTTGAGGAAGGGTGACCATGATGTTGGATGTGGGGAAGGCACCCGTACGACAGACGAAGGCACTTGATTCGCATCGGACTTACGATGCGATGCGACTGAACCCTAGCGCACCCTAATAGGAGGTTTCCGATGATACCCTCATGCTATAGAAGAACTCATAACGATACTACATATTCTGTCTTATTGCTGGTGACGACGTCAACGCAACCAATGGGCTCAACAGTAGCAAGCCATGGCATGCCTGTATTGTTGGACTGCACGGCCGCCTTACCCTCAGCTTCCGCATTACATAAACATGCGCACCACCCTCGTGAAAACATCGACCACGCCTTTGCAAGTCTGGGCCCAAACTCTTTAGCATCCCCTAGCGCTACCCCCTCTGATCGAACATCTCAGTTATCTTCGCAGCAGCACGACCGGACATACCCTGCCTCATCATCTGTCAGAAGTCAGGACGCAAGACTTGACCGGACTTCGCGAATCATGTTGATCAGCGAAAGTGCCAGGGGTCTCTGAAGTTAACTCCGAAAGCTACTTCTGTGGGGTTTGCTGGTAGGCTGGTGACATCGATGGAGATCACCGAAGATGTGGTGCGTTGCTGGCGCAGGCGATGTGCTCCGGGGTCTGTGGTTGGTGCGGAGGAAGACCGGGGAAGCTGTTTGGCGGAGGGCAAGGCTACGCATCGGAGCTCGGTGCCGAGAGTCGTTGTCGGAATTCGCTTTCGGTGAAAGCTCCGAGAAATCGAATGAACGGAAGGTGTACGTGAGATGGGGTGTTCATGCGGTGATAAGGTTCAAGGGGTGAGAACTGTCATACCATCGAAGTGAATGCAGGGTACACAACGGCGATGCCAGCAACTTGGTAACACGGTGGGCCAAGCCTCTATTTTCTTTGTCTACCGTGATATGATTGTCGGATACTCGTGCCTCGATGCCGAGCTCAGATCTACAAGGCACATGCATCACAAGCGATCAAAACGCCGGTACTTGCTGAGTACGTCAGCCACCTGCACCTTCCGCTGCATAGTCAGCGTTTGCGACTCGACTTCGGAACAACCCTCTCGGGCCGGTGACCATCGTGCATCTCCGACCGCATATAGCCGTGCAGTGGCTTTCAGTGGGTTGCAGATTAGGTTTGTTAGATAGGGTTTTCTTAGAACAAACGGCGCAGTTCCCATGGAGTTTGGTGTACTCCGCAGTCGTGGTCTCTTCGGTCAGATGCAGGTGATGCAGGGGAATATACATGGATTGCGGATGACTAATTCCGTCTCGAACAGCCGTGGTTGCGTCTCGCATTTGATGTATATGGCAGGTGGTAGCGTTTTGTCCCCATGAACCCTCCGACAAGTCTACGAGCATCCTCTTCTGTCCAGTGTGAAAAGGGGGGACCCTGCATCGTGTAGTTAAAGTTTGAAATGCCACATGGTCATGCTGGGTGGCAGAAAACGTGCACTCGGTCCCGAGGATATGGTAAGTTTTGCAAGCGTCGCGGTGTAGGATAGAAGAAGAGACTCGAATGTCAGTGGCGCTAAGCTTACTCCACAGATTACTCATAAAGTGTAAGGTGACAAGGTAACGGGAAGTTTCTCAACTGTGCAGATGAAGTCGGAGAGACGCAGACAGCGTAGAGGTCCTGGTGATTGGGAAAGAGCAGTATGCGATCTGCACGTCTGCTGTACTTGTACGAATGGACCACTGGATTTGATGGGCAGGGTCTTCACTCGCTCCGTCCTCGATGCCATGCATTGCTAGTTGTTGCTTGTAGCGCCAAACGTCTAGGCCCGCGTACTCCGATCCTGCTTATGGTACGACGCGTAGTCGCGATCGACAGGTACACTTTCCCCGTCGAGCAAGCCTCTGCGAACCCAGGCATTTGTGGCTTGCAACGAAGAAGGCTTGTGTCTCGCGGGAATCGCGGGTTTTGATGCTACATTCGGGGTAGGTAGGCAACGACGTCCGAGAGCCAAGGGGGTAGTGCGGAAGGCTTCCATGGGTGGAAAGAAGGTTTCGGCATGCGGTATCTTGGGCCGAGGCAGATCGGTTGACACGAGACAAATCTTGGAACCTTGGAAGCGTCGCGACCACGTGAGCTGGCGTGTTCGCGTTGCGCGTGGCATCCAGTCCGTGCGCTCTGTTTTCGGGTCTGACGCGATCCTCGAGACTGTTGCGATAGCGGCGATTAGGCACCAACATACAGTCAACACCACAAAGTACCACCGGGTCTCATTCGCGCATCTCAGAACCTCTGTCCTCGATCGCTTTCAACTCGCTTCCCCGCACATACCTCCTCTACACCTCGACACCATGGGCCCGGCGCCGCCCAACAGCCAGATGGCTCCTCTGCCTACAAACCTGCCCTTCCGGCTCGTGAGTAAGACGATCGGGCAAGGCGCATATGCCTCGTACGTTGTAATCTCTCCTCGTCGAGTTTTGGGAGTCATTCGCTCATAGTAGATCTACAGCATCCGCAAGGCCGTCCCGCACAACTCGCCCAAACCCGTCATCGCGATCAAGTTCATCAACAAAGAACATGCCCTCAAGACCGGCCGCCTTACTCCGAAACAAATCAAGATGGAGGTCGTCCTACACACACATCTCGGGAAGCACCAGAACATCATACACTGCTTGGGGTCTGGGGAGGATGCGCTATGGACGTGGATCGCCATGGAGCTGGCCGAGGGCGGAGACTTATTCGACAAGATCGAGGCGGACGAAGGTGTGGGCGAAGACATTGCGCATCTCTACTTCACGCAACTGGTCAACGCCGTGGCATATATGCACAGCATGGGTGTTGCGCATCGAGACATCAAACCTGAGAATGTGTTGCTGAGCGCCGAGGGGGATCTCAAACTCTCCGATTTCGGTTTGGCAGCATTGTTCAAAAAGGACGGGCAATTGCGACTCTGCAACACCGTATGTGGCTCGCCGCCGTACATCGCCCCAGAAATCGTATCAGGGAGGCGGAGCAAGAGGGCCGATATGCTCGACACTGGCTACGCGGCGAACATCTGCGATGTCTGGAGTTGCGGCATTGTGCTCTTCGTCCTCCTAGTTGGCAACACCCCTTGGGACGAGCCAACCAAGCGCTCTGCAGAGTTCAAGGAGTACGTCGAAACTGGGGGACACACTACTGATGAACTCTGGAGTAAGATCCCAGCGGAGCTACTCAGTCTGCTCCGCGGCATGCTGAAAGTCGACCCGAAAGAGCGCTTTACTCTCGATGAGATACGCACACACCCCTGGTGTACACGCAAGAACCCGTACCTGACTGCAAGCGGACGCAATGCAAATCCAGTAGGATTGGCGACACAGATGTTGTCGCAACTACGCATCGACTTCACGAGGCCGCCAACGCAGTCACAAAGAGAATTCTCGCAAGATGCAGACGAAGATGGCGATGCGATGGACATAGACACTGACACAGACCCTCGCCGCTCAAGCGCTGTAAACTTCCTCTCCTCCACACAGCCCGAGACTCCATCAGCAGAAACACCCTTCGACTGGGAGCGACCCCCACGCCTCGCCTCTCACGACGGCATCTCCGCCTCGCAGCCTGTTACGATCCCCGACAATCGTCCTATCAACATGAGCTCTACGCCCTGCTTATCACAGCTTCCCTCATCGACACAGGATATGCTGTCGCAGGACCCATCCATGACACAGTTCAGTTCAACCCCAGGTGTACCTCTGACCTTTACGCAAGCAGCTCGAAAGTTCGCCGATATTCTTCCATCCTATTCCCTGGCGCGTTTCATCTCTCCGCACAACCTGGGTCTCCTCTTGCCGCTCCTTCTTACAGCTCTGCACCGGCTAGGCGTCCCTTCACCGTCTTTCACCGAGACGCAGATCGAGGAAGCGGAAAAAGCGGGGACAGCCTCTATACGGGTGAAGATGGCAGATGGAAGACGACAAGGCTTGAATGGCCATATCGTCATCGAAAAGGCCGTCTACGATGGAAGTGCCTACTGGGAGGTGAGGTTTGTCAAAGCTAGTGGAGATCCTTTAGAGTGGAGAAGATTCTTCAAGAACATGGTGCTTTGTGTTGGAGACGTTGTGCTGCGGCCCAACTAGGCCAGTCTGGAAACAGGACGTGAAGCACGATAGATGACGATATACCCCGGGTTATATAATGATGGGATGGGAACATGTGGGGGGGTTGGTATCATAGATTAATCGCAAATTCAACTTTGGTCGACACTGCAAATCTGAGAAGTGCACTGGTATTAGGTGTCGCATTGTATAGGAAATGGACAGGCGAAGTTGCTATGAACATTGGAACACGATGGCGGAAATACAACAGCCTATCTACAGCATCATAGCGCTGATGATAGCAGCAGCGGTAATCACCAAGCCACTTACTCCTCCAATGCTCGCAGCGCTTTCGTCATCCCCGTTTCCACTGCCTCCGCTTCCGCCTCCATTTCCCTTGGGCTGATCCTCCGCCTTCAGCTCACCCGGACCGTATGCCTTGAAGCCTCCGGAGATGGAACTCGCATGTCCCGTAGAGCCCTCGACACACTTGCTGTCATCCTGGAAGGCGTCCCAGGCTTGCTTCCAAGCAGCATCAGGATCAGCGTAGGTAGTCGCAGTGTAAAAAATCTTGCAGTCACTGGCTTCGTAGATGTACTGGAGAGGTGTTCCAGAAGCATCGCCTTTTCGGACCTGGTCTTGGGACTGAAGGCGCGATGATCGGTCTCCGGCGCGTGTAAGTACTTGCGGGACGTTGGCGACGGCAGAGAGGGCGGCGTCATTGTCAGAATAGGCCGATAGGGAAAGAGCGGTGCTTATGTTCAATGCGACTTGGGCGTACTGTTGCCAGAAAAACAGAGGGGTTACTTCTAAATCACAGTGTACCATGTCAGCGCATGTCTCATATGTAAAGCTTACAGGGATGTTACTTACCACCACCCTTTGATCCGGTCACAGTTTGGATGGGCTTGTTCTCTGGACGGCCACCGACTGTCACTGCCTTTACACCGGCGATGTTCTTTAGCTCTTCGTGGAAAGAAGCGCAGGATGAACCACATAGGGCATCGGTGTACATGACGACGTTGTCCGCCTTGAAGGGGGTGGGGCGAGTACCGTTCGTGAAATACCAGTCAGGGGGGAGGATAGACACTTGATCGGTATAGTTGTACCGCATTGTCCTCGTGAATGAGTCGCCGTTCAATTCGACCGGACCATCAAAGTCATCCCAGCCTTTGAAGTCGGCCCCGTCAGCATTGCGGAAGTGCCACCATGACCAGTATCTGTACATGGAGCCTTCTTCTATGCTCTCATTGAGCAATGAGGCATACTCATTAGCTTTGGCGGGATCACTTCTGATCTCATTGACCGCATCGCCAATCTTGACAAAGGCATCGCTGGCCCTGTATCGCTGTCCAGAGAAAGGCTCCATTTCGGGGAACAGCTGTATGAATGTGTCGAGAAGTAGATTTGTGCTGCCGCCGCCATTCTCGCGCAGATCGATGATGAGTTTCTGCTTGTTCTCGCTCACGCATTGGGTAAGGAAAGAAGAAACGGTTTGCTACATGGCGGAGAAGATGACGTCAGTTCTTGTCTGCTATGCATGCTGTGTATCAATGTCTTACCTGGAAATCCGTGCCGAACTCACTTTCGGTCAAGTCGGAACCCGGGTTACTGAATGATATGATCTTGAGGACCGCTATATCGTCATAACCTTCTCCACTGAGGAAGGCACCAACAACAACACCATTCGAGTCTGCTGCAACAATGTTCTCCGCATAGGAACCAGGGGTGCTTCCCATCGTCTGTCGTTTGTTGCGATTTGTACCGAGAGGAATTCGAGGAACTGGTCCGGGAGCACTAGGTGCGACGATATGGTCGAATACAGAAGGTAGCTTGGGTTTTGGAAGAGCGACATCGGAGGAATCAGAAACACCCTTTGTGCTAGCTGAGAGAGGTGAATCGGTTGAACCGACGCAGAAGGTATCGAAGAAAGATTGTCCATCAGTCACGCCAACGAAGCTGCGATCTGTGCTAGCTCCGTTCGGAACGGAAGCTGTAGAGCCATTTGCCCAAGTGATATCAGTGCTAGGGCCGTCGTATTTCGTTTGATCCATAAACGCGCCAGTGTTATCCGTGTCTCCCTTTGCTAGCATGTTGTTGAGTAGTCCATCGGAGTCGATGTACTGTGACCAGGCATTAGACGTCAGGAAGTCGTATGGGTTCTGACCGTTGATTTCCGTGATCTCGGAAACATCTGAGCTACCCTCGGCTACGCTTGCAACATCATCAGCCAAATAGAGCTTTGGAAGCGCTTTGCCGTCCTCGGAGATGGAGGCAACATTGGCCTGTCTGAAGAATGAGAACACCTGAAGTATATCAGGCCGGTAGTTGAAATGGAAATTTCCGGTCCGGATAGTGATGTTTTGGATGGCAAGTTGAACCGCATATTCGCTGGAGAAAGAATCGAGGTTGTTCTTTACGTTGTCCAGTTCGGCTTCGATGTCCAGGGGTCCAAACTCCCAGTCATCGCCAGGTTTCTTCAGCCATACGAGTTCAGACTGGAACTGCCAAAGCTCCTTTAGCTCATCGATAAGCTGAGAGTTTCCTTGGACGTCAACAGGGACTGAATCCAGACAGTCAAACGCGGCCTGTGCCTCGATACTCGTTGATTCCTGGAGCTGCGACGCAACACTCGCGCATGGCTCAGAGGAGGAGGATTGTGCTGCGACGAGTGCTGTTGAAGCCAAGAGTAGGGTGTTCTTCAGCATAATGATGTGTGTTGGCCTCGAGGCCGGTCTCGTCCGAAGAAATAGGAAGGATTATTGGCGGCGCACGAGCAGTGAATAAAACAAAGTAAACTGCTCAACAAAGTAGTAGGAGACCCACGTGGCCGAGGGGGAATTGACAGCCGAAGTGTTGGGAACTTCAAAAGCTGGTGATGTCTCAGCTGAAGGACTGCAGGACGTTCCTACCTGATATAGGAGTATAAACGAGTAAACGAAGCAGAGGCGCACCCTGAAGTGCTTTACCTTCATCGGTCTAGGCTCTCGGGAGGCCTGAGCCGCAATCAGATGGATGAGTGATAGCGTCAGGATCTCCGCAATCGACACCCGCCTTTGAATTAGCTAGCCTGCTAGTAGGGCTGAAAATCTACAACCTACCAATAAACAGCGCTCAGCTGCGATCTATGCACCGCCCATCCGGCGTCCACAGCCCATCTCTGCACCATGGAACAATGCAAGCCATTGCAAAGCGCATTGCGGGCGCGACATTATGTCTTGGCTCAAACACACAAGTGCATCGAGGCGTTTACTGAGGGACGTGGATTGGAATTGCGCGAGACCACAGGCGAGTCCAACCGCCAATGGGATCATCAAACGCTAAGTGCAATAGCTTTTTCTCGCATGTCTATGTCGCTTTTTGCTGGTGTGCCACCGCACAGCAATAGCGCGCCAAGCATGGCACAGCATGCAGCATTGAGGGTGAGGCGCGGACGAGTATCCAATGCAGCATGGCGCTTGCATGGCTAGGCGAGCGATCAGAGCTATTACGGCCACCGGTCAGGGTCCACCAGACAGATTCTTGACAGAGGATGGCAAGCTGTGAGAACAGCCAGAGTTTGTGAAAATGTGCAATGTTCAGATGTTGAGCGTAATGGATGGATGTTGTTGTTCATGTTACATTCTGTAACATGAATATGCCCCTGAGGTTGTGCCAAGACCTCTACGTTTGACAGGCACATCTCATGTCGTGCACGCAGTTCAAGCACTACCTCTCAAAATTTACCACATTTAGAAACATGACGAATCGGATCTGCCTAGCGGAAGGCTTATTGTACGGGATGCTCGTTGCATCATCTTGAGGTAGACTACAAGCTCAACGGGATACCATTCATGGATAAGTGCCATCTGATGCTCACCCGAACCCGCCAACACTAGTCCCGATCCCCTACCGGTCAGCGCACACTTTGAGACAGTGCGTAGTACATGGCTTGATATGGCTGCCTCCCGAGGTGCAAGACAGGTCAGAAGCTGAAGTATCAGGCAACCGACATATTCGGCCCGTCAAATACGAGATCGCTGTTTGGCAGGGCGAGGACACTAGACATACAATTCGGCCCCCATCTGTAACGATATTCCACCGCCTCATCAGGCCCTCAGGCACCAAGCTGAAGCAGCTGATCAAATGATCGGATGCCTGACTGAACCGACTTTGCGACGTGGTCGACGATCCAAGGGTGTGTCATAACGTCGTCAAGACTCACCCGCTTCTCAGCATCCAAATTGAGCAACTTTTGCGAAGTCAGTACGGCTTCATTGTGAGCACACGTATGGCGAGGGGGTGACACTTACCTCCCGAATCAGCTCCTCCGCGCGCTCGCTGACATGTCCTGGAAACTTGATACCTTTACCCTTGAAGTTCGCAATCTTCTTTTGTGTGCTCTTCATGTCTTTCATCTCGAATGGCGGCTTACCCACAAGAAGCTCGTACATCAAGACGCCCAGACTCCACTGGTCGATCGCCTTCGTGTACCACCCTCCGCTCATTCCGGGCTTGAGCGTCATGACCGCAACCTCTGGGCTTAGGTAATCTAGTGTGCCGCACACCGTTGATCGGAACCCTGACTCTGAGTGTACGGAGTATCCAAAGTCAGCAAGCTTGATCTCGCCGTGGAAACCAAGTAGTATGTTTTCGGGCTTGATGTCGCGGTGCATGATGTTTTTGCTATGCATGTAGCGCAGTGCGGACGTGAGTTGAGCGATATAGACGGCTGTTTGGTGCTCTGTGAACCTACCCTTGGGCTGCTTGTTCATCTTCGAGTAAAGACTGCCACCCGGAGCAAATTCGAGCACAAGGTATATCGATTCGTCATCGTGAAACCATGACAGTAACTTCAAGATGTTCTTATGCGCGAGGTTTTGATGGATCTCTAGCTCGCGGCGTATCAACTTCTCCTCTTCTTGTGTTGTAGCCTGCGCTTTTGATATGATCTTGAGAGCGCACACGTAATCTGTCGCGAGATGACGGGCGAGGTATACGCGCCCAAATTTCCCACGACCAAGCGTACCGCCGACTTCGAAGTCGCGCGCTGTGAGCGAAGGATGGGGATCGGAGCCGGTGGATAGGATTGATGACGCTGCGGGGTCGCTCCGCAGTTCGTCGCTGGTGGAGGAGACATTAAGGCCAGTAGCAAGCTCATCGATGACGGAAAGTCGTTTTGCTGTTCGTTGGAGACGCTCTCGCTCGTCGACCGTCTTGCTCCTCGTTCCTGGTTTGGTAACCTTCGGTTGTTTGGTTGGCCGGAGAGCGTTGAGCTTCGCTTTCGTGTTCTGTATCTGCCCACATGTCAAAAGCAAACACCAAGGTGAGAGAAGCGATTACTTACCGACGACTTCAAGGTTGCAAGAACAGAACTAGAATAGGTAGCGCTCGGGGAGGCTGGGACATCTGCGTTTGCTGTGGACTTGCTGGGCGCCATGTTGTTCTGCTGGCGGTAATCGTCAGGCTGACAGTTCATGTTATTGTGATCGAGAACTTTGCTAAACTCCATAAAGTGAAGGCGCGTAAATGACGACATCGCGCTCTCATTGCTCTAGTTTCAGTCTCGTTTGGTTCTTGTCACCAGGTGAACGAAGGTCTCAGTTTTCGCAACACCGACCACCACAACAAACGCTCAACGCCCATCACTGTCACTGTCGACATTGCAACATGGATTTCCTCACCTCTGATATAGTATAACTGGTAGCCTCTGGTATAAAGACGTTGACTTTCAAGAGTTATTCATCAAGACTCGAGTCCGGCCTGGCGCCGTTGGGCATATCGCCTGCTCAGCTCGCTAGGTCAAGGTCGCCGATTCGAGCATCAACAAAGACAGAAGCGAGACAGCACAGACCGTGGTCTGGTTTAAGAAATTAAGGAGGCTGTCAGCATACGGTGCGTGAGAGGGGCACCTATCTAAGTTCTGTCTTTTTGCTCTTTTGTGTATGCCATCTTTTTGCTCACGTGAAGCAGTATGCCCTCTCTCTTGCTGCGCCGTTCTGTGCTCGGGTATATATGCGATGGCGTAGCACGATGTGGCTTGAATCCCTGACATAGATATTAGTATTTTTCTAGGCAGTAAGGACTCTAACCGTACAAGAAGAGTGCATGTAAGAAGCTATCACGGCAGCAGGCCTAGCCGCTGCTCAACCACTTCCACAATCTCCCTCCAATCTTTCATCGCGCCGCCACCAATGTCTCCACACGCTAGCTCTTTCTCCATAGGTTGCAGTACCTCATACCAGCCTCCACTCTTTACTCCCCACTCTTCTTCCAGCACATGCAACTGTTTCTTGGTAATGGGCTGGAACCACATGGCGGTATTCATGCTCGGAGCGACTAGTATCCTCTTCTTCTGTATGCCGCCATCTTCTTGCGGCCATTGCACGCCTGGTATGCTCCTCACGGGATCGATCAGACCTGTGGTATCCCATGCGCGCGCGACGGACAGCAGGAGGTTATCTGACCAGCCCTGTGTGATCTTGGCGAGTAGGTCGGCACTCAAGGGTGCGATGACCATGATGTCTGCCCATCGCCGTAGCTCAATGTGGAGGATCTTGTTGCCTCGGATCCATGGCTCTCTCCACTCGTCTTCGTCAAAGTATACTCCGTCCACGTTCGGCAACGCCTCTATTTCCTCGATCGAAGGCTGCTCCCCGCTCTGGCCTTGCAAGAAGTTGGTTGCCGCAGCCGTGAAGATGAGCCGTATTCGTACGTTCGCGTGTCTCGCAAGCGCGTTGATCATGTTCGGTATCTTAATGGTCGCAACAGAACCTGAAGCGCATAGGAGGACGTGGATCGAGTCATCGTGGTGGTCGAAGGCGAACGGGTCTGTCTTGAGCGGGTCGTGGACTTGATGCTGGACGGGTCTGATGTTGAGCGGCTTGAGGTCGCGTACTTCGGCGGTCATGCTGTGCTGCCTTTACTAGATTATCTGTAGGTGTAAGTGCGCGAGCAGATTGTCTGAGGTTGAACGTCGGCGTCGCGTAAGCATGGCGACCGCATTACAAAGAAGGTACTAGGGTATGCATTGGTGGGGGAGGTGTGATGTAGTGAGGTTTGACGGACGCTAACTTGGTCATCGGGGAGCTTGGCGGGAACCTTGGGGATAGAACCTTGTCGCCTGCCGCGACGCGTGAGAGACCTCCATGCCATGCGACACAACGCGCAACGCGTCAAATACACCCTGGATGCCTGATGCTTCACTCCGGACCAACTGGTACCTCCTTCAGGCTTCAGCCATGTGACCGGAGCTCTGGTAGCTTATCTCCGTCTTGCTCCGCCGACTCCAGAGCGGGGAATTTCACGATGCTCAATTCTTCGGACGAACAAACAAATTGCTCACAGAGTCGGCCCTTAGGTTTCAATCTCCGTTGAGGTACTACGTCTCAATGGGATGTGAAGCTACAGTACTCGTGGCAGATGCATAGGTATGATCTCATGCATAGCGGGGTTAAGAAGTTAGTGGCAAGTGAGGTCAATGCGGGTGGGATACCAGCGTCATTGCAATCAGGTACCCGATAATTAAGCTTATTTTACTTCGTCCGTTCCAGTTCCTATTTCACACTTAAACCCAAGTCCCTTCCGGTCGAATTGCACAACAGTCTGACTTCTATCTGAACCGAATCTCAATACCCAATACAACAATGTCTCTGCCCACTGCACCTCTCGGCCGCGATGGCCCTCAAGTCAACCGCCTGGGTTTCGGCCTCATGGGCTTATCCTCATTCTATGGCAAGCCGAAGCCAGACTCTGAACGTCTGGCAATGCTTGACTTGGCCCATAAGCTAGGCGAACGCTTCTGGGACTCTTCTGATGTGTATGGTCATCGGGTCATTGGGCTCGACAACAGCTAACAGCTATTCCAGTTATGGCGACAACGAAGACTTGATAGGACAGTGGTTCAAGGCCAACCCTGACAAGCGCAAGGACATCTTTCTTGCTACCAAGTTTGCTTTCAAGGACTCGATGGGTACAATCGACACTTCTCCAGAACACGTCAGTCAACCGACATAAAGACTGCGACTGAGACATACGCTGACTTCGTAATCCCACTTTTAGGTCAAAGTGGCCATCGAGAAGTCTCTTCAGCGTCTCGGAATCGAGCAGGTAGACCTTTACTACTGTCACCGCGTCGACCAGAAGACGCCAATTGAGCTCACCGTGCAAGCCATGGCCGACCTTGTTAATCTCAAGAAAGTAAAGTATCTCGGTCTGTCAGAAGTCAGCTCTGAGACTCTACGAAGAGCGCACAAGGTCCACCCCATCTCCGCCGTACAGGTCGAATACTCCCCCTTCGCGCTGGAGATCGAGAGCAAGCAAGTCGATCTACTCAAGACATGCCGCGAGCTTGGGGTGGCAGTGGTCGCCTACTCACCGCTCAGCCGCGGTATGCTGACTGGCGCCATCAAGAGCCCCGACGACTTTGAGGAAGGCGACTTCCGTAGCTACGCGCCCCGATTCAGTGCCGAGAACTTCCCCAAAAACCTGAAGCTCGTGGACCGCATCACTGAGATTGCGAAGGCGAAGGGCGTTACGCCTGGTCAGTTGACACTGGCGTGGTTGATGGCACAGGGTGACGACATCTTCCCAATCCCGGGTACTACCAAGCCTGAGCGCCTGGAGGAGAACGTCGGGA